>JGI12048J13642_10703742_pt1 | contig 13270 bp, 9 predicted proteins | sample ElkSlonscriptome_16_FD_13642 | JGI IMG/M metagenome (IMG submission 13642) | reverse complement strand
GAAGAAAATGGTTGTAATGGGTAGTGGTGCCATTGGTTGTGAGTTTGCCTACTTCTACAATGCCATCGGCACGGAAGTAACGATCGTAGAATACTTGGACAATATCGTTCCGCGAGAAGACGAGGAAGTGTCAAAGCAATTGGCGCGTACCTTTAAAAAGAATGGCATCAAGATCATGACGGGAGCCTCCGTAGAGTCAGTTGATACCAAAGGCTCGGGCTGCAAGGTGAAGGTGAAAACTAAAAAAGGTGAAGAAACCCTCGAGTGCGATGTAGTACTGAGCGCCGTAGGGGTTAGCCCGAATACGGAGAACATCGGTTTGGAAGATGTTGGAATATCTACTGATCGCGGTTTCATTCAAGTGGACGATTTCTACAAAACGAATATTAAGGGCTACTACGCCATCGGCGACTGTGTACCCGGCCCTGCTTTGGCTCATGTGGCCAGCGCCGAGGGAATCGTTTGTGTAGAGAAAATCAAAGGCGAAAATGTTCATCCGATCGATTATAACAATATTCCCGGCTGTACGTATTGCTCACCGGAAGTAGCCAGCGTAGGTATGACTGAGGCCGCAGCCAAGGAAGCGGGCCACGAAATAAAAGTGGGTAAATTCCCCTTCTCAGCTTCAGGAAAAGCGAAAGCGGCAGGACAGAGCGATGGATTCGTGAAGTTGATCTTTGATGCGAAATACGGCGAATTGCTGGGAGGACACATGATCGGAAACAATGTGACTGAGATGGTAGCTGAATTGGTATCGATCAGAAAGTTGGAAACCACTGGTCACGAAATCATCAAGACGGTTCACCCGCACCCTACGATGAGCGAGGCCATCATGGAGGCGGCAGCAGCTGCTTATGACGAGGTGATTCACTTGTAACATTTAAATGTGATCAATAAAAAATGCCGGCCTGATAAACAGACCGGCATTTTTATTTTTGACCAATACAAACTTATCTCAGTACCTTAAGATCTCCGGTCTCAACCATATTCTCTAAATCACATTGATCTCTGTATTTTAAGATGAAAATGAAGGTATCATCGTTGTGATCATTTCCCGAGCCTTCTTCATTTTGCCCGTCCCAAGCCGAGTAGATTTCTCGAGAGCTAAAAACTTCCCTACCCCACCTATTAAATATGGACATCTCATAAAATACGAGCGAGTCTCCGGTTATTTGCCATACGTCATTTCGTCCATCACCATTCGGGGTAAAAACGTTAGGAATCTGAAGATCAGGATCATCATCGATGGGTACTGCCAATAAACTATCCACTTGATCGCAACCTACTAAATCGATCGCAGTAAAAGGATAATATCCCGATGAATTGACTTCTACAGTGAAACCCGCTTGCCCGTCAGCCCAGCCGACTGATTCCAGATAAGCGTTCTCAGGCATAACGACCACGTTAGATTGACCTTCACATATTTCAGCTTCAAAATTCAACGGCACCTCGGGACCTATCCCAACATTTGAGGTTTGTTGGTCCAAACATCCGTTAAATGTTACGTCTACCGTATACTGACCTTCTTGGCTCACCGTCAGGGTTGGTTCGAAAGATATTCCTCCGTTCCATACATACTCCGCATCAGGATATGGTGTGGTAGCATTCAAAACCAAATCTTCCTCATAATAGCAGAGAAATGGAGCAAGTGGTAATGAATAACCAAGGTTATCATAAACGGTAAATAGCTGCTCTACAACATATACATCCTCACAGACGGCATCGGTTACCGTTACCTCAAAATTGTATACCCCCGGCGTAGCTACCTGCCACTCCAGTTGAGGCTCTGTACCCACTTCTTGGTCGTCTATTGTCCAAGTAACGGTTCCCAGAGGACCATTGGGCTCAAGTGTTCCTATCAAGGTCAAGTCTTGACATAAGCCCGTTTGGCTAAGAGTAACCTGAGGATCAAGTACCGGTGGCTCAGGTACTTCTAAAATGAATGTAGTGCTATCAATCCCATCACATGTTGTTTCATTGAGTACAATCAATTGGATCTCATAAGTACCCGACTGATCGTAATTGTATTCAAAACTTCCCTCAGTGGTCAATACCGTTCCGTCACCCATATCCCAAGTATATTCGTCGGCATTGGTTGAGTTATCTCCAATTCCTATTAAGAATTCATCACAAAATTCGATAACACCAGCCGTAAAATCAGCCGTTACAAATGGTGAGTAGACGACTGTTACCGTTTGAACCTCTTCTTGATTGCAAGCATCGCTCTCGAGGGTGAGCGTAAGCGTGTACTCACCGGGTTCTTCATAGGTGTGTTCAGGGTTCACGTCGGTCAATATGGTTCCATCTCCCATGTCCCATGTATATTCTATATCTGCAGGACCTGAAGAAGCATCAGTAACTTGAATAATTCCTGTTTCACAATCAATTTCGAAATCAAAATCAGCAAAAAATTCCACCTCCGGAAATACTTGAAACGGGAAGGAGATCGTGTCACTGATATTGCACGTAGCTGAATCTATCACCACCAGTGTCACGAGATAATCTCCCGGTTCTTCATAGACATATACCGGCTCATATTCATCACTTTGATCACCGTTTCCAAAATCCCACAGGTAATCCTCGGCCTCACTGAAATTCTCAAATGTTACGGTGTGAGGCACACATCCTGAAAGTTGCCCTGCTGCACTAGCCACGGCATTCACACTTTCTATTTCAAAGTCTATTTTGAACACTCCAATATCCCAACCCGTGGATTGGCCTGTAGCCCATGCATCATCCGTGGTGCTAAATCCACCACCGCTACAAACCCCCTGGTAAACAATACCTTGCTTGTCGAACCGACTGGTACCACCATCTACGTGGTTTTCGGTGTAGTACGTTCCATAAATCAACCCCTCCATATCAGGCTCAAATACGCCTACATAAAAGCCGCCACTATTGAATAACGCATCGTCGGTGGTTACAAAATCGTTGTTGACCGAAAATGCACTCACGTAAACACCATTGCAGAGATCGACCATAAAGGCTACCGGATTACCATTTGCAGAACCATTATCAGTCACGTAACTGGTGATCAGCAATTCGCTCAAATCTTCACTTAACTTATTTACGAGAAGGCTAGATTGTGAAGTTCCCCAAACACCTTCGGTGACTTCCCAATCACTGGTCGAATAGGTATAAACCCATACATCATCGTTGTTATCCAAATCCAAGAAATACAAGATATCTTCATTGTTGAGGCCGAGAAAAGTGCACTCAATTATAGCTTCACCTTCATTGGAAAGATGGGCTACGAAGCCGTCAGTTCCGCCACCACCGAACTGTTCTTGATAAGCTCCTTCGGTAGTTTCCAACTCATTGGCATCAGAAGCGTTTCCTCCTACGGCACCTGCCACATAGACAGTACCATCATCCTTGATCCGAATACCGTAAGCCATATCATCGGCATCAGAACCAACAAATGTCGACCAAATCAATTCATCCAGTTGCTCACTGAGTTTGACAACTACAGCATCCTGACCTTGTTTTTTCTCCGGTTGAAGCGAAGTATCCGTAGTAGGAAAATTAGTAGAGGAACTTGAACTGGCAATGTATACGTTGCCATTGAAGTCCAAATTTATCTCACCTCGCAAAGCGTCATATCCTGCTCCGAAAATTACATTACTCCCGTCTCCTGCACTACCTCCGAGATAAGTTGAGCCAACCAACTCTGAACCATCGATGCTGAGACCGGTGACAAAAATATCTGCACCGCCACCCTGCTCTTCCTGAAAAGCACCGGGGCTTGTCGGGAAGTCATCAGAATCGGTTCTACCATAGATGTATATTTCCTGGTTGGCGTTGACGATGGTAGAGTACGGAGAATCGCTTCCATTTCCACCTACAAATGTGGCATAGATCAGATCTGTACCATCAGGGGTTAGTTTACTGATTGCTACATCAGTGCCTCCACCTCCATAGTTTTCTTGAAATGCTCCTTCTGTAACAGGGTAATCAGAGTCGAATGATATTGCGTGGGTGTAGATATTACCCGTCAAGTCAAAAGTAGCTCCGTGACCAAAATTACTACCACCACTTCCTGTACCCGAAAGGGTGGCAGCAACCAAAACAGGATCGATAACCAGTTCATACTCCTCATTATACCCTTCCTGGAATTCAAAACCGAATACCCCGGGTGAAGTTTCCACATAGGCACATTTCACTCCTACTTGATCGCCATTTATAATCTGATAACTCACGGGAATAGATTCTATAAAATCTCCGACCGATGTTACCAACTTCAACTTTCCATCTATAAGCTTTACAGACTCCTGACCGCTGTAGCGAAAAGCAATTTGATCCGGGCTCGCTCCCGGTTTCACTATATAATCGTACTTAAAATTGCCTGCGTCTGAGTTCACCTTAAGGGATATCCCCTCGTAAAGCTCATTTGAATTCAAAGACTTAAATAAGGGAACATGTCCCTTCCATTTGCTTCTATCTTTTCCCAGAAAATAATTGTAATAAGAGTTCAACCGTCCTGTTCCTTCAAAAATGATTGGGTTGGCGCCTTCAAATCTCAGCCTAAAAGCGTGTACCGCAATCGATTCGGGAATGTGATATTCATGATCATGACCGCCATGCTCATGGTGTTCAATGCTTTCTTTGGCCAGAAAAGTAAAGCCTTCAGACTCAGCGAAAACGGTCATATTATTAAATCCCGCCTTATAACTGAAATCGCCGGTCCATTGACCTGCATTAAAAATAAATGGTGAAGGTTGATGATCGGAGTATCCGCTAAGGCCTAAAAGCAGAAAAAGCGCAATTAGCGCGATAGGTGAATAAGAGGCTGAAAATTTCATAGTAAGGATTACATAGTGAGGTACTCACATATGACGCTAAGAAACTAAACCTGTTGCCTCAAACTTTAAGCTAGACCCCAAAAGAATATTTCCTGACTACTGTATCACCCTGATAGTCCTTATCAAAAGCAGCGCAAATATTTCGGACGAAAAACTTTCCTTTTTCGGTGAGTTTGATTTCATAAAAGCCGCTTTTGATCAATCCATCTTTCTCAGCCTCGTCCAGCTGTCGCAGACAATTTCGCATGTAAGCTTGTTCTGGCCCGGGTGCATCTCTCCACGAGGTACCGTGCTTGCAGGTGAGGTTTAAAATGTGATGTCGAATGACCAGTTCCTGCTCATCGAGGAGATGCCCTTTGACCACGGGAATCTCTCCTGCCTGCACCTGCGCGATATAGCCTTCCACGGATTTTGCATTCTGCGCGAAGGCAGAGCCAACATCGCTGATGGAGCTGGCCCCAAGTCCGATAAGGAAATCCGTTCTGAGATCGGTGTATCCCATAAAATTGCGGTGCATGCGTCCATTTTGATATGCCGTGTAGAGGGAATCACTCGGCAGGGCAAAGTGATCGAATCCTATTGCTTCATAACCCGCCTTTAGCAAAAGCTCTCGACCTTTTACAAATAGGTTGAGCTTCTCTTCCCCTTTCGGCAAATCATTTTCGTCATAAGCCCGCTGTCCCGGTCGCATCCAAGGCACATGAGCGTAGCTGTAAAATGCAATGCGATCGGGCCTCAACCGTATGACTTCTTCTACCGCATTAAGCACTCCTGCTTCCGTTTGAAAAGGCAAACCGTAGACCAAGTCGAAATTAATCGAGCGATAGCCCAATTCTCGCGCTTGCTCCGTTACCCACTGCACATCCTCGGGACTTTGCCTTCTGTTGATGGCTTTTTGAACTTTCGGATCAAAATCCTGCACGCCCAAACTTAATCGGTCAAAACCCAATGAGGTTAAAACTGATAAGTGTTCTCTGGTCGTGTTAGCGGGGTGTGCTTCGAAACTGAAAGAAGCATCTTCCGTTGCTATGGCTTTCGTCAAAATGGCATCAATGAGCCGCTTTAGCTCTGAGGGAGCAAAAAAGGTAGGTGTTCCCCCACCTAGATGTATTTCCCGAATTTTAGGCTTTTCGCCAAAACGGTCCAGGTAGTGTTCCCACTCTGAAATCAATGCATCTATGTAAGGAGCTTCCACCGCATGATTTACAGTGATACGCGTATTGCAACCACAATAAGTACACAAGCTTTCGCAATAGGGTAAATGGATATAGAGTGCCAAGCCTTCTTCATTGGCTTTTGCAAAACCCCTTTTCACCAAACTGAAATATCCTTCTTTGCTAAAAGTTTCCGCATTCCAATGGGGAACGGTCGGATAGCTCGTATACCGCGGAACGGCCACATTGTATTTTTCAATTAGTTCTTTCATTACTCACAGGCATTTGTGGTTTGAACCGTAGTTCCTAACTCAGGGCTCACATAAGGAATACCAAGGCCTAAACCTCGAAGAATAAAAAGAACCGCGACCACGGTAGCCAATACGGGCGCCACTTTTTTAAATCCTGATTTGAACATGCTCCCGAATTTTCTTCCTGAAATGGCCAGTACTACCAAGGCGGGTGAGGTACCCAATCCAAACAAAGCCATAAAGATTGCACCTTCCACAGGGCTGTAGCTAACCAAGGCTCCGGCCAAAGCCAGATAAACAAAACCACATGGAAGCAAGCCATTAAAGAATCCGAGACCGAGTAATGCTCCGGGGCGATTAACTTTCAGCCGTTTCGCCATAAAGGCGGTGACTTTTGACTGCATGCGAGTGATTCCACCTCCCATCCCACCAAACACTCTTGGCATCCAAATAAAAGCGACCATAAACAGACCTACTGCCAAAGAAAGGCCTTGCTGGATACCGGCTAGATTTAACCCATAGCCTAAGGTTCCGAAGAGAAAACCGAGCATGGCATAGGAGGAGATGCGGCCGAAGTGATACAGAAAATAGTTTCTGAACTGAGAAGCCGACGAACCATTACCAACGGGAATGGCCATAGCAATGGGGCCGCACATGCCCACGCAGTGCAAGCTACCTGCAAAACCCAATCCCAATGCCGGCAAGAAAATCATAGTATCAGTTCCTGTTCTTTGTAAAAAGATTTTCCCTCAAGTTCAAAACTTACCTGAATCTTGTATCGGCCGTGCTTTCCGACCGAAGAGATTTCCATCTCATTTGACTTATCATCTAAGACGATGAAATGGGTCTCGTCCATTTTTTCATCATCGGGCTTGTAAAACTTCACTTCGCCTTTGAGCGAGTTTGCTTCAGGAAGATCTTCGAAGAGTAGTTTGAGTTTTCCATCAACTATTTTGACTTCAACGTCAAAGTCGGCTTGAACGAGATTCTGCCCTGCGTCAATTTTGTCTTGGTAGGCCAATTCCTTAGCATAGTAATCTTCCGTTACCAATTCGTGGTCGTAATTCATGCTGATAATGAGCATCCCAATCATGAATGCCATAAACAACACATAAATAATTGCAATTTTATGTCCCCAGTTCATATCGTTTTAATTTAAAGTGGTCCCATTATATTCATCTTCACCTTTTCGAGTAGTTCTCCGTTTTGATCGTAGATTGCCACCTTTGTTTCAGCTTTACCTTTGTCGAAAGCTTCTCTGTCAGCACTCAGAAAGAAAGCCCCTTCGGCTACTTCTTGCATGGCCACACTCGGAGGGTCTCCTATCATTTTGATGGTGTAGCCTGCTTCCAAAGGTTCAATGTTCAATTCTAAATCTGAATTTGTCTTGTTGATAATCTTGTAGCTGTACAAATTTCCGATGGTGCCATCCTCATTTTCTTGGTATAGCATACCGGGTGTGCGAAGAATAATGGCCTCTACTTCTGTACGAGTTGCCAGTAGCGTAACGACCACTCCGACCAAAACTGCGAGCAATGCCGTATACGCTTTTGCTCTGGTTGAAAATTTAAAAGGCTTACTCGTCTGTATTTGCTCCTCGCTGGTGTAGCGTATTAAGCCTTTCGGTAAATTGACTGCCTCCATCATTTCATCGCAAGCGTCAATACACGCGGTGCAGTTAATGCATTCCAACTGCGTACCGTTTCGTATGTCTATTCCGGTAGGACAGACATGAACGCAGTGACCACAGTCAATGCAATCTCCTTTTCCTACCTCATCACGGTTTTCATTCTTCCGAATCTTTCCTCTGGTTTCACCGCGGCCGTAATCGTAAGCTACCACTACCGACTGCTTATCGAGCATGGCTCCCTGAAGTCGACCGTAAGGACAAACCGCAATACAAACCTGCTCTCGAAAAAAGGCAAATACGCCGTAGAAAACACCTGAGAAAACCGTTATAGCTGCTAAGCCACCGATGTGAGCGGTCACGGGTTCTGTAATGATTTCGATCAATGCTTCACTCCCGATGATGTAGGCCAAAAAAGTGTTGGCAATCAAGAATGAAATGGCGAAAAAGATGATGTGTTTTAATACTCGCTTTCGAATCTTTTCTTTGGTCCAGCCTGACTTTTTGAGTCGCATTTGTTCCTTCCAAGTTCCATCAATCGCGTATTCGATCTTTCGAAATACGTGCTCCATAAAAATGGTCTGAGGGCAAACCCATCCGCAGAATAATCGACCATAAACGACGGTAAAGAGCGTAACGAAAATGACCAGCGTAATCATCGCCAATACGAAGAGATGAAAGTCTTGCGGCCAAAAGATCTGACCGAATATGATGAATTTTCGTTCGATCAAATTGAATTGCAACAGGGGCTGCCCGTCAATGCGCACGAAGGGTGCAAGGAATAGAAAGGCCAGCAGAAAATAGCTGACCCATGTTCTCAATTTCGTGTAATACCCTGCAGGTTTTTTGGGAAAGAGCCATTTTCTCTTTCCCGATTCATCGATCGTTGAGATGCTATCTCTAAAGCTCTTTTCTTGATATACTTTATCTACTTCCATTTAGAGTGCCGCAGTTTGGGCGTCTTCTTCACTAATTTCTTCTTCTACGTCAGGAGCAGCTTGATTCGTCGTGTCAGCAGGACTTGCGGTTTCTTCAGGAGCCACCCACAATTCCCCTTGGGGGTCTTTAGGAGCTGCAGGGGTTGTTCCTTGCAGGGTTTTTATGTAGCTGGCTACCTGAGCCATTTCAATCGGTCTGAGTTGAGACTCCCAAGAAATCATTCCTTTCGTAGGAACCCCATATTTTACGGTTTTGAAAATATCCTTTACCGAACCTCCGTGTATCCAGTACGGATCAGTAAGGTTTGGCCCTACTCCGCCACCGCCATCCGCAGCATGACATTGCTGGCATTTTTCTACGAATATTCCTTTTCCTGCATTTAAATCTGAAGCGTCGGCCAGCATTTCCACATTACTTTCGTCGACTAAATTTTTGGCGGCAGCCAGATATGCTGCATGGGCTTCTTCCGCTGCTTGAACCTCGGCAACGTATTCTTCTTCTTGGGTAAGGCCATACGGCAATACATGGTAGTAGACCAAATAGACAAACCCAAAAGCAATCGTCGCATAAAACATCCACACCCACCATGGTGGAAGATTGTTGTCAAGTTCCCTGATTCCGTCATACTCATGATCCATCATCACCTCGTGTTCTCGCTCAATCGGAACCGCGTCGGTAAGGGCGTGCATGACCTTACTCGGCTCCTCTACTTTTTCAGTTTCCGGCGCTTCCTCTACTTCAGGCATCAGCATAGCCACGGTATTTTTTAATAACCGCGTCATGTAGATGAAAGCCAGTAGGAGAGTCAAGTTCAGAATCAAGAGCAACAAGGTGTTTGCATCTTGGAAAAAGGAAGGAAACTCAGGAGCATCAGGACGAATCACCTCATCCTGAGCGCGCAATGCGGAAGCAGCTGTTGTAAATGTCAGGATGAGCAAAAGGGTCTTTACTGCCGATTGATCCTTTATTTTTTTCAGCTTCACGAAGTAATCGGTGTTGCGGGTAAGACGCTTAATTATTCCCCCTACGCTAATGATAGCGATCAATTGAATTACCGCAATTATTGCCAACGCCATATTTGGTCCTTCCATCAAACTTGTAAAACCTGATTCAGCTTCGGCGGCAGCCACGGGTAAAGTTGATAAAAGTACCGCTGCGGCCATCAATACATTCTTTTTCTTAGTCATTGGAATTCAATTTTGAGGTTGAACTATTTTCGTCAGATTCGAAAGGTAATGCTCCCATCGTTTCTACATGCGATTTGCTTAAGCGCTTCACGTAGATCAATAATCCGATGAAGAAGGAGAAGAAAATCAAGAAGGAAATGATCGGGAAAATTTCAATTCCCACGATTGTCTCCATAGTGTGTTTTATGAATTTCAACATGATTATTGTTTTTCAGCGGTTTGTGATTCATCAGCCATCGCGATGTCTGTACCTAATCGTTGCAGGTAAGCAATCAAGGCAATCAACTCCGTATTTGGCTTAGCATCGATTTCGTCGTTTTTGAGACTCTCGACGATCAGCATCTGCTGCTTTTCGACATCGTCATTGGCTATTTTCTCATAGCCTTCAGGATAGGGAACACCCAGGGTGCGCATGGCATTAATTTTAGCCATGGTTGTAGTCGTGTCGATGTCATGATCAAGGAGGAAACCGTAAACAGGCATGATGGAATTGGGCGACATTCGCTCTGGCTCAATCATGTGATTGTAATGCCATGAGTCGGGGTATTTTCCTCCCACTCGGTGAAGATCGGGTCCCGTTCTTTTTGATCCCCAAAGGAACGGGTGATCGTAAACGAACTCTCCCGCTTTGGAGTACTCTCCGTAACGCTCCGTCTCGTGACGGAAGGGGCGCACCATTTGCGAGTGGCAGTTATTACACCCTTCCTGAATATAGACATCTCGTCCGTGCAATTCCAGAGGTGTGTAGGGCTTGACAGATGAAATGGTAGGAACATTAGACTTTACCAAGAAGGTCGGAACCATTTCTATGGCGCCACCTATTAAAATCACCACGAGAGAAAGAACCAATAGCTTTACAGGTTTGCGCTCGATAGGACGGTGCCAGTGCTCTTTTGGTCCTGTATATTCGCCTTCGAGAGCCGGGGCTTCAGCAGCTTCTTCTTTTTGGAAGCTTCCTTGTTTGATGGTCACTCTCAGGTTGTAAATCATTACAAGTGTACCTGCCAGATAAAGTGTTCCACCAATGGCTCTCATGAGGTACATGGGAAGAATTTGCGTTACCGTTTCCAAGAAGTTGTCATAAACCAAGAATCCGTCTCGGCTAAACTCCTGCCACATGGCCCATTGGGTAAAACCTGCCCAATAGAGCGGAAGTGCATAGAAAACAATACCTAAGGTACCCAGCCAGAAATGTACATTGGCCAATTTGATGGAATGCAGTTTGGTTTGCCACAGTTTTGGCACTAGCCAATAAAGCATACCGAAAGTGAGGAATCCATTCCACCCAAGACCACCAATGTGAACGTGGGCAATGGTCCAATCCGTAAAGTGACTGATGGCGTTGATGCTTTTAATGGAGAGCATAGGCCCTTCAAATGTTGACATACCGTATGCGGTAACCGCGACCACCATAAATTTCAATACAGGACTTTCTCTTACTTTATCCCAAGCACCTCTGAGGGTGAGCAAACCATTGAGCATACCACCCCAGCTAGGCGCGATGAGCATAATGCTAAATACCGTCCCCAAACTCTGCGCCCAATCGGGAAGAGAGGTGTAGAGCAGGTGGTGAGGACCCGCCCAGATGTACAAGAATATTAAGGCCCAAAAGTGAATGATGGACAGCCTGTAAGAGTAGACAGGTCGGTTTGCTGCTTTGGGAATGAAGTAATACATCAGCCCCAAATAAGGAGTAGTTAGAAAGAAAGCAACCGCATTGTGGCCGTACCACCATTGCACCAGGGCATCTTGCACTCCTGCATACCAAGAGTAAGATTTAGTCAGTCCGATAGGTAGTTCAAACGAGTTTACAATATGAAGCACCGCAACGGTAACGAACGTGGCGATGTAAAACCAGATAGCCACATAAAGGTGTCTTTCGCGGCGCTTGATAATGGTCATCATCATATTCAATCCGAAGACTACCCATATAAGTGCAATTGCAATGTCAATCGGCCATTCGAGCTCGGCGTATTCTTTTGATGTGGTAATTCCGAACGGAAGTGTCAGCGCTGCTGAAACGATGATCAGCTGCCATCCCCAGAAGTTAATTTTGGACAGGGCATCACTCCACATTCTGGTTTTAAGCAATCGCTGGAGTGAATAGTAGACTCCGGTAAAGATCCCGTTACCCACGAATGCAAAAATGATTGCATTAGTATGTAGTGGCCGTATCCTCCCGAAAGTGGTGTACTCAATCCCCATGGAGAGTCCCGGATATACCAAAGAAAAGGCGGCATACAAGCCGACCAACATTCCTACTACTGCCCATAGAATGGTAGCGTAGGCAAAGAGCTTAACGATTTGATTATCGTAATAAAACTTTTCAAGCTTCATATCTCGTCTTAGTTTGAAGTATTATCGTTTGAATCAGATTTTGTTTCGGAGTCGAATAGCATTCGAACCGATGGCGCAAAGTCATCGTCGTATTGTTTAGACTTGACCGCCCATAGAAAAGAAATTAAAAAGAAGATAGCCACTGCCAGGCTTATTCCGATAAGTATGAAGAGTGCTTCCATTCAGACTATTTTTGGGTCGATACAAATGAATGACATAGATTTTGTCATTTTTATGATGCTCGTCATCTGCTAAACTGACTTTTGTCAGTTTTTATCAAAAACAACTATTTTACAAATCGCTTGCGGTATAAGTAAGTGGTTCGAAGCGTGACAAAAGCCACAACTGAAATGGAACTGAGGGGCATGAGAATAGCCGCAATAACAGGGGTAAGGACTCCCTGAACGGCAAAGAATAATCCAATTCCATTGTATAAGAAGGACAGGATAAAGCTCCACCTGACTGTTTTTAAAACATCTTTGGAAAAACCAAAGAATTCGGGTAAGCGGTGAAATCCGTCCCCCGATAAGATAGCATCTGAAGCCGGGGCAAAACGAAATACATCATCGGCTACTGAGATTCCTAAGTCACTTTCTTTCAGGGCCGCGGCGTCATTTAGTCCATCGCCTAACATGGCTGTAATCGCTCCTTGACGCCGAAGCTTTGCTATAAAATCCCTTTTTTGATGCGGTAGCTGATTAAAGAGCAGGCCGTCTTGCTGACCGAAAGTTTGCCGCATTACTTCTTTCTCAGCGTCATTGTCGCCACTGAGCAAATAAAGTGAGTAGCACTTTTTCAACTTGGAGATCAATGTGCTCAAACCAGAGCGATATTCCTTTTGAATGGAGAATACTGCTATGACTTCACCGTTGCGACTGAAATACACCTTGCTCGCATTTTCACCGTCTTGATTAGAGGGTCGAGTCCCAATAAACGGTGCAGACCCCAAGCGGAATTCTATGCCCTTGTAATA
>JGI12048J13642_10132798_pt1 | contig 13270 bp, 17 predicted proteins | sample ElkSlonscriptome_16_FD_13642 | JGI IMG/M metagenome (IMG submission 13642) | reverse complement strand
TATGGATTTATTCCCAAGAAAAATGAAAGGCGGGGCTTGACAGAGGGGAATGAATTTATATATCCCTATTCAAAAATATAGGAGGGTTGATCTTGAAAACATTCATCAAGACCATGAAGGCGCTGTCCGATCCGAACCGGGTCAAGATCGTCAAGATGTTGCAGCTCCGGTCCATGTGTGTCTGTGAAATACAGGCGGCCCTGGGGATCGCCCAGCCGACGGCGTCCAAGCATTTGAAGCTGCTGGAGGAAGCCGGATTTATCGGGTTTCGAAAGGAAGGTCTCTGGGTCAATTATCATCTGGAGACCGGGGCCGACTCTCCGTATGTAGCCGTGCTTCAGGGGAATCTTCGGCACTGGCTCAACGATGACGCACAGGTTCGAGAGCTGATGGTAAAACTGCCCGCCATCGATCGGCGAACCCTCTGCGGCGGGTGACCGTGAAATTAAATATCTAAATCGGAATATATAAATTATAATCCTCATCAAATCCTAACCATTCGGAGGTAACCTCATGGAGATCAAGGTATTGGGCCCGGGCTGCCCCAAATGTCAAAAGACGGAAAAGCTGGTCAAAGAGGTGGTGGCCGAGACCGGCGCCGCCGCCCAGGTGGAAAAGGTCACCGATATGATGGAGATCGCGGGATACGGCGTTTTCGGCACCCCCGCGGTGGTCATCGACGGGGAAGTCAAGAGTGTCGGCAAGATTCCATCCAAGAATCAGATCAAGGCGTGGCTCGGCAAATAGTTTGCTTGTAGAGTATCAATTTTTAGAAACCCATATCGTGTTTCATGGATCCGAACAGCCCCGAAAATCTAATCCGAAAAATTGTAAACGCCTGTGCGGACTGCGACGACTGCCGGTTTCTGATGGACCAGAGTTGTCTCTTTCTGCCCGAACTCTTTCGACTTTACGACCGGGAAAAAGAAACCGGGCGGGAGATTCCATCGGAAGATCTTCGGCGTCTGGTGGATCTTTGTAATTTCTGCGCGCTGTGCCCCTGCCGGAACGTTCGTACCGACATCATGAAGGCCAAGACCGCTTTTATCGAGAGAGACGGATTGGACTGGCGAATCCGCGCACTTCAGGATGTGGAGCGGTTGTCCAGGGTCTGCGGGGCCTACCCGAGGATGACCAACCGGATTTTTCAAAACCGGGGGATGGGATCTCTGCTCAAAAAAGGGGGTGGAATTCATCCGGACCGTTCGGTTCCGCGATTTCCCGATTCTCCCTTTTCCCGGTGGGCCGAAAAGCAGGACCTGAAAAGGAAATCCCGAAAAACGATCGGTCGGAAGGTGGCCTTTTTCGCCGGATGCACCGGCCGATACTTATTCCCCGAGGTGCCCCGGGCCGCGGTGGAGGTGCTTCGCCGTAATCAGGTGGCGGTGTATCTGCCCGAACAGCACTGCTGCGGCATGCCGCCGATGCTGGAAGGGGACCGGGATCTGGCCCTGAAACTCGCCGAATTCAACCTGGATCAGTTCAGCCGGGCCGTGGATGAGGGCTACGATATTATCTGTTCCTGCCCCACCTGTGGTTATCTGCTCAAGGATGTTTTAAGAGATGGAGCTTACCATTCATCCGCCTTTCAGGAATCGATCGAGGATGCCAAACCGGGATATATGAAAGTACCCGCGCCCTTTGGGGTGGGCGGGAGTACGGATGAGAGATTCGTTTGGCTAAAGACGTCGGTTTACGGCAACCTGCTCAAAGATGACGGCTATTTTTCAGACCTGGACCCGCTCAAGCGGATTCGGGTGGCTGAGCATACCTATGATCTCGGGGAGTATCTGGGTATGCTTTGCCGAGAGGAGGTTTTTGAAAAACCGATCCATTCGGTCGAGACACGGGCGGTCTATTATCCGCCCTGCCACCTTCGGGAGCAGGAGATCGGAACCCCCTATCCGGATCTGCTTTCGGCTGTTCCCGGGCTTTCCGTCGAATCGATCGGCGGCTCTTTTTATTGCTGCGGTATCGCCGGCATCATGGGTTTCAAAACGGAATTTCATGATGCCTCGCTTCGGATGGGACGCCCTTTGATGGAGAAAATCAATGAGTCCCATCCGGACCTTATCCTCACCGACTGCCTCAGCTGCCGGCTGCAGTTCCAACAAATGACCGATTTTGAGGTGCGCCATCCGGTGGAAATCCTAAGCCGGTCCTATTTGGGTGAATTTCGCTGACCCGGCTCCGTGGGTCCGAGTCAGACCCCTTCCCCTTGGGCCCCGGCCGGGCTGCTACCGACTCCGCTTCCGGGTTGTTTAAAGGAAGGATCGACCCTGCGACAAAAAAAATTCCCCTTTCCGCATTTTTTTGCTTGCTTTTTTCTTAAAAATCGGTTTTTTTGAAACAATGTCTCTTGACATTTCATGGACAGGACTTAACTTTTTATGAGTTAAAACCCGTTTACAGAAGTAAAAACAAAAGGAGAGAATATAAAATGGTCAGACCCAAAAAAAATCGTATAGTAGCCCTCAATCCCGATGTCCTTTACTTTAAACCCAAATTGAACGGCGCCGGTGAACCGGATGAAGTGATCATTACCGTGGACGAATGGGAGTCGATCCGATTGTCGGATCTTCAGGGGCTTTCCTATGAAGACGCCGGTAAGCACATGGGTATTTCCCGGGCGACCTTCGGACGCATTATTCAGAGCGCTCGCAAGACGCTTGCCGATGCCCTGGTCAACGGGAAATCGATCAAAGTCGAAGGTGGAAATTATGCGCTTGCCGAGGAAGCCTGACTTTTTCCCGGCAACCTGTGCGGGCGGGCACTGACCCGTCCGCACCCGATTCACCCATGTTCCACCCCCGGAAAAATAGTTTCGCCCACCCATGTAAATGAATCGACCCGTATCGAATCACTGCAAACCCGTAGGGTGCGGCTTGTCAAAGCATTCGGCACTGTCGTGCAAAGGGGGTTCGGTTCGGAACTAATAATTTTCTCCTCCTCCCTATATTCCGAAGTACCTGTAGGGCCTTTCCTTTTTCGTCATCTTTCCAACCTGCAGAAGGGGCTCAGCACAATCATGGGGCGATAATGCCGGTGTTCTGAATGAACCGCCGGAATTCCGTATCTACTTCGGCGGAAAACTCTCTGAAATTAAAGATCATCTTCCGCTGGTGGTTCAGTGGTGATATCGGTGAATCCAAGAATGCAATGGGGTAGGTGAACATGGAAGCGCTTCGATCGATATTGGCCGAAAAAATCGCCGCCTGGCGAACGGAAAACAAGCACCTGATCCAGACCCTTGGCGGACACGCAGTTTCACAGGTGATGGTGAAGGACCTGTTTCGGGGAATGCGCGGCGTTCCGGCGGTGGTGTGTGATACCAGCCGGGTGGACCCGGAAGCCGGATTGTTCATTCGGGAGCGGCCGGTGAACGATCTGCTGCATTGCTCCGGAGAAGCCCTTTTTTATCTGCTGTGCACCGGCGAACTTCCGGAGGCGGCGGTGGAGCAGGCCCTGCGGGAGGAGATCGAACGGCGGAGCGAGCTGCCGGATTATGTTCGTGAAGGGATCGATCATTTGCCCGAGGATCTGCATCCGATGGCCCAGCTCAGCATTGCCACACTGTTGATGCAGCGGGAATCTGCCTTTCAGGCGGCCTATGCCCGTGGGGTTCCCCGCGGTGAGCTGTGGGAATCCATGATCGAGGACGCCCTCGATCTTTTGGCCCGCCTGCCGGTCATCGCCGCCGGGATTTATCGGCGGAGGCTGCGCGGGCTCGATTGGATCGCTCCGGGACCTGGACTCGGGTTTTCCAACAACTTCGCCCGTATGCTGGGGCTTTCAGACCCGCAGGGAAATTTTGAGAATTTCATTCGGCGGTTCGTGGTGGTCCACAGCGATCATGAGGGCGCCAACGCCAGCGTCCTGACCGCCCGCATCACCCACTCCGCCATGACCGATATATTCGCCGCAATTTCGAGCGCCATGAACTGCCTGGCCGGCCATCTTCACGGCCGGGCCAATCAGGAGAGCATCCAATTTATTCTCGAGATTGAGCGGCGTTTCAACGGCATTCCCACCGAAGCGGAACTGGCTGATTTCATCCGCGAGCAACTGGACAAGAAGCGAATCATCCCCGGTTTCGGCCACGCCGTGCTTCGAGGGCCGGACCCCCGGTATGAGGCGCTGTCGAAATTCGGGCAAAAACTCTGCCCCGATTGCGCCGTCTTCGCCATCGCCGGTCTACTGGAAAAGGTCGTGACCCCAGAACTCAAGGCCCGGGGCAAGGTTCAAAATCCCTATCCCAATATCGACGGCATATCCGGGGCCCTGCTTCACTATTTCGGCATGACCGAGCATGCCTTTTACACCGTCATGTTCTCCGTGGCCCAATCCCTGGGGCTTTGCGCCCAACTGGTGATCGAAAGCGGATTGATGGCGGCATTGTTCCGGCCTCGATCGGTGACGATGGCTCAAATTAAAGAACTTGCGGGTACTGCTGAGAGCTAAATCCGGATAGGGATATAAAAAAGACCGACATTCTAAAGCCTTTTTGGTGCTGACAGTCGTTGACCTTCTTTGAGAGTAAAACTATATTGTGGAAAATGGCGTAAGATGAATCGCGGACACAAAAGGGGCCGGATGCCGGGTCCTGAAAGGTAACATATGCCTGATAAGAACGGCTATGATAGTCCCTGGAAAGAAATTCTATGCACCTTTTTTACGGAGTTCATGGAATTCTTCTTCCCGGATATGGCACGGGAGATCGACTGGTCTCGCGGCTATGAGCTCTTGGACAAAGAACTTCGACAGATCACCCGTGAATCCGAAATCGGATTTCGCCTCGCCGACCACTTGGTCAAGGTGTGGAGATTGGATGGTGCGGAAGCCTGGGTTCTGGTTCATGTGGAGGTTCAGGGTTGGAAAGAAAAAGAATTCGGGCATCGGGTCTTTGTGTACCATTATCGAATACATGATCTCTACAAGCGACCGGTGGTCAGTCTGGCCGTGCTTGCCGACGACAACCCCAATTGGTATGTTCAGGATTATGAACAAGAACTCTGGGGGTGTCGAACGCAATTTACATTTCCCATGGTGAAGCTTCTGGACTTCAAAAAAGAATGGGAGTTGTCTGAATCCTCGAGCAATCCATTCGTGATCGTCACCATGGCGCATCTACGTACCCTGGAAACACGGAAAAACGATTCGGAAAGACTGCGGTATAAATTGGCATTAAGCAAATCTTTGTACCAACGAGGGTGGGATAGACAGGAGATCATCGATCTGTATCGTTTTATTGACTGGATTATGGCCCTTCCGGTGGGATTGGAACAAAGGTATCATGAAGAACTCGTCAAATACGAGGAGGATGTTAAAATGCAATATGTTACAACGGCCGAGCGAATCGGCATTGAAAAGGGGCGGGAGGAAGGCAAGCAGGAAGGCAAGCAGGAAGGCAAACGAGAAGGTAAATTTGAAGGTAAAAAAGAAACAGCCATTAACCTGCTTGCATTGGGCGTTCTGACCGAAAAGCAGATTGCGCAGGCGACCGGGTTGGATATTGAAGATATTCGGAAAATGAAGAAGTCGTTGTGAAATAAGCGATCCTGTCGGGTTTGAGCCGAGATGAACCCCATTACCCCATTTTCTGACCGGTTGGGCCGTTGCAAATTTAGCTGATCTGAATCATCGTGAACGATTGGCGGTTACGACTGCCGGCGTTATTCCGGGACATCGACGCGGCCGGAATCGTGGTTGAAAAGCTGACCCTTGCTCCCTGCCGCCGTTTTCAAACGGATGGCAACTTACCCGGGAAGGTTAGCGGGCGCTCAATGCCTGGCACAATCTGTGGATTACCCTCGTCCTGCTCGGAACCGCCTTTTATTTTGCATGGAACCGCGGTTTTTGTTTTCTGTCCTTTCTGTCCTTATCTGTCCGTTTCCGCTGACAAGATGTTTGTCGATACGCTTCGAAACCGCTTCGGTCAACCCAAGCTGCGGACATTATGACTTTTTCTTCCTCTCAGAAGCCCGCGGACCTCGCCCTGCGCTGTGAAAGCACCCGGTCCGTGCCCCGAGAAGGGCTTGAAAACACCGGTTGGGTCCTGGTGGAGACCGGTGAAAGTATATTGGTGGGCCTGTCGGACCACCAATTTCAGCCGTTGGGGTGGCGTGAATTCGACTCCTGACATTCACCGATTATGCATCGATAACCACATCCGACTTCGGCGCCGCGTTGCAGGTCAGGATCATCTCCTCCGGCTCGTCGACGTAGTCGAGGCCGGTGTCTTCTTCCATTTCCACTTTTCCGGAGATCAGCCTCACGGCGCAGGTGCCGCATACCCCCTGACGGCAGTCGTTGTCGATTTCTATGCCGTTGTTTTCGGCCAATTCGAGGATGCTGTCGTAACCGTCTTCCCATTCTACGGTTTTGCCGGATTTCTTGAATTCTACTGTAAATGCCATCGGTTTGCTCCTTGTGCGGGTTGTTGGTGAGTGCTATTCCTTCATAGAATAGGATCGGCTGAACAGGTTTCAAGGGCCACTTTTTGCGCATCAATTTTAGGAACCAGATCATTTCTTGACATTCCGGAGACTGCATCCTACCTTAGGCGACAAAAAGAGCCATCGCCATTTTGATCCGGTTTGGTGGAAGGAAGAATGGGTGGTTGCGTTTCCAAGAATATTGATTCCGCATCCTCACTTTATCGACTCGCGGGCTAATCAGACACCGTTTAACCCCTTTTACTCTAACAATCTTCGACTATTCCCGGTGGCATAAGGATTGAAAAGTCCCGAACCTTTTTCCGGGAATTTTTCCGGCCTCATTCGAAACAGGGTGAACAAGAGTTTCGTTTGAAAGAGGGTCCGGGATCGTTTTTTTAACGGATACCGCCCCTACGGCAGGTATCAAAGACAACAAAGGAGTATTCATGACACAGGCAAACCAAGGCGACACCGTACGCGTCCATTTTTCCGGCCGTTTGGAAGACGGAACCGAATTCGGCAAGACCCAAGAGGGCGAACCGCTGGAGTTCACCATCGGTCAGGGCCAGGTCATTCCGGGATTTGAACAGAACACGGTGGGGATGGAGCCCGGAGAGAAAAAGACGGTGGAGTTGGAACCGGACCAAGCGTTCGGAGAAAAACGGCCCGAGCTGGTCTCCAAGGTGGAGCGGAGCGCCGTACCCGAACACATCGAATTGAACCCGGGCATCCAGCTGCAGGTCACCTCGGCGGACGGAAATCCGGTTCAGGTGACCGTGACGGAGGTCACCGACGAGCATGTCACGCTCGACGCCAATCCCCCGCTGGCCGGTCTGCCGCTTACCTTTGATATCGAACTTGTGGAAGTCGTATAGTTTTCTTCCATCGAAAAAGGCCGCCCTATGAGGCGGCCTTCGCTTCTCCCATCGCAATTTCCGACCTGATTTAAATCTCCGTTCCGACTAGAAACACGGGGGGCGGCAGAAAAATGAACAGGAGTTCCCACGCCCCGGGTACACCGCTTTCGGCCGCTCGTGGAGATGAAGACCTAAAAAAACATTTGAAAGAAGGAGAAACCGAAAGAATGAAAAAAACGCTTTGTCTTGCCCTCGCCCTGGTTCTGTCCCTGGTTTTCTGCGGTATTACAGCCGCCGAAACCGAATACATCAACGGTATCGACGCCAACTTCCCGCCGTTTGCCTATGTGGATAAATCCGGCGAACCCAGCGGTTTCGATGTAGATTCGGTGGACTGGATCGCCGAAAAGATGGGCTTTACAGTCCAACATCAGCCGGTGGACTGGGACGGCATCATTCCCAACCTGATGGCCAAAAAAATCGATTTTATCGCCTCAGGCATGAGCATCACCCCGGAACGGGCCGAAAAGGTCGATTTCAGCATCCCCTACTGGACCATCAAACAGGTCTTCGTGGCCAAAAAAGATGCCGAGGTAACGGTGGATGACATCCTCAAAGGGGAGAAAACCCTGGGGGTTCAGCAGGGCACCTCCGAGGCCGAATGGTTGAAAGAGAACGCCGAAAAAAATGACTGGAAGTTCAATCTTCGGTATTACAACTCGGCCCCCTTGGCGGTGGAGGATGTACTGAACGGCCGGATCGATGCAGCGGCCATGGATGACGCGCCGGCCGAAGACGCGGTTCAGAAAAAACCGGTCAAAATTCTGGGCACCTTCGGCATGAAAGAAGAAAATTTCGGATATGCGGTACGAAAAGAAGACGCCGACCTGCTCGAAAAATTGAACAAGGGGCTAAAAATGCTGATGGCCGACCCCTATTGGGATGAGCTGATCGCCAAGTATAAACTGAAAGACAAATAGAATTGTTTCAATCCGATTCCGCCGCCTCTGTACCCTGATGGACAGTCTGATGGATAGCCTTATCGCCGTCCGGGAAGCCCTTCCTTATCTGGTGCAGGGCGCGGCCGTAACCATTACCGCCGTGGTCGGCGCCATGGGGCTCGGTCTCTTGATCGGGGTGCCCATGGCGGTCGGCCAGGTATACGGAAATCGACCGGTTCGGTTTCTGGTAGGGCTTTATGTCTGGTTTTTCAGAGGCGTTCCGGTTCTGGTGCTGCTGTTCCTGTTCTACTTCGGGCTTTTCAGTCTGATGGGGCTGAACCTGAACGCCCTGGCGGCGGCCACTTTGGTGCTGGGGCTGACCAGTGCGGCCTATCAGTCCCAGATTTTCAGAGGGGCGATTCAGGCCATCTCCCGGGGTCAGCTTCAGGCGGCCAAAGCCCTGGGGATGAGCGACATCATGGGGATACGGACCATCATTCTGCCCCAGGCCCTGCGGCTCTCGATACCCGGCTGGTCCAACGAATACTCGATCATCCTCAAGGATTCGGCCCTGGCCTTTGTGCTGGGGACATCCGAAATCATGGCCCGGACCCATTTCGTGGCCTCCCGCACCTATCAGCACCTGCCCCTGTACATTACCGCCGGGGTCCTCTATTTCATTCTCACCTGGGCCGGCATGCGGGCTTTGCGGCAACTGGAACGGAAAACCCGCATTCCGGGCTATTCCCATGGCTGATGCCGTGGATCCTTTCACAGGGCTTCACCATGCCTGAATTCCTGTCCGCATGGGCGGCGGCCTTTGGATCCGATTTTATGGCGGATCAGCTGATTCCGGCCCTGAACCGAGGTTTGTGGGTGACCTTGGCCCTGATTCTGCCTTCGGCGACCCTGGGGATTCTGCTGGGCGTCATCATCGGCAGTCTTCGTACCTTCGGCCCCAAGCTGATCCGAAGGATCACGGACGGGTATTCGGTGATTATTCGCGGCACGCCCCTGGTGGTGCAGCTTTTCATTCTCTACTTCGGATTGCCCAACCTCGGGATCTATTTTGAACCCTACACCGCTGCGGTCATCGGATTCACCCTGTGCAGCAGCGCCTACCATTCCGAGTACATCCGCGGGGGGCTGATGTCCATAAAACGGGGGCAGATGCTTGCCGCCCAGGCCCTGGGTTTTTCCGGCATGAAAGCCTTGATCTGGATCATTATTCCCCAGGCGGTGCGGCGGGCCCTGCCCGGCTGCGGCAATGAACTGGTCTACCTGATCAAGTATTCCTCTCTGGCCTACATCGTCACCTGTATCGAGCTGACCGGAGAAGGAAAGGTCATCGCCAGCAGGACCTTTCGCTTCACCGAGGTCTTCCTTGTCGTGGGGCTGTATTATCTGGCCCTGGTGACGGTAGCCTCCTACTGCCTGCATAAGCTGGAACAGAAACTGTATATTCCCGGATTCGGGCGTAGCAGCCGTTGATACCTGGTATCAGGGGGGTGCGACAACCATCCAAAACAGACGGTGGATGCGTATCGGCGGTGGGAATACCTCCGAACCCGATAGGGTGATTTTCAAAGCCGATTACCTGTTTTACCCGATTTTTTATCATGAGATTATCCGATAGGTGTGGACCTGAATTCTTTTTTTGGCTGGGATCGTCTAAGAAGAGGAGAAGGGTCTATGGAAGAGAGGCAAACCGGTGTTTATCCGTTACCGACCTGCACCAGTTGTGATAAGATCAGGGCCGCCGATGGAATCTGGCTGGAAGGGGAGGATTTCTTACAGGAGTATACCTATGTCGAATTTATGCCGACCGTGTGTCCGGAGTGCGCGAAACGCTTTTTCCCCCACCTTTGTAAAAAAGCCGGATAAGGTGGATATCGTCTCGATCCTTTCCGGGACGCGCTGTTTCGAACCCCCGGTTGGATTTTATTCGATGCAGGCATTCGAAAAAGGGGGTAGAGAATGAACTGGAAAGAGGCCCTTCAGAAAGGACTGGCGGCCGGCAAAAAAATCTCCGAGAAGGCTTCTGAAAAGGGGACGCCTTACATAGAAGTGATCCGTTCCAATCTGAATCGGGATCTCGTCACCAAGGGGGAGCTTCTGATACCGCAACCGGTGTTGGAGCGAAACATCGCCGAGTCTCTGGCCAGGCAGGAAAGTGGCGTTCTGTTGGAATCGCTTACCTGCGAGGCGGATCGGATTCAGTTGCGGCTTCAAGTCAAAAAGATGAGGGTTCGTTCCGCGGTATCCATGGATGTCTTCATTCAGGAGATCACCATCGGACCCGACCGGCAAACCGCGATCTGCCGCATCGGCGGTGAAAAGCTCTCGGGAAGCAATTTCGCCGGAAAGATCGTGGTCGCGATGATTCATGTGGTGGTCAGCGATATCGTCAATACCGCGGTGTCTCGGGCCAAAGTCGCCGAATTGGTTCGGTTTTCGAAGGATGAGCGTACGGTGACAGTGAATCTGACCGAGCTGGAACCGGTTCAAAAGCTGAAGTCGCCGATTTTTCATTCGGATAAATCGGTGCTCGATCTGGTCTCTTTTCGAATCTTTCACCGGCCCGGCGGGTTGGCGGTCAAGGCCGATTTTTCCGAGACCGGAACAAATCTGAAGCAGGGGGTGGTTCGGTTCGCCTCCAAAGCCGGAAAAGCGGCGGCCCGTTGGAAAAGGAAAAAAGACGAATAGGACGGCCGAAGGCAATGGGCCTGCATCCGGCGTGGTTGATTGTTTTGCTCTGGATATCCGGATGCATCGACAGCAGTTTCTACTATCCCGATGAGCAGGTCTATCATACCCCGGGCGATTTCAGTTTGGAAGAAAAGGCGGTCACCTTTGAGAGCGGGGACGGGACCCGGTTGCGCGGGTGGTTGATTCCGGCGGTCGGGACTTCCTATGGAACGGTCATCTACTTTTACGGCAATTTCGCCAATCGCACCTATTACCTAGAGCATATCCATTGGCTTCCGCGGATGGGGTTCAATGTCTTCACATTCGACTACCGGGGGTACGGGGCCTCCGAGGGTTCCGTGGATCGCTCCGGCATGTACCAGGATTCGGTGGCTGCTATCAAGTATGTTCAGTCCATACCGGATATCGATTCCCGAAATCTTTTCATCTATGCACAAAGCCTCGGCGGGGTTTTCGCCATAGCTGCCTTGGCGAAAAATGATTTCTCAGGGATTCGGGCCGTGGCGGTCGAATCCACGTTCTCCTCTTTTCGGGCCGAAGCCCGGTACATGATGAAACGCAAAACCCCGGACATCATCGTCCGAATTCCCTGCCTGAGCTGGCCGATTCGGCCGGTCACCTATCTGGGGCTCAGCAATGCCTTCAGCCCCGTCGACCTGGTGGACCGGATTTCGCCGGTTCCCCTGTTGATCATTCACTGCACCTCGGACAAGGCTGTCCCTTATCGCCATGCCGAGCAGCTATATGAACGGGCCAATGATCCCAAACATTTCTGGCCGGTGGACGGATGTGAACACGTCACCCTGTTCACGAATTGGAAACACTCGGATGCCTATCGCCAAAAGCTGGCGGCCTTTTTCAAATCCCATCTCGGCGAAGCGGATTAACCGTTTTTGAGAAAGACCCCCCGGATTACCCGGATTCGGTCTTCTTCGAGATTTTTTACCACATTGGCGGCTTTCGCAGGGGTGGTTTCTCCCATCAGCAGCTTGATTCCCAACGGCTTGGCGGTCTTTTTCTGATGGGTCGCCATTTTGGCCGCCGCTTTTTGATACCAGGATAGAGAATCGGCGGTGATGTCCCGCCATTTCTCCTCGGTGAACCCCTGATCGGTCAGGGACCGGTGTAACGTCCGGGGTGGGATAAGGAAATTGAGGGCGGCTTCATGGGCCCAGGGTACCGGAAAATGGATCGGCTGGTTCGGCCCGGCGCAGACCTCATGAAAAATGAACCGGCCGCCGGGCGCCAGCACACGGTGGATTTCCCTGAAAAGCGCCGGTTTGTCTTCAATGTTCATGGTGGTGTGCTGAGACCAGACCGCCTCGAACGTCTCCGTGTCAAAGGGCATGTCCGCGACGTCGCCGTGCTGAAAACGGACGTGATCCGCCAGGCCCACCCGCCGGGTCAGGGACTGCGCCGCCGTGCAGTAGTCTTCGATAATATCCAGGCCGGTGACATCACCCCCGAATTCATCGGCCAGGGTGCGGGCCGGCCCCCCGATGCCGCAGCCCAGATCGAGAACACGGGTGCCCGGTTTAAGGTCGACCCATTCGGCCAGTTTTCGGGTTTCCAATCGGCCCCCGATGTGAAACTCGTCAAAGGTAAAAAGGTCCTCACGCGTGAGGGCGTTGATGTCTTTTCCCGCTTTTTCCAGGGCGGAAAGGATGCGGGTTTCCAGATCGGTTTGGCCGTAATGTTCGTTCAATAACTGGTCGTAAGATTTCACGTCTGCTCCTTCTGAATGGTTAGGAATGGATGACGATGCATCACTCGCGATCGATTGTCAAGGTGGGCAGCGGCCGTTTTACGGTGCAAAAACCGCTTTCTTCGCTGTTTCTTTCCTTGAAATTTCGGCTAAAAATCGTTACACTGAAGAATCCTCGGGAAACTGAATGCTTTTCAGTTTCCCGCTATTCTCTTCACGTCTTTGAACCCTAATAAAGGAGGTCGACCATGGCCGTAAAGATCCTCATTAAACGAAAAGTTCCCAAAAACAAGGGCAAAGAGATGATTCCATTGTTTCGAAAACTGAGAGCGCTGGCCACCAATCAGTCCGGGTACATCTCCGGTGAGACCCTGAAAAGCCTCGACAGACCGGATGTTTTTTTGGTCATCAGCACCTGGCAGTCGCCGGAAGATTGGGAAAAATGGCTGATCAGCAAAGAACGGCAGGAAATTCAGGATCAGGTGGACGCATTGCTGGGCGGGAAAACCGAATACGAAGTTTTTCACTACGGCTTTTCAGAATAAAGTGCAGGAGGGCGACATGTATCTACCCAAGAAGTACACCGATTTCACCAAAGACTTTCCGGAAATCACCGATGCC
>JGI12048J13642_11196466_pt1 | contig 13283 bp, 7 predicted proteins | sample ElkSlonscriptome_16_FD_13642 | JGI IMG/M metagenome (IMG submission 13642) | reverse complement strand
AAGCTTGGGAAAATGTCAAGCAGGTTTGTCGTGAGATGGGGGATCTAACCGGGGCGATCGCTGCTGAAGAAAACAGGTTAGAAGTGTTTCGCCAGAGGGAAGATCGCAGCAACCAGTTTTTCAGCCTTTATGGTTTGGGGAGTTTGTTTTGGGAGAGTCGGGAGTATTCTCGCGCCAGGGAGTATTTTTTGTTGGCGTTGAAGATGGCGAAACAGTTGCACGCAGAGGCGACGGAAGAAGCGCAACAGTTGGTATGGGTAAAAAACCTAATCGGAAATGCTGAGTATATGTTGGGTAGGGTTGAGGAGGCGATGGGGCGAGTTGAGGAGGCGGTTGGTTCTTATGGGCGGGCGATGGAGTTTTACCAGCAAGCAAACAATCAGGAGTGGGTGGGTTTTAGTCAGCAAAAGTGGGAACAGTTAAGGGGGAGATGGCTTGCTTCTCAAGGGCAAGGTTATTTAGACTTTTTGGTGGAGGTGTTGGAAGCAGTTCGCAATAGTAAAGGCAATGCTGAAACGGTTTACTCCCTACTGGAAGCCAATTTAGACAAGCTTGATGATGGGTTTATCCTAGCTTTACGGACTTACATTGAAGGGACGCTTTCTAAACTGGAATCAGCACGAAAACGGTTTTATTCCCAAGTAATTATTGATTTTATTAGCCTCATTGAAGAGTTTCCCCAGGGTAGTAAGGTAACTAATATAGAAATAGCGATCGCGGGTTACGAGGCGATGGAAATAATTTCAACTCGGGAGTCCGATCCTAAAAATTGGGCAGGTATTAAAAACAATCTGGGCTTGGCTTACAAAGATAGAATTCTTTATGATAAAGCTGAGAACATAGAAAATGCTATTAAAGCTTATGAACTAGCATTGAAAATTTACACAAAAAAAGACTTTTCCATCGAGTGGGCAGCTATTCAAAACAACCTGGGTGTGGCGTACCTTGATAGAATCTGTGACGACAAAGCTGAGAATATAGAAAATGCTATTAAAGCTTATGAACTAGCATTATTAGTTCGCACTCGTGAAGCACTTCCCACTGATTGGGCAATGACTCAAAACAATCTGGGCAATACCTACCGTCATAGAATCCGCGATGACAAAGCTGAGAATATAGAAAAAGCCATAGCAGCTTACAATTTAGCATTAGAAGTTTACACCAAAGAATACTTCCCTAAAAATTGGGCAGGAACTCAAAACAACCTGGGTCTGGCTTACGGTAATAGAATCCGTGACGACAAAGCTGAGAATCTGGAAAAAGCCATAGCAAGTTACAATTTAGCATTGGAAGTTTTCAGCAAAAAAGACTTCTCTATCGAATGGGCAATGACTCAAAACAACCTGGGTCTGGCTTACGGTAATAGAATCCGCGATGACAAAGCTGAGAATATAGAAAATGCTATTAAAGCTCATGAACTAGCGTTGGAAATTTACACAAAAAAAGACTTTCCCATCGAGTGGGCAGCTACTCAAAACAATCTCGGCGGTGCCTACTGTGACAGAATCCGTGACGACAAAGCTGAGAATATAGAAAAAGCTATTGCAGCATACAAACTAGCATTGTTAGTTCATACTCGTGAAGCACTTCCCACTGATTGGGCAACAACTCAAAACAACCTTGGCATTGCCTACCGTAATAGAATCCGTGACGACAAAGCTGAGAATATAGAAGAAGCGATTAAAGCTTATCAACTAGCATTGTCAGTTCGCACTCGTGAAGATTTCCCTATAGAGTGGGCAGGAACTCAACACAATCTGGGTGTGGCGTACCTTGGTAGAATCCGTGACGACAAAGCTGAGAATATAGAAGAAGCGATTAAAGCTTATCAACTAGCATTGTCAGTTCGCACTCGTGAAGATTTCCCTATAGAGTGGGCAGGAACTCAAAACAGCCTGGGTGTGGCGTACCTTGGTAGAATCCGTGACGACAAAGCTGAGAATATAGAAGAAGCGATTAAAGCTTATCAACTAGCATTGTCAGTTCACACTCGTGAAGCATTCCCCGTCGATTGGGCAGCAACTCAAAACAACCTGGGGCTGGCTTACCGTGACAGAATCAGTGATGATAAGGCAGAGAATCTGAAAAAAGCGATTCATGCTTATCAGCAGGCTTTGACAGTTTACACTCTCGAAGCCGACCCAATTAACTGTCTGAGAACATCCCGTAACCTTGGCAACGTCCTCTTTGAGCAAGGCAACTGGCAACCTGCGATCGCTGTTTACCAACAAGCCATCACCGCAGTTGAACTCATTCGCAGTTTATCGCAAGACGACGATCGCCGCCAAAAAATCATAGAAGAAGCAATCGATGTCTATATGAACATCGTCCAATGTTTCGTTAATCTTCAGCAATACGAGAAAGCGTTAGAATATGCCGAGCGTTCCCGTTCCCGCATGATAGCAGAATTAATGGCAAGTAAAGACCTCTACCCAAATGCCGAAATACCTGCACAACTCCTAGAGAAATATTATGGCTTGCAACAACGTTTATCACACCTCCGTCGCTCCAACTTTGACAGCAGCAAACAGCTTGCAACTGCAAAAAATTGGGTTGACCGTCGCGACAGTGGGGAAGTGGAAAAGCAAAATTTGGCAGAAATTGAACAAGTAGAAAAAGAACGGCAACGGGTTTGGGGAGAGATTCGTAAATCCGATCCGATTTTGGCGGGTCAGTTGCAGGTAGACCCCCTCAGTATTGACCAGATGCGGGCATTAATTAAGGATGAGGAAACCGCGATATTGAGTTTTTACACCACTAATGATGATACCTATATATTTATCCTGCGTCAGATCCCCCCAACCCCCCTTAATAAGGGGGGCGATGAAGATTCGGTTTCTCCGCTTAATAAGGGGGGCGATGAAGATTCGGTTTCTCCGCTTAATAAGGGGGGCTATGAAGATTCGGTTTCCCCGCTTAATAAGGGGGGCGATGAAGATTCGGTTTCTCCGCTTAATAAGGGGGGCGATGAAAATTCAGTTTCTCCGCTTAATAAGGGGGGCGATGAAAATTCAGTTTCTCCGCTTAATAAGAGGGGCGATGAAGATTCGGTTTCCCCCTTTTTAAGGGGGACGGAAGGGGGATCGACAAGGGAGACCGGAGGGGGAGCTAAACCAGAAGCGATCGCTCTCCACACTTGCGAAGGTCAGGGTATTGAGACGTTGCACTATTGGATATTTGATAACTGGTTAAAACCCTACATTGACTACAGAAATAAAGAAAATCTAGAATGGCGTAACAACATGGGAGAATTTCTCCAACAACTCGCCCAACGCTTGCAACTGAATCAACTTATTAACCAACACCTGAGCGGTATCAAAGAATTAATTATTGTGCCTCATTTATATTTGCATCAAATTCCGTTTGCTGCTTTGCCTGTGGAGATCCCCCCAACCCCCCTTAATAAGGAGGGCGATTTAGATCCGGTTTCCCCCTTTTTAAGGGGGACGGAAGGGGGATCGACAAGGGGGACGGAAGGGGGATCTACAAGGGGGACGGAAGGGGGATCGACAAGGGGATTTGAAGACAGTCGGCTCTCTATCCCTAGTAAGAAAAAAACCACCCCATCACCTGCTACCAAAAAACCCCAAACCCCTCAAACTCAACCCACCTACCTCAGCGATATATTCCGCCTGCGAGTTGTGCCGAGTTGTCAAATACTCAACTATTGCGACAGCCGCAACAAAAACACCAATTCCCCACAAATGGGTATTGTGGAAAATGCTACGGGCGACCTGATTTTTACCGGGTACGAATGCCAAAACCTCGCCCAAATGTTCCAAGTCCCGAAAGACTTCCGCCTCCAATACCAACAAGCAACGGTTAGCAATTACCACGAACTTACAAAACAAGTACAGTTTCTCCATTCCAGTCACCACGCCAGCGCCAATTTAATCAACCCAATGGAATCAAAACTACATTTATTTGATGGGGAAGTCACCCTTGGGGATGTGTTTACCTGGCGTTTACCAAAATTAACCGATGTCTTCCTCTCCTGTTGCGAAACTAATCTCACTGTCAGCAAACTTAACGATGATATTTTAACTATTGCAGCAGGTTTCCTGAGTGCGGGCGCTCAGAGTGTAGTCAGTACGTTGTGGGCGGTTAATGATTTTGCGACGGCTCTATTTTGTTTGTTTTATTATCAACATCGCCAAAACCCAAACTACACCCGCCCGCAAGCATTATACCAAGCTCAAATTGATTTGCGAAACTTGACAGGACGGGGACTTAATGATAAATATAAAAGCCAATTATCAGCGCATTTGCAGAAGATTAAAACAGAAGAAAATCAAAGCCAGATACAGGAAATGAGCGTTCACCTTGCCTGGTTATGTCAGCAAGATTATCCGTTTATCAATCCCTATTATTGGGCTGGTTTTGTTTCCCAAGGTTTGCAGTAAAATTGCGAGAATGAAATCCACAACCATTGAAAAACTTCTTTCCAATTTCATTGTTTGTCCATCGCTCAATATTAAATCCCAACTTCCCTTCAAGAATTATCCGCAAACTCAACCGCTTCTATGGCAGCTTCCAAAGCAATTTCTAAATGGGTCCAATGGGTACCACCCTGACAAAACACAATATAAGGTTCTCTCAACGGTCCGTCGGCCGACAATTCCGAAGTGCTACCATCAATAAACGTGCCGCCAGCCATCACTAATTGACTCTCATACCCCGGCATTTCCGCAGGAACGGGGTCGAGATAAGAACCGACCGGAGAATACTTCTGCAAGGCGCGACAGAAGGCGATTAATTTTTTCGGCGTTCCCAACTCAATGGCTTGAATTACATCCCGGCGAGGTTCTAAAGGTAAGGGGTTGACCCGATAACCCAATTGGTCAAAAACATGGGCAAGTAAATGGTTTCCTTTTATTGCTTCTCCGACCATTTGCGGGGCCAAAAATAAGCCTTGAAATAATAAGCGATTTTGATCAAAAGTAGCCCCCCCGCTACTGCCAATTCCGGGGGCTGTTAGCCGACAAGTGGCCGCTTCTACCAACTCAGCCCGTCCCGCGACATATCCCCCCGCAGGTGCGATAGTCCCACCAGGATTTTTAATTAACGAACCCGCGATTAAATCAGCGCCCACCGCAGTGGGTTCTTGGGTTTCGATAAATTCCCCATAACAGTTATCGACAAAACAAACGGTATTGGGATTTTGCTGTTTGACGATGTGGACAATTTTTTCAATTTCAGCAATCGATAAACTTGAACGCCAGGAGTAGCCGCAAGATCGCTGAATCAGGACTAAGCGAGTTTTATGGGTAATACCAATTTTCAAACTTTCCCAATCAATTTTTCCATCAAATTGCAGATCTATTTGACGGTAAGAAATGCCATACTCTATAAGGGAACCTTGGCTTTTGCCTCGTAAACCGATGACTTCTTCTAGAGTGTCATACGGAGCGCCTGCAACAGCTAACATTTCGTCCCCCGGACGCAAAACCCCAAACAAGGCACAGGCGATCGCATGAGTTCCAGAAACAAACTGGACTCGGACAGCAGAAGTTTCAGATCCCATGATTTCTGCAAACACCCGGTCTAGAGTTTGACGGCCTAAGTCATCGTGACCATAGCCTGTCACTCCAGCAAAATGGTGGGTTCCCACTCGATGTTGTCGAAAAGCATCCAAAACTCGTTTGAGATTTTGCTTGACCTGAGCGTCGATTCCGGAAAAAATCGAAATTAGTGCCTGTTTTGCTACTTCTAGCTGTAGAATACTACTGCTCATCACTGAACTCGCTGTTGGGGTGAGTGGTGACTAATTATGACGCAAATAGGACAGACTCGTAAAGAATAACCACATTTTCATGACGATTGCAACTTCACAAAAATTAAATCCCGAATGGAAAGTTATCATTTTCATGGTAATTCTCCACGGCGGCGCACTTTTTGCACTACTTCCAAGTAATTTTAGTTGGACTGCCATTGGCATCGCTTTTTTGCTGCATTGGGTAACAGGGGGTTTGGGTATTACTCTGGGCTACCATCGTCTCGTGACTCATCGCAGTTTTGAAACACCCAAATGGCTTGAGTATTTTTTCATATTTTGTGGAACTTTATCTTGTGAAGGTGGGCCAATTGATTGGATCGGTTTACACCGTTTCCATCATCTCCACTCTGACCATGAATTAGATCCCCATGACTCAAACAAAGGGTTTTGGTGGAGTCACATGGGTTGGATGCTTTGCGATCATCCCGCAAAAGCTGAAGTTCCTCGTATGACCAAAGATATCGGCGAAGATCCGGTTTATCTATTTTTTCAAAACTATTTCATTCTGATGCAGGTTGCTTTAGGGATTCTGCTCTATCTCTTAGGTGGCTGGCCCTTTGTGGTTTGGGGAATCTTTGTGCGAATTGTCGCTGTATTCCACTGCACTTGGTTAGTGAACAGTGCAACTCATAAGTTTGGATATCGCACGTTTGATTGTGATGATGCTTCCACAAACTGTTGGTGGGTCGCTGTACTCACTTATGGCGAAGGTTGGCACAATAACCATCACGCTTATCAGTATTCCGCTCGTCATGGTTTGCAATGGTGGGAAATTGATCAAACTTGGATGACCATTCAGTTTTTACAAACTTTGGGTTTAGCGAAGAAGGTTAAGTTAGCCTCGAAGTCAAGCTAACCGATCCGGCTAAGTTTACCAGTAACCTTTGGGGGGCTGGGGACAATTTGAATATTAAACCCTGAATACAAATTGCTAGTTTCCCCTCCTCCTTTAGGGGTTTTTTTTTGGTTTTTTTGAGTTTTTGCTAGAAGAGAGGATTTCCCTGCACAATGTATTTGAGGGTAGTGAGACTGTCTAAACCAATTAATCCGCGCCGATAGCCCACTTGATTGGACATTCCGAGAAAGATCGCGTCGCCTCGATTTTGATGGCGGGAAAAGCGTGGAGAGGCGTTGATAAACGTTAAGGCACTGTTAACATCTAGGGCAAATTGACGGCTCTCGCTGTAAGATTCCGTGGCTAAACAGTTGCTATGACCACTACTATATTCGTTCATCCAGGCGATTCCTTCGTCTAGGCTGTCTACTCCTCGAAACGCGATGGTTTTATTGAGATAGGGTTGTGACCATTCTGACGGTTCAGCCAGTATTAATTCTGGAAATTGTTTCACCAGGAGTTCATCTCCTTTGAGTGAAAATCCTTCTTCTCGCAGGTTGTTCCACAGTCTGACTAAGGATGAACCCTTTTGGTTGGGATCGATCAACACTTTCTCAATGGCGTTTACAGGATCGGGTTTACTTTGATGACTATCAAAAATCATCCATCGAACCATATCCACGTTAGCGGTTGCTGACCAATACAGATAGCAGTTCCCCATCGCTGATCGCAACACGGGAACCGTTGACTGAGTGACGACTTGATGGACTAGATGGGGCCGACCATAGGGAATAATCAGGTTAATATATTGATCTTGAGTCACTAAGTCTTGAATGGGGGCTTCTTGTTCGTTGGGAAAGACTTCTAAAGAACCAATTGGCATTCCTTCTTCTTCGATCGCCGACTGTAAAGCATCAGCAATCACTTGGTTAGAATAGTTCGCCTCACTTCCCCCAAGCAAGATTAAACTATTAGCCGTTTTCATACACAATCCAGCAGCGATCGCCCCGAACTCCGGAAAGGCTTCATAAATTAGACCCACCACCCCAATCGGAATCAGTTGATAATAGGTTTGACCTTGTTCGAGTTGATAGGAAGCCCCAATCACTCGTCCGATGGGATCGGGAAGTTCTCCCAACCGCTTCAAAATTTGTACGGTTGTATCTAGCCTTTCGGGAGTCAGCTTTAACCACTCACTGACACATTCAGAAACGCCCAGTTCTCGACTTGCTTCTAAGTCTAGGGTGTTTGCCTCTAGGATATCGTTTTGTCTTTTTCTAATGGCTTCTGCCATTGAGCGCAATGTACGACTGCGATGTTCTCCTTTCGTCTTGGCTAGTTGTATGCTGGCGGCATAGGCTCGACGAAGTGGGTTCGTCGGCGGAGGTGAAGCACTAAAATCATCAATTATCATCTTCGCTCACCGTCTGTAAGCTAGCCAGACCATCAGTGCTGGCAACATTGCCAACATGACGGCGACCATTGCCCAAAGTATAATATTGGGTCCGGGCGAATACAATGCTAGAGGAAGCCAAATGACTAAGGGTACTAAGAGCATTCCTAAAGCTAAAGGTAAATAATGCGCTTGTAAGCCTGGACTTGAGCGGTTCCATTGATGACCTGTCCAACGCCATGCTTGTTTATAGGGATAGTGAGTTGAGAGTTGTTCGAGGGAGTAACCACTCTCATCGACAACAAAAATTTGCTGACAGCGATTGCAACCAAAGGCTTCTGTCAGGGTAATCGGAACTAAATGACCCTTCCGACGACAGGGGCAAGGATAGTCACCGTTTAAATCGATTTTCTGGGCTTTCTGAGGTGGCACAAGCAGTTATCAAATAAAGCGTTTGAGTATAACGGACTTTCAAATACTTACTTAATGGATCATACTTACCAACTCTCGGTTGTCAATCTTGATCGATCTCTAAAATTTGAGATTCCATTGACTCTCACCCGAAGTGCGGTTATTCAACAGTTGCCTTGATCTCCTGAATTTTAACTGACAAGAAGCACTTGACTGTCAGTGAAGCCAACTCCATTTAAGCTTATTTCCTAGTTTACACGCTAACCCTGATTGATTAGTGGGTGAACGGACTAGATTTTTTGGCTGATCCTTAAAAGCGGGTGATGGGATTTGAACCCCCCATAAAACCTGCAACTCTGATTATACCGTAACCTTACATCCCGAAGATTTGAACCTTGAAAATTGAGTTAGGGAGAAATGAGCAAAAATGTGAGAAAAATTCAAGCCTCTGTTTTCAGTTTATACCACCGGGTAGTGAAAAGCGGTTCTCACGTACTGCTAAAGAGCCGTTTACCCCCTGAAGGGATGATCACAGCTTGTTGTGATATAGCTTAAAAAGTCTACGAGGCAAAGTTCGCGGTTCTCACTGGCTAGCCTTTGGGTTGGGGTACAACTCTTAAATCAAAGATAAGGATGTTAACACAAGACCTATCGGACTATCTTTGAGGGGATAGAGACACAGTATTTTCAAGGTAAGCATCAGGGGTCAGGACGGTTGAGGTCATCGGTTCCCCAACAACGATAATACCTTTGACTCAATTCACTCAACAGCCACTCGGTTATAAAACAGTAAGTATAACCCCTAAAAGTGCTAGAAATTGACGTTAATAACCCATCTGTGTCTCTCTTTCTAAATTTCGTTGATCAGCTAGAATCAACCCGCTTTCGATCACAATAATTACTGATTCTTAATTGTCAATCATCCCGCGATCATGCAATATTCTCCACTGAGTCGTAAAATTTGAATCTGGCTTGAGAAAGCAATCCAATTGGAGTTCTGTAGAAAACCTGCGATAAAATTGGCAACAGGAAGAAACAGGACGATGATTTTTCGATGATTTTTCGATCTTTGAGCGATTTTGATCTGACTGATAAAAATGAGTCTAGATTACTCTCTAAAAACAAATAAAAAGTTTGAATTCCCTGCCCTGTTATCTGTTACCTTTTAAAATTGAGAGAGTCTACCCGAAGATTTTGGTCAGGATGTTGTCCAGAAAAATTTTAGTTGGTACAGGGTTAACATAGAGTCGCTAGGATAAAAAAGAGTATGCTTTGATCTATCGTTCATTTTAGAGGAGAACACTGAATGAATTTAGTTGCCCTGCAAAATGGGTTAGATAACCTTTCGTTTGCTATCTTGTTCGCCAGTATGCTAATTTACTGGGTTGGTGGTGCATTTCCTCGGATTCCCTACCTGCAAACCTTGGGAACCGCAGCCATGACTATCGCTAACCTGTGTATCGCTGCATTACTCGCCGCCCGATGGATAGAAGCCGGTTATTTCCCGATTAGCAACCTCTACGAGTCTCTGTTTTTCCTGACTTGGGGAATTACAACGATTCACCTAATCGCAGAAAACATGAGTCGTAGTCGGCTTGTTGGCATCGTTACAGCACCCGTGGCAATGGGAATAACGGCTTTTGCCGCTTTAACGTTACCCTCTCAGATGCAAGTCTCGGAACCTTTAGTTCCCGCCCTCAAGTCCAACTGGCTAATGATGCACGTCAGCGTCATGATGCTGAGTTATGCCACTTTAATGGTGGGTTCATTACTCGCGATTGCCTTTTTGGTGATTACCCGAGGCCAAGAAATTGAACTCAGTGGGAGTTCCCTCGGAACCCGCATTTCCCGCAACAATCATCACTATCGGTTGAACGGTTCACCCGAGTTAGCGGCAACCGCCAGTCAAAGTGTTGTTAATAGCGCTAGTTCTGAACTTTCAGCCAATACAAACGGTCAAGGAACAACTGCCGTGTTAGAGTTAGTCGGAACGTCCGAGATCAACAACAACTCAACCCCATTATTGTCACCTCAACGCTTGAGTTTAGCAGAAACAATTGATAATATTAGTTATCGAATAATCGGACTCGGGTTTCCCTTGCTGACAATTGGTATTATTGCCGGGGCAGTTTGGGCAAATGAAGCTTGGGGTTCATACTGGAGTTGGGACCCGAAAGAAACCTGGGCGTTAATTACTTGGCTGGTATTTGCGGCTTATTTACACGCTCGAATTACCCGAGGATGGCAAGGACGCAAACCCGCTATTTTAGCTGCTACAGGGTTGTTAGTCGTTTGGATTTGTTACTTAGGCGTTAATCTTTTAGGTAAGGGTTTACATTCCTACGGTTGGTTCTTTTAACTTCAAATTTTAGCTCCAGGAAAACGGCATTAATTCGGTAGCCCTCCCGTTTTCCTTAGCAATAAACCTCAACGGAAAAAAGACTGATGGATAATCCTATTCATGTTATTGACAACGATGATGTTCTGCATACGGGTGCGAGTGCATTAATGTTTCAATGCACTTTTAAAGTGAGTGAATTTCTGGCGATGATGCAAGCCAAATTAGAAGAGGAATACATCTTCGGTGACGGCCTTGAATGTGACCTATTGAGTCCGGGTCAACCCTGGAAAAAAGGAAAAGTCAAAGTTCGTTTAGAGTTTAGTTCTTCAGAAAGTGTCATCCCCCAAGTCCCCCAAGAAGGGCCAATTATTGCAGTTCCTCAATTTCCAAATATACCGATACCCAACGAAACGGTAGACCCGGAAGAACTCCCACCCCCATTAAGGCGGCAAATTCATCCTGTGGGAATGTGGAGTTAAAACAGGACATCGGGGAGAGAGAGAGTCATCGGTCACTCGGGCTTACCATTCGTTAAGAATCCTCGTCATTAGATGGCGGGGAGTATGTCAAAGGAGAAAAAAATGAGTCAAATTCAAACCATTTCAGGACGGGGAATTCCTTTAGTTGGGAGTGATATTGATACAGATCGGATTATTCCGGCGCGGTTTTTACGCTGTGTCACATTTGACGGTTTAGGTGAACAAGTCTTTGCTGACGATCGCCAACAAACGCAAGGAAATCATCCTTTTGATTTACCGCAATATCAAGGGGCGAATATTTTGGTCGTCAATGGTAATTTTGGTTGTGGTTCATCGAGGGAACACGCACCCCAAGCTTTAGCAAAATGGGGAATTCAAGCGATTATTGGTGAAAGTTTTGCGGAGATTTTCTTCGGAAATTGTGTGGCGATTGGGGTGCCTTGTTTGACCGCAACACCGGAACAAGTTCAACAGCTACAACAAGCCCTGCAAGAATATCCTCAACTCTCGATGCAGCTTGATTTAGCAGATCAACGGGTACAATGTGGGGATTTAACTCTGGAAGTCAATATGAATACTGGATCACGGCAAATGTTCTTAAGTGGAACTTGGGATAGTTGTGGTCAATTGTTAGCAAATGTGAAGGACATTCAAACAACGGCAAGTCAACTTCCTTATATTGATTGGGCAAATTCAGCAACAGCAAGCTGACCCATTGTGGCGATCACATTTCTTGATGTTATGGATTTGAAACCTGCTTTTTCAACCAATACCCTTGATGTTATGGCGATCGCCATGCACTCACTCCTCACTCCAAACCGGAATCTAAATCGGGATTCCTCAAATTTCTAACACTTTTCGTAGTACAGCCTCGTCTTTGGGTTTTGCCGAAAAACGACCTTTCTCTAAGTCGCGAATCCAGCTTTGACTTTTTCCGGCCATTTCTGCTAAGAGTCTTTGACTGATTCCCTGGCGTTTTCGGGCGTTGGCAATTTGGTGGGCCGATAAACCAATTTTGGTCGAAGATTGGGTCTTACGAGAGATGCGCTTTGTTTTTTTCTTGTCGAGTTTGGCAAGTTGTTGTTCCCAATCGGGGGGAAGATTAAACCAAGAAATCCGGGCTTTCATCAAGCGATTCCATTTTCCTCGGGGACTAGAATCGGTTAAGCGTTGATCTTGACCCCCATCATTAATCCAAAAATCGAGGGCTTCTTCGGCATCATCAGGTAAGTCCGCGAGTTTTGCCCACAGAGGTTGAATTTCTGGGACATAGGTGGCAGGGTCAAATACGGCTTTGATGCCATAGTGGTTGAGAACTTCGAGATCGCTTTCAAAGGTGCGAATCAGGCGTTTGCGATGTTCACTGTGGAGGCCCGCCAGAGACATCTTTTCCTCTCCATAGGCGACTCGCATCAGGGTGGGAATGGTGATGCACTGTTTCCGTCCCATTTTGGCTTTGAACAACAACCACAGCATCATCCGGGCGGCGCCGGTGTGTTGTTGCCAGATACTCATTACGGTATTGAGTAGGAATTTGGGCAATGTACCGTATTGGTAAAAAGCAGTCCGTTTGCCGTAGTCGTTTTTGTTCAGGAAATATTGCGCCCAAGCCCCGGCTTTGAAGGTGAAGGTTAAACCTGTGAGATATTTGTTGCCTTCAGAATCTTGTTGAAAGTGATGTTTGATGTCAAGGAGATGCCAGAGGCGATCTTCAGCGACGGAGAACCCTCTGACTTTGCCTTGTTGGGGCCAGTCAATGGTGGTCAGTAGTTGACAGGGTTGTTGGGCGAGGGCTTTGATCAGGGTTAATTTCGTGGATTTACTGAGATCTTTGCGTTTGTCGAGTCCGAGATATTGTTCGATTTGGCGATCGTTAATCACAAACTCTTGTTCCCAAGGGCGATCTAGGGTGGTGGCATAAGCGGCATAAATTAGATGCAAACAAGCGGCGCGAATATCAATCCCTTCGATGGCTGACAATGCAGCTTCATCTGCCAGTATCTTCGGAGTCTCAGAGTCCATCTCATTGGTAAGTCGGAAGACGATTG
>JGI12048J13642_10197994_pt1 | contig 13290 bp, 8 predicted proteins | sample ElkSlonscriptome_16_FD_13642 | JGI IMG/M metagenome (IMG submission 13642) | reverse complement strand
ATTCCGCGCCCGAGGCTGAGTCTCCATCAATACCCCCATAGCTTTGCTCAAAAGCGATGGAGGCGCTGAATGCGAGCGCGTGCTCACTGCGCAATACGAAGCGCAGAAGTCCACCAAGAATGTGAAAACCCTTGGTGTGGATATTGCCGGATAGTGACGAGGCGCCTTCAATGTTGAGGACCCCGGCGCGTCCCGGACCGGCCGTGGCCGTGATTCGCGCGGGAAAACCGTACGCCAGGGGCCCGGCATGAATCACCGCAAGGCCATTGAGTTGTCCGATCACCGTGCCCTCAACGGCCACGTTAATCGTGCCATCGCTGATGAGCTCCTGGTAGCGCTGGGAAGGGAGGCTGGCCCGATAGCGCGTCCGCCTTACCGTTTCTTCGACATCCTCGCGTTCTACCAGTGACCGGCCTGCCTGCCTGGTCAGAAATGCCGCTTCTCTGGCAATGTCTGCCACGCGTCCGAAGCGCGCGGTGATTTTGCCTTGCCGGGCCGCAATACGGGCACCGTGCTCTGCCATGGCGGCGATGCCAGCGGCGCTAAACGCCGGGAGCCCCTCGGTTTCGCACAGCTTGGCGATAACGCCCGCATATTTGCCCACGCCGGCAGCATCGCGGTCTATCTCGGAGTCAAAGTCGGCGAGTACCTTGAACAGGTCGGAAAAATCCTGATCGACATTGTCCAATTGATGGAAGAGCCCGCTGCTACCAAGCAGGATCACGCGTACCTTGATGTCGATAGGCTCGGGTTGCAGGGACTGGCTGGTCAACGGCCAACCCAGCTCTGCCGGCACGATCTCGACGCTGCCGGTGCGCAAGGCGCGCATCAGCATGCGCCATGCACCGGGTTCAGTAAGTACATCGTGTGCATCCAGGGCCAGGAATCCGCCATCGGCGCGAACCAGGGCGCCGGCGCGAATGCCTTTGTAGTTTGAGACGACCTGTCCGCCGCTGACAAAATCCGCCTCGACACTACCAAGCAGATTGGCGACCGTTGGCGAGTTCTCGGTGATGATTGCTGTGGCATTGGTATCCGCGTGCGTATGGACCACGTTAACGCCGTAAACCTCGGCTGCATCGGGCAGGTTTTCAGGGCCGCGTCCAGGCAGGCGATTTTCGATAATGTCTTCCGTTACCTCCTTGAGGAAACAGTCAACCGCGGTGGTCTGGAAGTTGTTGCGCAGTGCCGCGAACAGCTGGTTCAGTACCGCTCGAATTTCACCTTCAATATAGCTTTCGGCCTTTTGACTGCCTTCCTGCCAGGCTTTTTCCACATCCTTTCCCGTGTCCGCAATTCGTGGCTGGAAGCTTCGGATGTCCTCTTCAATGACCTTGGCCTCACCTTTGCTGATGGTTCCGTCCAGTATCTGCTTGTGGTAGTCATCAGGTGGTAGCGGTTTGCCATCGCGCATGGGGAAAACGGCTGTCTGAGCAACCGGTCCGTTCTGTAGTTGGACCAGGGTCAGGCCTTTGCTGTGTAATTCTTTCTCCAGTGGCTCAGTAATTGATTTAATGGTTGCATGAGTCTGTTCCTGGATCTTGCTGAGTCTGGCCTTTGCTACGGGTCCTTCGAGCACGTCATCAAGACGGTTCTCGATAAATTCAGCAGCCTCCCGCATCCGGCGCCTCAGCTTCGGCCCTTGTCCCGCCTCCAGCGTCAGAAGACGCGGCCGGTCCGGTCGTGAGAAGTTGTGCACATAGCACCGGTCCAGCTGTCGGCTGGGTTTGGGATCGAGCTGCTCGAGCACTGATTGCACCAGGGTCATCCGGCCGGTGCCGGTGAGACCGCGCACGTAGATATTTTGACCCGGTGCGTCACACTCCACACCAAAGCGCATCGCTTCGAGCGCAACGGGCTGGCCGACAACCCCGGTTGCAGGATCTACCTCATCGGTGGTGTTGAACGCGAGCTCGCTTGCATCAAACCGCCAGCGGAGCTGTGCCGGTTCAAGTTTTGTGGCGTGGTCCATGGGGTGTTCCTCAAAACTGGCGTAACAGGGCTGGCATCGGGCGCCGGGGGCTCAGCGCTCGAGGTTATGCTTCATGGAAAAATCTAAAAATGCCTGTGTCGACAGGCTGGGTGACTCGAGCATTGGCAAATGCCCGACATCCTCATGGGTCACGAGGTCCGATCCCTCTATCAACTCATGCAGTACGATCGCCCCGTCCGGGTGCGTGGCTTTATCCTCCAGTCCCCATTCGATAAGTACTGGCATTTTAAGCCTGGGAGCGAGCTCTTCCAGCGGTGCGGAATGGAGCAAAAACTCTTCCGACATGCGCGGTAATTCAGTTTTCAGGCGTGCAGTTTTGAGATAACCGGCGCGCGCCAGCGCATAGGGCACATGAGGCGGTTTAAAGAACATCTTATTGGCTAGATTTGAGTAGTCTTTCATGCTCTCGACCAGGAAGGGATTGCTTTTGCCCTCGATGTACTCGGTCATGATCCTGCTGTAGGGCGCGGACTTTACGCCAAACGCATCCTGAAGCCAGAGTGCCCTGACCCGCCCAGGATGACGTGATGCGAATTCCGCGGCGATCCAGGCACCCATGGAATTGCCGGCCAGGATGCATTCCTGGACTTTGAGTTCATCCAGCCATTTCTCGAGGCGCCGGGATTGCTCCTCAATCTGAAAGTTGAGGCCGGCAGGTGGCTGGCTATGGCCAAAGCCCGGCAGGTCGGGAACCAGCAAGTGAAATCGCCGGTGAAGTGGGCCGGCTACGCCAAGCCAGTGATCAGCCTCGGCGGCGAGACCATGCAGTATGACCATCGTGGGTCCTTTGCCGCCCTCGAGATAGTGCCAGCGCACACCGTCTATGGTCAGTTTCTTTGATCGCATGCCGCTGATGCGATGGGCAAGAAAGCTGAGCACAGCCATCCATTGATTGGGCAACACATACCAGCTCGCCACCATGGCAAACAGACCGAACGCGACATATAACGTGGATTGGCTCATGGGTTTATCATAGTCGTTTGAACCTGACGCGGTGAAGAGAATGACTCGAATAATATGCCTGATAATTCTGCTGGGATTTTCAGCCGGTACAAAGGCCCAATTCCAGGCTGTTATCGAAGATGTGTTGCCGGAAAATGCCTTTCCCGTGGTTGTGTTTGAGACAGATCAGGGCATCGTCGAGGTAGAGCTCAATCGCATGCGAGCGCCGGTCACGGTAAATAACTTCCTTTCTTACGCCGTCGAAGGTGCCTACGACAATACGATTTTCCACCGGGTAATCAGGGATTTCGTTGTTCAGGGTGGTGGCTTCAAGGACGGCTGGGAGGAAGTGCCTGCCCGGCTGCCGGTCATGAACGAGTCGGGCAACGGTCTGCCCAATGATGCCTGGACCATTGCCATGGCGCGATTTTCCGACCCGCACTCGGCCACCAATCAGTTTTTCTTTAACGTCGCCGATAACAGTGACACCCTGAATCCGAGTGAGCGCCAATGGGGCTACACGGTTTTCGGAAATGTGATTACGGGACAGGAAGTACTGGAAAAGATAGCCGCGGTACAAACCGGATATAACGCTGAACTGGACTATCAGGATGTCCCGATTACACCGGTGCGGCTTTTGAAGGTGTCGGTTCAATAGCGTGGCTGCCAGCGGCGCGAGTCCACCAGGGTAAACACATCGATGGGGTGGGGCGAGTTTTTCGCGCTGGCTTCGCCCATGGCCTGGGCATTGGCCGTGGTCATGTTTCGCCGGTCCGGCGAGAGCATGCTGCCATTTTCTCTCAACTTGCTGAAAAACACCGTCGCTCTGGCGTTGTTGGTTATCACATTAATTGTTGTCACGCTGGTCACAAGCGCGCCCTGGCCACAATTCAGTTCAGTTGATCTTGCCATCATGATTGTATCCGGCGTTTTGGGTATGGCCGTGGCGGATACGCTGTACTTGCGAACCCTGAATCTCGTCGGTGCCGGGCGCACAGGGGCGATCGGCGCCCTGTTGAGTCCTTTTGTCATTCTCTTCTCTGCGCTGTATCTCGGTGAGCGGCTCGGCCCGGCACAGTGGGTTGGCTTCGTGTTGGTGATGCTGGGTATTCTGGTGGTGACCCTGAAGCGCTACCAGACCGAGGTATCTGCACAGGAATTGCGGCGTGGTCTGATGATTGGTGTGGCTGCCATGATATTGATGGCATTCGCTGTTGTCATGGTTAAGCCGTTACTGGAACAGGGCCCTTTTCTGTGGGTCATAACAATCAGAATGGCAGCAGGTGTGGCGGCCATGCTGCTGGTGCTGACCTGGCGCCGTCAATGGGGGGTGCTTTTGGATAACTATCGGCAGCCCCACCCCTGGGTGCTAACGTTGTCTGCGTGTGTGCTGGGCGGCTACCTGGGCAGCGTGCTCTGGCTGGCCGGTTATAAATTGATTCCCGCATCCGAGGCCGCGATATACAACGAGTCCCAGCTGATATTCATGATTCTGTTTGCCTGGTGGTTTCTGCACGAGCCGATTGATCTGCGGCGGGCTCTGGGGGTCTGTCTGATCATTCTGGGTGTAATGATCATGTTGCTGGTTTGAATCCGCTCCCCTAGGCTGAAGCCATGATCGAAACTGCAAACCCGAAACATACACCGGCCCAGCTATGGCGAAAACTGGGCGTCAGCGCCACGTTGTTACTCATCGCACTACTTTCCGCCAGCCCTTTGCTCGACCAGCGCGCGGCTGCAAATTTCGAATCATTGTTTCAACGGGCCATTGTTACCTTTGCGCTGGCGCGCACACTCAATGGCGTGATTTCCGCTGCCCAGGGTACGGAAGTGGCGCTACAGCCGGCAGGAGTGGGTGTAACGCTGACGCCTGGACAGGTTCTGGATCCGGTTAATGATCTGGTGGAACGGTTTTCCTGGATCATGCTTGGCGCAACGATATCCCTTGGTATTCAGAATGTCCTGCTCGATATCAGTGCGTGGTGGGTGTTGCAGGGGATTGTTGTTGCGCTGGCCTTGGGCGTGCTCGTATTAAGCTGGTGGAAGCCGGTGACGGGCAAGGGCACCCGCCGGGACATGCGCCGGGCCGTTGCCTGGCGGATATTATTGATTGCGCTCTTTTTGAGATTTGCCGTGCCCTTGTCCCTGATGGCCAATGATGCGATCTATGACCTGTTTCTGGAGTCGAGATACCAGCAGAGCACCGAAATCATCCAGGCGGCCGGAAGTGAGCTGGAGATGCTCGGGAGCACACAGGACCAGCAACTGGAACAGGCTGCGGAGTCCGGCGCGCTGAGCGGTGTGCTTAACGCGCTGGGAGCAGCCTGGGACGGGGCAAAAGCGGGCGGGTTTTCCGCCCGTCTTGATGAGATCCAGTCGCGTGCGGCAAGCATGATTGAGCACTTGATCCAGTTGAGCGTGGTGTTTGTCCTGCAAACTGCGATCCTTCCGGTGGTATTTCTGTGGTTGTTTCTACAGCTGTCCCGGTGGTTGTTCAGACCCATGGCGCGTGAAAATAATATGCAGGATAATTAAATATTGACAAAAACGTCAATATAAACTATTAATGACAATTAAGGGGAGCACCCGAGCCAGTGTAATTAACCACGTGGGTTTCTGATGACCTGAAGGGGAGATTAGGTCAACGGAAGGACAGTATCCTCAGCGGTTAAGGCACGGTGGCAGCGGTCGGCCAGGGTCGGGGTCGACCTGCTGTTTTGCGCGAAATACCGCAATTATTGACCCTCATTCCGCTGAACATCTGCTCTGCATCCACGCTGTCATCCGTTAGACTGTGGGCTTCCGGTCAGGGTAAGGCACGCACCATGGAATACTTCAAATCGCTCTGGGCGCAGGTCTCCGGGGCGCTGAGTACCGAGCTCTTTGTATTCGGTCAATCACCAATCACTTTGTCCCAGGTGATCGCTGCACCCATGCTGCTGATTATCGGTTTGCTGCTTGTGCGCATTTTTGAGCGTCGCCTCAGCCGGGTGATGCGCAATCGGAATTATGACAGCAACCTGATTCAGCTTATCCGTCGCGGGATTTATGTTGTCGCCATTATCTGCCTTGGCCTGATCGCGCTGGGCATGTTGAATGTGCCCCTGGGTGCATTCACATTCATTTCCGGCGCGATCGCGATCGGAGTGGGTTTTGGGGCCCAGGCCATTATTAATAATTTCATCAGCGGCTGGATTCTCATGGGTGAGCGCCCCATCCGTATTGGCGACTTATTGGAGTTTGAAGGGTTCCTTGGACGGGTCGAGGCAATCAACACGCGCTCCACGCGCATACGCCGAATTGATGGTGCGGACATTGTCACGCCCAACAGCGCCCTGTTGGAAAACACCGTAATCAACTGGACGCTTGCAGACAGCAACATTCGGACCAGCGTGCGCGTGGGTATCGCTTATGGCTCGCCGGTAAAGCTGGCTGCAGACTTGATGGATCAGGCGGCCAAAGAGCAAAAAAATATCGAGAGCGACCCCCCAACGATGGTTGTGTTTGAAGACTTTGGTGATAACGCCCTGGTGCTTGATGTTTATTTTTGGACCATGCTGCGTCCCGGCGGTGGGGACCTGCGAAAACTTCGCAGCGATATTCGTTTTCGTATCGAGGAATTGTTTAATGAAAATAATATTGTGGTTGCATTCCCGCAACGTGATGTGCACATGGATGGTCAGTTGCGTCTCACCAGGGATGACTCGCCAGATCCTATCTGATTCATTGAGTCCCCGTAATTCTTGATAAACTGCGCCCCGACGCGCCCGTAGCTCATCAGGATACGCCCGACGGCGCTTATGCCTGGCTTCTTTCGCTGCGCGAAAACCGCCAGTCAACGCAGCCTGGGCTGCGCAAGATTCTGAACCTTGCGCTCCCGCTCCCGCCGCTCCCGTAATTCTTGATAAACTGCGCCCCGACGCGCCCGTAGCTCATCAGGATAGAGCGCAAGATTCCTAATCTTGAGGTAGCAGGTTCGAGTCCTGCCGGGCGCACCATCACTTTAAATTTCTCTCTTTTGTAAGGTAAACGTATGAAATATCAATGGCTCATTTTGGTGGCTCTGTTTGGCTTTGTGGCTATGCCGATTGTTGCCCAGGAAGAAGATCCGTATCTGTGGCTTGAGGAGGTTGACGGGCCGGAGGCGCTTGAATGGGTAAGGGCTCAGAATGCAGCCACTGCGGAGCGGCTCGCTGAAGATGAGTTGTTCGATGAATTGTATGCGCAGGCCCTGGAGACGCTTAATAGTTCATCGCGTTTGCCGACGATCAGCCAGAAAGGCGATTGGCTCTACAATTTCTGGCGGGATGACACCAACCCGCGGGGTGTCTATCGGCGCACCACGTTGGAGCGCTTCGCCGGTGACGACCCACAGTGGGAGACCGTTATTGATGTTGATGCACTTTCAGAAAGCGAAGATATTCAGTGGGTATTTCGGGGCATGGACTGCCTGTCCGGACAACCAGAGCATTGTTTCGTCCGTCTCTCCCCCGGAGGTGGTGACGCTGCGGTAACACGCGAATTTAATTCGGTGACCAGAACGTTTGTGGAGGAAGGCTTCTACTTGCCCGAGGCCAAGGGCAGTCTTGACTGGATTGATGAGAACACGGTTTTTGTGGCCACGGATTTTGGTCCCGGCTCAATGACCGATTCAGGCTATCCGCGTATCGTCAAACGCTGGAAAAGGGGAACGCCACTGGCGGAGGCGCAGATCGTACATGAGGCGCCAGTGGAGTCGGTCAGCGTAGTGGCTTTTCGAAGCCGCTCAGCAGGTGGTGATGTTGACCTGGTCCGGGAAGGAACGACATTTTGGACGGCCGACTGGTACCAACTGCTTGATGGTGAAAAGTATCGCCTCGCCCTGCCGGCAACTGCTGCTGTCAACGGTGTATTCCAGGGCCGCCTCATTGTTTCCCTGAAAGAAGACTGGGAGCGTGATGGCACGGTCTACCCTCAGGGCGCCGTCCTGGTAGCTGATACTTCGGCCTTGCGCGGGCAGGCCGGACAGATTGATGTGATGGTGCAGCCCGAAGCATCCCGTGTTGTGGAGAGTGTCACGACCACGGATGACAGCGTGCTGGTCACTGTTCTGGACAATGTCCGTGGAAAAATGATTCGGTTCAGCCCGGGTCCGGAAGGGGGTTGGCGCGAAGAGAAGATTGCCTTTCCAGACGATGGTGCGCTTTCCGTGATGAGTACCGATGATGAGACCGGGAATTTCTTTGCCCGATTTGAGTCCTTTACGACGCCCCCGACCCTGTTTTACGTGGCCGGTGACGAAACGCTGCCCCAGGAGGTCAAGTCCCAGGCGCCAACGTTCGATGGCGGGGCATATGTTACGAATCAATTCTTTGCAACATCGCTTGACGGCACCCAGGTGCCGTACTTCGTTGTCATGGCCAAAGAGACGCCGATGGATAGCAAGAATCCTACCCATATCTTCAGTTATGGCGGATTCCGCAATGCGCTGACGCCGTCCTATAGTGGCTCTTACGAGGCCCTTTACGGGGCCTATGGAAAGCTCTGGCTGGACCGGGGCGGCGTGTTTGTACTGGCCAATATCCGCGGCGGCGGTGAGTTCGGTCCCGCGTGGCACGCGGCCGCGCTGAAAGAAAACCGGGAGCGCGCCTTTGAAGATTTCGAGGCCATTGCTGCCGACCTGGTCGCGCGTCAGATTACATCGCCTGAACACATTGGCATTGAAGGTCGATCCAATGGCGGATTGCTCGTTGGTGCCACCATGACGCGGCGGCCTGAACTGTACGGCGCGGTGATCAGTGGTGTCCCGTTGCTGGACATGCGGCGCTATCACAAGCTTTTGGCGGGTGCGAGTTGGATGGCCGAATACGGCGATCCGGATGACCCGGAACAATGGGCTTATATCAGCCAGTACTCGCCGTACCAGAATCTTGAAGAGGGTGTTGAGTATCCAGCGACCTTTTTCTATACCTCGACCCGTGATGACCGCGTGCATCCGGGTCATGCCCGAAAAATGGCCGCGCGTATGGAGTCTATGGGTCAGGAAGTGTGGTACTACGAGAACCTTGAAGGCGGTCATGGCGGTTCCAGCACCAATGATCAGCTGGCCTATCGACTTGCGCTGGCCTATGCCCATCTATGGAATCAGCTGCCTTGAGCCATGGACCCCGATGAGCGGGTCCATGTCGTTGCTTCAATTTTCGTTGGCGCCGTGCAGGGCGTTGCCCGACCCATTGAGCGGATTGCTTCAGTCTCTTGGGGATCGGGCGCTGATCAGCTCGAGAAGTGGCTCGCCAACGATAGGCCGCCGCCAGCCTTGAAGGCGTTCTGGAAGATGGCTGGGTGAGGTCGCAAACAGAATCTCTTCCAGGTCCCGCTTGGCCGCCAGAACCGTGGGCTCCAGATTCAGATCTGAGGCTTTTTCAACAACGATGTCGCGCATGGCCTTGAGCAGCTGGCGCTCGGCCGGTCCTGTCTGGGGTAGTAGGGGTAATGTCCGGCCCTCATCCAGGCATTGCGCGACGCACATTGTAATGACGCCTTCCCAGCGCTGTTTGGCGCGTGGGTGCAGATCTTCGATACGTGCCAGGTCACCGGGTTCGCGCATCCCCTCCCGTGCGATCGTAATCAGAACATGATCCGGTACGATAAAGCCGCGTGGCCGGTTGCGCTCGCAGGCTTCGGTCTCCCGCCAGGCAGCAATGTCCTGGAGGATGGCCAGGGCCTGTCCGTCCAGTCTTCCTGCGCCTTTGATTCGCAGCCAGCTGTTCATGGGGTCGACCGGCTTCGCCGCATCACGCAACATGCGCTCACAGTCTTCATGGAGCCATGACAAGCGCCCGAGCTCTTCAAGTTCCCTGTGCAGCTTGTCCCACATCAGGGGCAATACGCTGACATCCAGGGCCGCATACCGAAGTAAATTCTTCCGTAAAGGGCGCGCCATCCAGTTACTGCGCGTCAGATCCTTGTCTATCGGGACATTCAAAAGCCACTCTGCGGCCTTGTGATATCCCAGTTGCAGGGGCTGACCAAGCAGGGCACAGGCCAGTTGCGAGTCGATGAGGGGCGTGGGTAGCGAGCCGGTCATGTGCTGCAGCACCTCGAGATCTTCCGAGGGGCTATGCAGCAACTTGGTGATATCACCATCAGCAAGCATGTCTGCCAGCGGCTCCAGAGTGCCCTCAATCAGCGGGTCAAGCAGCCACACTGTCTGTCCGTCCGAGACCTGGACCAGGCCAAGGTTGGCGAAATAGGTCCGCTCCCGGACGAACTCGGTGTCCACGGCCAGCAGGCTGGCGCGCCGCCAGGCCTTCGCCGCCCGTCCGGCCTGCGCCGCACTTTCGAGCATGATCGGGGAATCTGCCGCTGAAAGCGCGGTCTCAAGCGTATCGTTTTGGCTCATGGGAAGTTGATGTGTCAGTTCCTGAAGCTTGCTGTTATGGTTGTTTGTCAAAGGTTTTTTGTATGATTCCCGGCCCTTGTGGGCGACACGGTCATGGTTTATTGTGGCCCGTGTCCGAGGCGCCGCCGCGGGCCCGGTAACAACATAACACGGCGCGCTCATTCGGAACGGATCAAAAGCAAGGGAATATGCGCAACCAATGGGCCGATTGACCATACTATGCCTTGCGATCCTGATGTTGGCACAGCAAGACCCGGCTTTCGGACAGGATTCGGAGCCGCCCGCTGCAGCGGACAGGGAGAGCGAGGTTCAAGAACCAGCGGAAGACGCGGGCCCCCGCGTGCGCCGCCTTGGTGACGTGGACAATGAAGAGTTCCAGTTCGAACTGGCGGTCCCGCAGGCATCTCAATCCGTTCAGCAACCCCAGTCATTGCCGCTGGGCGATCCGGAACTCGAGGCAAAACTACAGGATGCCCTGGCAATTCTGAGGATCCGGGAGGGCGATGTACAGGCAACCGGAGAGGTTGAAGCAGTTCTGGATGAAGTACTGGAACGCGCGCAGGAATTCACGCGCCGCGGTGCTTATCAACAGGCCACAGACCTGCTGAACGTGGTACGCCAGGTTGAGCCCAATAAGGCCGGTCTCAGTGAAGCCTGGACGGCGCTCGCCGAGGCACAGAAATCATCCAGTCCCCCGTCCAGACCTGCGACGCAGGGTTATCCGGAACAGGACTGGTCACAATCCAAAACCGGGTCAGTGCGACCGGAGACCACCTATAAATTGCCCAACCGCGCCCAGGCGGAGCGACTGGATCAGTTGCTCACCATGATCGGCGCGCGTCCCAACAGCCAGGCCGCGTTGGCCGAGCTGGATGCCTTGCTCGAGGATCTGCTTGCCCAGGCACGCGTAGCCAGCCAGGAGGGTGACTTTGCTACTGCGGCCTACCTGGCTGATGCCGTGCGTGATGTTAATCCTCGCAAACGTGGTTTGGCTGAGTTGATCAAAACCCTGAACCAGGGCGAGGAGATCAAAGAATGGCTGGTAGCCGCGCAGCTGGCTGAGCAGGAAGGTGCATTGATTGAGCCACGCTTAAACAGCGCTTACTACCACTACCGGCGAGTGCTCAGCGTTGACCCGGGCAATGTGCAAGCCAAAAACGGCATCACGGGGATTCAGCAGGTAATGGTGGTGTATGCACTGGATGCTGCGCGCAGCCTGGATTTTGAGCTGGCCGATGCCTGGTTGTCCGAGGCGGCCGGAATTCAGGAAGACCAAACAGCCGTGGTGGAGGGTCGACGTCAAATTGAAGCCTTTCGCAGCACGATGGCCAAGGATATCGAAGAGGAGATCATGGCAGCCATTCGTGCCGGAGATAACAACCTGGCCGAGTTCAAATTGATTGATCTGATTGCACTGGGTGGCTATGAAAACCGGGTTACCGAGCTGCGCGAGCTGATGACCCAGGAAGTGAGTTACGGACGGTTTGAACCTGGCGAAATTATTCAGGATCCTTTTCAGGATGGTTCAGGTTTTGGTCCCGCGGTTGTCGTGCTCAATGCCGGCAGTTTCATTATGGGCTCGCGGCCCGGATCAGATAGCGGCCAGGACAACGAGATGCCGGAGCACCGGGTGACCTTCGAGCGGGGTTTTGCTCTGGGACAGCAGGAGATCACGGTTGGGCAATTTGCCGTTTTTGTCCAGACCACGGGCTATCGTACGGATGCCGAACGCACGAGCAGCTCTACCGTGTGGGATGAGGACCTGGGTCAATTGAGTGACCGCAAGGGCGTTAACTGGCGCATGGACTTCAGTGGCGAAAAAGCGCTCGACAACGCGCCTGTTTTACATGTCAGCTTCAATGATGCGATTGCCTACGTTAACTGGCTGTCCAGTCGGACGGGCAGCAGCTATCGATTGCCCAGCGAAGCCGAATTTGAATTTGCGCTGCGGTCCGGATCCCGCTCGATCTACTGGTGGGGGGACGGCATTCCCCGGGACCCGCTGGAAAACCTGTCGGGTAGTGGAGATGTCTCCGAGTCGGGACGTCGCTTCAGTAACCCGGTCGAAGATTACGAAGATGGTTATTTTGGTCCCGCCCCGGTGGGGAGCTTTTCGGCAAACCCTTTTGGTCTTTACGACATGGCCGGAAATGTCAGTGAGTGGGTCCAGGACTGCTGGCATGCCAACTACGTTCGTGCGCCCATCGATGGTTCTGCCTGGGAAAACCCCGGCTGTGAACGCCGCGTGGTGCGTGGCGGCTATTGGGCAAGCTCAGAAAGACAGGCGCGCTCAGCATCGCGTATGTCAGCACCGCAGGCACTGAAAGGCCCGCAATTGGGATTTCGCGTGGCGCGGGACCTTCGGTAAGGCTGGTCAGTCTCACCCGGCTGCAAACAGTTTAAGGCACTACCTCGATTTCCACTTGCTGGCCAAGAGCCGATTCCAGAATCGCCGCCAGGCGCCCGGACCCCGCATCCAGTTGCTGTAATGTGACCTGCCAGCTACGTTCCTCGAAACCTTCGTCAACGGTGCGTACCGGCGGGTAGGCAAAATTTCTTGTCAGCGCAAACGACTCATTGGTCCAGGCATACGTGTCTCCAGGCTGCCAGCCCACGGGCGCCTGGTTGGGACGGTCACGCAGTATGCTCAGCAGTTCATCCAGGGAATCGACCTGTGAATCAATCAATCCACTGTCCCAGTAGCGGTGCAGGTTCATGCTGTCCCCGCGATAGCGAATGGTGATCAGGTTGCCGCCCTGGTCATCGGCATAACCGACATGCAGGGGCTGGTGCAGGTCAGCAGTAAAGTGACAGAGATTTTTAAACGCCAGGCGGCGATCTTCCGGGGACTGTTCCAGATCAGCCAGGATGCCGGCCTGGATATTGATAACCTCGGTAACACATTGCTTTTCGGGGCAGTCCCGGCGGCGGGAGTAGGCGATCTCATCCGGATCGATGTTGACATAATGCCAGG
>JGI12048J13642_10769981_pt1 | contig 13301 bp, 11 predicted proteins | sample ElkSlonscriptome_16_FD_13642 | JGI IMG/M metagenome (IMG submission 13642) | reverse complement strand
TGGCCGCCGGCCTGCAGCCCGATGGACAACTGGTTCATGGTCACAAACCCGGTGACTTCTCCATCCTTGTACACCTGGCCTTTGCCGTGAGCAGCACCCACACCTAATCCGCCCTTGCCGACATTGGGCATAACCGCGTAGCCGAATGCAGAGTCAAAGTACGGGCCGGCGGTGGGGTTATTCTTGTATTCATCGATCGTTTTTGAATAATCCTCAACTGTTTCTGCCGAAGCAAGCGAGGCAAAGCCTGTCAGCAACACGAAAAATACGAGCTGTTTAATCTTAGTCATGGTGGATCCTTAACAAGTGGGGTTTCAATTATGTCACTCTGCGCCGAGTTTCGCAGCCGTTTCCTGGGCATCGGCATGCTGTAAGCCCCGCTGGAGCAACGGTGTCATATACTGCTGGTTATCCAGGTGACGGGTCAGAGTATGAACAGGATTCAATGGCTTGCTTTTGCGCTATTTTTGGTGCTCTTTGCAGTGGCAGGATCGGAAGTTGGTGCCCAGGTTGAGGCCGATGCGTCAGGGCCATGGCTGCCCGGTGAACCGCTTGACCTGGAGACCCTTGACGCCCCGGCTTTGCAATTGCTGCTTGCGTCCGGCGATGTTTCGGCCGAGGCCCTGACCGCCGCTTACCTGGCACGCATCGCTGCCATAGATGACGTGGGACCGGCCCTCAATGCGGTGATTGAAATTAACCCGGCCGCTTTGGCGATCGCCCGGGAGCTTGACCAGCAGTTCGCGAATGGCGGGCCGGTCGGGCCATTGCATGGCATTCCTGTGCTCTTGAAAGCCAATATCGATACGGGTGATGAGATGGCGACCAGCGCGGGTTCACTGGCACTTGCCGATCATCATGCCGCTGAAGATGCGTTTCATGTGGCGCGACTTCGCCAGGCTGGTGCGGTTATCCTGGGCAAAACCAACCTGAGTGAATGGGCCAACTTCCGTGACGAGAATTCGTCAAGCGGTTGGAGTAGCGCCGGTGGCCAAGTCCGTAATCCACATGTGCTTGACAGAAACCCCTGTGGGTCTTCCAGCGGCTCCGGCGCAGCCGTTGCAGCATCCCTCGCCCCGCTTGCGGTGGGAACGGAGACCAATGGCTCAATCGTATGTCCGGCCGGAGCCAATGGGATCGTTGGCATCAAGCCAACGCTGGGCACCGTCAGCCGAAGCGGAATCATTCCCATCGCGCACTCACAGGACACGGCCGGACCCATGGCCAAAACCGTGAGCGGTGCAGCACTCATGCTGGGCGCTATGGTTGCCGAGGACACCTCAGATCCTGGCTCAACCGCGTACCCGGATGGTATTCCGGACTTTCGGCCGGATCCCGGGCAGACCCGTTTGGACGGGGTTCGTATCGGTATTTTCCGTAGTTACTACGGCGCGGGCGCGTTTCCCGAAACGGAAGCGATCTTTGATGAGGCGATGACGACATTGAAGTCTCTTGGCGCCACCCTCGTGGATCCCATTGAGTACTCGCCGCCCGATGAGGTGTGGGAAGCCCGGTACGCGCTGTTATTGCACGAGTTTAAACATGACTTGAATGCCTATCTGGCAAATCAGTCCGATATCCCCGCGGATCGCAATACGCTGGAAAAGCTGATTGCCTGGAACACGGCCAATGCCAGCGAGGTGCTGCCGGTGTTTGGACAAGACATTTTTGAGCTGGCCCAGGCGACCGATGGTCTTGACTCCCGGGCATACCGGGATGCCTTCGCATTGAGTGTCGAACTGATGCGCACGGAGCTATCGGCCTGGTTTGAAGAAAACAGCCTGGATGCGCTGTTGATTCCGGTCAACGGGCCGGCCTGGAAAACAGACTGGGTCGGAGGTGACCGGTTCAGCTTTGGTGGTACTTCCGGTTTGGCTGCGGTTTCGGGCTATCCGAGTGTCGTAATTCCTGCGGGTATGGTGCGCGGTCTGCCCATCAATGTTGGTTTCGTCGGCTTGCCGTTCGCCGAGCCACAACTGCTGCAGTTCGCCTATGCCCTGGAGCAGGCGACCCTGGCCAGGCGCACCCCGGCCTACTTGCCCAGTCTCGAATGGGCCGTGGAGCGTGGCGTTCCCTGAAGCTCCAGACAAGGTGGTTTGAATACCTTTCCTGCGCATTAGTGTGAAGACTCTAAGTTCAGCGCCTAGACTGTGTTCATCACGATCACATTGAACGGAGAATTTGTCATGGCGAAGAAAACACTGAAGAAGAAGAAAACCAGTAAAACCCCAAGCAAAAAAGGTATCAGCCAGTTGGCTGACCCGGTATTTGATTCCGCCCAGAACATCTGGCGCGCAGGTCTTGGCGCCTTTGCGATGGCTCAACAGGAAGGCGGCAAGGTCGTCGGCCAGGGTTCGGCCATGTTTGAAAAACTGGTTGCTGAAGGTGCCAGGCTTGAAGCCGAAGGACGTAAAGCGGTCGACCAGGGTACCTCGGCAGTGCGCAGCAAGGTCAGCGGTACCCGGGAAGGTGTTGAGAACACGTTCAACGAGGCCCTCAAACAGGCCGAGGACCGTTGGGATAGGCTCGAAACGGTCTTTGAAGACCGGGTCGCACGTGTCATGGCCAGCCTGGGTGTGCCCACTGGTGATGAGCTGAACCGTCTGTCTGCGCAGGTTGAAAAGCTGAGCGGCCAGGTCACGGCATTGGCCAGGCAGCCTGCCTCAACCGTAAAAGCCAAAGCCCCTAAAAAAGCGTCGCCCAAGAAAGCAGCCAGCAAGAAGGCGACGCCCCAGAAGGCAGCCCCTAAAAAGGCAGCCCCTAAAAAGGCAGCCCCTAAAAAGACTGCGAAACGCGCTGCCGTGAAAACTGCTCCGAAGGCGTCCGCGCCGGCAGCGAAGGCTGCCAAAGAAACGACGGTTTACCACCTGCTGCCCAAGGACGAAAAATGGTCCATCCGCCAGGAGGGGCAAGACAAGGACAGCGGCGTACAGGACACCAAGAAAGCGGCCCTGGATGCGGCACGCAAGCTGGCCCAGTCCAATGAGCCAAGCCGGCTGGTTGTTCACCGTGCTGATGGGACCATCCAGAACAGCTACAGCTATGGTGACGATGCCTGAAAATAACTGGCAAATTAGAAAAAACGCCCGCGTCAAGCGGGCGTTTTTTATGCTGCCCGTGTTTTTTTTACTGTCATCCGGTGCCTGCCGTATGGTCAAGGGTCAACTTAAACCTTACACTTCGTGACTTATCCCCGACATGCGAAGTAAAACTATGATCCAGAATGTTTCCCGAGTAAGCCGCCTGGCCCTGCTTTTGATGATGGTCGTCATCGTATCAGCGTGTGGCGGAACCAAGGTCTATGACACTTCCAAAACCATCGTTTACAAAGGCTCGATCTACCAGGTGACTGATGTTAAACAGATCTCCAATGAGATTGAGGCGGTAAAGGCCGACAAGACCACCGTCAACATGAAAAACATGAGCAAACAACAGGCCACTGACCTGATCAACGAGAACAAGCCGCTGATGGTTCGCATGAGTTTTCAGATGGATGAGCAGGAACTGGTTTACGTGGCTACAACGGTTAATTCCTATCGGGATTATGACAAGTTGCTCGGCCGCTTTGACAATGCCGGTGACGATATCGCCAAACTCATGGCTGAGAAGAAAACAGACCAGCTGAAACTGCGCTGAGTGGTCTGAACCGAAGCGCCGACTGCGCAGATGTCAGGTCAGCAAACGGTTCCTGACCATCAAATAGGTGCCGTCCAGCAGCTTCTGCTGGACGGGGATTTCCGTCAAGCACTGGAATCAGCAAGGCTGCTGCAGCAGCGCTTTCCTGAGGCGCTGGGTCCTCTCACACTCGCCGCCAAAGCCAGTCTCGAGCTCGGTCAAACGTCGCTGGCCTGTGACTTTGCCCGTCGTGCCGCACAATTGCGCCCGCGCAACATCTCGGTGCGCCTTCTTTATGCCCAATCACTGGTCATGCTTGGCGACAGCCGTAGGGCTTTTGTCCTGCTGAGACAGGTTGAGGAAAGTGCCGCGTCACAGGCCGGGGCCTTGCTCAGGGTTGCTCGTTTTCATGAACGATTTGGCTGCACTTCTGACGCATATCGGGTAATGCTCAAGTCCCTGGAGGCGCAGCCGGATGGTGCGGCCGGGATTTATCGAACGGCACTCCTGGCACGACGCCTGGGTCGTCAGCGGGAGGCGCGAGCCTTGTGTCGACGGCTGATATCACTGCAACCGGATCATGCCGAAGCCTGCTTTCTGCGCGCAACACTGCAACCGGCAAAACCCGGAGATCATCATCTTGAGGCTTTGGGTTTTTTATTGGAGGCGCACCCTGGCGAGGGCGCACGCCGTGGGTCACTGTGCCGGGCCCTGGGTCGGGAGCTGGAAGACCTCGGCCAGTATGAAGCTGCCTTTGTCAGTTACGAGGAAGCTGCCCGCCTGCTCGCTACGGCGGATGACGAAAAATTCCTGTTGGATCATTCGTCGGTCCAGGCTGTGGAGCGCGCTTTTGAGCCTGTCTGCGGCCTGGCACCTGCGCCAGGTTTGAACGACGACCGGAAAACAGGTGCTGCCGGGGACCTCTTCCTGATGGGCTTGCCTTGCACAGGGTTTGACGAGTTTGGGCGCTGGCTTGGTGCTCAGGAGCCCATTGAATCGATGGGCAGGGCCGACCCTGCCGTGTGGTTAAACCATCAGCGGAACAAGGCGGGAGCGGAGCTTGTTCGCCGGGTTGAAGAAGAGGACGTCCGCCAGTTTGCGCGGTTACTTCAACAGTCCCGGGTACCTTTAGTGCCGCCAAAGACTCGCTGGTTACTGCATGATCTGCCAGGCCAATACCTGCACCTTGGTCTGCTGCGGCGGGCTCTGCCGCATGCACGATTTATACATTTTCGCCGGGATCCTCTGGACCAGTGCTTTGACCTGTTCTGTCCGGAGCCGGGAGAGCAAAAGCTGGGTGTGGTTTCCCTGGATGAGCTTCTGGATCACTTCACGGCCTATCACCGCCTGATGGGGTTCTGGCGGCGGCACTTTCCGGGCGGCATGCTGGAAATTGACTACGCGGAGTTTGTTGAGGCGCCCGGGCAGGTTTGGGAGGCCATCGGCACCTTTCTCGAGTTAGAGCCGCTGGCCTCGCCGTTGAGTCCGCAACCGTTGGCGGAGCGGCCCGGAGAGCGCCTGGGCCGGTCGCGGCGCTATCCGGCGGCTTTAAGCACGCTGGCCAGGCGCCTGCGTGCGAATGGCGTACCTGTGTCTTAGTCGCAGGCTATTGCGATGGCAACGAATGGTCTTCGCGCAGTCGTCGCATCAAATGAGTACGCCTGCGCCCGGCAAGGCGGTCTAGCGAAGCTCCCTAGGGTATCTCGACGATAACGCAACCGCCAAAGCCCCCCTCTTCAATAAGCTCATGCGCACGCGCTGTCTCCGCGAGGCTGACCGTATGCGCGATTCGATGTTCGAATAAGCCTTTCTCCAGGGCATGGCAGGTATCTTCAATAGCCTGCTGTTTCGCGCTTTCCGGCATCGAATACACGATCACCAGGCGAATGGTCAGATCCATGAACATCATATCCTTGAAGGGCAGGGCTGGTTCAGGAACCACTGTAGAGGAGTAGGTCGCAATGGTGCCGCCGATACGGATACATTTCATGACTTCCGGCAGGTTGGCGCCAAACTCTACATCAATCACACGATCCACCTTGCTGCCGGCAACGTCGACAACGGCATCTCCCCAACCGGTCTCGCGGTGGTTGACCACAGCGGTGGCGCCCAACCCTTGGCACAAAGCCTGATCTGCCGGGTTGCTGGCCGTTGCAATCACTTTGGCACCCGCCTGCAGCGCCCACTGGATCGCGTAGTAGCCCACGCGACCGGCGCCGCCGGTCACCAGGATGGTTTGGCCGGATACGTCACCATCGGCAAACACACAGCGATGCGCCGTCATGATGGGAATGCCGATGCATGCCCCCGCCGCAAAGGAAGCCTCTGCAGGCAGGGACGGGGCGCGTGCTGAGTCCACGGCAACATATTCTGCCGCCGTACCGAGGCGACGCCCGAACTGGGCCTGGTAAACAAACACCCGCTCCCCGACCCGGCCGGGATCAACGTGTTCTCCTGCAGCGGTAATGACTCCGGCACCGTCGCTGTGCGGTATCACCAGGCCGTTGTCCAGCAGATTGGAAAAGGCGCCAGCCCGCTTCTTGGTGTCAGATGGGTTCACGCCGCTCGTATGCAGGCGCACAAGAACCTCGCCTGAGCGCGGTTCCGGCGTGGGCTGGGACCCGACCTGGATAACGTCCCGGGCGGGGCCAAAGGTTTCAAACCATGCTGCTTTCATTGCTGATTTCTACTCCTGAAAATTGGACAGGCCTTCGGTGTGTCCATCTACACCAATCGCCTGGCCGGAAATTCGACATCCGGCCGTCGAGGCCAGGAACAACGCCATGGCTGCGACATCTTCGGGTTCCACAAAACAGCGCAGTGAAGTCTGGCGTGTATACAGTCTGCGGATGTCATCCACGCTGACGCCCTGTTGCCGGGCATCGCGCTGCATCACGTTATCAATGCGCTGTCCTGAAACACTGCCCGGGCACAGCGCATTAACGCGAATTCCTGCCGGTCCCAGTTCCATGGCCAGGGTCTTGGTCATGCCGATCAAGGCCCATTTGCTCACTGCATAGGGAAGGCGATAGGGGAATCCGAGCAATCCGGCGTTGGACGAAATGTTGATAATGCAGGCTGCTTTACTCTCGCGCAGCAGGGGAACCGCCGCACGACAGCAGAAGAATGGACCATCCAGGTCGACAGCGAGCGTTTCACGCCATTCGGCGTTGCTGATTGCTTCGACCGGTGCCGTGGGGCCGGCAATACCGGCGTTATTGATCAGAACATCCAGGCCGCCCAATGATTCCCGGACGGCGGCAAACAGTTCGTCTACCTGTGCCGGATCACCGACATCGGCAACGCTGCCGGTCAGCCCGGGGTTTGCCGTCAGGCTTGCCTCCAAGGTGTCGCTATCCACGTCGCAGATATGCACGCGGTAGCCGTTGTCTATAAAACTTTGCGCGAGCACTTTGCCGATGCCGGCTGCGCCGGCGGTGATCAGAACCCTGCCGGGCGTGGATGGATGTTGTGTGCGCATGGGAATTCCAGAAAGAGCTGTGCCGGATTCCGGACCGGCTGATTGACAGATCGTAGTGCAGGGCGGAAACTCTGTGCTACCACTTTTGCATGAGAATTACTCATGAACCAGACCGGCGAGAACCGGCGATCCCTCCCACCGTTAAACGCCTTACGGGCTTTTGAAGCTGCCGCCAGGAACAAAAGCTTCAAGTTAGCGGCCGAGGAGTTGTGTGTTTCCCATTCCGCGATCAGTCACCAGATTCGGCGTCTCGAGGAGTACTTGTCGGTCACCCTGTTTCATCGCGTTTCCCGCGGAGTCCGCCTGACGCGTAGTGCCCGGGTTTATTATCCGTCACTTCGCGAGGCTTTCGACCTCATGCAGGAGGGTACCGACCTGTTGCGCGCACCCCCCGCCCAGGGGCCGTTGACACTGCAGGTCTATTCGACCTTTGCAGTGCGTTGGCTGATTCCCCGGCTGCCGGCATTTCACCGGGCCCATCCCGGGGTCATTATCCGCCTGCACACTTCGCAATCCGATGTAAATTTTGAACATGAAGATGTTGATCTTTGCGTCATGGTGGGAGCGCCAGACCAGGACGGTGTGCGCTATGACTATCTCTTCGCTTCCGAGCTGTTTCCGGTTGCCAGCCCCGCGCTGAAAGAAGGTCGTCGCCCGCTATCGGAGCCCGCGGACCTGGAGCACCACACGCTCATCCAGGTCTACCCGTCGCGCACAGACTGGTATCAGTGGATTGAACAATACGGAGGAACCGGCCTTGACCCCGACGGCGGCTTGCAGATGGACAGTTATGACCTGGCATTCAATACGGCGACCCAGGGTCTGGGTGTTGCCCTGGGGATGCAGCCGTTTGTGAACCGTGAGCTGCAAGCAGGTTCCCTGATCGAATTATTCCCGGGCCACCGTATCGAGTTGCGTGGTCGGTGGTTCCTGGCCTGTCGCGAGGCGCTCGAGGCAGACGAGCGCGTCAAGGTATTTCGTGAATGGCTGCTCGAAGCGGTGCAGGGTGACTCATTCCTGTGAGTCAGCATGCTTGATCCATGCACCTGAAACAGTGATTCGAACCCCGAATTGGATTACTGAGTAGCCCACCGGCTCACCTGACTCGCTTATAATTTCTCTACTTTCATTGGAGTCTGTTCCATGTCCAAGCTGTTTCAAGCTCATCTGTCAGGAATTTGCGCCGCCCTTCTGTTTGGCTATGCTTCAACGTCAGTCCAGGCCGACGATATTGAAGAACTTCCGGCGCCACGAAATGTGATCTTCCTGCTCGGGGACGGTATGGGCCCGGCCTATATCAAGGCCTACAGAGCGTTCGCGAACGACCCGCTCACGCCGGTCATCGATCCGCTGGCTATTGACCCGCTGCTCAAGGGGTCGGTCGCGACCGACTCGATCGTGATGAGCTGCGAGGGTGTTGATGAGACCGATTGTGTTCGCAACCCTTATGGCGTTACCGATTCGGCCGCCTCGGCGACCGCATACGCAACGGGTGTCGACACAATTAACGGGCGGCTTGGTGTAGACGTCAACGGTCAGCCATTGACCAGTGTTTTGGAGATGGCGGCCCGCCGGGGTAAAGGTACCGGCATTGTTTCGACCTCCCAGGTGACTCACGCCTCGCCTGCCGCTTTTGTTGCACACGTGACGGCCCGCCGCAACTATCCGGACATCGCAGACCAGTATTATGACAACCAGGTCAATGGCTTACCCATGGTGCAGGTGATCCTCGGGGGCGGTGTAAATGACTTTCAGCGGGAGGATCGTGACGTTAGCGCCCAACTGGTGGCTGCGGGTTACGACCATGTGGGAGATCGTGATGCACTCATGGCGGCCGATTCCTTGCCCTTGCTCGGGCTCTTTGCGCCGGTGGGTATGCCACGTCATTGGGACCGGCCTGACGACAGCCCGACCCTGGCGGACATGACCGGCAAAGCCATCGAATTGCTGTCTGTCAATGAGTCCGGATTTTTTCTGATGGTCGAAGGCAGCCAGATCGACTGGGCAGGGCATGGCAAGGATATCTCGGGCGTCATCAGTGAAATGCAGGGTTTCCTCGAAGCAGTGGATGTCGCTCTGGCGTATGCACGGGCGCAGGGTGACACGCTGGTGGTGATTACTGCTGATCATGATACCGGTGGTTTGAGTCTCGGCCGGGACGGCATTTACGAGTGGAACCCCGTGCCGATGCGAGGCATGAACCTGACACCCCAGGGTATTACCGAGCAATTCATGATGGATGAGGAGGCCAGCCTCGCCGCGCTGTTACAGGCTGCCGTGGCATTTGATTTGACGTCCCTGGAGCGCCAGCAGCTTGATGCGGTAGAAAGGGACGAAGACGAGGCCTACGACGCGCTGATTGAAATTATGAATGAGCGTACCCTGACAGGCTGGACCAGCAGCGGTCATACAGGTGTGGACGTGCCGCTGTATGTGACCGGGCCCGGCAGCCATGTCTTCCAGGGTGTGCTGCAAAATGAAGAATTGGGCCAGTTGTTGATCGAGGCCGTGCAATCAACCGGCGCTGCCGCCCCGTTACCTTGAAGCAGTTACGCATAAGGAGAAATCAGCATGTCTGCCTATAGCAATATTCTCGTCGCCATTGATCTTGGTGAGACTTCCGGCGATCTGATCAGCAAGGCCTTGTCGATTGCCGGCCAGCCATCCGCAGTGCATGTCGCTTATGTACATCAGCGAATGGAATCCTTGTACATGGGTTCAGGTCCGATCGGTTCCGAGGCCGCGGCGGTAAGCGGATTTGATGACCGCTTGCAGGCCGATCTGAAGCAGCGGCTTCTTGATTGGGCTGCGTCCACGGAGATTCCTGCCGAGCAGGTGCATTTTCTCGGCGGTAAACCCTCACGCGTCCTGCGGGAATTTGCGCAGGAAAACAATGTGGACCTTATTGTGATTGGTTCACGCAGCCAGAAGGGCCTGCAGCGCCTGCTAGGTTCCACCGCGAATGCCGTGGTCCAGAAAGCCGCTTGTGACGTGCTGGCTGTTCGTGGTTGATGAGCCCTGTATCTACCCAGCGGCACTGCGCCTTTCTTACCCTGGAGGAACGTGGTAACTGGGTAATCGATGACGAGGTTGCCATCCCGGCAATCGAATCGGCCGGCTGGACGGTGTCGGTGATTCCATGGACGCGTTCGGAACTCGACTGGCATCAATTTGAGCTGGTGATCGTTCGCTCAACCTGGGACTACTGGGATTCTCCGGATCATTTTTTCAATACTCTTGAAACCATCGATCAGCAAACCCACCTGGCCAACCCGCTGGCCTTGATGCGCTGGAATCTTCGCAAAACCTACCTGCGTGATCTTGAGCAGGCCGGCGTGGCCATTGTTCCCACCCGGTTTATCGGGGCATTGCGTGCCGGGGACCTGGCCTCGGCGCAAAGAGAGCATGCAGCAACCGGCTGGGTGCTGAAACCCCAATTGGGCGCCAGCGGCATAGACGCTTTCCTGTTTCAAAGTGACCGGCAGCCGGTTGGGGAGGCCCTGGACAGGCTGGCCGGCAAAGCTGTCATGATTCAGCCGTTCCGGCGCCGGGTCGTCGAAGAAGGCGAGTTCTCACTGTTCTACTTTAACGGTTGCTACAGCCATGGCATCTGCAAGCGTCCGGCTGCAGGTGAGTTTCGCTCCCAGGAGGAACGCGGTGCGGATATCCTGAGCTTTGAGCCGTCGGCAGATTTGCGCCGGGCCGCTGCGGGGGCCATTGCCGCGCTGGGGCACAAGGCGCTCTATGCCCGGGTGGATCTGGTTCGCAATGATCACGGTGAAGCGGAACTTTTGGAACTGGAACTGATTGAACCCTCACTTTATTTCCGCACCAGCGCGGCGGCACCTGGCGCCTTCGCGCTGGCCATGGACGCCTGGCAGGAGCGTCACCCTCATTGTTCCCGGGGGAACGGCCGAGGGGCAGATCCAGCCACAGATCATGAAGCGCCACGAAGGGGCGAGGGCGTTAAACTTAGCGGCGTCCCAGCCGCGAAAGTTGGATCAATATGAAACCGATTAAACCCGAGTCTGTGCTCGTCCATGCCGGCCGGCCTGAAGGACCGGGTGCTCCGCTGAACACCCCCATTGTTCCGGCCTCCAATTTTATTCTCGGTGACGGGAAGGTCTATTCGCGGGAGCAGGGCGTGCCAACCTGGCAGTCTCTGGAAGACATTCTGGGTTCGCTGGAACACGGTCAGGCGCTTGCCTTTGCATCTGGCATGGCTGCGGTTTCGGCGGTCTTCGACCTGCTTCACATTGGCGCCACCGTAGTGCTGCCCGACGATTGTTATCACGGGGTCGCTGCGCTGGCTCTTGACGGACAAGCCCAGGGCCGCTGGAATGTGACCCGTCTGCCGACGGACGACACCGCGGCATGGGTTGCGGCCGCCGATGGCGCGGATTTGCTCTGGGTGGAATCGCCCTCCAACCCTATGCTGGTGCTTGCTGATCTGGCGGCGATCGCCGCAGCGCCGCGCAAGCCCGGCGCTTTGCTGGTCGTGGACAATACCTTTGCAACACCGCTCAATCAGCAGCCACTGTTGCTGGGTGCTGACGTGTCCTTGCACTCGGCAACGAAATTTATTGGCGGTCACTCCGATCTGCTGGCCGGCATGGTCGCGGTCAGGGAGCAGGGCTTGTTCGATGAGCTCAGGCGGCGCCGGCAGCGGCATGGCGCCACGCCCGGAATACTCGAGTGCTACCTGGCGACACGCGGCTTGCGCACGCTGGCGCTGCGCCTGGACCGCGCACAGCACAACGCGCAGGCGGTGGCGCAATTTCTTGAACAACACCCGCGTGTGGCCAAAGTCATCTACCCGGGCCTCACCTCCCATCCGCAGCACGAACTTGCGTGTAAGCAACTGGGCGGTTTCGGAGCGATTGTGACCGTGATCCTGGACAGCGACGGCGAAAATGCGGAGCGGGTATGCCGGGCAACCCGGTTAATTCGCCATGCCACGAGCCTGGGTTCGGTTGAAACCACCATGGAGCGACGCTCTGCCTATGCAGGGCAGGAACACCTGCCCCCGGCCCTGCTGCGTATCAGCGTTGGTGTGGAAGCACTGGAAGACCTGGTTGCCGATCTCGAACAGGCAATCAAATCTGTACTCAATTAGGCGTCAGGCACCCGGGCACCCTCCGGGTCATGTGCAAAGCAGCACGGACCGGGCAACCCCCGGCCCGCGTGTCAGGCAGCCAAGGGGCGCTACTCCTGGCGGATTTGTCCGTCGCCACGAACCACCCATTTGTAGCTGGTCAATTCCGGAAGGGCCATGGGTCCGCGCGCATGCAGCTTCTGGGTGCTGATCCCTATTTCCGCCCCCATGCCAAACTGGGCACCGTCGGTGAATGCCGTTGAGGCATTGGCGTAGACGGTGGCGGCATCGACCTCGTTGAGGAATCGTTCGATCACGGTGACGTCCTCGGCAATGATCGCCTCGGAGTGCTTCGATGAATAGTGGCGTATATGTGCGAGTGCCTGGTCAAGGTCATCCACGGTCTTCACCGAAAGGCGCATGGACAGGAATTCCTGCCCAAAATGATCGTCTGTGGCGTGTTTCAGACTGCCCGCATAGTGTCCTTGCAGCGCGGCATAGGCTTCATCGTCCGCAAACACTTCTGCATTGTGAGTGTCACCCAGTTCGCGCAAAAGCCCCGGCAGTTCCGGTAACAGGTCCCGGTGCACCACCAGCGTGTCGAGCGCGTTGCAAACGCTGACCCGTCGCGCCTTGGCATTGGTGATAATTTGCGCGGCCTTGTCACGATCAGCGCTACGGTCCACGTAGCTGTGGACAATGCCTGCGCCCGTCTCAATGACGGGAATCCGGGCATGATCCCGGACAAAGTCGATCAGGCCCCGGGAGCCGCGTGGAATGGCCAGGTCGATGTGCTCCACCGCTGCCAGAATGGGTGCCAGCGCATCACGGGTCGGTGGTGCAAGGTATACAGCGCCTGGATCAATGCCAGCCGCGTTCAGTTCTGCATGAATCAATTCAACAATGACCGCATTGCTGTCGCGCGCATCAGAGCTGCCTTTGAGAACGCACGCGTTACCGCTGCGGAAACACAGGGCAAACACATCAAAGGTGACATTCGGACGCGACTCATAAACCACCGCGATCACCCCGACGGGAACGCGCATCTTTTCAAGCTGCAAGCCATTGGGCAGGGCGCGGGCTTCGAGGATCGTGCCCTGGGGGGCGGGC
>JGI12048J13642_10589293_pt1 | contig 13305 bp, 8 predicted proteins | sample ElkSlonscriptome_16_FD_13642 | JGI IMG/M metagenome (IMG submission 13642) | reverse complement strand
GATTTTACTTTGCTCGCAAAATCAATCGCTTAGGCGATCGATTTTGGCAGTACTTCCTTGTACTGCGTTAGTGCTCATCAAAAACTGGCGTTTCAGGATGAGCACTAGCTAGTGTACCGGCCCGCTAATTGGACTCTTTCAGCTGGCAATCCGTTGGTCTGTTGCCCCCAGTTATTACCCGTCAGTGCCGGAGGAAGGTAACCGGTGTGCAGCCAAATCAATGGATTCTGTCACAATTCCTCGTAACCAGATCTTGCCATAGTAACGCTCATCTCCGGTGGAAGAAAATTCAAACACATAGCATCGCATCAGGTTGGGCCACCCGTTGTTTCCGCGCTTTATACGGATGCTCTTCAGTGCCACGCTCTGGTCCAACAACTGCAAGCCCAATTGTTGACACTTGCTTTTAACCGCAAGCACGGCGTAGGGCTTGACCTGATAGGTTTGCCAGCAAAAACCAGCTACCAGAGTGATGGCGAGCAGCCAAATAAGGGATTGCAGATCAAACAACTGGCTCCGCCTGAGTCGATGGCGATGATTTGGATACGACAGCTGCGGACGCAGACGCAGTTTGTTGGGTGTGTTGCCATACCACGTCTTCGATTGGGTGATGAGGATCGAAACCTTTAGTGGCTGACAAAAGCACTTCCCGCACAGTTTCACAATCAAAATCATGACAGGCGGTTTCCAACGTAGCCAGCACATTCTTCAGCCAGGACCAAGTCATGATATCTTCTTTCACCTGATGGATGTAGGGGTAGTCGGTCGCTTGTAAAGGCTTACAATACACCGGATCGTCATACAGCTTTTCCCCAGGCGGCAAACCAGAATAAACAATCTCTATGTCACCAGAGGGATTATCCTCATTGCGAACGGTTAAACCCATTAGTGTAACCATACGACGCGCCAATTCGACTATTTTTACCGGTTCATGTTCACCCACGGTAAACACTTCCCCCGAATGGCCCAAGGCTCCGGCCTGGATCACCAGTCTGGCGGCTTCAGCGGCAGTAACTAAACTGCGACAGACTTCTGGATGAGTGACCTTTACCGGTCCCCCTGCCTGTATCTGTTGCTTGAACTGTGGCACGACAGCATTAAAAGTATCCAGCACACTACCAAATCGCACCACACAAAAACGGGTATCTGATTGAGCAGTGGACAGCCCCTTTAGCACCAGCTCTGATATGCGTTTAGTCATCGCCATGATATTACCCGGTCGCATAGCCTGGTCGGAAGACAGCAAAACGAAACAATCAACTTTGGCGCGCATCGCTGCCTCGGCTGCATGCCAACTTCCAAAAACATTGTTTCTGACCCCTTCAATCATATTGCGCTCTATCATCGGCACATGCTTGTGTGCCGCAGCATGATATACCGATTGAATGCCAAAGCTCTGCATAATGACCTGTAATCGGTGGGTCTGCTGTACATTGCCAAGTATGGGTTTAATCTCGGTTTTCAGACCGTGCAGCGTAATCGAGTTTTCCAGTTGCTGGGCAATCTGATACAAGCCGAACTCCGAAAGCTCAAATAAGACCAGTATCTTCGGCTGCAAACGCACGATTTGACGACATAATTCAGCGCCCATGGAACCACCTGCGCCGGTCACCATCACCGCTTTTCCCCTGATGCTTTGCTCCAGCAGAGTGACATCAGTCTCTATAACGTCGCGACCTAGTAAGTCTTCCAATTCAAAGTCTTGGCCTTCAGTAAAGCGTGTACGCCCAGTCATAATATCGTCGAAATCAGGAATGGTTTGGATGTTAACGGAAAGACCTTCGAGACTGCCCTCGACGGACCGGTGCTGTGCCCGGGATGCATCACCAAGTGCGAGAAAAATATGCTTTACCGGTTGCTGCTCGATATATTCTCTCAACTGCTGCGGCGGGCACACGGGAAGGCCCTGGATGATTTGTCCCTGCTTGTTAAGGTCATCATCTACAAACATTACGGGGTGATAGCGATCACCCTGAGATAAGGTGGTATTGAGTTGACGACCTGCATCACCTGCTCCATAGATGATCACTTTTTCCTTCCGTCGGTTTACTCGCTGTTGCCAGACCATTTGCGTCAAAACTCTGGGACCACCCACCAGTAAAAGGGCAAGACACCAAAACAGAACCGGGATGGATGGTGCTAATCCAGCCTGCAACACCGCGCCGAGCACGGCCAGCAGGACCGCAGCCAGACTAATACCCAACAAGAATATAGCCACCGCCTTCTGACCATGTAGATGACGAATAACACTTCGATAAAAGCCGAGTCGCTCAAATAACAGAATGCTGATCCCAACCGTTAGCAGCAGGGTATTCGCTATCTGACTATTGATTGGCAAGGGGCCGGGCTGGTCCATTTGCAAGAAGAAGGCGCCGATCAGCGCGAGAGAAAGTAGAAAAAGATCGCCTAGAACCACCAATGGTCGCTTTTGCACACTTGGAAACTTATATAGTAAGTTGATCATCCACCGATCCGTAGGGCTGGTTAAGCTGGTTATTAAAAAAACCAAATAAAAAATATCGAGGGTGTCGCTTAGCAATACTGTCTGGTGCTCATCCAGAAACTCAAGTTTTTGATGGGCACTAACGCAGTACAAGGAAGTACTGCCAAAATCGATCGCCTAAGCAATTGATTTTGCGAGCAAAGTAAAATCGACATTTCACTTTGCGATTCCGCGAAACGGCATGGAAGCCGTTTCAGGATGAAAACTGTCTAGCGGGAGTGCCTGCATCTGAATCACGGGCTTATCTATTCTAGCAAGTTCTGTTCATCATTGGAGTAATGATTTTAAAACAATTGTTTGTCGCAAGTTCCCAGATTCTGTATTAGATATAGCCGGACACAAAAGAGCATAGCGCAAAAAACAATTTTCGTGGTCAATATAAAACAGAAAATCCTGTATTTTTAAAAAATTCAGCGGTAAATTAACTTTGCGCAATCTAAAGGCTGCTCTAAACTAATTTCAGCCACGCTCTTTATCTCTATACCTCTCGGCACTCACTAACCGGCAGAATGATCCATGAATGTAATTGATGGTAATAATAGTGTAGTCATCCGACGCGTCCCCAAATTTATATTTTCTATTCTTCTGTTCGCCTTTCTTCTGTGCACCTTGCCCGGCTACTCAGTGGCCGCAACTGCCATTGATGATCGCTATACACTAAGGAACACCGGTGGCAGTGAAACCCTGGTTATTACCTACAACGACCGGATTCAATTGGCAACACCAGATCAGATCGCGGTGGCCGGTTTGATCAGCGTCAGCGCATTGTCTGATCCAGGCGCTGGTAGTGTCGCGCTGGATACAGATGATGAACGGATCTACGCGGTCAATTTCCGCCCCAACCCAGCCTTTACTGGTGCGGTCAGTTTTACCTACACCGTCAGAGATATTCGCGGCGATAGCTCCGCCACCGTTACTATCGACTTAGTCGCGGGAGCGGAACAGCTGGTAGTCAATGGGGATAGCTTCACCAGTGCTGGTGAACCCATCGTCATTTACCCATTGGAAAACGATAACCTGCTCACCACTCAGATCCCGTCTATTAGCTTTACCCAACCTGATATCGGTTCAGTCACCACTGAGGGCGCAATTACCGGTGCCTTGCTTTATACCCCACCCGATACTATAACCGGCCTGACCGAGACTGATCTGACCTATACCGTCAGCTATGGAGACGGCAGTTCCGCCACGGGGCTTGTCCGCATCCGTATTGACCCTGGTCTGGACCCGATTAGTGAGGGTATTGACCAGGACGATCAGCAAGAACTGGCGGAAGTACTACAAATTGCTTGTGATGCTAATTCGTTATCACCCGATCAGGATACCGACCTCACAACGACGTGTAACACGTTGGAAGGGTTAGATGCAGATGACCGCAGCGAGGCTTTGGAGAGGATATTGTTGCGTCAGATTGGTGCCCAGTCCTCGTCATTGGAAAATCAGCAAGCCAACCAAATCGATCTCGTTAGTTCCCGGCTGCATACCCTTCGTAGCGGCAGCACCGGCCTGAATTTTGCCGGTTTAGGGGCCACGCTGGGAGGTGAATGGCTGCCCTTAGGCGATCTATTGGATGGCTATGTTAGTGGTGCTGGCGCTGGCGATAATGGCAGCGGAGGGCGTCTGGGTGCTTTTATCACCGGTACTATTGAAATTGGCGAAGGCGAAACCAGAGGACTGGAAAAAAGCTTCGACTATGATGCCCAACAAATACTGGGCGGCATAGACTATCGTTTTTCAGATGCCGTTGTGCTCGGTGTAGCGCTGGGCTTAGACAGCACCGAGACTAAAGCAGATAACGGTGCAACCCAACTGGAAAAAGACGGTGCCACAGTTTCACTGTACGGAAATTATTATCCCACCAACGACTGGTATGTGGATTGGCTGCTGGGCTATGGTCAGTCCACTATTGACACGCGCCGTGAACTGGCCATCGGCACAGAACCATCCGTATCCAACGGCAACACCGATGGACACCACACCAGCGCCACTATCGGCACCGGCTATACCTATCAATTCGATGCCTGGGCAATCAATGGCTATATTACCGCTGATTACCGAACCGTGCGGGTTGACAGCTATGAGGAAGACAATGACGCTGGTTTATCTTTACTGGTATCGGCTACCTCAATCGATACCCTCACTGCCCAGTTGGGGGCTCGCATTAGTCGCGCACTGTCGCTGGATTTCGGTGTGCTCATTCCCCAATTCGAATTGGAAGCAGTTAACCAAATCCGCAATGAAGCACCTCGCATGGAAGCAGTATTGAAAGACGTTCCCGAAGCCGGCTCCTTCAGTTTGCAGAACCAGGAACCCGATGACAGTTATTACAATGTCGGTCTATCCCTGACTGCGTTATTTAAGAATGGATTCTCCGGTTTTATCAGCTATCGCAATAACCTGGCCCGGGATGATATCAGCATTCAAAGCTGGCAAGGTGGCGCCCGTCTGGAGTTTGGTGGGCCTTCCAAGGACATAACCCTGTTCCAGTCAAGAGAAGACCAAGGCACCGGTTTTGGGCTGTTTGCGGGCACCACTGGCCTGGGTCTGGCGTTAAGCCTGCCCCTGCGCAATGAATACCTCAACCTGCGTGGCGTGCTGGCTACCCTTGACTATGACACCGACAGGGATCTGGATGGTATTGTTTATGATGTTAATCTTGATTTGAGAAGTGGCGGATTACTGCTGGACCTGCATCCTTTTGGTGGTGGTTTCAGAATCAGTGGCGGCGTCTTCGCTTTGAAACATGATTTCAAAGGTACCGCCACCCCAGAGCAAGAAGTTGAACTGGGTGACGAGATTTTCACACCAGAGGAAGCGGGCACCCTAACAGCAATCGTCGGATATGATCGCAGTTTTGCCCCCTATCTGGGTTTGGGTTGGGGAAATGCGGTCGCACCAGCGTCCCGCCTCAGCTTTGCTGCCGATATAGGTGTCATGTTTACCGACAATCCAACCATCGATCTGACCGCCGATAGTCCCTTAGCGGATTCCAACCCAGCCCTGAAAGCAGAATTACTGACTGAGTTGGAGAAGGAAGAGGATGCCATCAACGAGGAAGACCTGGGTGATATCGACTTATGGCCTGTCATCACCCTTGGTGTTAGCTACCACTTTTAAATGAATGCTCTTAAGACCGCCAGACTTATCCTTCATTGACGGCTGGTTTTGCTACCAAAACTAATCGGAGCGGCAGCATTCCTGTCCTTGATCTCCGGCACGGTAATCTCAACCCGTCGATTCTGGCTGCGACTGGCTTCTTCCTTGCCAGCAGTCAGCGGTTTCATTTCGCCGTGAGCGAACTCCTTAATCAGCAAGGTTTCCGGAACCAGTTCTTGTAGCTTTAACGCGGCCTGTCTGGCCTGGTTAGCCGATAACTCCATGTTGTATTGTTCGCTCCCCACCTCATCCGCATGACCATGAACTTCCACCTGAGTCATGCCACTGCCGCTCAGGTAGCCCGCCCACTGCTCCAGACTGAGCAATTCATCCGCCTGCAGTTCTGCAGAATCAAAAGCAAAGTGTGAAGCTTGAGTGCAGGCACCGGCAACACCACAAGAACTGACTCAGGCTCTGGTAACAAGGAGCAGCCAAAGCTTGATATTGCGAATATGTTGCATATCTGCAACCATGGGATTGGAAACCTAAAACCGTTATGTTAGTCCATCCACCGGGGTAGCCTTTATATGAAGTTTGGCTTTATTAACTCTATGCCACTGAGTCGGCAATGGCTGCTGGGAACACTACTATCCAGCCTGCCGTTGCTGGCAGCTATTGGTTATGCCATTTGGTCTATCGAACAACACAACAAGACTCAACAAGCATTGGTAGACACCGCCATCAAAGTGAATCGTCAACTCGTTGAATTGCAGGAGGGAACCAAAGAATTGGAACGTTCTTCCCGACAGTTTGCAGTACTTCAGGATGAACGCCACGCCAATCTCTTCAAAGAGAAACTAATCAACCTGGAAGATCTGTCGCAGTTATTTCAGGTCACATTGGATTCAGATCAATTGCAACCACCACTTAAAGAATTGCTCGGAATATTGCGAGGAGATTTGCTCATTGAGAGAGAAAAAGAACCGCAGGCCGATGCATTCCGCCGTTTAAACCGTGAATTCGCAAAGGTAGAAGAGATTGAAGCGCGCATCGTAAAAATCAGTCAGGAAGTGGTCAATGGGCAGTTGCAGGAACAGAAAGAGCGCTTTGAAGAGAGCCAGTTGCTGCTGGTGGCATTGGGTTTTCTCGCCCTGCCATCATCATTGATTTTTCAGTTACTTTGGGCCTATCTGATCTCCAAGCCGATGAATCAATTATCCCAGACCATTGGCAGGTTGGGACAAGGAGATCTGGACCATCAGGTGCAACTCGATGGTCCAAAGGAATTGAAAGTACTAGCGGAGAGATTGGAATGGCTGCGCAGTAACCTTAAATCAATAGAGGCACAGAAAAACCGCCTACTACGCCACGTGACCCACGAATTAAAAACGCCGCTGGCGGCTATTTTTGAAGCCAGTTCATTGTTAGAGGAACAGATTGCTGGTCCTTTGAATGGGGATCAGCTGGAAGTGATCACGATCCTTTCAGAAAACGCACAACGACTACAAGAAATGATTACCCAATTGCTGAATTTCAACAATGCCCGCTTGACTGAACAAAACCTGTTACAACAGGTAGACATCAGAAAACTAACAAAAAATGTATTAAATCAGTATCAAAGCCTGGTCGAGTCGCGCAAGGTCCGCGTGTTGATGCCCTCTGCCGCTATTGAAGTGGTTACTGATGCGACTCTGCTGGAAATGGTGTTGAGCAATTTACTAAGTAACGCACTGCATTTCTCTCCTAAAGAGGCAGAAGTAGTGATTCGCTGGCAGCAAGAGCCAGAACAATGGTGGCTGGAACTGTCAGATCAGGGTCCGGGCATCCCCGAGCAAGACAAAGACAAGATATTTAAACCTTTCTTCCAAGGCTCCAATAAGCGAACCGGCTCTACCAAAGGGACAGGACTGGGACTAGCCATTGTCCACGAATGCGTGGACCAACTACATGGCGACATCAGTTTTTCAGCTAATCGTCCTCATGGCACCCTGATGCGGGCCATTTTTACTAATAACAGACAGGAAGAGTCACTGCAGGAATCAGCCCTGTCTTCCTGATACAGCGGTGAATGGCAAGCAATCTGACCATGATGCATGCCATGCTGGCCAAAACAAAACCGGAGTTAAGCAATGAATGAATCCGCAGTGAGTGTAGCGTCTACTGAGCAGCCCGACGATGGGCAAAGTATTCTGGTGGTTGATGATGACAACGGGTTGTTACAGTTAATGAGTATGAGGCTAAAGGCGCTGGGCTATCGTTCCAGATTAGCCAGCAGTGGCAAGGAAGCCCTGATTGAAATAGACCGCAAGCGACCCATTGCCATCATTTCCGACCTCAAAATGGATGGCATGGATGGCATCGCCTTGTTGGAACAAGTGCAAAGCAAATATCCGGGACTGCCGCTGATAATGCTGACTGCCCACGGTTCCATCAAAGATGCCGTGGTCGCTACTCAGAAGGGCGCGTTTGCCTTTCTCACCAAACCGGTTGACCGGGAAGAACTGCGCACTACCCTGAACCAGGCACTGGATGGGACTGTTGGCACGCAAATGCCGAAAGTGGAAATGGGTAGTTTCGTTACCCGCAGCAGTAAGTTATTCCAAATGCTGGAACAAGCCCGGCTGGTAGCTAAAAGTGAGGTTAATGTACTGATACAAGGAGAGAGTGGCAGTGGTAAAGAGGTATTAGCTCAGGCCATTCACGATGCCAGCCCACGTTTCAACCAACCTTTTGTACCGATCAATTGTGGTGCGATTCCAGAAGAGTTAATGGAGTCAGAACTGTTTGGCCACAAAAAGGGTGCCTTCACCGGTGCCACCAGAGATCACCCAGGGCTGTTTCTGGCCGCCCAGGGCGGCACCCTGTTTCTAGACGAAATTGGCGATATGCCCCTGCATCTGCAGGTCAAATTGTTACGCGTATTGCAAGAGCGCAAGATTAAACCTGTGGGTTCCAGTGAATATCTTGACGTGGACATCCGCATCATCTCCGCTACTCATAAGAATCTGATTGAACTCATTGATACCGGCAGCTTCCGGGAAGATCTATTCTATCGCCTCAATGTGGTTAATTTTGAGCTACCGCCCCTGCGGGACAGGCGGGAAGATATCCCCCTGCTGTTTTCCCATAGCCTCGAAAAAGTAGCTCAGCGCTATGGCCAATTGCCGAAGCGCGTGTCACCGGATGCATTGGAATGTATTGTCAGTTACGAATGGCCAGGCAATGTACGGGAATTGATTAATTTCAGTGAAAAGTGCCATGCCTTAAGTTCAGGGCAGGTTATTTCAAAGGAATTAGTCAACCAGAGTTTGCCTCAAAGCCAACATTCTGACGAAGGTCAACTGAGCTTATCAGAAGCTAAACGCTTATTCGAACGCGACTATGTGGAACGCCTATTGAGTATTTCCAGAGGTAACATTCCGGAAGCTGCCCGCCTGGCGGACCGTAATCGCTCCGATTTTTTCAAAATCGTCAAAAAACATGGTCTCGATGCAGAACTTTATAAATCCTGAGGCTTCTCAGATGGAGACAGATAAGTTCTTACTGCACTCACTTCCGGCTCTACTTATACTGAGATCCAGGTCAACTTTACCTTATAAACTGCCACAATAATAACCAGCGTCTGCACTGATTTCCCCACATCGACATTCCCAGAGGTCTAAAACATGATTAGAAAAATAGGTGTTCTTACCAGCGGAGGTGACGCTCCTGGTATGAACTGCGCTATCAGAGCCGTAGTTCGCAGTGCATTAATCCGGGGAGTGGAAGTAGCGGGTGTTTTCAATGGTTTTGCTGGATTGCATGGAGGCAAAATAAAATCCCTTTCGCGCTATTCAGTCTCCGATGTGATTAACCGTGGAGGTACGTTTTTAGGCTCTGCCCGCTTTCCTGAATTTATTGAAGAAAGTGTGAGGGAAGAAGCCATCATCCAAATGCGCAAAGCCGAGATCGAAGCACTCGTCGTTATCGGTGGCGATGGCTCTTACATGGGTGCTAAAGAGCTCACAGAAATGGGTTACCCTTGCATTGGCATTCCCGGCACTATAGACAATGATGTGGCGGGTACTGATTTTACCATCGGCTTTGATACCGCATTGAACATCGTGGTCGAGGCGATTGACCGTTTACGCGATACATCCAGCTCCCATAAACGTATTTCCATCGTAGAAATTATGGGACGTTACTGTGGTGATCTGGCAGTCTGGGCAGCGATTGCCGGCGGTGCTGAATATCTTATCATTCCTGAAAATGGCGAATTTTCCGAAGAAAACCTGATCAATCAAATTGAAGCGGGTATCGAGAGAGGGAAGAAACATGCCATTGTAGCCATCACCGAACACATGACCGATGTTTATGAACTGGCGAAATCCATCGAAAGAGAAACCGATTTAGAGACCCGCGCCACCATACTCGGCCATATTCAACGAGGGGGTGCACCGACGGCGAGGGACCGGGTCCTGGCCAGCCGACTGGGAGACTACGCTGTTGAGCTGTTACTTCAAGGTAAAGGAGGTGGCCGCTGTGTGGGCATTCAAACCAATGTATTGGTTAACCACGACATCATTGATGCCATTAAGCACATGACCCGGCATTTTGATGATTCACTTCTAGGCCTGTCTGCCCGGCTTTTCTAAGTTCCGTCGACATATAAAATAGTACGGTTAAATAAGCTAGTGCGTTCACAACAATAAAGACCATAAAAATTAGAAATTTAAAAAATACAATAATGAGATAGCAAATAGAGTTCCTCTGATATCCTGTTTGTGCTGTCGTAGTGAAACAGCGCTGTCTCAGCTATCGGTAGACATTAGGTGCGAGCAACGGATGAAAAGTCCTGATAGGGAAACTTTACCGGAAAGACCCATAAGCAAATATGGTTTGCGCAGAACTCATTGCCACACCGTTCACCCACAGGATGCTGCTTATGGCCAAGGCCCGGGAGGTGTGGTTTGAAAGTTTGTGTCCCGCCCAGATTAGTTGAACTGTTTACCCTTGACCATGTGCAAAAGGTCAGTCAAGCGCAACTGGAGATTATTCAATTAACCCTCGACACTCTGCCAGATTTAGTGACCATACAGGATGCTGATTCCACGATTCGAATGATCAACCGCGCTTTTTCTGACAAGACAGGGTTAGCCTACGAAAAGATCCTGGGCAAGAAATCAGAAGAATTCTTCATTTCTAAAGCCAATAACGCTTCCGTAAACTCCGCTTCCCAAGACTCAATGCTCCCACATTTTACCCAACAAGAAGAAATTTTGGTAAACAGTTCGGGAGAAATTTGCCTGTTTGATTCTCTGAAAATGCCGCTGCTCGATTCACAAAACGTGTTTCGGGGTACTTTTTCTATGAGTCGCGACATTACTCGCCAGAAGCGCCGGGAAGATGAACGGGAGGCTTTGGTCCGGCGCTTACAGGAAACCGTTGAAGTTCTGCAAAAGCAAAGTAAATTACTGAAAAACATGAATCTCCAGCTTCAGGATCTGGCGACCACTGATGAACTGACTAATGTAAACAACCGTCGTTTTTTTGATCATCACTACGAAATCGAGTGGAGCCGTTGTTGTCGTGAAAAGTCACCTCTTGCCTTGATGATATGCGACATAGACCACTTTAAACGCTACAACGATCACTACGGGCATACCACGGGAGATGATTGTCTGGCCGCTGTCGCACAAGCATTAAGAAAACACACCTGCCGACGCCCCGGTGATGTTTTTGCCCGTTTTGGTGGCGAGGAATTTGTAGGCTTGTTACCCAACACCAGTCAAGGCCTGGCCTCTCTGGCTAAGCGTTGCGTAGATGCGGTATCCAAGCTGGGTATTCTACATGCCAAAACTCCACTTAAAGGCGGCGTGGTGACAGTGAGTATTGGAGCTGTGGTGGGATACCCTCATCTACTGGACGAACCCAGCGATCTGTTAGACCTTGCCGATCAGCAATTATATCTCGCCAAACAAAAGGGACGTAACACCTATGAGTTTCTTCAACCAGAAACAATCCAGGTACCGTGTGAAACAGAGGATAGAGAGTCCTGACACCAACTCATATAAGTCGGTCCTGAAAAAAGCCATCCTCAGCTTGTTTTCAGGTTCGACTTAATAGATCTGCCGTTAGCTATGGCAACAGTCAACGGTGTTTTTATTGATTACATACGCACTAGCAGAACAGCTTACATCTAACAAGACCCGTTGAAACTAGCGGTATAACACCGACCGGTATAAAGCCAGATAATTATCAGCAGCCCGCTCCCAACCGAAATTCTGCTGCATCGCCTGGCGCCGTAATTTGTTCATCAGTTCTGGATTTTCAAAGGCTTGCATGGCCCGGTCAATGGCCGCTGATAGTTCATACCCGGTTGGATTACCGAATACAAAGCCGGTTTGTAAGGCATCATCATAGGCACCCTCCCAGACAGAGTCCGCCAGCCCACCGGTATGCCGGACAACAGGCAAGGTGCCGTAGCGCAATGCATATAACTGGGTCAAACCACAGGGTTCGAAGCGGGAAGGCACCAGAAAAAAGTCACAACCCGCCTGAATTTGATGAGACAGAGGTTCGTTATAACCAATGGTGGTGGCTACCATTTCAGGATTATCACTGGCTAGCATCCGAAACCCTTCCTCTAACATCGGATCACCTGAACCCAGAATGGCAAACTGAGCGCCCTTGTCGACAAAATAAGGGATGACTTCATGCACCAGATCCAGCCCTTTTTGTTCGCTCATCCGGCTGACAACACCAAAAACAGGTTTATCTGGGTCTACATCCAAGCCCAGCTTAATCTGCAGATCTTCTTTATTGAGCTGCTTAGGTTCCTGGTCCTGATCGAAATAAGCGGAGTGAATGTGGGGGTCTTTGTCGGGCGACCAAATGCCGTAATCAACCCCATTGAGGATGCCACTGAGCTGGGAAGATCGGGCTCTCAATAAACCATCCAGTCCACAACCGTATTCCGGGGTCTGGATTTCTTTGGCATAGGTTGGACTCACGGTAGTGACAGCATCAGAGTAGCGAATACCCGCCTTCAGCATGGAAAAGCGTCCATGAAACTCCATACCATCAGTGTGGTATTCAGAATCGGGCAGACCTAAATCCTTATACTGATAATAGTCAAATGAACCAGTAAACAACAAGTTATGAATGGTAAACACCAGTGCTGGACATTTTTTGGTCCAGATTCTTAAGTAGGCTGGTAACAGACCGGTCTGCCAATCATTACAATGAACCAAATCAGGTTGCCAACCAATCAAGCCCCCATGTTGAGCGATAACGGCACCGGTCCATGAGAGAGCACCAAAGCGCTTGTGATTATCGGGATAGTCGTAGCCATCAAGTCCCAGATAGGGTGTTCCGGGGCGATCAAATAAGAGAGGAGCATCAACCAACCAAATCGACAATCCGGATTGTTCCAGTTTTCCAGATAGTAGTTTTATTTCTCCATGACCGTAGGGGTCACCTAACGAAGGACCTTGCTGCAGGTCTTGTAACTGTTCAGCAATACCCGGATAGTCAGGTATCAGCACTTTTACGTCACAGCCTCTTTTAGCTAGTGAAACCGGCAATGAGCCGACAACATCAGCCAAGCCACCGGTTTTGACCAGCGGGAACATTTCAGAGGCGACAATTAGTATTTTCATGGCAACACCGTTGACTGGATAGTTACTCTGGTTTTACTAAAAATACTCTGCTTTTGCTAACTTATG
>JGI12048J13642_10341268_pt1 | contig 13315 bp, 10 predicted proteins | sample ElkSlonscriptome_16_FD_13642 | JGI IMG/M metagenome (IMG submission 13642) | reverse complement strand
CCCGGACCAGGTCGTACTTCTCGATCTTCTTGTAGAGGTTGGACCTGGGCATGTCCACCTGCCGCGATGTCTCGGCGACGTTCCAGTCGTGCTCCCGGAGCTTGTGCAGGATGAAGGCCTTCTCCGCCGCGTCCTTGAAGTCGGAGAAGGTGTCCATGGCCAGGAGGTCGCCGCCGAGCCCCGCGCCTCCGACCCGGCCGCTGGCGAGGAGCTCCACGTCCCGCTGGGTGACGGTGTCGCCGGACGCCAGGATGAGCAGCCGCTCCACGGTGTTCCGAAGCTCCCGGACGTTGCCTGGCCAGGGGAGCGCCTGAAGGGTTTCCAGCGCCTCGTCCTCGAAGGTCTTGGGCACCACTCGGTCGTTCTCGGACATGAGCCGGGAGAAGTGCTGGACCAACATGGGGATGTCCTCCCGCCGTTCCCGGAGGGGCGGGATGTGGATGGGCACCACGTTCAGGCGGTAGAAGAGGTCCTCGCGAAACTGGCCGGCCTCGATCTCCTCGTCGAGGTCCTTGTTGGTGGCCGCCACCACCCGGACGTCCACCGGGATGGCCTGCGAACCCCCCACACGCGTCACTACCCCCTGCTCCAGCGCCCGCAGGACCTTCGCCTGGGCCGCCAGGGACATGTCGCCGATCTCGTCCAGGAAGAGGGTGCCGCCGTCCGCCTGTTCGAAGGTTCCTGCCCGGTCCGAGACGGCGCCGGTGAAGGAACCCTTGATGTGGCCGAAGAGGGCCGACTCGATGAGCTCGGACGGGATGGCCGCGCAGTTGACCTCCACGAACGGGCCTTCGCTCCGCTCGCTCAGACGGTGGATGGCCCGGGCCACCAGCTCCTTTCCGGTACCGTTCTCCCCGGTGATGAGCACCCGGGCGCCGGTGGGCCCCACCTTCTCCAGCCGCTCCAGGACCTGTCGGAGCTGGAACGAAGACCCCACGATCTCGTGCCGGCTCTCCACCTGGTCACGGAGCTCCTTCACGCTCTCGGTGAGTCCCCGGAGCTCCAGCGCCCGCTGGAGGGTCACCAGGAGCCGGTCGGAATCCAGCGGCTTCTCCAGGAAGTCGTAGGCCCCGGCTCGGGTGGCCTCGACGGCCGTGTCGATGGTGCCGTGTCCGGAGATCATCACCACCGGCGTTGCCGGCTGCTCCTCGCGGAGCCTCTCCAACACCTCCAGTCCGTCCATACCGGGCATCTTTACATCGAGGAAGACCACGTCGGGGCGGAATTCCTCGGCGGCGTCCAGGGCGTCCGGGCCGTCTTCGGCCCCTTCCACCTCGTGGCCCTCGTACTCGAAGAGCTGGACCAGAGCCTTCCGGATGGACGTTTCGTCGTCCACGATGAGCAGTCGTGCCATCCTCCCCCTCCCTATCCCTCTGCGATCAAGATCAGGCTGTCCTGCTGGACGAACACGGAGTCCAGCCCATCCGGGAGCGGCACGGCGAGGGCGTCCTCCGGCGCACCCGGGCGGCGCATCCCGCCGAGCTCGTCCAACACATCGCCTACCATCCGTGAGGGCACGGGGATCCGCGCCGCCCGGATCCGGTCCACCACCAGGGCCAGATTCACCTGGTCGTAGGGCATCAGCGAACCCCGCACCTCCACGGGGAGGGTGTCGGGGAGGAAGCCCACCACCTGATCGAGGGCCGGAAGCCGGGGGAAGGAGGCGGTGGAGACCCGGGCCTCCAGGTGGACCCGACCCTCCTGGAGCCGCACCTCCGGCTCCGAGACCCCCGCCGGCAGGAGCCCGGGGATGGCGTGCCGGATCACCGCGGTGAGCTCGGTGCCCCCCAGCGCCATTCGGGTGCCGGCGGTCCCGGCACGGAGTGCTTCGAACCGGTCCAGCGTCTCCTCGGCGAGTTCGGGAGTGGGCTGCGGCCCTGCAGCCTCCTCCACCCGGTCCCGCTCGATCCCCGCCCACTCCTCCAGACGGGGGAAGACGGCGGGGCCCCAGCGGAACCCCGCATAGGCGGTGGCCACGAGGAGAAGAAGGAGGAGGATCCTGCGAAGGGCCTTCACGTCGAGACCTCCGGGGTCAGGAGCCGGCCAGCTTGGCCGAGGTGAGCACGCTGTACTCCGCACCGCTCCGGGAGAGCCGGCTCCGCATGAGATCCACGGACCGAACCCGGACCGAATCCCGGAAGTCCATCTCGGCCACCTGCTCGTCCAGCCCCCGGAAGGCGCCGGCGCCCCCGTCCTCTCGGGCTCGGCCGAGGGTGATGTGAGGGTGGAATCCTCGGGTCTCGGAGGGGAAGCCGTGGTCGCTGAGGCCCCACTCCAGATCCTGTTTGAGGCAGCGGAGGACGGGGCTGGCCTCCACCCCGAGCCAGAGGACCCGGGGACGGCGGATGGTGGGGAAGGCGCCGAAGCCGCCCAACTCCATCTCGAACGGTGGCGTGTCCGCCGCCACCCGTTCCACGACGCGCTGGACCCGGTCCACCTTGGCCCGGGGGACGTCGCCCAGGAACTTCAGGGTCAGGTGCAGCCGCCCGGCATCGAGCCAACGCACCGGCAGATCCCGCTCCCGGAGCGGCGCCGCCGCCCGATGCACCCGCCTGCGCTGGGTGGCATTCAGATTCAGGGCGATGAAGAGGCGCATGGCGGAAGCTCAAGGACCCCTCAGATCCGGGTCGGGGCAGGAGAGGCCGCGAGCGCCTCCATGGCCGCCAGGGCCGCGTCCACGTCGGCAGGGGTAGAACCCCACCCCAGCGAGAAGCGCACCGCACCCGTGTCCGAGGTACCCAGGAGGTCGTGGGTCCCGGGCGCACAGTGGAGCCCCGACCGCACCTGGACGCCCCCCTCCCGGTCCAGTCGCTCGGCCAGGCGGGCCGGATCCAGGGCGCGGCTCACCACCGTGACGATGGCCGCGCCCTCCGGCGCCTCCGGGGAGAGGACACGCACTCCCCCAAGCCCTTCCAGACCCTCACGAAGCCGTTGCTTGAGGGGGGCCACCCGACGGTGGACCTGCTCGACCCCCTCGTCGAGGAGGTGGCGCACCCCCGCCTCCAGCCCCGCCAGTGCGGGCCCCGGAAGGGTGCCGGCCTCCAATCGATCCGGGAGCGCCTCCGGCATCCCCGCCATCCGGGAGTCGCCGCCAGTGCCGCCTCGAAGGAGCGGCTCAACCTCTACACCTGGACGGACCCAGAGGCCCCCGACGCCCTGCGGGCCCAGCATCCCCTTGTGGCCCGTGAAGGCCACCAGATCCGCGCCGGCGGCGGCGGGACGCACCGGCAGATGGCCGGCGCTCTGGGCGGTGTCCACCAGCGTGAGCGCTCCCGCGGCACGGGCCAGCCCTGCGAGGGTCTCCAGCGGGAGGACCGTCCCCAGGACGTTGTTGGTCTGGGTCACCACCAGCAGGCGCGCCCCATCCAGGAGCTCCTCCGCCCGGTCCAACTCCAGGACGCCTTCGGGGTCCCCGGGAAGGGTGCGGACCTCCACCCCTCGGTGTCGGGCCAGCCAGGCCAGCGGGCGGCGCACGGCGTTGTGGTCGTAGGGCGTCACCACCACCGCGTCGCCCTGGCCGAGCACTCCGTGGAGCGCGGTGTTCAGCGCCTGGGTGGCGTGGAGGCCGAAGGCGAGGCGGCCCGGGTCGCCGGGCAGGCCCAGGAGTTCCTGCACCGCTCGACGGGCGCGGAGCGCTACCCGTCCGGCCTCCAGCGCCGTGGTGTGACCCCCTCGTCCCGGCGTTCCACCCAGCCCTCCCAGGAAGGCGGCCACCGCCTCCGCCACCACAGGCGGACGCACGGCGGAGGTGGCGGCGTAGTCGAGGTAGTGGGTCATGGAGGCCAGGGGTCGGAGGCGACCGGGGCCGAAGCCCTCGGTGGACAGGCGCGGAAGGTACCCAGGCGTCCGGTGGGCTGACAACGGCGCCGGTAGGGTTCCGCCTGGAGGCGCACGTTCGGCCCCCGAGCGCGACTTGCGCGCCCCTACTCCGACTGCAGGACTCGGGCCGGATCCACCCGGGTGGCCCGGCGAGCCGGTGCGTAGACCGCCAGAAAGGCGGCAAGCCCCAGGACGAGGGGCACGCCCAGGAAGGTCACGGGATCCAGCGGTTCCACCCCGAAGAGGAGTCCATCCAGGACCCTCACCACCGGCACCGCCAGGAGCACGCCGAGGAGGACGCCCGGCCCGGCGAGGATGGCTCCGTCCCGGACCACGTCGGTCCGGATGGTGCCGGCCTCCGCCCCCAGCGCCATCCGGATTCCGATCTCCCTGGTCCGGTCCCGGACGGCGTAGGCCGCCACCCCATGGACCCCGAGGCAGCCGAGTACCAGGGTCACACCTGCGAAGACGAGCATGAGCACGGCGATGAGCCGAGCCCGGGCGTAGGACCCGGCCAGGAGGTCGGGGTAGTCCACAACCCGGCTCACCGTCACCGCGGGATCCAGCTCGGTCACCACCCCACGCAACGCCGACGCCAGCGCGGCACTCCCGCCGGAGCCACCGCCCCGCCGGAGGAGGATCGAGGCCGCCATGGGCGGGTCCTGGTGGAACGGAGTGTAGAGGGTCAGGGTGGGCTCGGCGGTCACCTCGTCGTCAGCCACGGCCCCCACAACCCCCACGACGGTCATCCAGGGGTCGGCCCCGAAGGGCCAGCCCACCCGTTTGCCCAGTGGGCTCTCGTCGGGCCAGAAGCGCCCTGCCGCCGTCGCGTCCACCAGCGCCACCCTGGGCGTGCCCAGACGGTCGGTGGGCTCGATGCCGCGTCCGTCCAGGACCTCGATGTCCATCGTCGCCAGCCAGTCGGGATCCACCGGGTAGTGGTCGAAGACGGGCAGATCGTTGGGGTCGGTGGTGACGCCTTCGATGCGGATGGCCGCCCCCTGGCCCATGGTGCCGAAGGGGAGTGACCCGCTCACCGCCACCTCCTGCACGCCGAGGAGCCCGGACAAGCGCTCCTCCACCCGCTCCAGATAGGCCAAGCGCGGTTCCGGATCGGCGTAGCGGGCGCCAGCCAGCGTGATCCGCGCCGTCAGCAGCCCCTCGGCCTCGAATCCCGGATCCACCTGGGTCATGGCTCCGAGGCTGCGCCCCAGCAGCCCCGCCCCCACCACCAGGATCGCCGCCGCCGACACCTGCGCCGTCACCAGGACCCGCGACAGCCGCCGGCGGCCCCGCGAGGATCCTCCGCGGGCGCCGCCTTGTCGGAGGACCTCCGCCGGAGCCACCGAGGCGCTCCGCAACGCCGGAAGGAGGCCCGCCACCAGCCCGGTGAGGAGGCTCAGCGCCACCATCACCCCCAGGATCCGCCCGTCCAGCGAGATCTCCGACCCCCGGGGAAGCTCCGCGGCGAGGGCGCTCCCGAAGAGCTCCAGCCCCGCCCACGCCAGGAACGCGCCGAGGGCGCACCCACCCAGCGAGAGGACCACGCTCTCCACCAGGTGGTCCCGGACCAGGCTCGAACGGCCAGCGCCCAGCGCCACCCGCACCGCCGACGCCCGCCCCCGGGCGATCCCTCGGGTCAGAAGGAGGTTGGCGACGTTGGCGCAGACCACGAGCTGCAGGATCCCCACCGCCCCCAGGAGGACCAGGAGGAGGGCCCGCACGTCCCCCACCAGCGAACGGTGGAGGCCCACCACGCGGCTGTCGTCCCGGAATCCCTCGGGAGGTGTCCAGACCGGGTTCTCGGTGCGTGCGACGTTCGCCAGCCGCTGGAGCTCCGCATCGGCCTGCCCCACCGAGACGCCATCGGCCAGGCGAGCGATGGAGCGGTAGCCTCCGAAGCCCCACAGGGGCCCAGCCGCCTCACCTTCCACGGGGATAGGCAGGAGGAGGTGGTGGTCCGGGTCGGTGAAGGCGTAGTCGGCGGGGAGCACCCCCACCACTTCGTAGCTCTCCCCGTCCAACTGGAGGGTGGAGCCCAGCACCTCCTCGGAGCCCCCGAACCGGTCCTGCCAGAAGCCGTGGTCCAGAAGCACGACGCGATCCCGACCCGCCTGGCCGTCCTCCGGTCGGAAGAGGCGGCCCGCCGAGGGCTGGAGGCCCAGGAGGGCCAGGAGCGACGGCGTGACCCGGGTGGCCGAGACCCGCACGGCGGCGCCCTCGGCCTCGAGGTTGAAGCCGTCGGTGGCGATCCAGAGGCCCACCTGATCGAGTGTTTCGGCGTCACGGTCCAGCACCGAAAACTCCCCCCGCGTCAGGAAGCCTTGCGGCCAGACCGCCACCAGCCGCTCGGCGTCGGGATAGGGGAGGGGGCGAAGTACCACCCGGTCCACGACGCTGTAGACCAGGGTGGCAGCGCCGATGCCCAGGGCCAGCGTGAGGAGGGCCGCCGCGGTGAAGCCCGGCGCCCGGGCCAGGCGGCGGAGCGCCCATCGAAGGTCTCGCAGCAGGGCCATGGTCGATCCTCCCATCCTCGTCGTCGTTCGTCTCGCCCGCTCCCAGGGCAGCCGCAGGAGCGCACTCGTCCATTCGCGGCGGTACCAGCGCAGCGCCGCAGCCCGTCCATCCTGCTCCTCCTTCCAGCGGAAGAGCTCGTCCAGGGTGGCCAGGAACTCCGCACGGTCCTCCCGGGGAAGGAGCCGACGGAGGATCCGGCGGCGCGGACCTCGGGGAATCGCCACCCGTCGGCCCTAGCCTCGCGGCTCCAGAACGGCCAGCCCCTCCCAGAGAGCCGTGTAGGCCTCCCGGGCATCCCGGAGCCGGGTGAGTCCCTCCTCGGTCACCCGGAAGTAGCGCCGATCCCGGCCGCCCCCCGGTCCCGGATCACCGAGTTCCGAGGCCACCAGCCCCTTCTCCTCCAGCCGTCGGAGGACCACGTAGACCGAGGCTGTCGTGACCTCGTGGCCGGTGCGCTCCCGAAGCTCCAACACCACCGGAGCCGTGTAGGCCTCTTCGCCGAGCTGCAGGAGAGCCAGCATGACCTGGTGCTCCAGTTCCCCCAACAAGTCCCGTCCCACGGCTTCCTCCCGGCCCGATCCCGGACCCGATGACCTGGCGGGGATTGGTCCGGCACCCTGCCGGACCTCCCCAAGTGTTCCTGACAAAACAGTATAACAATGTCAGAACCACCCTCCAGAGGAGCTGTTCAGATTTGGCTGTCCGAAGACCGTGTGCTTCGTGGATCCGGCGGTCGAGCACTTCATGCCACCCGCGTCTCGGTGCCCAGGAACCGGTACTGGATGGCCTCTGCCACGTCGTCGGCGCGGAGCACCTCCCGACCCTCCAGATCGGCGAGGGTCCGCGCCACCCGAAGCGCCCGGTGGTAGCCCCGCGCCGACAGTCCCAGCGCGTCCACGGCCCTCCGCAGAAGCCCCAGCGCCTCCCGGTCCGGGGCGCACCACCGCCGCATGGCCCGCACGTCCATCCGGGCATTGGCCACGACCCCGGGCGCCTCGGCGAACCGGTCGCGCTGACGCTGGCGGCACGCCTCCACCCGGGCCCGGATCCGCACGCTGGATTCCTCGGAGGCGGCGCGGGCCCCACTCAGGGTACGAAAGGGTACGGCAGGGACCTCGACGTGGAGGTCGATGCGGTCTCGGAGGGGGCCGGAGACACGATTCCGGTATCGGCCCACTCGGGTGGGGTCACACAGGCAACGATCCGTACCGTCACCGAGGAAGCCGCAGGGGCAGGGATTCATGGCACCCACGAGGAGGAACTGGGCAGGGAACCGAACCGACCCACGAGCCCGGGAGAGGTGCACGACGCCCTCCTCCATCGGCTGACGGAGCACCTCCAGAACCCTCCGGCTGAACTCGGGCATCTCGTCCAGGAAGAGGACGCCATGGTGGGCGAGACTCACCTCGCCCGGACGAAGCGGCGTCCCGCCGCCCACCAGCCCAGCGGTGCTCACCGTGTGGTGGGGCGCCCGAAAGGGCCGTCGGGACACCAGCGCGGTCCCCGCCGGCAGGACCCCGGCCACGGAGTGCACCCCGGTCACCTCCTGGGCCTCCGCCAGGCCCAATGCCGGGAGGATCCCGGGGATCCGCCGGGCCAGCATCGTCTTCCCCGACCCCGGCGGCCCCACGAGGAGGACGTTGTGGCCCCCGGCCGCGGAGATCTCCAGCGCCCGCTTGGCCACCGCCTGGCCGCGGACCTCGGCGAAGTCCGGCAACCGACCCCCGGACCCGGCCAGGACCGCCGCCGTGTCCACCCTCCGTAGGTCGAGGGGCGCGGACCCGTCCAGGTGCGCTACCACCTCGGCCAGCGACCCCGCCCCGAAGACCCGTACCCCTTGTACCACCGCCGCCTCTCCTGCGCTCTCCCGGGGCACGACCAGCGCGTCCATCCCGGACTGCACCGCCTGGAGCGCCATGGGCAGGATCCCCGGCACCGCCCGCAGGGAGCCGTCCAGGCCCAGCTCCCCGACGAAGCCGGTCCCGTCGAGCTCCACATTCCCGAGCCGGCCGGAGGCCGCCAGGAGCCCCACGGCGATGGGCAGGTCGAAGCCGCTTCCTTCCTTCCGCACGTCCGCCGGGGCCAGGTTCACCGTGATGCGTCGGTTGGGCAGAGGTGCGTCGATGCTCCGGAGGGCGGCGCTCACCCGCTCCCTCCCCTCCCGCACCGCTCCCTCGGCCAGCCCCACGACGGTGAACGCCGGAAGGCCGGAGGTCAGCGCCACTTCCACATCGACGCGAAAGCTCCGGACCCCATGGAGCGCGGCGGTGGCGACGTGGGCGAGCATGGAGCAACGTGATGCCCGGGAACGGGCGACCGGATGGTTGAATCGGCCGGGTCGGGGGCACTGCCCCGCCGGCGGCTCACCCGTTCCGTCCTCCTCCAGGGGCCCTGTGGCTCGGAGCGCGAAGACGGTAGTCTGGGGGGATCCGGACGAGCCGGCGAAACCTGGAAGACCCTGGCTTGTGCGCCCTCTCGGCCCTCCCTACCCTAGCCCGCGGACCGTGGCCCGCTCGGGTCACTCACCCCCCTCCACCCACGGAGCCCCCATGAAGGCAGCGGTCATCACCGAGACCCGGCCCGGAGAGACCCGGGTCGCCCTGGTGCCCAAGGAGGTGGAGACCCTCACCGAGCTGGGCATCCACGTCGCGGTGGCGTCCGGAGCCGGTCGAGCGTCGGGGGTGGAGGACGAGGCCTACCGGGAGGCCGGGGCCGAGGTGGCTCCGGATGCCGACGCCGCCCTGGACGGGGCCGGACTCCTCCTCCATGTGAACCCCCTGACGGCCGACGAAGTGCGTGCCCTTGCCGCCGGGACCGTGGTGGTCTCCTTCCTGGACCCCCTGGGCGACACGGCGGGCATCCGCCGCCTCCGCGACGCCTCCCTCACCGGCATCTCCATGGAGATGGTGCCCCGCATCACCCGGGCCCAGTCCATGGACGCCCTCTCCTCGCAGGCCACGGTGGCGGGGTACAAGGCGGTCCTCCTGGCGGCGACGCGACTCCCCAAGTTCCTCCCCATGTTCACCACCGCCGCCGGGACGATCCGACCGGCGAAGGCCCTCATCCTGGGTGCCGGTGTGGCCGGGCTTCAGGCCATCGCCACCGCCCGCCGGCTGGGTGCCGTGGTGGAGGCCTTCGACGTCCGCCCGGAGGTGCGGGAGCAGGTGGAGTCGCTGGGCGCCACCTTCCTGGAGGCCGAGGAGGACGTCACCGCCGAGGGCGAGGGCGGGTACGCCGCCGAGCTCTCCGAGGAGCAGCACCGGAAGGAACTCGAGCTCATCGCCGAGCACATCCGCACCACCGACCTCGTGGTGACCACGGCCCGCATCCCCGGCCGCCCCTCGCCGGAGCTCATCACCGACGCCATGCTCCAGTCCATGGAACCCGGTTCGGTGGTGGTGGACCTGGCCACCGAAGGTGGTGGCAACTGCGAGGGGAGCGTCCCCGACGACGAGGTGGTCCGCCACGGCGTCACGATCCTGGGGCCCCAGAACCTCCCGGCGACCCTCCCCGTCCACGCCAGCCGCATGTACTCCCGGAACATCGCCACCCTGGTGAAGGAGTTCATCGATGCCGACACCGGCGCGCTCGCCCTCGACTTCGACAACGACGTGGTGGGTCCCGCCACCGTCACGCACCATGGTGCGGTGCGCAACGAACGGGTCGCCGCCCTCCTCGACGGTTGACGTGTCGTCTCGCTCTCCCCTCCCCTGCCCCCTCCCTCTCCACCCCAGGAATCTCCATGGGTGACCTGATGATCGGGCTCTACGTCTTCGTGCTGGCGGCCCTGGCGGGCCGTGAGGTCATCACGAAGGTGCCGCCCACCCTCCACACGCCCCTCATGTCCGGCGCCAACGCCATCTCCGGCATCGCCATCGTCGGCGCCATTGTCGTGGCCGGTCGCGCCGAGGGCACCACCCAGATGGTGCTGGGGATCGCGGCCATCGCCATGGCCACCATCAACGTGGTGGGGGGGTTCATGGTGACGGACCGGATGCTCGCCATGTTCAAGAAGCGGTAGGCCGAAATGCACGTGTTCGTCGAGCTCTGCTACCTGGGGGCGAGCATCCTCTTCGTGGTCGGACTCAAACGGCTCCAGTCGCCTGCCACGGCCCGCGGGGGGAACGCGCTGGCGGCGCTGGCCATGTTCATCGCCATCGCAGCCACCCTCCTGGACACCCAGATCCTCTCCTGGACGGGCATCCTCATCGGGGTGGTGCTGGGCGGTGGAATCGGGGCCTTCGCCGCGCGGACCGTCCAGATGACCGACATGCCCCAGATGGTGGGCATCTTCAACGGCTTCGGTGGAGGGGCCTCGGCGGTGGTGGCCATCGCCGAGTTCCTGGGGACGGGCGGGAGCGCTGGAGTGAGCACCGCCGGAGGGACCATCGTCCTGGGCACCCTCATCGGCGGCGTCACCTTCTCGGGCTCCTTCATCGCCTTCGGGAAGCTCCAGGGCCTCCTCAGCGGGAATCCGCTGACCTTCCCCGGGCAGAACTTCGTCAACGGGCTCCTCTTCCTGGCGGTGCTGGTCAGCGGCGTCCTGGCGCTGGGCGTCACCACGGTGGACCCCCTCACCGCCTTCTACGCCCTCATCGCCCTCTCCCTTGTGCTGGGGATCTCGGTGGTGGTGCCCATCGGCGGCGCCGACATGCCGGTGGTGGTGTCGCTCCTGAACTCCTACTCGGGACTCGCCGCCAGCGCCGCCGGCTTCGTCATCGGCAACATGGTCCTCATCATCTCCGGCGCCCTGGTGGGGGCCTCGGGGCTGATCCTCACGGTACTCATGTGCAAGGGGATGAACCGGTCGCTGGCCAACGTCGCCTTCGGCGCCTTCGGAGGCACGGCCACGACGGCGTCCGGGGCCATCGAGGAGCGGCCGGTGAAGCGCGCCGACGCGGAGATGGTGGCCGCCGAGCTGGGCTACGTGAACTCGGTGGTGGTGGTGCCGGGATACGGGCTGGCGGTGGCCCAGGCCCAGCACGAGCTGCGCAAAGTGGGCGACCTGCTGGAGGAGCGGGGCGTGGATGTGAAGTACGGGATTCACCCCGTGGCAGGCCGCATGCCCGGACACATGAACGTCCTCCTGGCCGAGGCCGACGTCCCCTACGACCGGCTCTTCGACCTCGACGAGATCAACGACGACTTCGGCAACACCGACGCCGTCCTCATCGTGGGAGCCAACGATGTGGTGAATCCGGCTGCGCGGGAAGAAGGCTCGGCCATCGCCGGCATGCCCATCCTGGACGTGGACCGGGCTCGCCGGACCATCGTCATGAAGCGGTCCCTCTCCCCGGGCTTCGCCGGCATCGACAACGAGCTCTTCTACATGGACAAGAACCTCATGTTCTTCGGCGACGCCAAGGAGTCCATGGCCGAGCTGGTGCGCGAGCTCCGCGAGCTCGCCTGACCGGGGGACGGCGCAGGTGGACCGGGACGAACGGCGCCAGGCCTTCCGGCTCATCCAGCTCACCTGGATGGCCCTCCTGGGCGGGGTGGTGGTCTTCGGGGCGGTGGCGTGGGCGCTGGCCGCCGGGGTCCTGGGAGGCGGGGGCTGGAGTCCGGCCCTGGATCCCTCCTTGGCCCGCCCCCTGCTCCTGGTGCCGGTGGCCCTCCTGGGGATCGGGGTGGTGCTGCGTCGGAGCAGCGTGCGCCTCCCCGACGGGACGGACCCCATGGAGGTCTATCGGCTCCAGACCCTCCTGGTGTCGGCCCTCCAGGAAGGCGGGGGTCTCCTGGGGATCGCCCTCTGCCTGGCGGCGGGGCTCACGAACTGGATCCCGGTCTTCGCCGGGCTCTCCGTCTTCGCCATGGTCCTCAGCCGGCCCCGGGCCACCGACCTGGACGACGTCTGAGACCTCGGGTCGTGGGCATCGGGCCCACCTCCCTCACCCCTCGAAGAGCTTCGCCGCCTCCTCCCGGAGGACCCTCCAGGCACGGCTCAGATGCTCCTCGGTGGTCTTGATGTTGCCCACGCTCAGCCGGATGACGACGTGGCCCCCGAGCTCGGTGGGCCCGACGAAGAGTTCCCCGGAGGCGTTGGCGGCCTCGATGAGGGCCCGATTCAGCTCGTCCCGCTCGGCCTCGTCGGTCCCCTCAGGTGCGTAGCGGAAGACCACCAGCCCCAGGGGCACCGGCGCCATCCGCTCCCACCCCGGCTCCACGTCGATCCACTCCGCCAGGTGCCGCGCCAGGTGGATGTGGTGGCGGATCCGGGCGGCGAGCCCCGTGCGTCCGAAGGCCCGGAGGATGAACCAGAGCTTCAGGGAGCGGAAGCGACGGCCCAGCGCCACCCCGTAGTCCATGAGGTTCTTCACCCGGTCCCCCTCCGGCGTCCGGAGGTAGGCGGGCACCAGCGAGAAGGCCCGCACCAGCGTCTCGGGCTCCTGGCAGTAGAGCACCGAGCAGTCGACCGGCGTGAAAAGCCACTTGTGGGGGTTCACCACGATGGAGTCGGCCCGCTCCCACCCCTGGAAGTGGCTCCGGAGCTCCGGAAGGAGTGCTGCCGGGCCCCCGTAGGCGGCGTCCACGTGCACCCAGGCGTCGTACGCACATGCCACCTCCACCACCCGATCCACCGGGTCCAGCGCCGTGGTGGAAGTGGTGCCCAGGGTCGGGACCACCGCCATCGGTCGGATGCCGGCTGCCACGTCCTCCTCCATGGCCTGGCGGAGGGCCTCGGGATCCATCCGGAAGTCGTCGTCGGTGGCCACCGCCCGGTAGCCGTTCCGACCCAACCCCAGGGCCATGACAGCCTTCTCCACCGAGGAGTGCGCCTGCTCCGAGGCGTAGACTCGTCCCGGCGGCTGTCCGAAGAGCCCCTGGCGCCCCACCTCCGGATACGCCCGTTCCCGTGCCGCCGCGAGGGCATACAGGGTGGAGGTGGACGCCGTGTCGTTGATGGTCCCGTCGAAGACCTCCGGGAGGCCGAGCATGGACCGCAGCCAGTCCAGCGTCAGCTCCTCCAGCTCGGTGGCTG
>JGI12048J13642_10073650_pt1 | contig 13330 bp, 10 predicted proteins | sample ElkSlonscriptome_16_FD_13642 | JGI IMG/M metagenome (IMG submission 13642) | reverse complement strand
CAACACCTTTGTCGTCCGTCTTCTGCTGCCGGCCTCCGCGGTCGGTTTTGCGGTCGCTGTTGAAAACCGCGGGCTCGGGTTGCTCAACATGTCAGGCACCTCTCCGGCTATCGCCGCGATCCTGGCTTTCCTGATCCTTGATCTCGCCATTTATATGCAGCATCGCGCCCTGCATCACTTCCCGTTGCTATGGAGGATGCACCGCATGCACCACGTTGACGCCGACGTCGACGTGACCACGGCACTGCGCTTCCATCCGCTGGAAATCGCCTTCTCCATGCTCGTCAAGCTGAGTATTATTGCCGTGCTGGGGGCGCCGGCCGGCGCGGTGCTGGCCTTCGAAATCATCCTGAACGTCTGCGCCATGTTCAACCACAGCAACATCCACATCCCGGAATGGCTCGACCGCCCGCTGCGCCGGCTGGTCGTCACTCCGGATATGCACCGGGTGCACCATTCGGTACTGCAGAGCGAGCGCGACAGCAACTTCGGCTTCAATCTGTCAATATGGGACCGCTTGCTTGGCACCTACACGCCCGAGCCTGCCGGCGGTCACCTCCGCATGCGCCTCGGCCTCGCCAACTACGCTGCACGGGACGGTACACGCATGCACCGGATGCTGACGGACCCGTTCAGCAAGCCCGCAGACAACGGCTGAGGTGCGCGCCGGCTACCAGGGCAGCGGCTTGCCGGTATAGCTCATGAAGTCGCCGGACTGGCGGCGACCAACAAAGTAACTATCGATCACTTCGATGACCTGTGCAGCAGACTCTTCGGGCTCGATCATCGGTATCGGCACGTTCTTGGCAAAATCCGTTTTGACCACACCCGGGTGAATGAGGCCGACGATTATATCGCTGCGACCCGGCTGCTCCGCGCGCCGCAACTCCTTGGCCAGGGTGCGCATGCTCATATTGAGCGCAGACTTGCTGGCCCGGTAAAAAATTTGCCCGCCGAACGTCAGCTTGATCGAACCGACCACGCTGGAAATTCCGATCACCTTTTTCTGCTCGCTCGCTGCAACGTTGTCGACAAACGTCTCGACCATGCGGATCGCGCCGACTACATTTACGGCCATCACCTCGGTAAACGCGGCATAGTCGAAGGTACCGAACTGCTGTCGGTCGTTGCCACCCAGAATGCCGGCATTGTTGATCAGCACATCGATCGGCACGCCCGCATAGCGCGCCGCAAGTCGATCCATTTCGTCGAAATCAGTGACATCGAGCGGCTCGATCACCAGGTTCGGCATGGCTTCCGCCAGCGCCTGAAGCTCGGCCGCCCCGGCGGGGTTGCGGCAGGTTGCAATGACCCCCCAGCCCCGTTCTGCGTACTGCCGCGCCAGCTCAAAACCGATGCCGCGACTTGAACCGGTGATCAGCACGGTGGGCTGCACCGGGGGCGACGAGAGTACCGGCGCCTTTCGCGAGGCAGCGCAGCCGGATACCGACACAACCACCACCAGCAGCAACCAAAAACTCACAAAAACATTGCGCATAAAAGCCCTCAGTCTCGTTTCCCGCGACAGCCGAAGATGGCGGCGGCAGCCGGCATCATCTCGCCAGCAACCCGTATCTCGGCTAGAATTCTAAACTTGCGCTCACGATAACACTACCGATACGGGGAACAAACGATGCCTGTGATGCAAACCTCTGACCTGACGCCTCGCCAGTACTGGGAGGAAGTCAAAGCCAACCCCAACCGCGCAAAGTTTGGTTTTGGCGACAAGGCCGCGATCATCAACATTGACTGCCAGCGTGCCTACACCGACATCGACACGTTCAAAACAGCTTACCAGACCGACCCTAAGCAGCTGGACTACATTAACGAGCTGTCTGAACTCGCCCGCGAAAAGCACATGCCGGTCATCTGGACCTACGTGGCCTACATGGAGAACGCCGATGACGCGGGCGTCTGGGGCACGCGCACCAATACACCCGATTCCCTGCAGAACATTAAGGTGGGCAGCCCGCGAGCCGAACTCGACCCGCGGCTGAAGATCGACCACGGCCGCGATGCCATCATCAACAAGCGGATGGCCAGCGTCTTCCACGAAACGCTGATTCCCTCACTACTCACCTGGCACAAGGTCGACACCGTTATTCTCACCGGCGGCAGCACGTCAGGCTGTATTCGCGCGAGCGCGGTCACGTCGCTGTCCAGCGGTTACCGCACCATCGTCCCGGAAGAATGCGTGGCCGACAAACACGAGATACCCCATTTCGCGAATTTATGCGACATCATGCTCAAGTACGCCGATGTAGAGCCCGTAAATACGGTACGTGACTACCTGACCAGCCACCCGGGTTGCGAGCCCATCCGCCAGGCTCGCGGCTGCTCGTTTTAATCCCTACACGCCCGACAGCTCAGGAATACCATCATGCAGGAAGACCCTGGACTTTTTGACTACTGGCCCTACGAAGACCGGCCGAAAATAACCTGGCCGAACAACGCGCGAGTGGCGTTCTGGGTGGCGCCCAACATCGAGTTTTATGAACTCAACCCGGCCGTCAATCCGCACCGCAAGGCGTGGCCACGGCCAGTGCCCGACGTCAACGGGTATGCAACCCGCGACTACGGCAACCGGGTGGGCCACATGCGGCTGATGCGCGTGCTCGACCGCTACAATGTGCGCGGCTCCATTTCGCTGTCGACCGCGCTGTGTGCTCACCACCCCGAGATTATCGAGCTGTGCAAAGAGCGTGACTGGGAGTTTTTCAGCCACGGCATTTACAACACACGCTACACCTATGGCATGAGCGAGGAACAGGAGCGCTCGATGATTCGCGATGCAATGAACACGATCCGCGAACATACGGGCCAGACCTGCGCGGGCTACCTGGCGCCGGCGCTGACGCATACTGAAGTGACCATGGATTTATTTGCCGAAGAAGGCGGGCTGTACACCTGCGACCTGTTCCACGACGATCAGCCTACCCCCGTCAAGGTACGCGGCGGGCAAAAATTTATCTCGGTGCCCTACTCGCTCGAGATGAATGACACCATTGTGTACGTCGTAAACAAGATCGAACCACGGCGCTACTGCGACATGATCAAGGCCAACTTCGACCGCCTCTATGCGGAAGGTGCAGAGAACGGCGTGGTGATGTGCGTGCCGCTGCACGGCTACCAGGTCAGTCATCCGCATCGCCTGAAAGCCTTCGAGGAGGCCCTCGAATACATCACCGGCCACTCGGATGTCTGGGTGACCACGGGACGCGAAATTGCCGAGCATTACATCGCTAATCATTACGATGCAGCCGCGGCTGACATCGCGGCCAAAGCCGGATAACGAACCCCTGATCAGGTAACAACTATGCCACTCGATCCCGACTACCTCGAATACCCCCACCGTCACTACGGCATGGATCACGATCATTACGACTGGTCGATGCTGGCGGCACGCAAGCCGGTGCAGTGGCCGAACGGAGCCCGCGTCGCGCTGTGGGTCAACGTGGCGGTCCAGTACTTCCCGCTAAACCAGACCGGCAAGCCGTTCGCGCCGACCGGCGGCATGACCACAGCCTACCCTGATCTGCGGCACTATACGCTGCGCGAGTACGGCAACCGCGTTGGCATTTTTCGCGTGCTGCGGGCGCTCGATAAATACTCGGTCAAGCCAACCTTTGCGCTGCAGTCCCGCGCGGCCGAACGCTACCCTTACCTGACCCGCAAACTCGCCGAACGCGGCGACGAAATCCTGTGTCACGGGCTGCACATGGATGCGCCGCACTACGGTGGCATGAATAAAACAACTGAGCATGAGCAGATCAAGGCAGCGCTGGACTCCGTTCGCAAACTGACGGGCCAGCCTGTCACCGGCTGGCTAAGCCCGTCGAAATCGCAGAGCAGCCATACGCCGGAACTGCTGGTCGAGCAGGGCATTGAGTATATGTGTGACTGGATCAATGACGACATGCCCTACCCGTTCCGCACCGTGCAGGGCAACCTGACCGCACTGCCGCTGTCCACCGAGCTCGAGGATCGCTTCATTATTCAGGCCAACCTGCATTCTGAAAGCGAATACGCCGAGCAGATCTGCGACGCGTTCGATTTCCTCTACGAAGAAGCGGCCGAACAGGGTGGACGCATGCTGGCGCTGTCGGTTCACCCGTGGATGCTCGGCCAGCCGCATCGCATCGGCAAGCTCGAGCAGGTGCTCGACTACATCACTGGCCACGGCAAGGTGTGGTCGGCCAGTGCCAATGAAATCGTATCGGCCTGGCGGGCCGGGCAAGGCTGAGCCGGCCAACGCCGTGTCGAACCTGGCATCGCGTGCAGTGGCTGTGGAGCAGCCCGATTACCGGAACTTCAAGGCGATTCCACAAACCGCGTCGTTCGCGGCGGCCATCGAGGGTATCCAGCTCGCCGACGCGCTGACCGACGATGCGCTGTTTGCCGAGCTGCGCGAGGCCTGGGTGCATTATCAGGTGTTGATGTTCCGCGATCAGCAGCTCACACCGGAACAGCACCTGGCACTAGGCCGGCGCTTCGGCGAGATCCAGCTACAGGGCTATGCGCCCAGCCTTGAGGGTCACGAGGGCGTCTGGGTGCAGGAATACCCCGATCTATACGCCGGCATCGTGACCGATATCGACTGGCACGCCGACAGCTCATTTCGCGCAGAACCCACACGCGGCTCTCTGCTGTATGCGCTGGACGTGCCCACTGGCGGCGACACGGTCTGGGCCGACATGTGCGCGGCCTACAGCGATTTGAGCCCGGCCTGGCAGGGATTTCTCAACGAGTTGACCGCGGTTCACGACAACATGAACCGGAACCTCAGAAGCGCACTCGAGCGGATGGGCCCCGAGCAGTATGCGCAGGTGCGCAAGTACCTGCCGCCCACCGAACACCCGGTGGTCTGCCGTCACCCGGATTCGGGTCGCGAATTTATCTATGTGTCCGAACTGATGACGCGCGAAATCACCCATATGAATGAGCGGGAAAGCCAGGCTGTGCTGCAGTTTCTGTTTACTCATCAAACTCGCCCGGAGTACCAATGCAGGTTCAAATGGGAGCCCAAATCATTGGTTTTATGGGACAATTTCTCCACTTTGCATCGCGGCATTTTCGATTTTGGGCAGGCTCACCGGCTGATGCACCGGGTCTCGTTTAACACGCCCTGGAAACCGTCCAGATAGCCCGCTGCGCCGGCACTGGTCGTCCCCGACGCTGCTGCGGCCCGAGCGGCATAAACCCTTGAGGAAGCCGGCCGCAATTTGCGTTACGATATTGGCGTGATACTGCAATCAGATGTGATGGCAGCGTCGCTTTAATGCGCATCCTTAAGGGGGCGATCGAGTAGTCTGCCGGTATGACCGGCGTAGTGAGAGATAGATATGTCAGATCAAGTCGAAGGTACAGTTAAGTGGTTCAATGACGAGAAGGGCTGGGGATTCATTGAGCGCGATGGGGGCAAGGATGTGTTCGTGCATTTCAGTGCAATCGCAGGCTCTGGTCGCAAGACCCTGCACGAAGGGCAGAAAGTCACGATGACCGTTACGGACGGGGCCAAAGGTCCACAGGCTGAGAACGTCACGCCCGTCTGATCGCTGCTGCATGTTAGCCGATCAAAAAAGCCACCTTCGGGTGGCTTTTTTTATGCCGATATTTCGTTGCTACGCATCGAAGATTACGAGGTAACGTCGCCATATATGGTCGGAATTAACACAATTTTCGTTGCCAGCGGCACCGGCATTTGCCAATATTTTTTATTGGTATAGCGGCTCTCAATTCACCGGTACTTCGTTGACAGATTTCAGCTCAGCAGGTTGGCGATCGTGAACTCGATTGAGCGCGCCCCACCGGCGGCCCGGGCGGATCTTCCCTACAGGAGCACCGACGTTGCCGAAGTGCTCGCCGCCTCATTCCGACTGCAGCGCGGCGACATCAGCAAAGAATCCTGGCTGCAGAAACTCGCGGCGATGACCCGAGCGGACGGCGCGTCCGTGTTTACCTGGCATGCCGGCGTGGCGAGCCACTATCGCCATTGCGGATTCGGGTCTGCGCCTAAACTGCCGGCAGCATGGCGGAGCTGGCTCGACACCGCCATTGATCATTCCGCTGACCGCGAGCCGGAACTGGTGGATGAACTGCTGGCGGCTCAGGAGACAGCCCCGGCACCCGGCGCAACCCCGCTGATCGACACAGCACGTGACCTGCTCATCATGGTCGACTGGCGCCCTGCCCGCACCGTGTTCTCCCTGACCCGCAGCGGGTCGGGCTCGCCGTGGACCGAAGCCGAGCGCGCGGCGCTGCTGCAATTCGGACCCTACCTCCGCGAATCCTGCCTGCTGCACAAACACCTCGACAGCTACATCGATATCTCGCGTATCTCCAACGCAATATTCAACTCGTCACCCCGCGGCATGATGCTGCTCAAGCACGACGGCAGCGTGCCCATCGCCAATTTCAAGGCCCAGCAGCTCTCCACCCGCGATGACGGTATAGCGGTTCGCGAGGGCCGCCTGCAAATCAGTGATCCGACAGTGATGAGCGAGCTCACGATGGTGCTGCGCGGCCTCGACTCGCTGGAACGCCAGGATTTGCACGAGTTGCGCTGGTTCTGGTCTGTGGCAGGCAAAGCTCGCGAGATTCCCTACCAGCTGGCGCTGCAAATTATTCTGCTGCCGGAGTGGAACCTGGAAAGCCGGTTTTCCGACCGGGTTGCGCTGCTGTTCGTTAATGATCCGACCAGCGTCAGCCGGCCTTCTGTCGAAGAGCTGCGGCAGTACTACGGCCTCACCGGCGCTCAGGCACGCCTGGTGCTGGCACTGTGGGGAGGGCTCAGCATCAAGGAAGCCGCCGAAAATCTGTCGATCAGTATTCACACTGTACGCAGCCACCTGCGCAGCATCTATGCCACGACCGGCACGCGCTCGCACGCCGAGTTGATGAGCGTACTGACGGCAACACTGGTGCGCGGTCAGAGTGGGCCGCAGCCGGCAGAACCGGGCAGACCCTGAACTCTCCTCCTAGATTGGCGCCAGCTTGTCCTGCTGAGGTTGCCCCTGACCGACGATTACTGCGGTGGTCCAGACGGCCAGCGTCAGCATGAGAAACGGCGCGCTCAGGAGCGCGCTGCGGCGCGATGTCCTCCAGCCAATGCGCAGCGGGTGGCGTGCCCGGTGCCAGAGCAGCCTGGGCCAGGCCAGCCAGCGCACGAGCGGACGCTCCAGCGACCGCACGTCAACACCGTCACGCAGCAGCCAGCCGGTGCGGCTCGGCAAGCCCCAGTACCAGCTGTGCCTTAAGCTCCGCAGCACGTTAGGTCGGGCAAAGTGCGCCACCGGCAGCGACTGCACGAACCACAGGGGCCGCGGCGGCGCGGCGGCGCCCTCCAGCCGTTCCCGTGAATGCACCAGCCGTTGCTGCAGATCCCAGTCCTCAAGCACACGCAGGCGAGGGTCGAAACCACCGGCTTCGTCAAACACGGTACGCCGCACAACCAGGCTGGTCGGCTGGAAAGTCGACACGCCCGTCGGTCGCCGCGCATGCCACGCGGACCAGCAAGCCATGTGATCGGCAAACGCAACCGGATTGCGCGCCTGCTCGTCGGGCAGCAAGATTGGCCCGCCGATGCCCCCGAAATCGCCGAGCTCCGCCGCCCTGCCAACCAGCTCAATCAGGAAGTCCTCGCGAGCAGGCACCGCGTCCGCGTCAATAAACCACAGCAGTTCGCCGCCGGCGGCCGCAGCCCCAAGATTTCGCGCATACGAAGGCCCGAGCCGTTCTTCCCGCAGGTAGCGAGCGCCGTGCCGGGAAATGATTTCGGGCGTAGCGTCAGTGGAGGCATTGTCCACACAGATAATCTCGACCTCCCAGCCGGCGGGATGCGGCTGGGCCACCAGGTTACTCAGCAGCTTGTCGAGCGTTGCGGGCTGATTGCGCACGGGAATAATAATGCTGAGCAGCTGCGCCATGACGGAACTCGCGACCGGGGTGGCCCGATTATTGTGGCTGCTCTGGGCGAACGCAATGCGCACGGCGGCCGCACAGGTTCCGCCGGCAGGCTGCAGCATGCCGTGTATGCTAGGCAAAAATGAGACAACTGTTTAACAAAATCAGGCGACGCCTGCACTCGGGCATCAATGGCCTGCGCTACCGCGGCTCACCGCAAACGATTGTCGCGGCCGGCTACGACCAGATGGCAGAGCGCTACGGCGAGTGGACACTCGAACACACCCGGCCGGACCGCCACAAGTACACGCAGCGGCTGCTGCAAGACCTGCCCGCGGGGGCAGAGGTGCTTGAGCTGGGCTGCGGCCCGGGAGAGCCGACGACGCGCGCGCTGACCGAACGCTTTACGGTGACGGCCAACGATATTTCCGCAAGCTGCCTGGCGCTGGCTCGTCAAAATGCGCCGAACGCAGATTTTCTGCAGGGCGACATGACGGCTCTGGCACTGCCCAACGATCGCTTCGATGCAGTAACCGCCTTCTACGCGTTTCATCATGTGCCACGCGAACGCTATGCGGGACTGCTACGCTCAATCTGCGGATGGCTGCGTGAGGACGGTCTGCTGGTGGCGGCGTTTTACCCTCAGGATATCGACAGTCAGCTTACTGACGACTGGCACGGCGCGATGATGTACTGGAGCAGTTTCGACGCGGACGTCACCCGCCGCCTCATCCGGGATGCCGGCCTGCGGATCGATCATGAGTCATTTGAATCCGCGGTCGAAGACGGCCGGGAAACTACTTTTTTGTGGATCACCGCGCGCAAGGCTACTACAGCGCCTGCATCCGCCGCCGCTGCACGCAACTAACGCAGTCGACCGGCTGCGTATGCAGCGCGGACTTCGTCCGGTGACAGCACACGGTTCCACACGCGAATATCATCGACAGCGCCGTCAAAGGTACCTTTGGCGCCCCCCAGAAAGCGCCCGAGATAACTACTGCTGCGGCCGATCGACAGGCCGCTGATTGCCGGGATCTCGCCAATGGCACCCTGCACCTTGATGCGCACGCGGCGGCCGTCAACGTAAAAACTGGCCGAGGCGGCATTTCCGCTGTAGGTCAGAACCAGGTGATGCCACACCCCTGTTTCCAGCAGGTCGCCCACGAAAAAGTAGTCGTTGGTGCGCGCAAAGTACAGGTGATTGCTGGAGGCATGCTGATAAATGCCGGTGAACAGGCCCATGTTTGCCTGCATGTCCATCGCAAAGCGGTCGAACAGGAACCAGCCTTCGATCGAGGCCGTTCCGTTCTCGGGGATGTCGATGCTGTCGACAGCAATAATATCGCCGGCACCGTTGAGCCGCACGCCCGCGCCGGCAGAGCCGGGCAGCGGAGCGGCGGAACCCTTCAGCTCGGCTACCGCACCGCGAGCCGATCGATCTGCCGCTTCGCCGTCATCTATCTCGGCGAAGGTCCACCACCCGAGCAGCGCGGGATCATCGGAGTCGACGGCCGCCGGCTGCACCTCCGCGCCGGGTAACGGCAGCCAGGACGGCCGCGGCAAGCCTTGCAGCGCCAGTATGTGGCCGACCATCTCGCGGCGCACCGCGTCAAGCTTGCGGCGACCGATCACCGCCTGCCGCAGTTCGGTCAGCCAGGCATCGGCCGCGTCGGCTGCGGGACCATCCGCGTCGGCCAGTAGCTGCAGCAGCGTATTCAGATACCGCAGATCATCGACCCCTTCGCGAAAACCTTCCCACTGCAGCGTATCGATGGGTTGCTCAAGCGTCGGATAAGTGAACGTCAGGTCACGGTTCTTGTAGCTGTCAAAATCATGCCAAGAGCGCCCTTCACTGTCCTGATAAGCGTATGGCATCGCACCGTCGAACCCCTTCTGCCACAGCAGCAGTCCGAAGTTGCGCCGATAGGTGGCCGGAATCTCGAACCCGCCCGTCGGGTTCTGGTAGGAATAAATCAGTCGGCCGCGTTCGTGCCAGCGCGCCGCCTCCTCCGGCCGCAATGTGCCGAGGCACACAAACAGGTCCTCGTCGCCGCCGGTGACGTCAAAGTTGCCGAGCCGCGTTTCGCTGGTCTGCCAGCCGGCAGCCATTATCTTGCCGCCGGCCGCGCGCACGGCCTCCCAGAATGGTTTCTGGTAAGTCAGCCCTTCCTCGTACGCTTCGTCCTGAGCGTAAAAATACACGTCGTCGAAACCAAACCGCCGCAGTGTTTCAAGCGCAGCGCGCACCTCGGCGCCAAGCCGCGGCCTGACGATGCCCTCGCTGTTGTCGACTACGGTAACGCCCGTATAAAAGAAGCGCTCGCCCTGCAGGCCCGCCTCGCGCCATAGCTCCAGCACATCAGGCAACAGGCCGCTGGCCAGCGGCTGGTAAATCACCGGGCTGCGCACTCCGTGCGCAGCCATGTTTTTCAGCTCGGCGAGCATTTGCGCGCGGCTTTTCGCCTCCGCGGAAATGCTCCCCTCCGGCCGCTGCTCATCAAGATACCCGCGGTAATAAATTGAGACGTCCAGCGCCGGTTGCCGCAACACGATCGGCAATACGTCAAGCACGACCGGCAACCGTGCGACAACGCTGTCGCCAGCGGTCAGCTTGATGCTGCCCTGGTAACGGCCCGGCGTCGCCGTGGGCGGCACCCGCACGGTGAGCCAGAACTGCCGGTTCTGCCTGGCCTTGAGACTGACCGGCTGCAGCCGGGCCGCATCACGAACAGGCAGCCGCTCGGGAGGGGTAATCAGGCGCGTTCGATGCTGCGCCGATGCGCTGGTCCTGACATACTCGCCTGTCGTCAGACGCACCCAGTTGTCGCGCTCGTCAGTGCTCACCAGCGCGTCGTCATACAGCAGCAGCTCGGGCGTCAGGTAGCGCAACTGCTTGTCGGCCCCGGCGCCGAAACTGGCCTGATACCAGCGCTTCACCACGCGCAGGTCGAGGGGGATTGCCGCTGCGTCGGGCTCACCATCGAGCGTCAGGGTACCAGGCATCAGTCGCAGCGGCGCGAGGTCGGCCAGCGCATGCACGACGAAACTGGCAGGCTCATACTCGCCGGGCGCGGCAGCCAGATACACCACCGGGCGGCCGGCCGGCGGTACGGACCGGTCCGGCAAGACATACACATCGGTTACGGCCGGCACCACCTCGAGGCGCACCGACTCGGCCGCGTCCGCAAGATCAACCCCACCGAGCAGCAGCGCCGCCGCCAGCAGGCGCGGGACACACCACTGCGCACACCACCCGCGCACCGAGGCAGAGCGGCACCCCATTGCCAGACCACCGCTCGACAGATGCATGGCGGCACTTTAGACCAGTAGAATCAAGGCTACAATCGGTGCACACACCAGCGACCTGTGCGGCCAGATGGGGAGGCAAGGTTGGCCGACAGCGCAGGAACGGGCGGCAATTCTGATGAATCACAACACAGCGGTCCGGCGGAACTGAGTGAAGCGGATGAGCTCAGCGAATACTGAAACCCGCGCCGCAACGGAGCTGTCGGCGATGGGCTGTCTGCACCAGCGCGTCACGGCACAGGCTGCCCTGCGGCCGTCGGCGCAGGCCGTTTCGGCGGCCGGCACGACACTCACTTACGCCGAGCTCGAGCAACAGGCTGGCGCGCTTGCAGGGCGACTGCGGGCCGATGGCGTCAGGCCCGGAGCGTATGTTGGTCTGTGCGTAGCCCGCAGCGTCGAAATGCCGGTCGCGATGCTGGGGATTCTGAAAGCAGGCTGCGCCTATGTGCCGCTGGACCCGGCGTACCCGGGTCACCGCCTCGCCGAGATTCTGGATCAGGCCCGCCCGACCCGGATCGTCAGCAGCCCCGGGTTCGCCGACCGGCTGCCGGGAAACGCGCCACGGTCGCTGGAAGCGCTGAGCGCATCGACCCACACGACATTCGCGCCGATTGAGAATATTGACCCCGAGCAGACCTGCTACGTCATGTTCACCTCCGGCTCGAGCGGCACGCCCAAAGGTGTGACCGTCACGCATCGGAACGTAACGCGGTTGTTCGACCAGCTCTGCGCCGAGCTGCAGCTCAGCTCGACCGACGTCTGGGCACAGGCACATTCCTATGCCTTCGGCTTTTCGGTCTGGGAAATTTTTGGCGCCCTGCTGCATGGCGCACACCTGGTAATCGCGGACGAGCAAACCCGGCTGGATCCGCCTCGCCTGATCGAGTTCATTCGCGAGTCCGGCACGACCGTGTTCAGCCAGACGCCGTCGGCGTTCAGGCGACTCCTGCAGCCCGAAAGCATGCTCGACTCGTGCCCGTCCCTGCGGCTGATCATGCTCAGCGGGGAGCCGGTTCCGGACGAGGATATCAACCGCTGGCTGCAGCTGCCCGCCAGCGCCGGGGCCCGCCTGTACAGCAGCTATGCCGTCACCGAAACCGGCGGACAGGTCGCGCTGCGTCGCTTCGATTCCACCGCACCGGCTGACCTCGCAGGTGCAAACGGCGCCGACATCGGCCGGCCGCTCGGCGACACGCCGGTGTGGGTGCTGGATACGCAGCGGCAGCCGGTGCAGCCGGGTGAAATCGGCGAGCTGTGCGTCGGTGGTCCCGGTGTCGCCAGCGGCTATCTGCACGCGCCTGACCTTACCGCCGAGCGTTTCGTCGAACTGCAGCTGGACGGTCGTCGGCAGCGTGTCTATCTGACCGGCGATCACGCGCGGCTGCAGGCTGATGGACGCATCGAATTTATCGGTCGCAGCGACCAGCAAATCAAGCTGCGCGGCTACCGCATAGAACCGGGCGATATCGAAGCGCAGCTGGCCGCACGCGCCGACATACGCGAGTGCGCGGTGGCCGTGAAACATACCGGGGCCAGCGAGCCGCAGCTGGTCGCCTACCTCGTTGCGGCGGCAGCGCCCCTGATCAGCGAGCTCCGCGCAGCGCTGGCCACCACCCTGCCGGACTACATGGTTCCGGCCCGGTTTGTGTTCCTTGATCAGTTGCCGCTCACGCCCAGCGGCAAACTCGACCGACTCGCGCTACCGTCGCCAGGTCGTGAGCGCCCCGAACTGGGCACCGAGTTTGTGCAACCGACCCTGGACAACGAAATCAAGCTTGCGGCAATGTGGTCGCGGTTGCTGGACATTGATCCGGTTGGTCTCGATGATGACTTCTTTGCGCTGGGCGGCGATTCCATCATCGCACTGCGGCTCGTCACCGAACTCGGGCAGACCTTCGGCGGAGATTTCAGCGTCGCGCAGCTGCTCGATGCCCCGACCGTTCGCGAGCTGGCCGGGGAACTGTTAACGGACGCGCCGGACGTGTGGGCAGCGGGAGCGGGCCCGCCTGCAGATCGTGACGCCACGAAGCACAGCGCGTTGAACACGCTTGTGTCGGATGAAGCCGCGCAGTACGAGCCGTTCCCGTTAACCGAGATCCAGCAGGCTTACTGGGCCGGTCGC
>JGI12048J13642_10658859_pt1 | contig 13331 bp, 12 predicted proteins | sample ElkSlonscriptome_16_FD_13642 | JGI IMG/M metagenome (IMG submission 13642) | reverse complement strand
ACTCGATGTCAGCATTATCACCAACGGGGTAGACCTGTCCGCGGAGTGCAAATCAACGCAAGCGCAGGAGCCTGGGGCTATCGTTTTCTCTGGAGCGATGAGCTTCATGCCAAACGTCAAGGCGGCGCTATACTTCGCCGACGAGGTCCTCCCGCTTATTACCGCGGGTTATCCAAAGCTACGTTGGTACGTTGTTGGAACCAATCCAACAAGCGCGATCTTGGCCTTGAAGCAGCGCCCTAACGTCGTCGTGACCGGGACGGTGGACAGCGTTGCAAGTTACATCAATCGCGCTCAGGTGGTGATCAACCCGATGATCTCCGGTTCAGGAATCAAGAACAAGGTGCTGGAAGCCATGTCGTTGGCACGACCTGTGGTTTCCACCAGCCTCGGCGTCGACGGCATCGCCTGCGCCAACGGCGAGCATGTCCTTATCGCGGACGAACCGCGCGATTTTGCGGACGCAGTGCTGCACTTACTGACCGACGAAACCGCGCGTCAAAGGCTTGCAAGCGCAGCGCGGCACCTCGTCGCTACTCAATACACCTGGACGCAAACCGCAAAGCAATACCAAAGTCTTTTCGATCGCCTCATTGAGCATCGCTCAACCCGCATAGGACGTTGCAATGACCAACGCTGCTAGGCCAGCACTGCCGCGCATCTTCTTCGGCCACCACAAGGCCGCCACCAGCTGGGTCATCAAAATACTCTCCGACCTAGCACATTTGAACGGTTTCCGTCTGGAAACAATCAACACGGCGGCAGAGCTTGATCAACCTTTAATAGACCGCCTAGCGAAAGGCCGCACCCAGTTTCTAGCCTTCCGCAATGCCGATCCAGCATACCTGCCTGCCCTTGGCGAATTCGTCGGGTTTCACATCATACGCGACCCGCGTGATATGCTCGTTTCCTCATACTTTTCACACCTGAACAGCCATCCTACCGAAAACTGGCCGGAGCTCGCTGGGCATAACCGCCGATTACGAGCGCTGAATCCAGAACAAGGATTGCTCGCCGACATGGAGTTTTGCTCAGATTTGACGACGAACGGATTCCGGGTAAGACCATTTTCCTGTATGCGGGACTGGGACTACCACCGACAAGATACATTGGAGCTAAAGTATGAAGAACTGATTACCAACCCCTACCACCACTTTCTGGCAATTTTTCGTTTTCTCGGCATCCTAAGCGAAGACGAAATTGGCATGCATACGCTGTCTCGGCATCTGCTCAGAATACTAGCGGCGCGACTCAGTGTCGGGAACATACCTGGGACGCTGTCGCTGCCGGCGTGGAACATATTATCCAGCGTCTACGAGAACCGCTTCACGAAAAAGGCAGCAGGTCGACGACCCGGTGACGAAGATCGCAGTAGCCATTACCGTAAAGGCGTCGCGGGAGATTGGAGAAGCCACTTTATCCCTGTACACAATGAACGATTCAAAGCATTGCACGGAGAGCTCCCCGAAAAGCTGGGATACGAACCTCGCGAAACCTCTTGACCGACTCGACCCATAGCTCCGTTCGAACCTCTCAATTAGCAAACATAAATAAATGCAGCCTGTGCCGCCATCAAAGCTCATCGATCAAGCTTATCGGTTTACTTCACGCCCCGGAGTCTTTGACGCCGAATACATGTGTAGGACCCCTAAGTAGAGCATGTCTATCGCAAATGGTACTCATATTTTGCTCGCATAGGCGCTATTCGGCTCCACGCCTTTGGACATTGGCATGAAGATTGGCTTTACGACCTACCCTACCGCGTTTCAACGCCCCGGCGGACTCGAGGTGCAGATGCGTGAGACCGCGAATGCCCTAATCGCGATAGGCCATGATGTGCATATTGTCGAGTTATATCGCGAAAAGCTGTGCGACTTTGATCTCATACACCACTTTAGCCTGAAACACTCATCCCTAAGAATCCTGCAATACGCTAAGCTATGCGGCATACCCATTGTCGCCAGCCCCCTCATGGAACCCTGGATAAGCCTATGGGAGTTGCGTCGTATCCATGTTGTACGCAATCTATTACACCGACTTTTTGGACACGATTTTGCCGGTTACTGGGACGATCTTGCGCACAGCCTTCGGTTATGTAATGCGATATTTCCCCTGACAGATGCGGAGCTCCGAACGATCGCAAGGTTCCAACCCTCGGCGGGCAGCCTGTGCACGGTTGTTCCGAACGGAGTCTCAGAGGCCTTCTTTCACGCTGATCCTAACCTTTATCGACAGACCTTTGGGAATGAAGGACCGTTCATATTGGTACCAAGCAGCATCGAGCCAAGGAAAAATCAACTAGCGATAGCAAAAGCTGCCGCAGCGGAAGGTTTAAAGTGCGTTTTGGCAGGCCCGATCCTAGACCAAGATTACTTTCAGGCCTGCCGGAAAGTGGGCGCCGAATGGCTGACTTACATTGGCGAACTTCCCTATCCTGGCGACCTATTAGTGTCCGCATTTGCTGCCTCGAGTTGCGTCCCACTCATCAGTCGAATTGAGCCTTTTGGCCTCACTCCGTTCGAGGCGCTGGCTTCAGGCACGCCTTCTATTCTGACAACATCTAGTGGAGTGACGATGAAGTCAGAGCCGCCCTACTTTTTCCGTGTTTCTCCAAACGACGAACAGGCACTGAAGCAGGCGCTGTCCGCTGCTGTCAACACCCCCCGCAACCGATACGCATGCAGGCAACTGGCCGAACCGTTCCGCTGGAGTAGTTCCGCGGAAAAATTGAATGCGATCTATCAAAAAGTTGTTTCGACACCCTAGTATCTCGCATCGCAACCCGCTTCGATTTCTAGCACGTCAACACCTTTGGCTTCAGATGCCGAGAACCTCAAGTGTCGGTCATTTCGAATCTTTCTCTTTCATTCATCGGCAAAGCGCTCGGCGCTGTCATGCAACTCGCGGGCACGATGATCATCGCACGGCTGCTTACGCCTGAGGAGTTTGGCGCCTTCGCGGTTTCTGCCGCAGCTGCTGGATTGCTTACGGCCTTGAGAAACTTCGGGACTAGCGACTTTTTGATCCAAACAAGGAATATCGACGCCAGTACCATTGGTTCGGCTTTCTTTGTAACCGCAACGATCTCTTGGAGTCTCGCATTCTTACTTTTCTCGACAAGACACGCGCAGGCGATCTTTTTCGATGCTCCCGCGGTCGAGTTGATACTTGGCGTATTAGCGCTGAATTTTTTGATGAGCCCATTCATTATGACTGGGACATCTCTACTTGTTCGCGCTCAAGATTTCAAGACCCTTGTCATTTTCGAATTGCTCTGCTCTTTCGTCGGCGTATCGACCTCTGTTTTGCTTGCGCTCTCAGGCGTTGGAGCTGTCTCCTTGGCGATCGGAATGACATCCAATTCTGTCGGGATGCTCTTTCTAATTCTATTTAAGCCTCCGCATGGACTAACCTACCGACCCAGTATTGCTCGATGGGCCGAGATCCTGCGTTTTGGGGGTTGGGCAAGCGGGATCACTTTGCTCAACCAGATTACAGGCCGGTCTCCCGAAATTGTACTTGGGCGGACATTAGGCGTTTCTTCTGCCGCGATTTACGACAAGGGCGCGGCTTTGTCGACATTGATCTGGGACCAGATCTTCGGCCAGATTGTTCGCGTCCTACTGCCTTCGTTCGCGCAAGAGGCGCGGAATCATGGAGATTTGGCAGGCACCTATTTCCGAACTGTGTCTGTCCTGTTTTCACTCCTCACCCCGATTTTTTTGTTCTTAGCTTTTCACGCTTCCCCGTTAATACATATTTTGTTCGGCGACCAGTGGGGTGCTTCAGCGCCGATTGCGACATGGATCGCCATAGCCGGAGCCGTCATATCGCCTTTTGCAATTTGTGAGCAACTGCTAGTTGGGTCAGGTGCCATCCGCTCTGTATTCATCATAAAACTGGTTCAGACGACGGCCATGCTATCGGCTCTGATCGTACTCGGTCAGTTCGGCCTCAATGTGGCAAGCACTTCGCTGTTACTGTCATCTCTGATCTACGTCACAGTCAGCCAAAAGATAACGCTTCAGCATCTAAACTCGGACAAATTTTCGCTTCTTCGCGCTTTAAGATCTTCATTAATGATTGTTCTGAGCACTTTAGCGGCAGGTTTAGTCAGCACGCTACTGTTCGGTTACGTCAACACAAGTCGACCGTTTTTGCACATTTCAGTTGGTGGAATTTTGGCGATTTTCGCTTGGCTCGTAACCGCTATTTGGATACATCACCCAGTTTACTTGTTTGGGAAAAACGTCCTTTTGGGTTTAGTCAAGCGGCGTCGCGGTTCGGTCGGCATTAAGGAGCGTTAAGGACGAGGGCGAATCTATCTGACAACTTTCAACCTACGTTGGCGGCTAAGCGCGCATAGAGCGTACAAGCACGAGCGGGACTCATTGCTCAAGCTGCAATATTAAGCACTAAAGTGCCAGCAACCTGATTCAACTATGAAGTATAGGCGACGTTCGATCATCACTTGCTGAACGGTTGGCATGGTCTATTGCATCGACTGGTGGACTGCACACCAACACCCGGCAGCAGGCAACCTTACGACAACCAAGCCCTGCTCGCCTTGACTAGGAAGGGATAAGCTTGTTGATATTGCAACAGCCGCTGCCGCTAATGCAGCCCAACGGCGCAAAAAGGTTCCAGAATGATCGTGGTTTATTCGAAAATCCGGCACTTGATTCGCGAGCTTGGGGTGTTCCGGTCTATATTGTACGGACTCCGCTATTCGCTTTGGCGCATGACGGGCTCAAAACATATCTATCACTACCTATTCACCGCTCAGCCTGTGCCGACGCAGGGCCTGATCGATCGCGCACCATCGCGATCGATTCGCATCGCTACTGTCCCGCAACAAGGCTACGATCAGCGCTGGTTTCCTCGGCCGGCGGATGTCATCAACACGCGCTATGAGCAAGGCGCGATGTGTTTTGTTGCCTTCAAAAACGATGAGCCGGTTGGCTGCCTCTGGCTTGTTTTCCAACAGTATAACGAGGATGAGGTGGCCTGCTGTTTCCGGCCAGAACCGGCGGACAACGTCGCCTGGGATTTCGACCTGTATATCGCCCCTGAACACCGCGTTAGCCGACTCTTTGTCTATCTCTGGGATGCTGCGTTTCAATGGTTGCGGCAACATGGCTATAGCTGGTCCATGAGTCGCATCGACGCGTTCAATGCCGCGTCCGTCCAAGCACACACCCGACTTGGCGCCAAGACCGTCGGCCAGGGGCTGTTCTTTGTTGTCGGGCGGCTACAGCTGGCGGCGTTCAGTGTAAGGCCATTTGTGCATATCCATTGGCGGGGCGCCCGCCCGCCAAGGTTGCGGCTGCGTGTGCGCTAGGTATCTTTGCTATACTTGCGCGGCCAACCGCCCCCCCTGTCAGGCCCATCTGGTCAGGCCCATCTGGCAGACGCATCTGGCAGACCCATCTGTCAGAAGATATGTCGCCGATCACCTCAGCAAGGCTGGCAGCACCGGCCCGTGAGATCGGAAAACGGCCAGCCCTAGGAAGCAAACCCAGGCGGCCGTACCTTTGCCGGGCCGCTCAAAGGCGGGCGTCTCGAAGACAAGCCTGCAAATAGAGTTAATATCATCTTGTTTACAGTATGCTCATGGCTTTTTTGCTCCACCACTTGATTCAGGAAGGCGCTCAGCGTACACCGGACGCGCCAGCGCTAGTGTTTAAGCAGGTCACATTGAGCTACGCGGAATTGCACCATGCATTGACGCAGGTCGCAGCGGCATTGCGCCGCTGCGGTGTCACGCATGACGAACGCGTTGGGGTCTACTTACCGAAACAATTTGAAACGGTGGTTACGTTTTTTGGTGCATCGGCGGCAGGCGGTGTCTTCGTGCCGGTCAACCCGATCCTGAAGCCTGAGCAAGTCGCGCACATACTGCGTGATTGCCAGATGCAGGTTCTGGTCACGAGTCCCGACCGGGCCAATCTGCTGAGCGAGGTATTGGCTGATTGCCCCGATCTCAGACACATCCTAGTGACTGATGAGCCCACCACTGGTCCTGCGCCGCCCTTGCACTGCCCGGTACAAGAATGGTCGAGTTTTGCCGATGAGGCAGCCGTACAGCCCGAACTGCGCCGGATCGATGCCGACATGGCGGCGATCTTGTATACCTCTGGCAGCACTGGCCGCCCGAAGGGTGTGGTGTTGTCTCATCGCAATATGCTGGCCGGCGCGCGGAGTGTCGCTAGCTACCTGGACAACACCCAGGGCGACCGCCTGCTAGCCGTGCTGCCATTCAGTTTTGATTACGGCCTCAGCCAACTGACCACGGCCTTCACGGTCGGTGCCTGCGTTGTCCTGATGGACTACCTGCTGCCGCGCGATGTCATCCGGGCTGTGGTTAGGCACGGCATTACCGGCCTTGCAGCGGTGCCGCCACTGTGGAATCAGCTGTGCACCCTGCCCTGGCCGGAGGAAGCGGTCAACTCGCTGCGCTATATCACCAATTCGGGCGGCGCCATGCCGGTATCAACCACCCAGCAGTTGAAGGCATCGTTGCCCAGTACCGAGGTGTACCTGATGTACGGCCTGACAGAGGCGTTTCGCTCGACTTACCTGCCGCCGGATCAGGTCGATTCGCGGCCTGAATCCATGGGCCGTGCGATTCCGAATGCGGACATCCAGGTCGTTCGCCCGGACGGCAGTGAATGCGACGCCGAGGAACCGGGTGAGCTCGTGCACCGGGGGGCGCTGGTTGCCCTGGGTTACTGGGGCGACCCCGAAAAGACGGCGATTCGTTTCAAGCCGGCCCCTGGCCTGCCGGCTGGTCTGCCCAGTCCCGAGCTCGCGGTATGGTCTGGCGACCAGGTCAAACGCGACGCCGAGGGCTTTTTGTATTTCATCGGCCGCAACGACGAGATGATCAAGACCTCTGGCTACCGCGTCAGTCCTGGCGAGATCGAAGAGGTCGCGTTCCAGATTGATGGTGTCGAGCAGGCCGTCGCCTTCGGGGCACCCCACCGGCAGATCGGGAGCGGTATCGTGCTGGTGATTCAGACCGCGTTGGCGACATTGGATGAAGGTACCCTCATGGCACATTACCGCGCGCATCTGCCAATGTTCATGCTGCCAGGACATATCGAGATCCTCAGCGCATTGCCGCGCAACCCAAATGGCAAGATCGACCGCAAGGCGCTGTCGGTGCGGTTTCACCAAATATTCGCGGACTTGTGAGCCGCCAAAGCATGAACCAGACACCCGTGCATGCCCCGCTGACCCAGTTCAGGGTCGTCAATGATCGGCTGATCATCGGGGGCAACTCCGTTGAGCAACTGGCCGCCCAGGTCGGACAGACGCCCTTCTACGTCTACGAACGCCAGGCGATGCGCCAGCGCGTCGAGCAGTTACGAACGCTCTTGCCGCCGAGGGTATCGGTGCACTATGCGATCAAGGCCAATCCGATGCCCGCGGTCGTCGCACAGATGGCGCGGATGGTCGACGGTCTGGATGTCGCTTCACTGGGCGAGTTGCAGGTCGCGATTGGCAGTGGCATGCCGGCAGCCGAGATCAGCTTCGCGGGCCCTGGCAAGGGCGATACCGAACTGCGCGGCGCCATTGCCGCGGGCGTAACGATCAATCTCGAATCAGCGGGGGAATTAGAGCGAGCGCTTCGCATTGGCCAGGACCTCGGAACGACGCCAAATCTAGCGGTACGCGTGAACCCGGATTTTGAATTGAAGTCTTCCGGCATGAAGATGAGTGGCGGTCCTAAGCCCTTTGGTATTGATGCCGAGGTCGTTCCCGAAGTCTTGGCGCGCATCGGCGAGACGGCGGCGCATTTTCGCGGTTTTCATATCTACAGCGGATCACAAAACCTGCGGCCTGACAGCCTGATAGACGCGCAGGACGCAACCTTTAAACTGGCCTATCGACTGGCGGAGCAGGCGCCGTCAGCGGTCGAGATGCTGAATATCGGTGGTGGTTTCGGCATTCCCTATTTCCCCGGTGAACAGCGCCTCGATCTGCGGCCGGTCTGTGCCAACCTAGCCAAACGGGTCGACGAATGCCGTCAGAGGCTTGGCGGCGTCGACATTGTCATTGAGCTTGGGCGCTATCTGATCGCTGAAGCAGGGGCTTACGTTTGTCGTGTCATCGACAAGAAGGTATCCCGAGGTCTCACCTACCTGGTCACCGACGGCGGCCTGCACCACCATCTTGCGGCCTCCGGCAATTTTGGCCAGGTGATCCGCAAGAATTACCCGGTCGTAACCGCCCATGCCGTGCATGATGGACCGCGCGAAACCGTCAGCGTGGTCGGCCCGCTGTGCACACCGCTCGACATCCTGAGTGGCAAAATGGCGTTGGGAAAAGCGGGCGTCGGGGATTTGATCGTGGTGTTGCAATCCGGCGCCTATGGCTATACCGCCAGCCCGCATCTCTTCCTAGGCCACCCGGCACCGCGGCAGATCCTGGTCTGATCAGCGAGCCAACTGCCCGAGCCACTCGCTGCACCAAGCGGCAACCTGGTCGCGCCAGACAGCGCGTGAAAACGTATGGTCGGCCGTATCGAGGCGGCGCAGCGTGACAGCTGGTGCCCGCGTCCATCTCCGCCAGGCCGGCGTTTCGTTAACTCGGTCTTCGTATTCCCGGGCCGTTAGATCATTGCCGCTGAGGATCAGCAGGGTCGATCCGGCAAAGCCCATCTGCGCCTCACGCACACGCTGCGGAAGTGACCGGTTGTCGACCCTTTCGGTCTCGCCTAAGTCGCTACGGCTGTGCCTGAGTTTGCCAACGAAGTCCCGTAGAGAAGCGGCAGCGTCGAATTCGAAACGGGCAATCTTGCGCCAGAGTGCGGGGTCCGTCAGGCGTTGCAGGTAATAGTGTTTGATAAACGCCTGAGCCTCGCCCTCTGCTGTCTTGACCCAGGGATTGAGCGCAATCTGGCCGGCGATACGCGGATCACTCGACGCATAGAACGCATTCGCGCTGGCCGCATCACAGAGTCCCCAAAGGACGACACGCTTGATCTTGCTATCGGCCTTGCATAGTGCATTGACAGCGCAGCCGATATCCTCGCCGATGGCCTCGAAATCGCGCGCCTCACCGCTACTGTCACCCATACCGCGATAATCAAAGCGTAAAACGGGATAGCCGGCTGCCGCCAAGTGGCGGGCGAGCAGGACGAACTGACGGTGACTGCCCACCCGGTACTGGGGTCCGCCGACAACGATTAGCACGCCGATATCCGTGGTTGAGCCGGGCGCGTGGTGCATGATCCCGACCAGTTGCGCATGCGCATGGTCAAACAGCAACGCCTGCTCTTCACCCATGCCCTAGTCTCTAAGCAGCCATTGACAGACTCGATCGGCCAGTCTCGCGCAAGGCGCGATCTCCTGTGTGATCCAGAACTGGTCGCAAGCGATGACCTCTACCCTGGTATCCAGCCGCTCGCCCCAGCGATCCAGCAGGCGTTGACTCACTGGCATCAAGGGCCGGTCCGCTGCTGGTGCCACTTCGAACCAGGCAAGCCGTTTGCAGTTGTCGAGCGACATGTCTTCAAGCCGCAGCGCCTGCATTTCCTTTGCCAGCGCGCTGCTCAACAGATAGCCCGCGGCTTCGACACCCTCACCTGCTGCCAATCGCGCGGTGAGATCGACCATGCGCTCCGAGCCCTGGCCGTTGCTCATTTTGTTGCCCATGAGGCCCGCCGCCAGGCGCAAGCGCAGCAGCTGGGTTAGCTGTTGCCTGCCGTCGCTCACCGGATGCAGCAGTGCGAGCTGGTCCACCTGATGCCGTTGTGCCGTGTCCGCGGCCAGCAACGCGCCGAAACGCAGGCCGATGAGTTTCAGTGGGCCAGTCCCGGCGAACTCCTCAAGCAAGGTCTCGATATCGGCGCGCCAGCGCCCGATGCTTGCCTCGGCAAACTCGCCGCCACTGTCTCCCGTGCCGCTGAGATCGCCGAGGATGACAACCAATCCGGCATCTCCCAATTGCCGAACCAATGCTGCCAGCACATGCCGCGACTTGTTCATCTCTTCGCCGAATGGCGGCAGGATCATGACGCGGGGCCTGCCAGTGCTGCCATGCGCTGGTTGGTAGCCGGTGCAGAACAGCAGGCCGTTGGGACCCTCTATAAACCGCGCGAAACGCATGTCCGACGACGCGCGCTCAGAGCTTGCTGTTGACGAACTCGGTCAGGTTGCCAAGGGTCTCGAAGATTTCGCCGCTGATGTCATCGTCTTCGACAACGATGCCCAACTGCTCTTCAAGCGCGGTGATGACGCCGACCACGGCCATGGAGTCGAATTCCGGGATATTACCCAATAATGCCGTCTCCGGCTGTAGACCCTCTGTGCGGTCGCCCAACTGCAGTACATCGCCGACAATTTGGCGAACCTGTTCAAATGTAACCATCAAAACTGCCTCAGCCTTGCTGAAGTTCGGGAGAATCAAGCCCGCAATGATAACAGAGCCAAAGCGAAGGCAATGCACATCCTGAGGCAGCACGTCGACTTCGCTCGATCTGCGCCAAAGTCCCCGCCGAGCAGGGTTTCGGATACCATTGCCTCAGTCTGGACCAAGGTCATACACAGAGCTGGATGTCATGGATCATCGGGGTTTGTGCATGGACTGACGGATGACGAAGTCAGCAAGGTCCGCAACCAAGAAAAATCAGCCAGATTGCGTTGCGAACGACCTGGCCATGGCATCAATAAACCTCGACAGTTCCGACTCGGGCAACTGATTGATACCCGCCGCGGCCTTGCGCCCACCGCCGGTAGCGAATTGCCGACACAAGACATCGGCGCCGACGCCAACGGCGATTGGTGCGCGCACGCTGACCACATAACCACCGTCTGGGAGGCTTGTCAGCATCGCATGGGCACGATGCGGCGCAGCCTGAGCCAGTTCGTTGGCGTAAACGCCGCTGACGCGGCGCGCCCAGGGCTCGGCGGGTAGCAGTACGACGGCGTGACTGTCGGTCGAGCGCTCCGGAACAATCGCCCTGGCGTTGGCCATATCTCGCTGGTAGCCGTCGCGCAAGGTCGCGAAGGTGTCGTCGGACTGGATGAACGCGAGCGGGTCGGCATAGGGCTGAATACGCCGGAACAGGGCCTCCGGGTCGAAGTGCAAGTCCTGCACCGTCGCCCCATAGCCATTGTAGTTGAGCAGAATGCCCAACTCCCGCAGCAAGGCGAGGTTGGCTTCAGACAGGCCCAAGGGCGCTGCCGCGCGGAAGGCAGCCGCGTCGAAGTTGTCGCCGAAGGTGCCAACCACGGCCCAGGCGCGTTGGGCACCTTGCAGGTAGTCATCCACCAGCAGGCTGGTGCCTTTGTCCGGCAAGGTCTCGATATGTGCGTCGAACAGCGGATGCTCGGGGATGTCTCCGGGGTAGTGATGATCAAAGTACTGAACCCAGACACCGCGCGGCAGCAGTTCAAGCAGCGCAGAACGGTTCTTGTCCAGCGACAGGTCGAGCACGGTGATCTGGTCCCCGGCGCCTGCCTCCACGCGCTTGAGCAGGTCGATGTCGCGCTTGACCCCGGTGATCAGCGTCGTTTCACAGGGTTCGCTCAGGCGTAATTGGTGCAGGGCGCAAAGCCCATCCGCATCGCCGTTGAACACATCGAAAATCGCCATACTTGGTTTCCCCGCAGTATGCTCGAAGGTTTTGGTTTGCATGCCGCATCTTGGCGTCAGACCTCGCTCATCCCGCCATCAACGACAGACTCGGGGCCGGTGACGGTGGAGATGTAATACCAGGACAGGCCGCTCTCGATCCAGCCGCGGATTGCGCCGTAGACGCTACCGGCAAATTCGACATTCAGGACGGTAAAGATGACGAAGGCCGCCGCCATTCCTTTGGCGGCGACTCCCATACCGGGATGCAGTCCGGAGAGCATCCCCCGGCTTGCAACGAGATTGTCTCTTGGGCCAGTCATAGGCTGTACTCGCGGTTGCTTAACTGTATGAGATAGGCGCCGGAAGCTGCGTTAGATCGGTTAGAACTCGGAGGCGTGCAGTGATTGCGACCGACGACAGGGCGCCAGCGTCTTCGGTAACGGCGCCCAACTGGCCCGGCCGCGCGGAGTCATGGCGGGTGCGCGCCTAAGGGCTTGATCAGCCAGGCAGATCGGCCTGTTGCCGATGCAGCGGCAGGCAAACCGGCATCGCGGGTGCCAAATTCAAAAGGCGCGGAAGCGCAATATCATAGCAGATTCACCCAGGCGCAGCCCGAAAATCCCGATTTGGCGACGCATAGGGAGTGGAATCGGCGGACGGGGCTACCACAACGCCCGCAGCTTCCAGGCCAGGCCCCAAAGAAACAGCAGGCCGCCCCAAAGCACCGCGGTCGACTGGCGCAAACCCGACGGCAGCTTGAAGGACATGAGTTGTCGGGTGGCGTTATTGCGCCTGCACCGCGAAGGAGTGATCGAACTTCCGGCGCCGCGGCGGCGCTTTGAGCCGCCGCGCTCGTATGCCCAGCGCACGCCGCAGGGCGAGCCCGGCACATGGCTCGAAGCGCCGTTGAGCAGGCTGGGGACGGTGCGCCTGGAGCTGGTCGAGCGTGCCGGCGGCGCCTTGTGGAACGAACTCATCGATCGCTACCACGACCTCGGCTACAAGCCGCTGCCGGGGGCGCAGCTGCGCTACTTCGCCTACGCCAGCGAGCGGCTGGTGGCGGTGTTCGGCTTCGGCGCGGCGGCCTGGCAGACCGCGCCGCGTGATCTGCGCGTTGACGTGATGCAGGGGATCGAGGCCCTCGACTCGGTCACGCCACCCGAGTTGCGACCAGGCAAATTCCGGCCCCCCGACAAACTGATCGCCTCGCTCCACGACTGAGAATATGCGCAGTCCACGGCCGATGCTGAACCTATCTAAGGCATTGAGCGTCCAGCAAGTCATGGCTCGCGATCATGCTCAACTCAGCATATTCATGTACTCCGCATAACCGCGCCTATGCTGTGCACAGCATAAGCGCGGGCTGTGTTCGTCGTGCAACGCCCGACGCATTGCGGAGACCGCGGCGCACCTGCTCGATCACGTCATCCCGCCGCTGCTGGTGCGTCAGTGGCCAAACTCTGAACAAGGTTCTCGGTGCCCAAACGGCTGCGCTGGCCTAGTTGAGATCAGGCGGAGCGCGAGCCGCAGGCTCGCAGCGCCGTCCTGCGGATCCTACTGCGCGTCATCGAGGCGCATTTGATCTATGGCAGCGGTGCCGGCGCGCGAGCCCGCTTTGCGGCGGTGAGCTTAATCCACCGCCTCAAAGCCTCGCTCAACCGCCATGTTCACTATGACGAAAACCATCCGGGTTTTCGCGCTTCGCGCGCCCTATCGGGCGCCCAAATCCGCTCCCGGCGGATTGG
>JGI12048J13642_10084840_pt1 | contig 13334 bp, 10 predicted proteins | sample ElkSlonscriptome_16_FD_13642 | JGI IMG/M metagenome (IMG submission 13642) | reverse complement strand
CAGCCATCTTGATCCCAGCCGTGACAGACATGGTTGCTCGCACGAATGCCAGCACCTCGTCATCGAATATCTCGGAAGTAGCGAATTCGATACAACGATACGAAGCACAGTTCCTTTTCTATCCAGACAATCTGGACAGTCTAGAAACTGTTTTGGACGGAACCGCGCTGAACACGCTTAGCGCAGACCTTGTTACGGCACTAGCGGATGTGACGCTGGATGCCGATTTGCTACAAACGCTAACGATTGCGGGCATCACCAGTGTCGGTCTTCATACTGTGGACGACAATACTTTCCAAATGGCAGCGGCCACTCCGCTTCTCGACACCAGCGTCTTAAAAGGATTAACCGCCGCTGCACAAGTAGGACTTGGTCTTGAAACGACGGGCGTTGCAAACAAGTACATTGTACTTGGAATCGGTGCACTATCGGAATTGAATGGCCAAACGAACTTGGACGCACCGGTCTACTTCCCAGAGAACGGATCGCTTAACCCCGACAAGATTTATGGACGATTTATCGCTGTGTTTCAGATCACCGACGATGCCGGCGTTGCGCTAAATCGAGCCAAGTTGGCAACGATCATTACTCCGACTGCGGACGGCTTGAGCACAGGATTAGGGAACTACTTTGAAATCGTCAGTAACCTGTAGTGATCTGAGATTGATTGATGATGTTTCGCAGCCGGCTTAGAACGAGTTCTTCGCCGGCCGCCTTCGTGAGAGCGTCATCGAGAGGCACTTGCTTAGCGAAGAAATAGGAAAGCGTAGGATAGGGGCATAGAGATGCGTTTGCGTAAAGGATTGACATTGATCGAGTTGGTTGTGGTTCTGTTCATCGTAGCAGCGCTTTCGGCACTGGCCATTCCGGTCTTATCAGGTACGATTCAGAACGCCAACGAAGTATCAACTCGCTGCACTTTGAACGAAGTCCGGGACGCCGTCGCCGCGTATTGGCGTGACACAAAGCATCTCTCGCTTGATGGTGTGACCACAACCGCGACCGAAGCAGATCGTTTTCGTCTCGATTGGCTATTTGCCGACCCGGTTAGCGGTGCCTCGATATCGGCGTTCTCACCAAATACTCGCATCGGCTGGAATGGTCCCTATCTCAATATGGTTCATTCTACATTACTGATTGATGCTTGGAATCAGTCGATTGCGGTTCAAGATGTCGATCCCGCATCCACGCCGCGTGACATTCGCCTTGTCTCGGCTGGCCCGAACGGAACGATTGAGATTCCGGCCTCCACCGCGACCGACGCGTTGACCGCCTCTGACCTAGGAGACGACAGTTATGTTGCTCTCTCGTTGCGTTAGATTGCATCGGAACCGCCGAGGGCTCACGCTTCTCGAGTTGATTGTTGCACTAGGAATCTTGGCCGCGTTATCGACAATCGCCGTGCGTGCGATCGATCCGCTGGCGGACCAGTCAAGGTACGAAGCAACTCAGCGACTGCTTGACGACCTTCGTGACGCCACGGTCGGCTCTGCGTTGGCCAGGCAAGTCAACGGTCAGCCGATCGTTTCAGGATATCTAGCGGACACAGGCTCACTTCCCACCAACGTTTCTGACTTTTTAAGCATGCCTGCTGGCCTCATTGCCCATCAAATTCAGTCGTTCGATTCCGATCGCGACTCGATCAACGACGTGACTCTGGCGAGCGGCTGGAACGGCCCCTACGTCTTACGAGGGGCAGGCCAAACGGAGCTGCTTGACGGGTGGGGGCGGCCACCATTGATTGGCTCTGATGGAGGTGAATTCGCGCTGGTCTCACTCGGCAGCGACAACGATTCGGTGTTGCCCGAAGACGGTTATCAGGCCGACTTGAAAGCAACGATTCCGGCAACACGATTTTCGTCAAGTGCCACGTTTCGCCTGTTTGCGATCGATGGCAACACGAATACACGGATTGATCCATCGCCCTCCGGTTTGCAACGACTTGGGATTTTGCTATATGCCGTCAACGCGAATGGCGGGACAAGCGGCGCGATGGAAGAAGTGATGTTAAGCGTCGATGGATCTTTCGAGGTATCTCAGAACGCGATGATTCATGGGCCCGCTGCCGCCCGAGGCATTCTTTGGTCCGATACGAACTCCGATGGTCAGCTTGACTCGGGTGAGACGATTTCGCTGCGTAGCTTCGTTCACCATTTTATGGTGACCGGGGATTCCAATCTCCGCATCGAAATGGAATTGCGATAGGCGACACCATGTTTTCGAGTCATCGACACACGATCGTTTTCGTCACTTGCGACCTTGTCGCTCGAGTCGACTTGCACGCAGACGCCTGCAATGCCGCGGTAAGCTCGTCGACGGCCGATCGGTCCTCCGGCCTCGATCTTATGGAGAGCATCCAACAAGCCATCACACTCGAATCGAGCAAACCAGGTCAACTCTGGATTCTGTCAGACGCATTTTGGTCCGGCAACGTCGAACTCGCGGAAGATATCGCTTCGCAGATTACAACAAAACAAGTCGAACAAGCTATTGCACTCGAAGCGGAATTCGACTCCGGCATTTCAGCGTTTGAATCCCAGGTCGGCTACGTTCCGGCTCTCAACTCGGGGCCAGGCCAATCGAGTTGGTGGACGGTCCAGATCGAATCGTCGCTCATCAAATCCATTGAATCAAGTGTCAAGAACTCGGCGGCGCGTGTGCTTGGCATGGCGTCAACCGAACCCTTTAGGGCGGAAGATGTCGAACGGCACGCACGTCAATGGCTCGACAACTGTCTTGCGGCTTCGCCCAGAGTACCAGTGGTCCGCTTTTCCACTCCATCTTTCTCAGCGAATCATCCGCGTCTCTTCGGCATGATCGCTACATGTGCCGTCGTGCTTGCGTGCGGAACAATTCATATCGATGGTAAACACAAATTTCAACAGGCAACGGTCACTGCGTCAGAGTTGAAGAACCAAAAGGTCGTTACCCTCAGGCGAATTAGCGAGCGTCAAGTCCAAGCTCGTCAGCTTCGTGATTCGCGAAAACAACAAGAGGCGAATGCTGCGCAGAAAATGAAACAGCTGCAGCAAGTTCGACAAGCCCAACACCAATACGAATCCCGTCGAAAACGGCCCGCCGAGCTCTTCAACGCCTTGTCAGCAACCGCTAACCAAGAACACTGGATCCAAAGCTTCCGGCTCGAGAAAGAACGTGTCATCGTCACGGGACTTGCCCTAAACCATGCGGCAATCACCCGTCTCGCTGGTCAGCTGGAACAGGAACTATCGAGCGATCGGTGGAGTGTCCAACCAACGACGATGCAAGTCGATCCAGACATTGAACTTGTGCGTTTTGAGATCACATTGGTTACGAAGAAAACGATGCCTAAGGTAGCGGATCGACTGGCTAGCCATGGAGGCACAAAGAATGTACGGTAAATTACTATCGACTTTGCTGTTGAAGAAACTTGCACCGGCTTTGGCGATCGGTGTGATCTACCTCGTCGTCATCGCAATCCCCCAGCGACGTAGTCTCTACCAACTACAGGGTGAGGTGGAGCAGTCGGCGAGCGAGCTAGCGAACCTGGAGAACAAGATTGCCATGGAACTGCGAAACTGGAAAGCATCGCAGCCGGTAACCGTATCCGAGGCGAGCATGTTGTCAAGTTCGATTGAGAAAGAAGCGGCCGAGATTGAAAGTGCCACCTGCTCCGACTCAACATGCGTGCAACGTTTTGGCCAATTGATCGCGGTATTTCAGACCCACGGCGTTCGCTGTCAATCCGCAACGCAGGAGAAAACGGATCGCCACGACGAGGCCGCATGCTCGCGTCATCACCTTTCGCTAGTCGGCACCTTTCCTGCAATGCAGGCGTCTATCGATCAAATCCAATCAGCGGCCCCACATGTGGCGATCACCGCGATCGAAATGAAACAAACGCTCGAATTGAATGACTGCCATTGGGAAGTGACTTTGGAAATTGCGGAGAAACGCCGATGAGTGTTGCAATCGATACGGCCGTCGACCTACTCGAAACGATCGATTTGGATCAAGTCAAAATTGATCCGTCGTTATCGCGACTTCTACCCGCGTCAGGGGCTCGGCGGTTCCGTTCGCTGCCGTTGTGCCGAGTGCATGGCGAACTCGTCGTCGCCACTAGCAACGAGGACATCGATGCGACGCACCACTTTGTAGCCAGCCATCTCGATGGACCTTTTCATTTGGTTCGTGCCGAGGAGCAGTCTCTTCGCAAACGCTTGTCGTCAATTTATGCTCCCCATACTTCACGGGTGAGTTTTAATGCCGATTCACAAAGCGAGGCTGGCGAAGTTAGTGAGATTGTTGAAGCTTGCAACGACTTGTTTTTGGCAGCTACGATGCGTGGTGCATCGGATATTCATCTGCTCCCCGCTGAGACGGCATTGCATACGCGTTTTCGTGTCGATGGCGTGCTAGAAGATTATCGATCTTTCTCAAATGAACTGCGATCGGGGATGGTGAGTCGCATCAAGGTATTGGCAGGATTAAATATCGCCGAGAAGCGTGAACCGCAAGATGGCCGTATTCGATGGCAAGCCGACGGAAATACGAATCACAATGGCCGTACAAAAAAAATCGACATCCGTGTTGCTACGATTCCAACTCGATATGGCGAACGAGTAACGATGCGGTTGTTGACACCTATCGCCGGATTGAACTCGCTTGCCGATTTGGGGATGGACGAATTGCAGCTAGCGGTTTTCAGTGAGGCGATTCGTTCGAGCAGTGGCTTGATACTGCTTACCGGGCCGACCGGCAGTGGAAAATCGACGACGCTCTACGCTGCGATCATGCAATTGCTTTCCGCGCGGGGTGGGAATGTCATTACGGTGGAGGATCCAATCGAGTACGAGATCTCCGGCGCGACGCAAGTCGAAGTTGATTCCGCAAACAAAGTCAGTTTTTCGGGTGCTCTACGGAGCGTCTTGCGGCATGATCCCGATGTGATCATGCTCGGTGAAATCCGCGATGCCGAGACGGCGGAATTGGCGATCAAAGCCTCGCTGACCGGACACCTTGTATTCAGTACGTTGCATACAAACACCGCCGCAGGAGTTGTCACTCGATTGGTCGACATGGGCGTTGCCCCCTATTTGGTCGCAGCGACGCTACGGTTAGCGGTGGCCCAAAGACTCGTTCGCCGGCTTTGTCCGAAATGCCACCGTCCATCACCGCTTAACGCAACCGATGCCGCCGGACTCGGAAGGATCGAGCTTGATCGCGAAATGGCTTACCAACCGAACGGTTGTGTTTATTGTGCTGGTAAAGGTTTTCTCGGACGGACGGCTTTATTCGAAATCATGCAAGGTGGTTCGGAGGTGGCAAAAATGATCGCGGGCGGAGCGACCGAGTTGGATTTGAGTGATTTCGCAAAACGATCCGGCTGCCGAACGTTGATCGATGACGGAATCGACAAATTACTCCTGGGGACCACGACGGTCGAGCAAGTGCTCGGCACCGTGGCAACGTGGTGATGCCGGTGCCTCAATACACTTATGTTGCCCGCTCCGAAGCGGGAAAAATTGAACGAGGCGAAATCGCTGGTGCGACTCCGGCTGAAGTTCAAGCGGTGCTGCGCCAACGGGGCCAGCAACTCGTTGGGATCGAACCACTCAATAGACCTACCAGCGGGGCTTGGAAATGGGCTGTTTCGTTTGCGACACCCCAGCGTATTACTCTTCGATCGGCCGAGGGCGAATTACTGCTCCATCAGCTTGCGGCCATGTTGGCAAGCGGGCTGGAACTAACGCCGTCGCTCAAGGAACTTGCGGAGTACGCCCCGAAACCACGCATTCGAAATCTCTGCAATCGGCTCTCGCATGCCGTCGAAGAGGGATCAACGTTCTCCGCAGCGTTGTTGCAATTCAGCTCCTTCCCCCCAGTGGTTGCGAAACTGGCTCATGTCGGCGAAGAGACCGGCGAGTTGCCGGTGACGCTAAAACGAGCAGCCGACTTTTTAGAGAAACGACGTCAAACGATTGGCAGTTTGTTCTCGGCGTTGGCGTACCCCGTCGTCGTCGCCATCGCTGCTTGTTCGGTCGCAGCCTATTTGGTTGGCTGGGCGATTCCAAAGCTTGCAACCTTCTTACATGCGATGGGCCGGACGCTGCCTTCGATGACTCAATCGTTAATTGACCTGTCGCGGTTGGTACAGACCTACGGACCGTTGTTCACGGTACTGATGATTTCAAGCCTAACGGCACTGGCACTCCTCTACCTATCGAAGCCAGGTCGTTACGGGATCGACCGAATTTTACTTCGGTTACCGTTGGTCGGTCGCCTACTTCAAATGGCCGAAACGCAGCAATTGGCAAGTTCGTTGGCGTTGATGCTGCGAAGTGGCGTGCTTCTGCAAGACGCCCTCGATACGGCAGCGAGTTTGCACCGCAATCATTTCCTTGCCGATCGTGTCCGACAACAAAGAATGCGGATCGCAAGGGGGCAAGGATTGACGCAGTCGTTCGGCGACGCCGGATTCGCTCCGATGCTACGAAGCATGGTGGGTGTCGGTGAGAAAACAGGCGATTTGCCCAATGCACTTGAGCATGTCGCGAACTTCTATGCCACGCAAGTTGATACATCCATCAAACGCATGGCAAGATTGATTGAACCTGCAATCATTCTCTTTGTCGGAGGAATGGTGGGCTATGTCTATGTTGCGTTCTTTATGGCATTGTTGAGTACCGGAGGGAATTTTAAGTGAAAAAAGAGATCGTTCTTAAATCGTACGCGAGTCTTGTTGCTGCATTCCTATCGATTGTTGTGGCTCCAACCGTTGTCGCTTTCCAACCCGATCCGACCAAGCCGAGTCCATTAATCGGTGATCGGCTGAGGAGACTCGAAATCGCGGACGAGCAAGTGCATGCAGAGCCTGCGACTGCAAATAACGATATCGTTGTGTTGCCAATGCGACTCAAAGGGATTGTGTTATCCGACGACAACCACGGAACCGCCATCATCGAATACAATCGATCCGATATTTATCGAATACCGTTGCAACGCACTGATCCCAATGAACGCCCCAAATCGATTGCGATCGGCGGAATCAGCTTTTCCGTTGTTGGTTTTTCAGCGAGCCAGGTTGTGTTGCAATGCTTAGCGACGGATCAAATACTGCGGGTCAATTGATCCGCTATCCGACGTCCTTCAGGCTGGATTTTTCGTCAAGGCTGCATCGACTCCACAAGCTCAGTGACTTGCGATTTTTGCGCTAGCCATGCATAGAACACCGGCAAGACCAAAAGGTTCACGATCGTTGCTCCCGCGAGTCCTGTGAGAATGACCAATGCCATTGGGTATTCGATTTCTTGGCCGGGTAGCTCACCGGTATAGATCAATGGAACCAGAGCGAGGCCCGATTATTCGTAGCCTGAAGCTTAAGTTTTGAAGTTGCGCTTTTGAGTGCCGAAGGCACGGTAGGTTATAGCCACGGACGCGAGTCCGTGGTTTCGGTTCCAATCGGAACCGTAAGTAAGTCCCGAAGGGACGACAGGTTTTCGACCTATCACCTGTCGTCCCTTCGGGACTCTCCGAACAGTCGTTTGACGCGAGACCCCGGACTAGCGTCCGGGGCTAAAGCCTATCATCGCTTCGCGATTATCAAATAGCGCAACTTCAAAAAGCGTAAGCGAAGGATCCCCAGAATAGCCTCGCTTACGCTTCGGGTTACGAAAAACAGTCTGCAACTCGGCCTTTTAACGTAAACCTCTGCAAGTCAATCTGTTACGACGATTCTGAGCATCCACGTCAATAATCCGGGCTAGACCCGTGGTGAGTGCCGTCATCATGATCGGAGCCAAGCGTTCTTCGGCACCTCGTAGGATCAATTCGCGATGCGTGATGCTGGGAGCTTCTTCAGCAAGATGACGGTAGTGACTGATCAGCATGATGGCGTTACGGGCGGCACGGCGATACCTTCATCGGTGAAACTCTGGTACGACAGGCCAGTTCTCGTGATGGCATTCCCGGATCGCAGCAAGGCTGCGGTGCTTTGCAGCCGCCAACACCGATCACGATTAGTAGCGCAATCGTAAAGCTTCACGCAACCGATCTTGGCGTTGTTTTGAAAACCATCCTTGGTTTCTCCTGGCTGAAAGCCCGCGTTGCGACAGAAACATCCGCACTACAAAGATCGACTGGTTATTACGGCATGATTAGTAGGAAGGGACCAGCACGAGCGACCGAAACAACCCGAACATTCGGTACATCAATACGATTCGTGCTCGGTCCTGGCGATGATCTCGTCTTGCAGAGCTTTCGACAGATCACAGAAGTAGTCGCTATAACCTGCGACTCGTACAATCAAATCGCGGTGAGCTTGTGGATTCGCCTGTGCATGGCGCAGCAACTCAACGTCGACCACATTGAATTGAACGTGATGACTGTCCATTTTGAAATAGCTGCGAACCAAGTGAGTCATATTGGTCAGTCCTTGCTCGCCTTTGAGCAACCCTGGCGAGAACTTCATATTCAGCAGCGTACCGCCCGTCTTGACGTGGTCCATTTTGGCTGCCGATTTGAATACAGCCGTGGGACCTCTGCGATCGGCTCCTTGAACGGGCGAAATTCCTTCCGAAAGCGGCATCCCACTTCTTCGTCCATCCGCCGACGCTCCCAATACGGAACCAAAATAGACATGGCACGTCGTTGGCAACATGTCGACATGGTATGTCCCACCACGGAGGTTGGGTCGACCATCGACCGCGTCAAAAAAAGTGTTGAAACAACGCACCATGATTTGGTCAGCAGCTTCATTGTCGTTTCCATATTTCGCAGTCTTATTGAGCAGCAATTGCCGTAGCTTCTCTTGGTCTGCAAAATCACGTTGAAGATGGTTGAGCAATTCGCTCAGACTGAGCGTTCGATCGCGAAACACATGCTGCTGAATCGCAGCAAAACTATCGGTTAAACTACCGATCCCCACCCCTTGAATGTAGCTGGTGTTATAGCGTGCACCGCCCGCGTTATAATCTTTGCCCTTGCTGATGCAATCGTCGATGATGATCGATAAAAAGGGTGCAGGTGCATAATGAGCGTACATTTGCTCAAAAATGTGGTTGCCCCTTATCTTTAGTTCAACGAAGTGGTCCAACTGCTTTGTCCAAGCGGCGAATAGTTGGTCGAACGTTTCGAACTCCGCAGGATCGCCCGTTTTGGGTCCTAACTGTTTTTCGGTTCGTGGGTCGAATCCATTATGTAGGGTCAACTCGAGAAGTTTCGGAAGATTGAAATAGCCGGTCAAGACGTAGGCTTCTTTCCCAAAGGCACCCGATTCGACACAGCCGCTCGTTCCTCCCTCTCGAGCATCCTCGAGTGTTTTGCCTTGCCGAAGGAGTTGTTCCACGACTCCATCCGCATTGAAGACAGACGGGAATCCATAACCTTTACGGATCACTTCCGCAGCCGCTTTCATAAACCGGTCGGGGTTCTTGCGAGACAATTGGATATTGTTGCTCGGCTGCAAGATGTGCATCTCATCGATCACCTCAAGCAACAGATAGGACAGATCGTTAACCGCGTCGGTTCCATCACGACGTAGTCCACCAAGATTGATGTTTGCAAAATCAGTGTACGTGCCACTTTCCGCCGCCGTCACGCCGACCTTAGGTGGAGCAGGATGGTTATTAAATTTGACCCACCAACATTCGAGCAGTTCCTTTGCCGATTCGCGGTCCAAAGTTCCTGCTGCGAGTTCTCGCTCGTAAAACGGCCAAAGGTGTTGATCCAAATGGCCCGGATTAAAGGAGTCCCAGCCATTCAATTCCGTGATTACCCCGAGATGAAAAAACCAATAGGTTTGCAAAGCTTCCCAGAAATCTCGCGGCGCGTGCTCAGGCACCCGCTGGCAAACATCGGCAATGCGAAGCAGTTCTGCTTTGCGTCTTGGCTCGGATATTTGGTCAGCCATTTGACGGGCGAGTTCCGCATGACGGTGGGCAAACAGGATCGCTGCGTCCGCTGCAATGTCCATGGCTGTCAATTGTTCGCGTTTCTGAAAAGCTTTGAAGTCTCGCAAATCATCGAGCTTCGCTTTGGCATCGGCAATTTCCTTTTTGAAATCGCGCAAACCTTTCGCGTAAATTTTTCCATCCGCAACTGTATGCCCCGGTGCACGTTGCTCCATGAACTCGGTGAACACACCGGCGGCATAAGCGTCATGCCACGTCTGCGGTAAGAGGGGGAAGACGCGGTCGCGAATCGATCGTCCTCGCCAATATGGAATCACTTGCTGGCGGTAAACCTCGATCGCCTCCGCCGGAACACCATAATTCGTCTTTTCCCGAGTACTGAGAATCTCTAAGTCTTCGACACTATGACACGTTAGCTCCGGGAAGGTTGGTGTTACCGATGGCAGGGGGCCGCGTTCGCCAACGATCAATTCCCATTCGCCAATGTAGATCGTTTTGTGCTCACAAAGATGCTTGAACGCCATCGCCCGCAAAACGGGAATCGAGTACTTGCCCTCGTTGTCTCGGTAGAATTCGGTCAACAAGCGAGCACGCTCGGCACTGATGCTAGGTTTGGTATCGACGCTTTTCTGACGCAGTTTGGCAACACGTTCATTCATCGTTTGAGCCTCCGACAATAACCTCTAACGAACGTGCTCTTAACCGCTGCGCCGCTCGGGCAACGTGCTCATTCGATGGAGGGTCCAATGCTTGTAATGCGTGTTCTTCATTGAGATGCCGATGCTTATCGCTACCGATTCGATGATAGGGAAGTAAGTACACAGGATAGGATCGATCAAGCGACGAAACAAAGGCAGCCGTTTCATCCAGATTGCAATCGTCATCATTGATCCCAGGAATCAGTGGCACTCGAATCCAAACGTCGGCATCGAGCGAACTGAGTAATCGCAGGTTGTCGAGGATCAATTGGTTGCTAACTCCAACGTATTTTCGGTGCTTCTCATCGTCAATCAGTTTTAGATCATAGAGAAACAAATTGGTTAGTGGAGCGACCGATCGAACCGTTTGCCGCGAAGCAAACCCTGCCGTATCGACAGCCCGATGATAGCTCCGCTTTTCACAGGCTTTGAGGCACGACAATAGGTATGCGGCATTTTGTCGCGTACCGAGCGGATCGCCACCCGAGAAGGTCACTCCGCCACCCGATTGCTCGTAGAAGACTTGGTCCTTGTCAATTTCAGCCATCAGCTCCTCGACGCTATAAGGTTTTCCGACCACGCTTCTGGCGTCGGCTGGACAGGCATCGGCACACGTTTGGCACATCGTACAGCGATCCACATCGAAGCGACCGGCAGGGTTCCAATCGAGCGGTTCAGCGACGTTTTCAGGGCATACCGTCAAGCAGGTCTCGCAGCCGATACAGCGATCGGGAAACATGAAAATTGCTGGTTTTCCGTCACGGCTCTCGGGGTTGTGGCACCACCAACAACTCAGCGGACAACCTTTCATAAATACCGTCGTGCGAATTCCCGGTCCATCGTGGACAGAGAAGCGTTGAATATTAAAAATGTTTGCCGTATCGGCTTCGGTTTGCATAACTGCGACAAGTAAGATTTTCGAAAAATCGCAAAATCCGCTTGGATTGAGCATCGGTTTACCATACACCAATGGGTAACGCCCGCAAAGTCAAATCGAACGCGCAGGTTGGAGTCTAACGTTTCGGCGATTCCATGGGGCGCTTGGATCGGCGAAAGTCTGGATTCCAACGAGCTATGTCCCCCGTGGCTTCATGTTCCCCGTGGCTTCAGTCCGTTATGCGTCGCTTTTGCCGATAAGGGGTCACTCGGCCAGTCGTGCTTTGGATAGCGGCTGCGTAAATCTTTGCGAACCGTTTGATAGGTGTTCTTCCAAAAACTGGCTAAGTCATCCGTGATTTGCTGGGGGCGGTGATTGGGGCCGAGCAAATGCAGCTGGATCGTCACGCGACCGCCCGCAATCGTAGGTGTCGCGGCCCATCCAAACAACTCTTGTAACTTCACTCGGACGACGGGCGGCTTGTTCTCTTCATACTCGATTCGAATCGAATTGCCGCTCGGAACGACCATTCGCTCTGGTGCAAACCTTTCTAGCTGCTGTTGTTGAGAATAATCTAATTTCGCTTTCATCGTCGCCAGCCAGGGAGCGGAGCAGAGCTCGGCGATCGATGTGCGTGTTCGGCAAAATTCTTTCAATAACTCATCAACCGCATGATTATCAAGAACAGGTAAATCCAATTCAGGCATCCACCGAGCCAATAAACGCAAGCGAGTAAGAAGCATTTCCGCATCGCTGTTCTTGCTGCGTATCAGTTCGCTGCATCGATGGTGTGAAGCATCAAACAGTCGTCGGCCTACCTGCTCGTTTGGCTTGCACGGAATCGGCCATTCGCTCAGCATCAAGTCTTCATAGAATACGCGACGCCGAGCGATCACCGATTCACGGGACACATCAAACTCAGTCTCTTCGATCTCACGCAGTAAGTGCTCGCTAAGCCAGCTTTGCTGAATGGCAATGGCGATTCGAACATCGGCGTCGGTTCCCTTATCATCGACATCGATGCAAACAAACAGATCGGTATCGAATGTTAACGCTTCGCAGCGAAGTCGGACCCCGCGTCGGCCAACCATCATCGCTTTTTCACTATCTGCATCGCGGCGGCGGGCGACACGGTCTGGGAAGGCGGCCAACAAGGCACGAGACAGCAGCGCTCGGCTTGGCTCGCGACCAACATGCTCGCCGCTCTCCTTTCCACCCAGCGTTCGAATCAACTGTTTTGAAACCTTTTCGATTTGTTTTGCCGCAGCGATTGACAATTCGGCTGATCGATCACCATCAATAAAACGACTCAACATTTCTATCTGATCAAACAGCCCAGGAACTTTCGACTGCTTCGAAAACGGGCTTCGCTCTGTCATCAACGCAGCTGCGAGTGTTGCATCACGAAGGGGAACTCCGCAATCCTCTTGGGCTATCAAAAAGCGCGCGATACGCGGATGCAACGGCAGCGCGACCATTCGTTGCCCGGTCGCGGTCAACCGCCCCTGGTCGTCGATGGCATCCATTCGCTGAAGCAGCTTCTTCGCTTGATCGACGCTCTCTTGACTTGGCGGCGTTAGCCATGGAAAGTCAAACGTTTCGCGTTCACCCCATGCGCAGAGTGTTAGCGCGGCACCCGTGAAATCAGCTCGCTGAATCTCGGGTAAGTCATTTTCTCTTCGTGAAGGGTGAGCCGCTTTTGGCCACAAACGAAAACAAATTCCTGGCTCGGTACGCCCCGCGCGTCCCGCACGCTGGTCCGCCGACGCTTGGGAGATCGGCATAAGTTGCAGCGAAGGCAGGCCGATTTGCGGACGAAACGTCATCACTCGCACTAACCCGCTGTCGATCACCGCTGTCACTCCTGGG
>JGI12048J13642_11438568_pt1 | contig 13336 bp, 14 predicted proteins | sample ElkSlonscriptome_16_FD_13642 | JGI IMG/M metagenome (IMG submission 13642) | reverse complement strand
CGGAGTCAGCGCCCCTACCGACCACCGGACGGGGTTTCATGGTATGCGCATCTCTACAAGCAACTTGGCTTGGTGCAACTGTGAGCGCGACACTCCCTTGTGACAGCCATGATGTGAAGGCAACAGGAGAGCCAGACGCTGTGCAGATGGTCCGGCAGGATCACGATCGCGTCGATCTGAAACGGGTGCTTTGCCAGGGTGCGGCGGAAGCCTTCGCGCAGACGCTCGACGTTGCTCTGCTCGGCGAACAGTCGCTGCCGCTGGTGGGTCACGACGGTGAAGAAGAAGCATCCGCCGGGGACCTAGGCACGGCGATAGTCGCTCACGGAGGATGGGGGCGGTGATGGCGCATGTTATCGGGGTGGGTGGTGGAACCGCTGCGCTTGTTCCACCCTACGCCACTGGTCAGCGTCATCGACGAGCGCGTCTTCGGCGATCTGGACAGCTTTCGCCGCCAGTTCGCGCGGATCAACCAGCCCGAGACCTTCCAGGCCCTGCGCCGGCGCATCGCCCCGCTGTGCAAGCGCACGCTGCGCAAGCAGGTCGCGCACACCATCAGCTATACCAACCGCATCCCCATCGTGCAGGAGTTCACGCCCGGCGACGACGAACAGCGCCTGCGTGACCTGGTCGCCGACTACCTGCGCCGCCCGGATCTCAAGGCGCTGCCCAACAGCCAGCGGCAGCTGATCTTGCTGGTGCTCTGGAAGCTACTCGCCTCCAGCACCCACGCCATCGGCGGCGCGCTCGGCACCATGGCGACGCGGCTGGAGCGGCTCCTTGCCGAGACGCCCGAGCCCGTGGGCCTGGCGGATCGCATGGGCCGGGACTTCGAAGGGCTGGACGAGACAGACGAAGAAGACGACGGCTCCACCGACGCCGATGCGCCGCTGAGCGCGCAGGAGCGCGCGGCCATCGCGAAGGAAATCAGCGAGCTGCGCCGCTACGAGCGACTGGCCAACGGCATCCGCGACAATGCCAAGGGCGAGGCCCTGCTCGCCGCATTGGGTCGCGCCTTCACGGAGCTCGATCGTCTCGGCGCCCCGCGGAAGGCCCTGATCTTCACCGAGTCCCGCCGCACCCAGGACTATTTGCTGTCGCTGCTTGCCGACACCGATTACGGCCATGGCATCGTCTTGTTCAACGGCAGCAACAGCGGACCGGATGCCCAGCGCATTTATCAAGACTGGCTGAAACGCCAGGCCGGCAGCGACCGCATCACCGGCTCCAAGACCGCCGACACCCGTGCCGCGCTGGTGGAACACTTCCGCGACAACGGCACCGTGATGATTGCCACTGAGGCTGGCGCCGAGGGCATCAACCTCCAGTTCTGCTCCCTGGTCATCAACTACGATCTGCCCTGGAACCCGCAGCGCGTCGAGCAGCGCATCGGCCGCTGCCACCGCTACGGGCAGCGCTTCGACGTGGTCGTTGTCAACTTCATCTGGTGCAAGGCAAGCCGAAAAAGGGAGCGGATTTCAAGCTGGACGAGGCGTTGAAGTTTGGACAGGGCATTTCGAAGCTTCTTGCCCAGGATCTTTCCTCGCTCAATCAACATGTTCAGAATCGACGAACAGATATCGAAACAGCGATAGAAGACGCCGCAAAGGTGTCTGCCATTGTGGTCTTTGTCGGGGGCCAGATCAGCACTCAAGCGCTCGAAGCATTGAACGCTATCCTAGCCCAAGAGGCAGCAAATGATGAACGTGTAGATACAACCCTGGAAGTCCTGAATGGTGCATCTCTCGCAAATCTTCTGCGGCAAGCCAAGGCATGGCAAACGATCAATGTGGAGCTTTACATCAGCAATTCTGCACAAATCGGAAACGGACGAAAGGCTTACATTGGCGTCGCTGCGCTCACAGATCTCGCTAGATTCCATCAGCAATATGGCAACGCGCTCTACGACAAGAACATCCGGACGTTCTTGGGCAGGAAATCGGCAGTTAACAAGTCCATCGCCGCATCTCTCAGAAATGGACCGGCGGACTTCTTCTTGTTGAACAACGGCGTCACGGTCCTCTGTGAGTTGATCGATCCAAAGGGAAAAGCGCGAAATAGCGGTCAGGGCCGCAAGTTCAAGCTCCGTGGGCTGTCGGTGATTAACGACGCGCAGACAATTTCGTCAGCAGCCGAATTCATTCGCGACAATCCAACAGCTGACCTCGGCGACGCTAGGATTGCAATTACGCTGATACAGGCCGACACAGAGGGCGGCTTCTCGAAATCCGTGACCCGCGCACGAAACCACCAGAATCCAGTCCGAATCGCGGATTTTGTCTCGCTCGACGCCGAGCAGGAACGTTTGCGGCAAGAGATCGCCTACCTCGGTATACGCTACATCTACAAAGCTGGGACGCAAACTGTAGCTTCGACAGCCAGCATCCATGTGGGCGAGGCCGCCAAGGCGCTTGCGATGTTTTCCCCCGATCCGAGAGTCGCCGTCTGGGCGAAGCAGGAGCCCGCTACGCTTGTAGACTCGTCATCGGGCCTGTATCGCAGCCTCTTCCCGAGCACGCTCTCTGCACATGAGCTTGTCAATGCGGTCCATTACTATAGGTAGGTGGAAAGTCGGATGCTGCAAGAAGAGCAACAGTGTAGCGGTGTCAGAGAGCGGAAAATCTACCGGCACGGCGTGTACGCTCTGGCTTGGATGTTGGCAAAGCGGGTGAAGGAAGAACGGAAAAAGACAGGCGTTTTCGACGCGAGCAAACTTGAAACGCAGCTAAGCCAGCCGTTCGACAGCCTGCGGCAACGGTTAGTGACGCACCGAACTTCCGCGTCTTTGACTTGTGGCCCTTTGGCATTCTTCAGAAACGGATCTTTTGTTCTGCCTGCGCTTGAGGCGCTTGCGATCGAGGAGTTTGGCCTTGTGAGCGACGCGGCGATCAGCCACCTACGCTCGCAGGTCGATCCACAAACGGGCTATCCAAAGCGCCTGTTCGACTATGTGATTTCGAGAGCGTCCCAGATCGGCGGTTTGTCCTGAGGTGGGCGGACTGACGGGCACGTGACGTAACGACAATGTAGCTACGCGCGTGCTATTCTTGAGCTGTTCGAAGAGGAGATCATCATGCATCACAACACCGTCGAATCTCAACCCAAGCGCGAGAGCCTGAACCTGCGGGTGCCGCCCGAGGTGCGCGATCTGATCGACCAGGCGGCGCGGGCTCTGGGCAAGAACCGCACCGAGTTCATCCTGGAGGCGAGCTGCCGAGCGGCGGAGGACGCATTGCTCGACCGCGCGCTGCTCCGGGTGGACGAGTCCGCGTTCGCCGACTTCCAGGCGCGTCTGGACCGGCCGGCGGCGCCGAACGAGCGCTTGCGCAAGACCATGCAGGCCACGGCTCCCTGGGAGCACGAGTGAGCCTGGGTGCCCCGGTTGCGCTGACCGAGGCGCACGACTGCGCGGCGTTCGACTGCGGGTACCCGTCACTGAATCAGTGGCTGACCGGGCGTGCGCTGCGCAACCAGGTCGCCGGTGCTTCGCGTACCTATGTGGCTTGTGACTCCGAGCCCCAAGGCCCGGTCCGGGTCGTCGCCTATTACGCGCTGGCGTCCGGAGCGGTCGCGGCCAAGGCCGCGACAGGCCGGTTTCGGCGCAACATGCCCGACCCAATCCCGGTCGTGCTGCTTGCGCGCCTGGCCGTGGATCGGCACTACCAAGGCCGCGGCCTCGGCCGCGCCCTGCTGCGCGATGCCGGTCGCCGTGTCGTATCTGCGGCCGACACCATTGGTATCCGCGGCCTGTTGGTGCATGCACTCGACGACGCCGCACGCGGCCTGTACCAGCACCTGGGCTTCGACCCTTCCCCGCTGGACCCCATGACCCTGATGATCACACTGTCGGACCTGCGTGCGGCGCTGGGTGAGTAAACGCGACATGACAACAAGACTGAGCAAGAACGTCGCACTCGTTCCCACGCTTCGGCGTGAGAATGCGGTCCCGGCCGCTCCAGCGGCCCGTGCGCTCAGGTCGCAGCGTGACACGCGACGCTGGAGCGTCGGCGCTGGCTCCCACGCTGGAGCGTGGGAGCGAGACGGAAACGCACGCCGATGAGCAAGAAGCAGAAGCTGGAGCTGACCTGGATCGGCAAGGAGAAGCGGCCAAAGCTGGAGCCGCGCATCCTGCTGGAGGACCCGTCGCGCTCCTATCACGCCGAGCGGCGGGTCGGCGACGGCGACCTGTTCGACAACCGGCTGATCTTCGGCGACAACCTGCTGGCGCTGAAGGCGCTGGAGCAGGAGTACGCCAGCAAGGTCAAGTGTATCTACATTGATCCTCCTTTCAATACGCAGCAGGACCCGGCGACCTCGTCTTAGACTCCTTCGCCGGCTCCGGCACCACTGGCGCCGTCGCGCACAAGATGGGCCGACGCTGGATCATGATCGAGCTGGGCGAGCACTGCCATACCCACGTCATCCCGCGCCTGCGGAAGGTCATCGACGGCGAGGACCCGGGCGGCATCAGCGATGCGGTGGGCTGGAAGGGCGGCGGCGGCTTCCGCTACTACCGGCTGGCGCCTTCGCTGCTGGAGCGGGACCGCTGGGGCAACTGGGTCGTCAACCGCGAATACAACGCGGCGATGCTGGCCGAGGCGCTGTGCAAGCTGGAGGGCTTCACCTATGCCCCGTCGGAGACGCTGTGGTGGCAGCTCGGCCACTCCACGGAACGGGACTTCATCTGGGTGACGACCCAGAACCTCTCCGCCGAGCAGTTGCAGGCGCTGGCCGGGGCCAACAGCTCCGGCAAGTCGAGCATGCTGCAGCCCCTGCTGCTGCTGAAGCAGACCATGGAGGCGAGCTACGACCCCGGACCCCTGCTGCTCGACGGCCCGCACGTGCGTTTCAGCAAGGCCGAACAACTCTTAAGCCCAGGCGTCTCCGGTTTCTCCGTGCGGGTCGAGACCGATGCCGGCGGCAGTATCACCAATCGCTACGCCAGGAAATCGGAAGGCGGTTTCGAGCTTCAGGCCATGGATTTCGTTCGCGCGTCGGACGGATCATCCGGGACCTTTGCGCTGGACACCACGAGCGAGGAGATCATCGCCACCCTGCCCGAGACCGTGCGAACTTACGCGGCCTCATCCAAAGCGGGTGCCGTGCTTGCACCTGCACGTTCCTACGGACTGATGCAGATCAGGGTGTTGGGTGGCTTGGGCCTGGCCGAGAAATTGATGGAGTCGGATATCCGTGCGCGCGATCTCTGGGCCCCCGGTGAGCACATCTTTCGGGCGCTGTCGGCCTTGATCCACGTGCCCGGTTTACGTGGCAATCCGGCCCGATCCTATCCGCGGGCCGAGATCGGGTCAGGCTTTGCTGGCGGCTTCGAGTCCTACGTCGCCAGCCTGATTCAGCACTGGGCCGACTCGGACGAGGAGCGCCTGACGGGGCTGATCCAAAACCTGCGGCATATCGGCATTGCGCGCTATGTCAAGTCGGCGCGCATCGACGACACTCGCGTGGAGTTGCAGGTCGCCCGGCTGCCGGCCGGCGAGCAGTTCGGCAATACGGACCTCGTCAATATCGTCGATGTGGGCTTCGGCGTGTCCCAGGCGTTGCCGGTGTTGAGCGCTCTCATTGCGGCGCATCCCGGCCAGCTCGTCTACATCGAGCAACCGGAGCTGCACCTGCATCCGCTCGCTCAGTCGCGCATGGCGGATGTCTTGGTGGGCGCGGCGCGGCGGGGCGTTCGCGTGGTTGTCGAGACACATAGCGATCTGCTGCTGCGCGGCATCCAAACCGCGGTGGCCAAGGACAAGATCGCACCCACCGACGTCAGCCTGAATTGGTTCACCCGTGACCTGAAGACCGGTCTGACCGCCGCGACCAAGGCGGAACTGGACGAGAATGGCGCGTTCGGCGAATGGCCGGCGCATTTCGATGAGGTCGCGCTCGGCGCGGAGCGCGCCTATCTGGATGCGGTGGAAGCGAGGCACATCAAGTGACCACGGGTTATGCCGGATCGATGGCCTTGGTCATCGATGCATCCGTCCTGCAAAGTGCCGGCGAGACGGAACACCCGGTATCGAGCGCCTGCCGCGAGTTTCTCGAGCGCGTGCAGAGAGCCCGCTTGGCCGTCATCAGCACGCCCGAACTCAAGGAGGAGCGGAATCGGCACAGATCGCGCTACTCGAGCCGTTGGTTCAGCAAGATGGCGGCCACCAAGCGGATGGTTTATGTCGCTGACCCGACTGATCCGACCCTGCGCAGACACCTGAGCGAATGCGCAGAACAACGTAGCGAGAACCCGGAGCAGGAAGCCAATCTCGCCGGGGCGCTGACCAAGGACGCCTGTTTGGTCGAGGCGTCGAACGCCTGCGATAAGGCTCCGATCAGCTCCCTGGACGACCGGATGCGCGACCATCCGCGCGCTTGTGCGCCGTGGGTGCCGGAGGTCAGGCATGTGGTTTGGGTGAACCCGACCAACGCCGACGAGATGCCGCTGGATTGGCTCGACTCCGGCGCCCCGAGAGCACCTGAGCGGATGCTTGCCCTATGACAGCGGTTACACAGCGCGACGAAGCTGATGGAACGTCCACCTGCGCTCAGCAGGACCTGCTTTGCGCGAGAATGAGAAGTCATCCGAGGGCCGGCGCATGAACCAACGCATCTTCATCGCCATCACCGGCCGCCTGTCACTGCGCGCGCCGCAAAAGGAATCGCTCCAGCGGCTCGCGCGGGCCCTCGACGCGGCTCCCGGGATGTTGCAGCACGAGCCCGACCTGGAGGCCGTGCTGGCGGTGCTCAAAGCGGAGTTTCTAACGCTGGAGGCATTCGAGCGGGACTTCCCGTCGCTCTGCTTCGCGCTGGCCACCGGTGTCGGCAAGACCCGGCTGATGGGTGCCTTCATCGGCTATCTGCACCTGGCGTACGGCTTCAAGCACTTCTTCGTGCTGGCGCCGAACCTGACCATCTACAGCAAACTCATCGACGATTTCACGCCCAACACGCCTAAGTACGTCTTCACCGGCATCGCCGAATTTGCCGCCTATCCGCCGGAGATCATCACCGGCGACAACTACGAACAGCGCGCCGGCAATCTGAGCCTGCTGTCGCCGGTGACGGTGAACATCTTCAACATCTCCAAGATCAACTCGGAGGTCCGCGGCGGCAAGAGCCCGCGCATCAAGCGCCTGTCGGAGTATCTGGGCGACAGCTATTTCAATTACCTGGCGGAGCTGCCGGACCTGGTGCTGCTGATGGACGAGTCCCACCGCTACCGGGCCAGCGCCGGGGTGCGCGCCATCAACGAGCTCAAGCCCCTGTTTGGTCTGGAGCTGACGGCGACGCCCTTCACGGAGTCGAGCCGCGGGCCGGTGCCGTTCAAGAACGTCATCATGGACTATCCGCTGGCGCGGGCCATCGAGGACGGCTTCGTGAAGGAACCGGCGGTGGTGACGCAGCGGGACTTCGACGCAAAGCGGCATACCCACGACGAGATCGAGAAGATCAAGCTGGAGGACGGCATCCGGGTACACGAGGCCACCAAGGTGGAGCTGCTGACCCACGCCCGCCGACTGGGAACGGGGCCGGTGAAGCCGTTCGTGCTGGTGATCGCGAGGGACACCAGCCACGCCGCGCAACTGCGGGCGCTGATCGAGTCCGATGCCTTCTTCGAGGGCCGCTACAGGGACAAGGTCATCCAGGTGGACAGCAGCAAGAGCGGCAAGGAGGAAGAGCGCATGGTGCAGCGGCTGCTGGCGGTGGAGAGCGCCGCGGAGCCGACCGAGATCGGTTGCAAGACCACAGTCTGGTGCACTTCAGGGTTTGGTAACATCGACGTTACGCCGATCTGCCCTCCGGCGGAAGCCTGTCGTAGCAAATACTTATCGCATATGGTGAATTTAGTAAACTGTCACCGTAATTCCGAATTTAGTGAACTGTCACCATAATTCCTATATGAGCTGAGTTGACGGCGATGCCCCAGGCTAGCGAGGCCCGAGGGCGAGCGAGGCCCGGGGTGAGTGCTCGCATCCTTGCATTGGCACCAAGGCAGCCGGCGCCTCGCTTTCAGGTCGCAGCGCTCAGGCGCTGCGCCAACGCAGCCGCAGCAGGCCGAGGCCAGTGGCGAGCAGGGCGATCGCCGGCGGGGCGGGCACCAAGGCCTCGGTGGCGGAGCCGGTGGCATTGACCACCAGGTCGATCACGGCCGAATCACCGTCGAACAGTTCCAGCCTGAACGCGGCCAGCGCGTTGGAGATCGGCGTATCGAAGCGACTCACCGCCGGGTCCGCGGCCACCAGCGCGTTCAAGAAGCCCTCACCGGCGATCACTTCGCCATCGACGAAGAGGTCGATTAGCGCCTCGGCGTAGGCGTCGGCACCGGTGGCACCGGCATTGAGGCTGTAGATCAGCTCATAGCTCAGCTCGACCACGTCACCGGTCAGATTCTCGATTTCAAAGTTGAGCTGGCTCGTGGCGTCGCCCGCGGCCGGGCCGCTGCCTTCGGTACTCGCCGCCAGCAGGCCGTTGAAGCCGACCCCCAAGTCAAGCGGGTCATCCTGGTTGTCTTGGCTCGCTGTGCCGTCGGCGTTCTCGGCGAAGTCGGTATCGGTCCCGGTTTGGATGGCATCGACGGTAAAGCTCAGGCCGCTGGTCGAACCGCTGATGGCGGTGAGGTTCAGCTGCGCCATGGCGACGGTATCGAAGGCGCCGGCCTGGACCGGTCCGACCATGCAGGCGCCGGCCAGCAGCGTCAGGCCGGTCGCGAGACCGTGCAGATTGCGGATGGATGGATACATGGGATGCGGGCTCCAAGATCATGACCATCTGCCGAGGTGCAGCAAGCGTGCATACCCGGCCGGTCGGATCGGTGAGAAGAAGGATCGAGTGTCGGCACATCCGCCCCGGCCCCGACGGGGTCGGGGCGGAAGCTGCACGGGATTACCGGAGGCAGTTGGCGTAGAAGGTCACCGTGGCGGGCCAGTCGGAGAAGACGCCTTCGACGCCGACGTCCTTGGCGAGCACGTCCAGCAACTCCAGGATGACCCCCTCGTTCTGGCGATCGGCCAGCACGTCCTGGATGCTCTGGTAGTAGTAGCCGCCGTCGCCGTCGGCGAGGATGCCGCTGCGCTCAAGGGTCCAGGTAATGATCTTCAGGCCCTCCTGGTTGGCGACGTTCGCGTATTCGGAGGGCACGATGTCGCCGTTCTCGGCCGTCACCAGCGCCCACATGGCCGGAGCCACGTAGTTGATGCCGTTGGCCTTGTAGCTCGGCAGCTCGGTCGTGAAGGGTGCGAGCTGTGCCGGCGTATTGGCCGGGATCAGATAGACGGCCTGAGCGCCGAACTCGGGTGCTTGGGCAATCCAATAATCGATGTCATCGCGCACGAAGGACTGCACCCAGGCGTCGCGCGGGCGGATGCCGCCGGCCTCGAGCTCGTCGATGAGTTGCTGGCGGTACCTGTCGTAGCTGTACTGGGTCCCGTCCACCAGCTCGAAGGGCATGGTCACGCTCGGCGCCTTCAGCTCCGGGGTCACACCGACGCGCAGGGTCTTGAACAGCGCCACACTCTCGGCATGGGTCATCAGGGTGCCGCTGCTGGGGCCAGCGTAGAGGTTGGTGCGCCAATCGGCGGTGCCGCCCAGGTATTCCTCGGGCGTTGTCGCACCGGGGTCGGAGGCATCCATCTTGCCTTTCAGCGTGCGGAATTCGGCCAGCGTAATGTCGCTGGTGCAGCATGTGGCCGCGGCGGGGGTGACCAGCTCGCCGTTCGCGTCGTAGACCGCCGGCACAAAGGGCTGGGTGCATTTGGCGTTGAGTTCGGGGATGGCCACGATGTCCGTGGTCGTGTGCAGGTCGCACTGGGAATGACGGCAGACCAGCTCGCCGTCGGCGGTGAAGGTGACGTCGCACTCGATGATGCCGGCGCCCTGCCGCGCGGCGGCGAGGTATGACTCCAGCGTGTGCTCCGGGAACTGCATGCAGGCGCCGCGGTGTCCGATGGAGAAGACGTTCTTGCGAAACACGCGAGTCCGGCAGGCGCGCAGGGTGTCCTTCAGGTCGCCATCGACGAGCTGATCGACGAGAAAGGTCGGGCGCGGGCCGAGCTGCGCGGCGATGTTGGTGTTGCGGTATTCGCTGTAGTCCTGCGCGCAGGCGAGTGGCGGCAGCAGGCAACATGCCACGACCGCGGTAACGGCGAGCAAGGCGGGGCGGGGTCTGCTGATCAAGGATCGCATTCGGTGATCTCCGGAGTCGTGTGCGGACGTCAGTCGTTGGGGAGCGCCGCCGGTCGGCAGCGAGCGGTACGCTAACAAGCGGCGATGAAGATTCCGCGACTACGCGATGAAGGCCCCATGACGATTCCACGCCAGCGATTTGCATCAGCATCGCGCCAGCGGCCAGCTCCCAGCGCCCGTCGCCAAGCAGGATGCCGACGGCCAGGGTGGGCGGCAGCAGGGCCACGGCCACCATGACCCCGACCAGCGTCGAAGAAACGCCGGTGGTCAACGACAGCACCGCGGCGGCGCCCGAGGCCAGGGCCAGCGCGACGCTGTCCAGCCCCACGTCGGTGCGGCTCATTCAAGGATGGCCTGGCTCAGGTGCCGGCCAAGGTCCTGCTCACCGCGACGCCGCTACAGAATTCCCTGCTGGAGCTGTTCGGACTGGTCAGCGTCATCGACGAGCGCGTGTTCGGCGATCTGGACAGCTTTCGCCGCCAATTCGCGCGGCTCAATCAGCCCGAGATCTTCAGGTCCTATAGAATGAGCGGTGTTCGATAATCGCGTACCAAAGCCGCTCCGCAACATCATGTTCAAATTGACTGGGCCTTCAACGGTCGATTACCGCGCCTTCCCAAGGTGCGCTCGACCTCGAACTGCGTCCGCTAACCTTGCTCTACGGCCGCAACAACGCCGGCAAGAGCGCGGTACTGAGACTGCTGCCGATCCTAGCGGACTCGCTGGCGGATGGCTCGACCTCGTCATCCGACATCGGGCGGGTCGCCGACGGCGCGAGCTTTTTGGACCTTCCATCCCGTACCGGCAAGGCGGCTTCGCTCAAGCAGATGACGCTGATGGTCGTCTGGAAGAACGCCGAAGGGCAGCACTTTAGAGTTGGCCGATGTTGCAGTCGGGCAGCCCATCCACCGGCTGCTGCTGAATCCGAGCAGCGGACCGTTGCGCGACATCGACCTGCTCGATACCGGCGAGGGCATGATTCAGGTGCTCCCGGGCCTCGTCGCCGCCGCGTTGGCCCGCGTGCGCGGCGACGCCGTGATCCGACACCGGTCGATATTGACCAGTACGGTCGCCCGCTTCAGGGATGGCCGCAGGCGGCCTTCGAGGAGGATCAGGCGCTCGCTCGCCGATTGCTGAATCAGCAGTTGCAGGATGGCGCTTTCGGCTGACCATGGCTTGAAGAACTGGCCGTGCACCCCTTCACGTCAGTGAGCAACGCCGCCGGATTATTGCGCATGTGGGTGATGTTCGATCGCGATGCTCATCGCGACGACCGCGGCAAACCCTCTCAAGCCTCCATCGCCATGAAGGTCATCGACGGCGAGGACCCGGGCGGCATCACCGAGGCGGTGGGCTGGAAGGGCGGCGGCTTCCGCTACTACCGGCTGGCGCCTTCGCTGCTGGAGCAGGACCGCTGGGGCAACCGCGTCATCAACCGGGCGTACAACGCGGCGATGCTGGCCGAGGCCCTGTGCAAGCTGGAGGGCTTCACCTATGCGCCGCTTGGCTCAAGGCACAAACCCTGTCCGGCGCAGCCCTCAGGGATCAGGCCGCCTATTTCGCCGCGGTCGATGGCATGCCGACCCGGTACTTCCTGACCTGTGTCGGCGAGACGCTATAGCTGCCGGAGTTCTCCTCCGCCCGGCTCAAGTCCTTCTTCAAGACCAACAGCTTCCGCACTGGGTATGCGACCCAGGGTCTCTTCGCCTACCACGGCAAGTTTCATCCGCGGATGGTGCCGGGCATGTTGAACCTGGTCGGCGTCGGTTCCGGCAAGACCGTGCTGGACCCGATGATGGGCTCCGGCAGGGTGTTGATCGAGGCCGCATTGTTAGGGGCCGACTCGGTCGGCTAGGACATCAGCCCCTTCCGCGCCTGCATGAGCGAGACCAAGGCCTCCGGTCTGACCATGTCGCTGGAGCGGACCGAGGGCGCCTTGCGCAATTCGGAGGCGACCTTCCACTACTTTGCCCGTCGCTATGGCGTGAACCTGCCGACAGGGACACCGAAGCCGGTTCGAAATGCGGTTCTGGAACGGGTGACGGAGGAAGGCGTCGAGTATCTGGTCTTCGGTCGTCGGTTCCGCGAACGGGGCACGACGGAGACCTATGCTTTGCTATTGTGCGCGGTTGTGCGGCAGTTCAGGCGGCGCGAAGGAGTAGCTCGACCTTGATCGCGAGCCGGTACTTGAAATGGTGTACGCAACCTTCGAGCGGCGCCGGCAGGTCCGGATGCGCCGGCGCCTGCCAATACCGATCAATGCGCAACCGGCACTACCCGCCAAGCGCGAACGCGCTCCCGCACGCTGTAGCCGAGGAAGTCGATGCCGTCGAAGACAGGGCGCGGGCGCTCGCGCCGGTTCAGGTCTGGGGCGGCGTACAGCGGGGAGGGCGGCGACGGTCGCATCGGAGGCGTCGGCGGCCTCATGCGGTCGGACATCGGTTGGTCGGGCTTTGCTACACTGCCGCGGCGAGAACCAGGATTGGTTTTCTAAGCCGCTGGGCCGTCATGGACGAATGTTCCTCGGCCCGCACCGCGATTCGATAAGGCGCGCATTCAACGCGTGCCTAGATACCCTCAACCTAAACACAGATTGGAGAACCTTCCATGGCCCTTCCCAAGAACATTGGCGAGCGTGATCGCACCATCCGACTGGTTGCGTCAGCGGTGTTGATCTTACTGAGCTTCTTCGTGTCTGCCGTCGCACTGCAGATTCTGCTGACCATCGTCGCCCTTGTGCTGCTCTACACCAGTTGGAGCCGCACCTGTTTTGCCTACATTCCGCTTGATATCAACACTAGGGAGGACAACGCCGGGTGAGCAGGACCCGCGCGACCCGCCCGTCGTGGGTCGCGCTGGTTGTGGGTGATCCCAGAAGCCGATCAACCTAAAGTCGTTGGTTGAACCACGATGAGCACGAAGGGGTTCAGAAGGCTAGGGAAGTTTGGTAGTGAATCCACCAGATCAGCACCTTGGTCGACTAGCCCAGGTTTGGGGCCGTTGTTTTTTGTTCTTCTTTGTGCGCTTCGGTGCGTCAGGCGAAGCCTGGCCAATCTAGCAATCTGAAAGGAGGTTGCCATGTAAATTGTTGGTTGTACATGTAGCTGCGGCCTGTCGCGTGGAGGTAACGAAGCGCGGGGAGCGAGGCCGG
>JGI12048J13642_10103960_pt1 | contig 13338 bp, 12 predicted proteins | sample ElkSlonscriptome_16_FD_13642 | JGI IMG/M metagenome (IMG submission 13642) | reverse complement strand
AGCTTCATCGCGGACCGTCTCGCGCTGGTCGGCGACGCCGCACATGGCGTGCATCCGATCGCGGGACAGGGGCTCAACGCCGGCCTGCGCGATGTCGCCGCGCTGGCGGATGTGCTGGAAACCGCGCGCATGCGGGGCGAGGATATCGGCAGCCCGCAGGTGCTTGTCCGCTATCAGCAATGGCGACGCTTCGACACGACGACGCTGGCCATCGCGACGGATACGTTCAACCGCCTCTTTTCGAACGACAATCCGCTTTTGCGCACGGTCCGCGATATCGGCATGGGGTTGGTCAATGCCGCCCCGGGCCTGCGGCGGGGCTTCATCCGCGAGGCCGCAGGGCTGACCGGCGACCTGCCCCGGCTGATGCGGGGATGAGGGCGGCAGCCGCAACTCTTTTCCTGACGCTGGCCGGGCCGGCAATGGCCGCCTGTCCCGACTTCTACCGTTTCGTCGATTTCGGTCTTGTCACCGGGGACGGCGCGGTCACGCGTGGTGGTCCGGTCTTCCGGGCGGAAGATTTCGACGGCACGCCGCTGCTCTTCACGCCCGGTACGATCTGCGCCGATGTCTCCGATCTGGCCCGCGACGGCCGCGGCAACCCGATCCCGGTCGTGTCGAAAATCGCCTATGACAGACGCGACGCCGATCCCGCACTCGGCTGGATCGAAGTGACCGCCTCGGGCGATGCCCATGCCATGGCGCGCCATTTCAGCGGACTTCATGCCGAAAGGCTGGGTCAGGCGGATATCACACAGGTCACGGGCGATGATTACCTCTGCGCGGTGAACAGCATCATCAGCTTCAGTTGCCAGATCGTCAGCCCCTATCCCAATGACGCACCGGTGGTCATCTATTGCGAGGACGGGGAATGCCTGAGCTTCGCCATCGCCATGACGGACCGTCTGGCGATATCGGCGAACTGGCCGATGTCGGTGCAAAGCGTCGCATGGCAGGCCGATGATATCGTCGCGCGGATCAACGGTATCGCCGATTTCCTTGCACCGATCTCTTCGGGGCTCTGACTGCCGGCACGAAAGGCCCGGCGAAACCTGATCTTGACCGGAGGGGTGATGACCCTCCGTGGCTGGATATCCGGGGATGGAAACTAAGGACCACAGATTGCTGCGTGGTAAAGCGACCGCGCGGTCAGTCGTCGATCTTGCGCGCCTCGTCCATCAGCATCACCGGGATACCGTTGCGAATGGGAAAGGCCACGTGACCGGTCTTGCTGATCAGCTCTTGCCGCTCTGCATCGTATTCAAGCGTGTTGTGGGTCACAGGGCATACCAGCGCCTCGAGCATCTTGGGATCGAACAGGGCTTCGCTCATTGCATGATCTCTTCGCCATTGCCGCCACGCAGGGCATATTCGATCAGCGTCATGAGGGTTTCACGCCGCGTGCTCAGTGATGGCGCCTCAAGCAGGGCCTGCTTGTCCTCGGGATCGAAAGGACAAAGCATCGAAAGCGAATTGATGAGCAGTTCGTTCTCGGCTTCGCCCAGACTGTCCCAATCGGTCGACAGGCCCTTTTCACCCAGGTATTTGCCCAGTGCTTCCATAAAGACAGGCCGGTCGAAATCAGGGTCTTTCTCGGTCGGGCCGAGATCGCTGTCAAAGCCGTTCCAATTCACCTTGCAGCGCCGGTAGGGGGTGAAGCCTTCGACCTCTTCCATCACGCGGTAGCGCGAGGCGCCCGAAAGCGTGATCATGTAGCGACCATCCTCCGTCTCGGAAAAGGCCGTCACCCGTCCCGCACAGCCGATGGTGTGCAGGCGGCTGCCGCCGGGGGTTTCGTAAGGCTGCACCATCCCGATCAGGCGATCACTCGATTTGAGCACATCATCCAGCATCGCAAGATAGCGCGGCTCGAACAAATGCAGGGGCAGCCTTGCACGCGGCAGCAAAAGCGCGCCGGGCAATGGGAACACGGGGATGACGTCCGGCAGATCAGTCTTTGAAATCATGAGGTTTAGGTAGGCCGCACAGCCTGTCAGGCAAATATCATCGACGAGAGTTTTCTGCGTCCGTTCAGGACGATCGGATCCTTGGCCTCGAGCGCGTCGAAGATCGTGAAAAGCTGCGCCTTGGCGGCCCCGTCGTTCCACTCGCGGTCACGGCGGAAAAGCTCGAGCAACTCGTCCACGGCCTCTTGCACCTTTCCGTTGGCGTGCAAGGCCTTGGCCAGATCGAAGCGGGCCTGATGATCGTCCGGCGCGGCCTCGACCGCGGCCTGCAGATCGGCCACCGGGCCGGCGTTGGCCGCCTCGCGGGCAAGGGTGATCTGCGCATGGGCCGCTTCGAGTGCGGGGTCGGTCGAAATTTCGGCCGGCGCGCCGTTCAGGATGGCCTCGGCCTGATCGATATCGCCAAGCGCGATATAGGCCCGGACAAGCCCGGCATAGGCAGCGGCGTTGTTGGGGTCTTCCTGCAGGATCGCGGCGAATGTCTCTGCGGCGTCGGTGGCAGCGCCCTCGTCCAGCATCTGATCGGCGGCGGCGATCGCCTCGGCCAGACCGTCGCTTTCGCCCTCACCGCCCATGGCGGCGATTTTCTGGACGAATTCGTTGACTTGCGACGGCGGCAACGCCCCCTGAAACCCGTCGACGGGACGGCCCTGATGAAAGGCATAGACCGTCGGGATCGATTGCACCTGCAACTGGCCCGCGTAGGCCTGATTGCTGTCGACATCGATCTTGACCAGCTTCACGCGGCCCTTGGCCTTTGTCACGGCATCTTCGATGGCCGGGCCAAGCGTCTTGCACGGGCCGCACCACTGCGCCCAGAAATCGACGATCACCGGCACTTCGTTCGAAGCCTCGATGACGTCGGTCATGAAGGTTGCGTCGGTTCCGTCCTTGATCAGATCAGCGGCGGCGGGCTGTGTGTCACCGAGTTCCAGCATGTCTGTCTCCTTGCAGTATTCGTTCACCCCTATATGTGCGCTTGCGGCCCGAAGGCCAAGGGGGGTTGGCGCTTTACCTTGTCTTGGCCCGCTCATAGCCTGCCGACATGACGCAGACGCAACACGGACCGAAGCTGGGCGCGATCGCCGTTGTCGTACACGACCGACGGCTGTTGCTGGTCAAACGCCGCAATCCGCCCAACGCGGGACTCTGGGGTTTTCCGGGCGGACATGTGGAACTGGGCGAAACCGCATTGCAGGCCGCCGTGCGCGAACTGGCCGAGGAAACGGGCATCATCGCCACGCCGCGCGGCTACCTGACGAATATCGACGTGATCCAGCGCGACGCTGACGGGGCGGTGGCGTTCCACTATCTTCTGGCGGTCGTGACCTGCACCTATGTGAAAGGCGTGCCCGTCGCGGCCGACGACGTGAGTGATGCGGGATGGTTTACCGCGCAACAAACGCGGGACCTGCCGGCCGTGCCGAACCTGCAGGCGGTGATTGACCGCCTCGATCTCTAGGGTTCGGTCACGGCCACCATCGGCCCCAGCCGGAACCCGAAATCGCTACGCCCCAGATCACGCGCGAAAAGCCGCGAGACCTTGCCGTCGAAGAACAGCGCATTGGGCAGGCCCAGCCCGTCGCGAAAGAGCCGCCCGAAGCTGTGGAAATTCACCGGTTCGTTGGAAATGGCAAAGACCGCGCGGCTGCCGTCGGCGCTTGTGCCGACACCGTTGCGGATAAAGCGCGACGCGCTGTCGGGCAGAAAACGCGGGTGCAGCGCGCCGTCGATCACCAGCATCGGTCCCGACTGCGTGGCATCGCGGCAGGCGGGGGCCTCGTCGAGGTAGCGCATCGTCTCGTATACCTGCGCGGATGTGTCGGTGATGCAGAAGACGCCGTTGGGCAGCAACCCGAAGTTTCCCGGACCGGCGTTGGGGATCACGCGCATCGTCTCGACCCCGTTCTCGATGTAATGTCCCACCGGGGACCGGTCGTCGTGATACATCCCGGCATTCATCGCGAATACCAGTGTCCCGACGCCCGGCTGGTCGGCGATACCGCCGAAGCTGCCGATCACCTCGCCCGTCGCGTCCTCATGGAAAAGGCGCAGGTCTTCGGCGGTCGCATCGACCTCGCAGACCGTGTAACCGGCACCGTCGAACACCATGTCGCGACAGTCGACCGCCAAGCCCGGGCTGGCCCAGAGCAGCAATGCCCCCAAAAGCCCGCGCATCAGTCGTCGAGGTCCTGCCGCACATGGTCGGAATCCAGAAGGGCGCGGGTCGCCTCCATCTGGTCGAAGGTCTCGTCGGTCTGGAACCGCAGTTCCGGCGCGAACTTCATCGTGCCGCCTTTGACGACCTGATGGCGGATCTCCACCGTGTTGCGACGCAGCGCGGCCAGTGCCGCCTCCTTGTTCTGCCCGCCAAGGGGCAGCACGAAGGCAGTCGCGATCCGCAGATCGGGACTCATCCGGACCTCGCCGACGGTGATCGACATCGCCGACAGTTCCTCATCGTGAATGTCGCCGCGTTGCAGCACCTCGGACAATGTCCGGCGGATCATCTCGCCCACGCGCAACATGCGCTGGGTGGGGGCTTTGCCTGCACGTTTGGTATTCTTTGCCATAAGCCCCATGTAGTCCTGCCGGCGGCCAATGCCAAGCAAGGCTTTGCGTCATAAGCCAAGCCCCGCTAAGACAGGCGGAACTGGAACAAGGACCATCACCATGACCGAAACACCAGGCATCGTCATCACCGGCGCATCGGGGCGTATGGGCCGGATGCTCATCAAGACCGTGATGGACTCCGACAAATGTCATCTGGTGGCCGCACTCGAGCATGAGGACAGCGATTGGCTCGGGCAGGACGTGGGCACAATGATCGGCGGTCAGCCGGTGGGTGTGACGGTGACGGACGATGCGGTCGAGGCCTTCGCCAAGGCGCAGGCCGTGATCGACTTTACCGCGCCCGCCGCAACGGTCGGTTTTGCGGGTCTTGCGGCACAGGCACGCGCGGTTCATGTGATCGGCACCACCGGGCTGACCGAGGATGACCTGAAGGCGATCACCGCCGCGGCCCGTCATGCGGTCATCGTCCGGGCGGGAAACATGTCGCTCGGCGTGAACCTGCTGACCCGCCTGACCGAAAAGGTCGCGGCGGCACTCGACGAGGCGTTCGACATCGAAGTGATCGAGGCCCATCACAATCAAAAGGTAGATGCACCCTCGGGCACGGCGCTGATGCTGGGCGAGGCCGCAGCGCGCGGTCGCGGGGTCGCACTGGCCGACGTCAGTGAAAGCGGGCGCGACGGCATGACCGGCGCACGCAGGAAAGGCGACATCGGCTTCAGCGCGATCCGGGGCGGTGACATCGTGGGCGAACATGACGTTCTTTTTGCCGCGGCGGGCGAGCGGATCGTCCTGCGCCACATCGCCACCGACCGCGCGATCTTCGCGCGCGGCGCGCTGACGGCGGCGCTTTGGGGGCAGGACAAATCGCCCGGCGCATACGACATGATGGATGTGCTGGGTATATGAGATCCGCCTCACGTGGCGGTGATTGAACCGAATCGAGGGTATGCGCGTAAATAGACCATATCCGCTCCGAGAGGTTCATGATGAGACATCTTGCCCTGACAACCCTGCTGGCCGCCCTGCCACTGTCCGCCGCCGCCGACGGGTTCGCACCGATAAAGGACGAAGAGCGGTTTCTCTCGCTCGTGGAAGACCGGGAATTGCGCATCTACCTTTACGGGTTGCGCATTCAGGTCGAGGAAACGGGCACGATCGAAGGCTCGGCCATCGGCTGGGATATCACCGGCACATGGTCATGGCAGGACGGATATTTCTGCCGCGAACTGGCATGGGGTGGCGACCCCATCCCCTACAACTGCCAGCTCGTCGAAGCCCGCGGGGATGATCGCATCCGGTTCACCGTCGATCAGGGGGCCGGCGACTCGGCCACCTTCCGTATCGAGTGATCACCCCAGTTCATCGGCACCGTAACGCAGGATGACCGGCACGATCAGGTCTTCCTCGTCCACCAGATGGCGGTCGAGAAGGCCTTCGAGCCTTGCAAGTTCACCCTGAAAATGGCCCGCCGCATCCTGTAGCCTGGACCGTTCGGCGCGGAGACCCAGAACCTCGTTGGCACGGCTGACGAAGTCGGCGAGATACCCGTCGAGGTCGTGGTGGTCCTTGTCGAGGATCTCGAACCCTTTTTCGATCCGCGAATCCTTGGTCACAAGCTTGGGAAAATAATGCTGGTCTTCGATCATGTGGTGGCCGTGCAGTTGCTGCACGAACATCCCGCCGTACCGCGATACCATGCCGGCGAAAGGCTCGGCTTCCAGCTTGCGATCCAGCAGCATCTCGGTCCCGTTGCGCATCTCGGACATCAGGCGGCGGAACATCATGTGCCGGTCCAGCCAGAAGGCGATCAGGTCATTGAAACCGGGATCGGCACGCCACTCCCCGCGCGGGTATTCACGCAAGAGAACCCCGAGCGCATCGGGAAGGGCGGATCGGTTGGCAAGGCGCAGTTCGGGTGTCATGTCTTTGAAAACTCGGCTCTCGGCGGATGACGCGTAGCACGCGGGCTGCGGTCATGAAAGCCCGGGCGCTAGTAGTCCCGCTCGAAGAAGATGCCGATGCTTGTCTCGCCGTCCTGGTCGACACCGCCCTTGGCCGTGATCCCGGATGCGATGTCGAGATTGAGGTTGATCTCGGTCTCGCCCTGACTGTTGACCGTGACATCGGTATAGACGTTCTCGGACAGATAGGCGCCCGCACGCACGGCTGCATTGCCGTCTTCGTCGGTGGTCACGTCGAAATCATCGAGGCCGAGGTTCGACCGGACCCCGTCAAGCGTCCCGCCACCCCGACCGGCCAGCGTACTGACGGCCGAGGCCAGTTGGACGGCTTGCAGCGGGCTGATGCTGTTGAGATCCCGGCCGAAGATCAACTGCGCCAGAACCTCATCCTGGGGAAGCTGCGGCACGGATTCGAAGCGCACCTCGGGCGACGCTGCGGGGCCTTCGATGATGATGTTGATCGTGGTGCCCGTCCTTGACACCGTGGTGGCCACCAGCCTGATGAACGGATTGAAATCCCCCTGCAGCGTGGCGGACCCCTCGTTCAGTTCGAACCGCTGTTGCAGAATATCCAGCCGGCCGCGGATCAGCGAAAACCGCCCGACGGGGATGACATCCGCGGTCGTGCCGCCGATCCGCAGACTGCCGCCCAGTTCAGCGTCCAGTCCGCGCCCGCGAATGAAAATCCGCGACGGGGCATTGATCGTGATGTCCAGCGGGAAGGGCCGCGCGGTGCCGCCACCGGCATCCGCCTGTTCTTGCTGCAAAAGCCCCGCACGGTCCAGCGTAAGCTGCACATCCGCGGGCGGATTGACGTGGCTGACGTCCGGCAGGTCCCCCAGCGCACTGACCGACGACGACGGCACCTGCACGTTCGTCTCGCCAAGGTCGAGCGTTCCGGCGATGCGCGCACCGCCCGACAGCGGACCCGTGACGGTGATCCGGCCGTCGATCTCGGTCTGGTAGAGGTCGGGATCGCGGAACACCACGTCGTCGAGGTCGATCGTCAGGGCGGCATCAAGCCCCCCCGTCAGATCGATGGGACCGCTGACTGTCAGCCCACCCCCCGCGTCGACCGCGCTGCCGATATCGACCTGCGCGCGCCCGCCGTTCAGCGTCACCGCGCCGGAAATATCCGTCAGCGTCTGCCCCAACGCGGGCGCCGAAAGCCGGCCGCCGGCCACATCCACCCGACCGCTGAGCGATGTCAGCGCAGGCGGTCCGTTCACGGAAAGCGCGAAATCCGCCTGCCCGCTCAGCCGGCGCGGATCAAGCGCGGCATTGGCCAGCGCCAGCGGTGCGCTGCCGTCGATATCCATATCCAGCGTCCCGTCGGCGTTGTACTGCCCCGCGATATCCGCCGAAAGGCCGCCCGGTCCCGTGCCGGTCGCGTCGACACCCCAGTTGCCGGCCTCGTCCAGCGACGCGCTGCCCGTGGCGCGCACCGGCCCGCTGATCTGGTCGGTCAGCACACCGACGTCGCGCAAACTGGCGTTGAAACGCCCCTCGCCGAAGCCGCCCGCGCCATTCAGTGCCGCCACGATCGAAACCTCGCGCGTCGAGACCTCAAGCGTGCGCACGCCCAGAACACCGTCCTGCAAACCGATCGTCGCGTTGATCCGCCCCGTGCCCGCCAGAAGCGGATCGATGGTGGGAATGCCGACCTCCAGATCCTCGCTCTGCACGTTCAGCTGCGTCTCGAAGGCGCTGAGGTCCGGCATGACAGAGCCCGAGGCGCTCAGGTCGATACTGCCCGCGATCTCGCGGCCCACAAGATCGGCGAAGGCCCCCAGTTGTGCGACATCGGCCGCGATTTCACCCGTGATCTCGCGCCCGTCCTGCGGGCCGGCGACGACCACATCCGCCGACACGGACGTGCCGGCACCCTGCACCGACAACACCGCCTCGGTGGCATCCCCGGCAGCCGGGGTCGCCGTCAGGCTCGCGGTGATGGGCCCCGACAGGCCGGGGTCGAGGATCGCCGCATCGTTGATCCTGACCCTCACATCGCCCGCATTGCTGCCATCGAGGTCGATGTCCGCGCTACCCGACAGCGATACCGCAGGGGTCGCCACATCGAGGTCCTGAAACGAAAACGCGTCCGCAGCCGTCCGGCGGAACGTGCCCGCGATCCGCCCCCGGCCTGCAAGAAAGGGGTCGAGCCGCTCTTGCCCGATCGCCAGATCCGCCGTGGTGCCATCGAGGGTGATGTCGAACAGCAGATCCGCGGTGCGCAACTCTCCCTCGGCCTGCAGATCGACGGCCCCCGAAAGCGGCATGCCCGCAATCGCGGCGTAACGTCCAAGGTTCTCCGCATCCGCCGCAATTGACGCGCGGATGATCCGGCCCCCGTCACCCGGCAAGACCTCGCCGTCGGTCGAGAATTCCGTTTGGGGCAGATCACCGGAAACCGCGAAACGGATCACCTCATCGGCATCCTGCCGCAGGGTGCCGGTGACACTGGCCGGGCCATCCAGTTGCGGGACCACATCGGCAAGATCGGTCAGGCGGGCGGTGAAATCGGCGATGGCCCCTGTGCTGGTCAGCGCTGCCGAGCCGACCACGCTGGCGGCACCGGTACTGATATCAAGGCCCTCGATCCGCGTGCCGGTCATGTCCCGCACGATGCCCACGGCAACCGCGCCCTGTCCTTCGAGCAACCGGTCGGCTTGCGGGATGCCGATGGCCAGATCACGGGTCTGTCCGTCGATACGCACATCGAAAACACCATCGAGCGGCGTCGCCTCGGCGCGGATCTCGACCTCGGCGGCACCACCGATATCGCGGCCCGCAAGCGTCGAAAAGCGTCCCAGACCGTCGATACCCGCCATGATCGTCGCGTCGGTCGCAAATCCCGCGTCAGGCCCCGCGATCGTCGCACGTGCGTTCAGGCGCAGCCCGGCCCCGTCGACGGTCAAGCGGCTGATTTCGGCCATGTCCCCGCCCCGCCACGACATCTGCAACTCGCCGCCGATGCGGTCGCCGAGCGCTTCGCGCGCGCCGGCATCGTCAAGGCTCAGCCCGTCGGCGGCGTAATCCACCTGCGCGGTGAAGGCGGGTGTGGTGCCCGGCGCGGGCGCACGGATCAGACCGCCACCTGTCAACGTCGCCTCTTGCAAGGCCAGCCCCGGGCGCGTCAGCCCGGTCAGCGCCACGTTCGCCCGCCAGTCGTCCGAGACATCCACATCGTAGGAAACGTCCAGATCAAGACCCTCGACAAAGGTTTCCGGCCCGCTGACCGGCAAGAGAACAGGGGCCGACCCGACGGCTGTGATCCCGCCGTCAACGTCGATCAGCTGCGGCCAGCCGTCCGCACCGATCCGCACCCGTCCGTCAAGCGTCAGCCGCCCGGCATCGAGGCTGAGGTTCGGGATATCGACCGCCCCGTCGGGGCCGGTCAGCACCTCGGCTTGCAGGCTTGCGTCATCACCGAAAAAATCCGCATAGGCCGGCTGGAACAAAGGCGAGACGTCGCCGGTGACATCGAGCGTGGCGCGGGTGCCCGCCTCTGTGCTTGCAAGCGTGAAATCCCCGCCCAGACGCTCTTGCCCGTCGGTGGCCAGCGTCAGGGTCGCGGCGAAATCATCCAGAGGCGCATCGCCCGCGATCTCAAGCTGCACCGAAGGACCGCCGGGCAGGCCCAGCAGGGTCGCGGCGATCCCGCCCTCGCCCTCGTCCAGCCGCAACAGGATACCAAGCCTGCGCGTCTCATTGTCGAAACTGCCGTCGAAGGCGAAAACACCCCTCTGCGCGCCCAGCCTCTCGGCGGTGATATCGGCCTCGCCTTCCCCGTCTGCCAGACGCGCGCTTCCGGTAAGCGAAAAGTCCAGCGGCTCACCCAGAAAATCGGGCCCGAGCGAGATACGGTCGATGTCCAGCGCGCCCAGCGCGACGCTGACGGGCAGTTCGGGCAGGCTGAAAGGTTGTGCTTCGGGGCTTGGCCCCGTGTCCTCGCCCAAGGGCGCGCGGGCGACCGTGATCTGCGCTGCCCGCAACTGCCTGATGTCGATGGCGCCCCGCAGCAAGGCACGGCGGTTCCATGTCATGACCACATCCTCGAGCGTCAGCCAGACGCCTTCGGTATCGGCAATGGTCATCTGCGCGATCGTCGCTTCGGAACTCAGCGCGCCATCGAAGCCTCTGATCGTGACTTCGCGCCCCTCGCCCGACAGGTTGTCCTCGATAAGGCCGGTCAGAAACCCGCGATCGTCGTCCTCGGTCTGGCCCGCGGCAACGGTGGCGAAGGCGGCAAGACCCGCAGCGGCGGCAGCGATCAACAGTCGTCTCAAAATGCCTGTCCTATCCCGATGTAAACCTCGACACCGCCAAAGGCGTCATCACCCGAGGCGGGGGTGCCGATATCAAGCCGGATCGGGCCGATCCCGGTATCATAGCGCACGCCCAGCCCGGTGCCCGCGTGCCAGTCACCGCCTTCGGACGGCACAGACGTATCCCCCACGTGGCCCACGTCGTAAAACCCCACAATTGAAAGGTTCTCTCTGAAAAGATAGCGCGCTTCCAGCTGCGCCCCGATGAACGACGTCCCGCCCGTGGTCACCACATCCATGCCCTGCATCGTCTCGATCCCGAGGGACTGATAGGGCTGGCCGCGCACGGTGCCGCCACCCCCCGAATAGAACAGGAAATCGGCGGGTGCCTGCACCAGCGATGCCCCCAGAACGCTGCCCGCCTGCCCGCGCCCCGCAAGTGTCAGCTGGTCTTCCGCGCCCAGCGTCAGATACCCGCGAAGATCGGCGAAAAGCCGTGCGCCCGTGAAAGAATCATCGATGCTGATAAAAGGCGTCGCGACCAGACCCACGTAGTACCCGTCTTGCGCATCCGCGGAATCGTCGCGCCGGTCCAGCGTCGCATCGAGCGGCAGGGTCAGCAGCGTGTATTGGCGCGCGCCCAGATCACTTTCTTCATCGGCATAAAGCAGTCCGACCCCGGCACGCACTGTCAGGTCGTCTGTCACGATACGCGAAAAGCCGGTTTCGACCGAAATGGAATCGAGCAGGAACCCCGGCTCGTCCTGGCGGCTGATCTCGCCGGTCAGGAAATAGTCTGTATCCGGCCCGAAGACCGCGGGCCGGTTGAAGCTGGCCCCGATACTATAGTCGGTGCCGCCGGTCTCGCCGTTGATCCCCGCGATTTCGGCATCGACGCGGAATCGTTCCGCCCCGCCCAGAAAGTTCCGGTGCAACCAGAAGCCCGAGACCCGCAGCCCTTCGATCGACGACAGTTCCAGCCCGAAACCGAAACGTCGCGGGACAGCTTCGGAAACCTGCGCCGTCAGGCCGAGCGTATCACCCGGACCGATGGCCTCGTTCTCGGTGAACGCCACGCTTTGGAATGTGCCCGTCCGGCGCAGACGGCGTTCGGCCCGCGTGATCTCGGCGGGGGAAAAGACCTCGCCCACCGGCAGGCCGGCGATCTGGCGGATACGTGCATCCGAAACGACCTCGTTGCCGGATACCGCCAGATTGCCGAACCGCAGCCGGGGTCCGGTATCGAAGTCGACGGCGACGTCCAGTTCCTCGTCGGCGTGGCGCGCGACGATACTCTGATCGGTGACATCGACCTTCGCATAGCCCAGATCGCGCCAGCTACCGACCACCCCGCGCACTGCTCTTTCTATTTCACCCGACCGCGCGGGGGCGCCGGGTGCAAGTGCATCGGGCAGGCCGGTCTCGGGCGGCAGCGGCGTCATCCGCACCGCGCCGAAGGTGAACTGCGGACCGGGTTCGACCCGGATCACGACCTCTTCGATCGAGTCGGGCGCGGCAAGCGGCTGGATATCCGCCGCCTCGATCCCGTCGATCGTGATCGAGACGACGACGCTGTAATATCCTTCGGCGTAAAGCGCGGTCAGCACACGACGATAATCGGCCCGTGCGGCGGCGATGTAATCCTGCGGGGCGGCATCTTCATCGAGCGACCGCAGCAACGAGGCCGCATCGATCGCACCGCGTGCCGTCTCGGACTGCAAGCGGACCTCCTGCGCCATCCCGGGACCCGCGAAAAGAGCACCCGCCACGAGCAGCCCGGCGACCGATTGTATCCGACGGCTCATGCGGCCCCACCCTGAACACTTACAGACATTCGCTCAGAGATAGCCCGATCGCTTCCGATTTGCCACTCACATCCTCCGGCGCCGCGCATTTGGACTATGCGCAGCGCCGATCACAGGATAGTTTTCAGGCCATGAAGGATCTGGCCCTGCCCGCGCAAAAAGCACTGCGTCCGCCCGCGAAGGTCATGCGCCTGCGCCGGATGGGGGCTGCCTTTCCGACACGGCTGTCGTTCCTGCGAACGCTGCTGCGCAGGCTGGCTGCCGACAACGCCACGGTCACGCGCCCGATCTGGCGGATGACACCCGAAGGCTTCGGCCATGCCACCTATCAGGTGCGGCTTGGGGGCCATGACTACACGCTGGTCGCGGTCGCGACCGACCTGCCGGCCGAAGAGCGCACCGACCGTGTGATCGCCACCGCATGGGACACATCCTACGTTCTCTATGACGGAATTCCGACCGAGGCCGAGCTTGCGCGGATCGTGACCGACGCCCCCCGGCAAGAGGCCGCCCGCTTCGGCCCCCGCGATCTCGTTCTCAGCCGGGCGAACAAATCTGTGCGCCTTTTCGATCACGTGGTCGCGGCCCTGCGCGCCGGCCGCCAGCCCGACGCCGACAGACTTCGGCGGACGGGCTACCTGATGCGCACCACCGCGGTCTACGGCAACGGCAAGTTCGGTATCGCCGATCGCGGCCGCATCGCCGCCCGTCCGGGGCTGTCGGGGCCCTTCATGGCGGAAATGCTGGCGGTCTGGCTGAT
>JGI12048J13642_11474084_pt1 | contig 13344 bp, 17 predicted proteins | sample ElkSlonscriptome_16_FD_13642 | JGI IMG/M metagenome (IMG submission 13642) | reverse complement strand
GATTGCCGGATCAAGATCGTCCCGGTGCGCGGGGCCTCCGAGCCGGTCCACCATTTCCGGCTCGTGCGCGGGCGGTAGCCGGCGCCGCCGAGGCGGACGCCGGCCGAAGGGTCAACTCCCGAAGATCACGCCGCTGCGCTGGAAATCACTGTCGCGCCGCAGCACCCTTGCGGTCGTCCGATTTCCATTCTTCTGGTTCAAGGTCATCGTGTTGCCATCGCGCAGCATGAAGATCTTGGTCCGGCCGGTGGCGGTTTCGTAAAACAGCTGGTTCGCGATCGGGCTGGGCTTGAGCGTGAACTTGTACCACTGCGTCCAGGCCTTCGCCCCGTCCTTGATACGATACCACAGGATCTCGTTGCGCGATCCCTTGGTCTGGAACTCGCGGATGAAATCCGCTCGATCGCCATCGCTACGGTAGTATCCCGATATCGACGGACCGCGCAGCACCGCCGCGCTTGGCGGCTGTGCGGGGCGGGCGGCAGCCTGCTGGATCGCGTATTGAGTCGGCAGGATCTCGGTCGTGTTGCGGATATAGGCCAAGTCGGCCCGCCCGCCCGCGGTGATGATCGCGTTGGCGCCCTGCAGGCGATCGTTGCCATAATCGAACCAAACCGCAGCGCCTCCGCCGCCGACCGCGGCAAAGCCGACCGAAGCGCCGTGCGCATCGCCGCCAAAGCTGCGATTGTCCTTCTTGAACAGGCCGACCGTGACGCTCGCGCCCGCGCCGATCGAGAGGAACTTGAGCGAGAGCGTGTGATAGGTCGTGATCGGGTTGCGCTTGGCGGTGTCGAAGGCGAAGCCGTTCTCCCCTTCCGCGCCGACCCCGAAGGCCGCGCCGCCCCCGCCGCCGATCGTCAGCGTGCGATAGCCGTTGGAGCGCGCGCTATCGAGCAGCGCGTTGAAGCAGGGCAGCTGCTGGAGCCGTGCGACCGTCGCGCCGGGCCCGACATTGCGCGCGTTGAGCATGACGGTGTCCACCCCACACTGCACCGCGCTGTTGGCGATGGTCGAGAGGACCGGGCCGACTTCGCGCAGCGTGTTCTTCGCCATGTTGACGAAATCGCCATCATTGCGCCGACACCGCCCGATCGCGAAATCCTCGACCAGATTGCCCTCGCACGAGGGCAAAGCCTGATTGATCTTGCACGGACGCTCGCCATTCGCACCGCAGCCGGCCACCTGTTCGGGGCGCGGGATGATCGGCTTGGGCTTGGGTCTGGTCGCGCAGCGCTTTCCGATCGGTTTCTCGATCGCGCCGGGCACGCAGGAGGGAATGTGCTCCCACACCTTGCACGGTCGCTGGCCGACACGGCCACAATATTTAGGATGCGCGCTCACCCGCTCGCCAGCCCTGGCGCTTGCTTCGAGCGGGCCGCTGCTGATGGGCGCGAGGGCGGCGAGCCCCAGCCCGGCGGCGGCCAGCCCGAATTTGAGCGCAAGCGCGCGTTTAACGATAAGTGCCCATGGTCTGATCCGATACGTCATCGCCAGTCTCCCCAATTCGACGGCTTGAGCGATTGCAGGATAGCAACCTGACGCGCAATTTTGTTCAGCTAACGTTGCCCCAAACTGAACAAATCTTGCAGGATGGTACACGAATCGGGCCGAAAGTCCAGCCTCACGCCGTCACCGCCCTGATTTTGCGAGGTATTTCGCGAGACATGTTTTTGGGTGCGCAGCCCTTGGCAGCCTGCCTGCTCAGCGCCCGAGTTCAGCGCGCGGGATCTTCATCCCCTTGGTGCGGCTGGTGAGGTGATAGTCGCGGCACAGCGCGCAGCGATAGGCGCGCAAGGTGAACGGCGCGCGCGCGGCCACGGCCTCGGCCTCCTCGCGCGTTGTGAAACGGCGCTTGCGCTGACAGATGCCGGGGCGGGTCTTCATCCAGCGGGCCTGCCTGGCGCCCCGGTGCCTTCAGCCGGCTTTTCGCGCCCTGCGCGCCGCGATGAAGCTCGCAACGAAGGCGGCAAGCGCCAGCAGGCTCGTTGCCGCTATCAGCCCGGTACGCACGATTGCGGGCATATCGCCGCGCCCGAGCGCGCCGCTCAGCGGCATCATGAGCGCGATCAACACGACCAGCGTGAGCGCGGCTGCAAGATGCGCGATCGCCCTGTTTTCGCGCATGACCCCCTGCTGGCAGATCAGCAGGACCATGCCAAACCCGCCGGGGATGAGCGCGGTGAGCGAAGGCGTGTCCGAGCCCAGATAGGCCCAGGCCGAGATCACGATCAGCGCCCCGGCATTGATGAGGTTTGCCAGCGCAGCAGAAGGCATTGCGCGTCTCCCTCTTCCCGACAGGGATTACTTGACCAGTTCGACCTGTTCGAAATCGAGTTCGACCGGGGTTGCGCGGCCGAAGATCGAGACCGAGACCTTGACCTTCGCCTTGTCGAAATCGAGCTCCTCGACCACGCCGTTGAAGCTTGCAAAGGGCCCGTCGAGCACCTTGACAGAATCGCCGATCTCGTAATCGACCTGGATATCCTGCTTGGGCGCGGCCTTGGCCTCTTCCACCCCGCCGAAATAGCGCGCGGCCTCCTTTTCGGAGATCGGCTGGGGCTTGTTGTTGTTGCCCAGAAAACCCGTCACCTTGGGGGTGTTCTTCACAAGGTGATAGATATCATCGTTCATCCGCAGCTTGGCGAGTACATAGCCCGGCATGAACTTGCGTTCGACCTGGACCTTCTTGCCGCGCTTCACTTCGGTCACGGTCTCGGTCGGCACCTCGATTTCCTCGACCCCTTCGGTCAGGCCCAGGCGATCCGCTTCGGCGAGGATCGCTTCCTTCACCTTGTGTTCGAAACCGGAATAGGCGTGAATGATATACCAGCGGGACATGGATTATCCTTGATGAAGACGCGCGATGGTCGCTGCGGGGCGATCAGGCGAGCGAGAGGAGAAACTTGACGACGGCATTGAACACCGAATCGATGCCGAGGAAGAACAGCGAGAGCAGAACCATCATGATGAACACGAAGATCGCGGTGCGCACCGTCTCTTCGCGCGTGGGCCACACGACCTTTGAAGTTTCCGAGCGGACCTGATTGACGAATTCAGGGATGCTGGGCTTCTTCTGCTTGGGTTGAGCCTTGGGGGGTTGAGCCTTGGGAGCCTCGGCCATGATCGTGCTGCGCTTTCTCGAGAAATGTGGTGAGCTCGCTTTCAGGTAGGTCTCATCGCCCTCCGGGACAAGATCGCCGGGGGGCATGCCACTTACCAATGTCAGGAGACCTGTGGCCAATATGCCTTCGGTGTGGGAATTGCAAGCGGTGCGCAGCGCTTCAGGCCTTTCGTTTTGGAGCGCAGCGCCCTAGCGTGCGCGTTTTGGGGTTAACCAGCAGGGATTTGCAGACAGATATGGCAGCTCAACCGACCGGCGCGGAGGCGTGGATCGCGCCGATCACCAATGTCTCGGACTTCATCTGGGTGGGAACGTGGAACGGTGCGGAGGTGATCCCCTTTCCGCCGATGACGATCATCCTGCTCGGCATCGGCCTGTGGATCATGATCGGCCTGCGGTTCTATCCGCTCGTCAAGCTCGGCAGCGCCTTTGCCGGGCTGTTTGCCAGCCGCAAGGGCGATGGCGAGGGCGAGATCAGCCCCTTCGCCGCGCTTTCGACCGCGCTTTCAGGCCAGGTCGGCACGGGCAATCTCGCCGGCGTTGCAACCGCGATCGCGCTGGGCGGGCCGGGCGCGATCTTCTGGATGTGGATCACGGCGCTGTTTGGCATGGCGCTCGCCTTTGCCGAAGGCAGTCTTGCGATTCGCTTCCGTGAGCGCACCAGCGACGGGGTGCTGCGCGGCGGACCGATGACCTACATCATGATTGGGCTGGGGCCGAAATGGACCTGGCTTGCCGTGGTCTTCTGCCTCGGCACGCTGTTTTCCGCGTTGGTGACGGGCAATTCGATCCAGGCCAATGCGGTTGCTGACGGGTTGAACGAGCTGCTGGGAATCGAGGAAGCGATCGGCGGGGCGATCGTCGCGGTGCTGGTCTTCATCGTCATCATCGGCGGGATCAAGTCGATCGGCAGCGTGGCGGAAAAGGTCATCCCGTTCATGGCGGGGGCCTATATCCTCATCGCCCTGGTCGCGCTCGCGATGAACTTTTCCGAGATCCCCGCAACCTTCGGGCTCATCTTCCATGGCGCGTTCAATCCGCAAGCCGCGGTCGGCGGGTTTGCGGGCGCGGCGATCATCATCGCGCTGCGCGCAGGGGTGGCGCGCGGGCTCTTCTCGAACGAGGCGGGCCAGGGCTCGACCGCGATCGCCCATGCCGTCGCACAAACCAACGATCCCGAAGCGCAGGGGCGCATGGCGATGCTGGGCACCTTCATCGATACGATCGTGATCTGCACCATGACCGCGCTCGTGATCCTCTCGGTGCGCGGCGAATTCACCGCGGGCGCGCAGACGGTCGCCTATGCCTGGCAATCGGACCGGGTCGGCTTTGAGATGACGAGCGCGGCTTTCGCAACCGCCTTCCCCACGCTCATCGCAGGCGTGCCGATCGGCACGCTTGTGACGAGCATTGTGCTGATCCTGTTCGTATTCACCACCTTGCTGACCTGGTCCTATTATGGCGAGCGCGCGATCACCTTCCTGTATGATCGCATCCCGGGCTCGTCGCGCTCGGGCGAGAAGGTGCTGCACATTGCCTGGCGCATCGTATGGTGCGTCGTCATCTGGCTCGCTGCAGCGCAGCCTTCGGAGCTGGTCTGGCGGCTGGGCGACATTTCCAATGCGGCGATGGCCCTGCCCAACCTGCTGGCGCTGCTGCTGCTGTCGGGCGTGGTGTTCAAGCTCGCCAGGGGCATCAAGGATGCAGGCACCGAGCACACCGCCGTGACGCCCGAGGAGCCCAACGAATACTAGGCCCTGGCCATTGGCACTGGCGCGCGGCGGAGCGGGGCGCTGGGGCCCTGCGACGAGAAACGCCCGGCCGCGCGAGGCGACCGGGCGTTTCTTTATGATGCGATCCTTTTGTTGCGCGTGGCGCAAAAGCCGCAAGGGCGGGCGATCAGCGGCCGAGCAGGCGCCACAGCAGGCGGGGCTGCGTCATCGGCTGGATCGGCCCGTGCTTCTTGAGCCGTATCGAAGCATCCGAAAAGGGGCGCGGGCTGCTCCAGCTGTCTGGCCGGCTGGAATGGATCAGGGAAGAGGTCATGGCTTTGATATTCCTTCGAAACAAGACTGCGATACTGTGACAGACAACCCGCGGCGATGCGCCCCGTTCCCCGATTTTGCATGCCCCCCGTCCAGCGAGGCCGAGCGCCAGGGCGAGGCGCCCATGCGATCAGCGCCGCTCGCCCCGAAGCGCCCCCTGCTTGCTCAGCTCCGTCCCAGCAGCCGCTCGAACCAGCTTGGCTCTTGCATCGGACGCACCTTGCCATAGGCGAGCGCGCGGATGCACGGATCGGAAATCGGACGCGGACTGCTCCAGTGATCGGGCCGCGAGCAATGATAGGTGCGTAGGCTCATCGTGTGGTCCTCCTTGTTTGTCTGCGCATCGGCCACTTGGTGGCACGGGCGCGATACTGAATCTTCTGATCGACGAATTTGCACGCTTCGTCTGGCCGCTCGCTGAGCGCGGCGCTAAGGATTCGTTCAGCCGCCGGGTGCTTGCGCCGCCTCGGTCAAGGCCACAGCGCGGCCCTTTCAGCCAGACCGGAACAGGCGTTCCCAGAAGCTGGGCTCGACCATCGGGCGGATCGGGCCGTGCTTGATGCGGCGCTGCGTCTCCCTGGCCGCAATCGCGCTGCGCTGGCAGGTCTGGGCCAGGATTGCGCGGGGCGCGGGCTGCGCGGCTGCCCCGCCCTCGCCCTTGTGCCCCTTGCCCACGCCTGCTGCGCTGCGATCCGAACTTGTCTGCGCCATATCGCTTTCATCTCCTCGCTCCTGCACCTCTGGTGAAACCTGCTTCGCAATGTTCACCAGCACAGAGCAGGGGCTCGCATGGCGCGGTCGATAAGTCGCTTGCGCTCGCCTAGGGGAATATGCGTGGCGCGGTTAAGCCTCGCGCCGCGCCGCCCCTTTCAGGCGACCGGAGCGTTGGCGCGAGGCTCGGAATACTTGCCGAAGATCGAGAAAATCTCGTTGTACTGGGCAGCGTTTGCCGTGGCGGCGGCGGCAGCCTTGGTGCGACGGCCCGCAGCCCGGATGGAGCCGGTGGCATGGTTGCGAAGGGGGGATTTGCCGGTGTCGATCATCGCTGTTCTCCTGTCCTTGTAAGCTTGGGTCCGTTGTGATGAGCCCCTTCTAGACAGGCAGGACGCTGCGATCTGTGTTGCAGATCACGTTGGTTGATTTTTTCTTTATCTGGCCACCCGGAGGGCCTGCTCGCGGCGCAGGCCGACACAGGGCGCGAGGGCGCCTGAGAGAGGGTCGGGATAGGGACGGGGAAAAATGGCAGGGGTGACAGGATTCGAACCCGTGGCCCTCGGTTTTGGAGACCGATGCTCTACCAACTGAGCTACACCCCTGCATGGGCGGTGCGCTCTTATCCGAGGGGCCCTGCAAGCGCAAGCCACTTGCCAGCCCGGCGCGGGCCCCGTCCACGGCAGCCGCGTTGCGAATGCGCTGGCATATGGCGGCGTGCGCGCGTATTCTTGCGGCCATGCATTCCCCGTTGCGCAGCGCGATCCCGGCCGAGACCTTGCTGCTCGCCTATCGCAGCGGCATCTTCCCGATGGCCGACAAGCGCGAGGATCCCGATATCTTCTGGGTCGAGCCGCGCGAGCGCGCCATCATCCCGCTCACCCGGCTGCATGTCTCCCGCTCGCTACGCAAGGTGATCCGCTCCGATCGCTTCATCGTGACAGTGGATGGCGCGTTCGAACAGGTTATCCGCGCCTGCGCCGAGCCGCGCCCAGGCCATCCCGAAACCTGGATCAGCGAGCGCATCATCCAGAGCTATACGGCGCTGCACGAGGCGGGCCATGCGCATTCGATCGAGTGTTGGCTGGCCGATGAAAGCGAGGCTGAGAAAGGCCCGCCGCCCCGGCTTGTCGGCGGGCTCTACGGGGTCGCGTTCGATCGGGTGTTCTGCGGCGAGAGCATGTTCAGCACCATGCCCAATGCAAGCAAGGTCGCGCTCGTGTGGCTCGTCGCGCTGATGCAGCAGGCGGGCTACCAGGTGCTCGATTGCCAGTTCATGACCGATCATCTCGCCTCGATGGGGGCGATCGAGATGCCCCAGCGGATGTATCTCGAGGCGATCGAACGCGCGCGCGGCGAGCCGCGCATGAGCCTTGGCGAGGCCTATCGCGGTTTCACCCGCGCGGCCATTTCGGGCGGCAAGCCACGGGCGGGCGCCGGATCAGACGAGCCCGGCGCTCATTCCTCGCCCGGAAAGCTCATCGCGCAATCCTTGATCCAGACATCGTAGATCGGGTGTTCGACCACGTTGAGGCTGGGCGATTGCTTGAACAGCCAGCCCGAAAAGACGCGCGTGTGATCATTATCGCCGCGCTCGAGCACATCGACCTGGACGAAGGCACCCGTCTCCTCGGGAAATTCATAAGGCGCGGTGCGCTCGCAGGCGGAGAGCCGCACGATCAGCGGGCCATCCTCAAAGGTCTCGCCCGGCTTGAGCTCGAGCTCCTGGCTGACATTGTTGCGCTTGTTGAGCAGGCCCAACGTGGCGACACGCTCTTCCATCGGGGTCGCCCCTTGCGCCTCGGGAGCGGGCAAGTCGGGCGAATCGGCAGCGGCAGGGGCGGGATCGCCTGCATCGCCATCGCCTCGGGTCAGGCCGACCTGGGTCTCGGGTTCGCCGCCGCTCTCGCACGCGCCAAGGCCAAGGCTCGCGATTGCCGCTGCAACAAGAAGCCCCGCGCGCATCGCTCCTGCCTCAGCCCTCCGGGCTCCAGGCTTCGTAATCGCCATCGGCGCGGGCGCGCCTGCCGCCGCGATCGAGCGAGCCCTGCGGGAGATAGGCCTGCGGCGTGCCGGTCGCATTGGGGGTGTAGTCCACTTCCCAGATCCTGGGCGGGGGAAGATGGCTTTCGGGCACATCATCGAACGCGCCATGAAGCCAGCCGTGCCATTCGCTGGGCACGCGGCTCGCATCGTTGGAGCCCTGATAGATGACCCAGCGCTTCTCGGCCTGCGTATAGGAGCCCGTCGAGGGGCCGCCTGCGCTGCGCTTCTTGCGATAATACTTGTTGCCGGCCGCATCTGTGCCGACATGCTCGCCGCCTGCGCGCGCGGCCCACAGATGCGTGCCGAGCGTTGCGCCATCCCACCAGGTGAAGATCTTGCCGAAAAGTCCCATGGGCAGCGCGGATAGCCCAAGACCAGCGGCAAGAAAAGCACCGATCGCGTCTTCAGCGCCGATGCGCTGCGCTCTCACGGCAAGGTGTATTCGAGCCGATCGCCCGGCACGATGCCCAGTTCCTCGGCGAGCCCGCCGCGGATTTCGAAGACGGCCGAGGCGAGCCCGTCGGAATAGACCGATTCGGTCGAATACGGCACCGTCATTGCGGCGATATTGCTGATCCGCCCATCGACACCGACAAAGATGATATCGAGCGGGAGCGGTGTGTTCTTCATCCAGAAGCCGCGGACCGCCGGTTCCTCGGACGGGAACAGCATCGCTTCATCATCGGCGAGCTCGGTGCGAAACATCAGGCCCTTCTGCTGGGCTTCGAATGTATCGGCGAGCTCGGTCTCAAAGACGATCCGCTCCTCCCCGCTGATGACGGCCACATCGATGATCCTGAGCCCCGAGATCGGATGGCGTGCATCCTCGACCGGTTTCTGCTCCTCGCGCACAGGCGCGCCCGGCCTCTCCTGAGCGGCGCCGACCGGCGAGCAGGCGGCAAGCGCGCCGATGAGCGCCGCGCCGGCCAGCCGCCGCGCGATCATGGCCGCGCGCGTCCTTGCCGGTTGAAACGTGATCGCCTGCATCATTGTTGCCCTTTCGCTCATCAATCGGGCTCCTCGCTGCGAGCCTCGCTGATCCATTGCTCTATCTGCGCTTCGCTGTCTGCATCAAGGATGAAGCGCACATGATCGTAATCGTGGCCCGCGCGCAGCATCGCGGCGATCTGCTTCTCGCGCTGCCTGGAGCGCGCGGAGACTTCCTCGGGCGAGCGATCGGCATCGTCCTCATCGCCCAGCGGATCGCCGGCTGCGCCCCTTGCGAACAGGCCAAAGCGCCGCTTGCGCGCCAGCAGCAGGGCCGCCTCGCGCGCGCGCGCCTCGCCCGGCAGGGCCTCGCAACGCACCTCTTCCTCGACGCCTGCTGCCCACAGCGCCTGCTCGACCCTGCGTGTGCCATAGCCGCGCTGAGTAAGATCGCGGCTGCGCGATCGGGCATAGCTTGCATCATCGATATAGCCGCGCGCGGCAAAATCGCTCACCAGGCCGGGAATATCGAGCTCGGCAGGGCGCCCTTCCGCATCCTCGGCCACGCCGCGTTCGCGCAGCTTGCGCGCCAGATAGGCCTCGAGCCTGGCGCCGGTCGTTGCAAAGCGGGCCACATAGGACAAGGCCAGATCGCGCAGTGATGGCGGATCGAGCGGGCGCGCACGCAGGGCGCGACGATCAGCGCGCGATCGGCTTTTTTCCGCCCCTTTTTCGCGACGGGGGGATGACGATTTGCCTGTGCGTGAAACCATTTCGCCTTATTCGTGCCACAGTCCTTATCAAATGGGAAAAATCGAATTGAGGGGCGGCTGTGTTCCGCCTCGTGGGGGATACACTAAGTCGCGGCGAAAGCTTGCGCAAATGACGGGTATCGCACGATAATATGACCGACGCCGCCTTGAAGCCGACGCCGAACGACTGCGACACGCCACGAATCCGCGCGCAGTTTGCAACCTTCAACGAGGCGATCGACTATGCCGCTCGCTCCGAAAAGGGCCTCAATTTTCACGATATGCGCGGCGTTCTCGCGCGCGTTTATCCCTATAGCGAGATGCGCGAAGATGCGCTTGTCATGGCCCGCCGCATGATCGCAGCCGGGATCGGACCGGAAGATCGCGTCGCGCTGATCGCTGAGACCGGGGCCGAGTTTGCCGCATTGTTCTGTGCGTGCATCTATGCCGGGGCCTGGCCTGTCCCGCTTCCGCTGCCGACCACCTTTGGCGGCAAGGACAATTATATCGATCAGCTCGCGATCCAGCTCGAAAGCTGCGATCCGGCGATCCTGCTTTATCCCGAGGCGATCGGCGAAATGGCTGATGCCGCGGCGGCGCGGCAGAAATGCATGGCCGAAAGCTGGAGCCAGTTTGGCGAGCGCGAGGCGCCCGATTGCACCCTGCCCGAGGCCGATCCCAAGGATATCTGCTACCTGCAATATTCAAGCGGCTCGACTCGCTTCCCGCAAGGCGTCGCGGTCACCCACGAGGCGCTGCTGCACAATCTCTATGGCCACTCGACCACGATGGATCTGGGCGAAGGCGATCGCTGCGTCAGCTGGTTGCCGTGGTATCACGACATGGGGCTGGTCGGCTGTTTCCTCTCGCTCATCGCCAATCAGGTCTCAGGCGATTATCTCAAGCCCGATGCCTTTGCCCGGCGTCCACTCGCCTGGCTCGACATGATCAGCCGCAATCCGGGCACGACGCTCTCCTATTCGCCGACCTTCGGCTATGATATCTGCGCGCGGCGCATTTCGAGCCAGACCAATGTCGCCGAGCGGTTCGATCTCTCGCGCTGGCGCGTGGCGGGCAATGGCGCGGACATGATCCGCCCCGATGTCATGCAGAGCTTCGTCAACACCTTCAGCGATGCAGGCTTCAAGGCAAGCGCCTTCACCCCGTCCTATGGCCTTGCCGAAGCCGTCCTCGCAGTCACCGTGATGCCGCCGGGCGAAGGGATCCGGGTCGAGCTGGTCGAAGAAGAGCGCCTTTCGGGCACGCCCCGCGATATCTCGCGCCCGGCGCGCTACCGCGCGATCGTCAATTGCGGCAAGCCTCTGCCCGACATGCAGGTCGAGATCCGCGGCGAGGAAGGCAACGTCAAGGGCGATCACCAGATCGGCAAGGTCTGGACGCGCGGCCCTTCGGTGATGCATTCCTATTTCCGCAACGAGCAGGCGAGCGCCGATGCGCTGGTGCCCGATGCGAACGGCGATGCCTGGCTCGATACCGGCGATATGGGCTATATGGCCGATGGCTATCTGTTTATCGTGGGCCGCGCGAAGGACATGATCATCATCAACGGCAAGAACCACTGGCCGCAGGATATCGAATGGGCGGTGGAACAGCTTCCCGGGTTCAACCATGGCGATATTGCCGCCTTCGCGATCGAGACGAGCGATGGCGAGGAGGCGCCTGCTGTGCTGGTTCATTGCCGCGTATCGGACCCGGCCGAGCGGCTGCGCCTGCGCGAACAGATTGCCGACAAGGTCCGCTCGGTCACGGGGATGAGCTGCGTCGTCGAGCTGGTTCCGCCGCGCACCCTGCCGCGCACGAGCTCGGGCAAGCTCAGCCGGGCCAAGGCGAAGAAGCTCTATCTTGCGGGCGAGATCGTCCCGATCAAGCTCGCCGCCTAGTTCGCGCGCCCTAACCCAGCACGAGCACGCCCAGCGCAAACAGCAAGGCAAGCAGCGAGACGGCCCAGATCACGGTGCGGATCCTTGCTATCCCCGCCCAGTAGACCGGCAGATAGACCACCCGGGCGCCCAGCCAGACCCAGGCCGCGATGGCGGTCAGCGCGGTCGTCGTTTCCGCGATCACCAGCCCTCCCAAGGCGACGATCGCGACCGGATAGGTCTCGCGGAAATTGGCCGAGGCGCGTTCGAGCCGACCCGCAATATCTTCGAGCTCGCCTGTATCCTCGTCGCGGGCGCCCATGTTCCATTCCAGCCCGAATTGCCGCGTCTTGGCATGGGCCGCCACGAGCACGTGAACCACAAGCAGCACTGCACCGAGCGCTAGTACGAGCAGTTCGCTGGCCATGCTATTGCTCGGCCTCGCCCCAGCGCGCCCGCAAGGGCCCCGCCCCCGCCTCGGTCCGCACGGTAACACCGCGTTTGGCGAGGATGTCGCTCGCGATCTCGCGCTCGTTCGCCGGGCCGACAAGAATGATCGGCAGTTCGATCCGCGAGGCGGCCCATTCGATCGTCGTCAGAGCGCGGGCGCCTTGCGCGGTTGGGCCGAAGGCCACTTGCGCATCCTCGCCCGAGCCGCTGCGGATCGTCTCGAACGGGATCGCTTGCGGCAGATCGCTCATCGGCGGAAGCAATTCGATCGTCCATTCGGGCTCTGTCGCGGCGATCCGCTGTTCGAGCGCGCGATAGGCCGCCAGCGTTGCGCCTTCGAGCGGCCTTGCCCTCACAAGTGCGCGCCGCCGCGTGCGATCGACGATCACTTCATCCTCCGCCACACCGGCGACCAATCCGAGGCGCACCGCAAGATCCTCCGCCCGATCGAGCGCGACCTGCTCTTCCTGCGCTCGCGCGGCGGAAAGCTGGGCCTGTTCCGCAGCGCTTGCCCCGGTCGGCACCTGATATTGCGTCAGGCTGAGTTCGACCGGCTGACCCAGCCGCCCTTCGAGCGCGCGTTCGATCTCGACTTCGGCATCGGGCCGGACCGTGGGCGTGAGCATCGCTGCGCTGATCGTCACGGGCTCGGTAGCAAACTCGATATTGAGCGTATCGATCAGCGCATTGGCCGGGAAGGTCTCGCGGATCTCGTCACGCACGATGCGCTGGGCGTTGGTCTGCCACGCGATCTGCTGAAGCGAGAAGGCAAGCGGCACGGCAAGGCCGATGAAGACGACCACGATGGCAAAGTTCTGGAATTGCGACTGGCGCTGGGTCAGGGTTGTCTTGAACCCATAGAGCCGCGCCATCGCCCAGGCGGTGAGCGCGATGGTGATGAGGTTGGTCACGTAAAGCAGCAGCGCGCCGGAAAAAACCGTCCAGTTCCAGGTCGCAAGGCCAAAGCCCACGGTCGCGAGCGGCGGCATCAAGGCGGTTGCGATGGCAACGCCCACGATCGTCCCCTCGCGCCCGCGGATCATCGCATAGGCGCCGGCAAGCGCGGAAAACAGCGCGACGAACAGGTCGAACAGGTTGGGCTGGGTGCGCGCGGCGATCTCGGGAGTGATCGTCTGGATCGGCGAGAGATAAACGAGCGCTGCGGTCAGCGCGACCGCCATCAGCGTGCCCCAGGCAAGGCTGCGAGCGGATTGCTTGAGCCAGGGATAATCCCCGATCGCGAGCGCGAAGCCCAGCCCCATGATCGGGTCCATCAGCGGCGAGAGCAGCATCGCCCCGATGACGACGGCGGGCGAGCTGAGCAGAAGGCCGAGCACCGCGATCCCGCCGCTCATCGCGGTCATGAAGAGATAACGCTCGGTGATCGAGCATTCCGCGCGGCGTTTCTCGAT
>JGI12048J13642_10704624_pt1 | contig 13347 bp, 6 predicted proteins | sample ElkSlonscriptome_16_FD_13642 | JGI IMG/M metagenome (IMG submission 13642) | reverse complement strand
CAATACTTTGAGCCAAAATATTTAGATAATGTCGTGGCTAACGAAGACTCAACTCCCTTGTCTGAAGCGATTCGACAATATATAGAAGACGATCCGGACAATAGTTTTGCCTCTCAATATATCAGGAATCGACCAGATGCCAATTTTAGATCCATAGCTTTAGCTAGATTTTCTGGAAAAACTTGGGAAGAATTATCAAGCGAATTTGACCTAAAACTTCCCACGTTGAGTCGATTTTTTTGTCGTAGCTGTGATAAATTTCGTTATAAATTTAGGGAGTTTTTATGAAATGTTTTTCCGCTTAATTAGGACTTACGCAAAGGCTCTATATGTAGGGTGTGTTAGCGTAGCGTAACGCGCCTTAACCAGTATATATGGTGTGGCTGCGTAAGTCCTGTTGATGAATAGTACGATTATCGTTTGACAGTACAGTAATTATTATCCTAATTTCGGGCTTTGTCCTGAATAGCTACTCCCACCCAACTCAAGAAAAACCTCCCATGAACACTTCTCAATCAACGATGAACCCTAGTCTTGACTATTTTACCTTTTCCGTGCCACTCATGGTAACGGCTCATACTCAAGCTAAACAATTTGTGCGCCATCAATCTAATCGTCAGAAAGCCCAACAAGTTTATCTGAATACCCTAGCTGTATATGCTGTAAACTTTTACCTACAATGTCAAGACGTTGAAACCGATTTAGAAACAAGTTCTAGTTGGAACCCAGTCATGCAAACCTTACTCGATGTGGCTGATTTGGAGATAAAAGATCGTGGTAAATTAGAGTGCAGACCTGTAGTCTCAGGTGCGGAAATCGTTAAGATTCCCGCAGAGGTTTGGGAGAATCGGATTGGCTACGTGGTGGTGCAGTTTGATGAATCCTGGCAAGAAGCAACCCTATTAGGATTTACTGAAGCGGTGAATCGTGAGGAATTACCGTTAAGTCAATTGCGATCGCTTGCCGAATTACCGACATATTTGGATAAAATTAAACCACTTATCGATTTAAGTCAGTGGTTGGAGGGAGTTTTTACCGCTGGTTGGCAGACATTAGAAACCATTTTACAACCGCGTCAAGCTGAACTAGCGTTTAGCTTCAGAAATGCTAATTCCCCCACGTCAGCGATCACTAGAGGTAAGGTGTTGGATTTAGGATTACAAACCGGATCTCATCAGCTTGCTTTGTTAGTGGATTTAGTTGAAGGATCAACAGTACCCGACATCGATATCTCGGTTGAGGTTTGTCCTATCGGTGATCAATTTCAATTACCACCCGAGTTACAGCTAATTATTTTTAATGAAGAGGGAAAAGCTATGATGCAGGCGGAAGCCGGAAGTTGTGAGGGACTTAAATTTGAGTTTAGCGGTGAACCAGGGGAACGGTTTGGAGTTAAAGTAGCGTTGAGTGAGTTGAGTGTGACGGAGAACTTTCTGATTTGATGGGTGAGGATAGGACTTACCCAAAGCCTCTATGTGTAGTGGCGTGACCCAGCTAAAATAGAGTTTTGTTTGTAGTGAGCAATTTATTGCTCTAACGCCTAGCTGGAGAGGGCTTGCATCCCTCACTACAAAACAAATCTAATCCACCAAGCATCAGTGGACGATCTATGACTAAGTTAGTAATTATCGAGTTTGATGGTGATTTCAGGACAGAAAATGTACGAGTTACCTTAGAAGTGGGGGAAGAAGACGCCCCCCACCGGATCAAACTGAAGGGATATTTACCGGCAAATCCAGCCTTAGCTGAGGAATTACAACGCCATTGGTATGACTATCGATCGCTGGAAGGAGATCATCGCGCCACTCTCAAGAAAAATAGTCACAACGCTTTCCTTGATCAGCATCTGAGTGAAGGGATAAACGTAACCAAGACACAGCCCAATCACCCGAATAACCGATATCGGATTAAGCCCAAAAAAATTACTCACAAAGGTTCCCTCAATCAACGGATTGAGAAATGCCGAAAATCCGCCCAACAACTCCGCGATAACCTGAATACCTGGCTGAATTCTCCAGGGTTTCGTTCCCTGGATAGACGGTTGCGAGAAGAATTAAGTCGAGATGAAGAAATTCGGGTGCTAATTAGTACGGAAGATGGCGAATTGCAAAAGCTTCCTTGGCAAGAATGGGAGTTTTTTGAGAGTTATCCCCAGGCTGAACCTGCTTTAAGTCCCCTAGAATCTGAACCGGTGCCAAGATTAGCAGAAACTCCTCTGAATCCCCAGGTGAGAATCCTGGGGATTTTGGGCGACGATGAAGGAATTAATCTTCAGCAGGATCAGGAGTTATTAAATAGTTTACCCAATACTTATGTTGAGTTTCTGGAGAAACCGGAACAAAAGACTATTGTTGAGAAATTGTGGGAACAACCTTGGGATATTATTTTTTTTGCCGGACACAGTGAGACTCAGGAAGGTACGGGGCGAATTTATATTAATTCCGAGGATAGTTTAAATACAAACAATCTCTGGTATGGATTAAGGAAAGCGGTAGAACGAGGGTTAAAGTTAGCTATTTTTAATTCCTGTGACGGTTTAGGGTTATCGCGAGATTTGCATGACTACCATATTCCGCAAATGATTGTAATGCGGGAGTTAGTACCTGATCGAATCGCGCACAACTTTTTAAAGTATTTTCTCACCGGGTTTGCTCAGGGTAAGCCCTTTTATGTCGCGGTACGGGAAGCGCGACAACGACTCCATGACGAATGCGATCGCGATTTTCCCTGTGCCAGTTGGTTACCCGTTATTTGCCAGAATCCGGCAGAAGTTCCCCTAGCTTGGAATGATTTATACGCCAAGCCTCAAGGGAAATTTGAGGGTTCTGTATCAGTTTCCCCCACAAGAGATTCTCAGTTTGAGTGGTGTAAAATTAAACCCCTATTGTTGGCGAGTCTAGTTGTCACTGGCTTGGTGATGGGAGTACGATGGTTAGGTTACCTAGAGTCGTGGGAGTTATCAACTTATGATCAATTAATGCGTCAGCGTCAGCCAGAACCTTTAGATCCTCGCCTCCTCGTTGTTGAAGTCACGAAAAAAGATACGGATCGGTATCTCTATCCCCTCAAAGATACTAAAATTGTTGAACTAATTAAACAACTAGAGGAGTACAATCCCCTCGCTATTGGCTTGGATATACATCGCTATCAACCTCGACCCGAACCGAATCAGTTACGCAGTCGTGATGATTTTATTGAACGTTTTAACCAAAATAAGAATTTATTTACGGTTTGCAGTTATGGGAGTTCTGACAAAGATCTCGCTCCACCTCCAGAATTTTCAGCCGAGCAACTAAGAAATCAAGTTGGCTTTAGCGATCTACCCGATGATCGACCCGATGCTAACCCGTCTACTGTTCGCCGTCAACTCTTATCTTATGACTTAAATCTTTCCAGTTTTTCTTCTCCCTGTACCACTCCTTATAGTTTAAGTTTGCATTTAGCTCATCGATGGCTTGCCCGAAAAGGTGTCAAGCCGATCAGAATTACTGAGGATAACGAGTGGCAATTAGGTCAAGCTATTTTTAGACAATTGGCAAGCCGTACTGGAGGATACCAAAACTTGGAGGCAGGTAGAAGCCAAGTTTTACTCAATTACCGTTCTCCTGATCAGTCGGGGCAAATTGCTAAGACAATTTCTATGACACAAGTATTAGAAAATAAGGTAGATCCGCAGCTAATTGAAGATAAGATTGTGCTGATTGGTTATACCGCCCCCATTGCTAAAGACTATTTTAATACTCCTTACGGTAAAATGGCAGGTGTTTGGATTCATACCCATACGGTTAGTCAATTAATCAGTACTGCCAAGGGTGAGCGATCGCTGTTGTGGGTTTTGCCTCAGTGGGGAGAGTTTCAGTGGGGAGATGCACTGTTTATTTGGTTTTGGTCTTTTATCGGTGGGGTACTGGCTTGGCGCATTCGTTCAGTCTTATATTTAATCATAGCCAGTGGTGTTACTACCTTGGTTTTGTACCAAGTTTGCCTAGTCATCTTCAACCAAGGGGGTTGGATGCCTCTTATTCCATCAGGATTATCTCTTGTGGCGACAAGTAGTGTTTTAGTCTACAGGATTTCTCTAACTCGAAAAAAATTATAATAAACTCAATTTACTCGTTTACCAAAAAACTCACAATAAAATCCTATTCGTGCAGATGATTATACCAAAATTACCTATTGTTTTCGCCGTCACTCTGGGGTTTACCAGCCTTATCGACTTGCCTACATTAGGACAGGTGCAGAGTAGTAGTTTAGTCAGTCAGGATGCATCCACACTACCTGATCCACCTCCTACACCACCGGATAATGACCCGGTAGCAGGAGGAGGGCTTAACGGATCAAGTCAGTCTTGCCAAAGCACAAACCAAACCCTTACGGCTTTGATTCCTGTTCAGAATCCGGTATTGACAATATCCGACTATCCGACGTTTTGGTTTTATCTTCCTTATGCGGCTGAAGATATCGAATTTATTCAGTTTTCCGTGAATATTCGAGACGAGAAAACTGGACAAGAGAAAACGCGACTTTACCAAGCTTCATTTCAGTTACCGGGTACGCCAGGAATTGTAGGCATATCCCTATCATCAGTACCAAAATATGCCCTTGAAGAAGGCAGATTCTACCATTGGTATTTCAAGGTGTACTGTAAGGGGAACACCAGCTATCAATCAGATTGGGATGTTAATGGATGGGTGCAGAGAGTTCCAGCAACCCCTGAGAATGAGCGTAAAATTGAAGCAGCAAACCCAGATATTTGGTACGATGCTTTGACTCATGTCGCCAAGCGCCGCCTTGCTAATCCCCAAGATCCTAATCTCAAAGAGGATTGGACTAGCTTATTAGAATTTATTGATAGAAAAGAATTAGATCAAGTGCAACTTATCGATCCAATCGTGTTACCTGAACCAACAGATTAGCAGTCTCTACAATCTGGAGTTTCAGCCTTGGGTTAAAGGACATTGTTTGTGTAGCCAGTAGGGTGCGTTACGCTTCGCTAACGCACCTTGAATTTCGCTTTTTATGCACAGAATGGGGAGAGTTCAAAGCCTCTCTCTTTGTAGGAGAGAGGTTTGGAGAGAGGTCACAATATCTAGGGCTAAGGTTCCCTTACTACGAACTTAATCGCCTCCTCAAAAGGGTTTTCTTCTGTGTCAAAGCCAATTCCCCACCAAAATATAGTTAGCCCAGATATGGGAAGAGTACCCTTGTTTGAAAAGAGAAAGTTGAGCTATTTGCAGGGCTTTAGCCTTACTTTTCCCCGATGTCAATAACTCTGTATAAAATTGTGTCATCAGTTCAGTATTACGAGCGTCTTGTGCTATCCATAAACTTGATAAGGCACTACGCGAACCTAATCTTACGGCGATTCCAGCTAGTCCTAACACCGCTCGATTATCTCCAGCGGCGGTTTTACAGGCACTCAAAACCAATAATTCAAGGAGTTTTGTCTTCTCTTTACTAGCTAATTGAATCAAATCCGCAAAATCTTTACTTCTAATCTTTTCCTGATAAGCAACAATAAAGGTTTCTTCTGGATCTGAGCTAAACTCCCCATGGGTTTTGATGTGAATGCCAGAGAAGTTTCCCTCACTCAGTTGCCTTTTGATGTTGTCCTTAGTGAAGTCTTTATTTAAAATGGGTGGATTTGATTGGGTGATTTCGCTAATTGGTTTTAGTTCCGCTTCCAATTCCTTAATCGGTTCAAAGCGAAAATCATCCTGATCCTGTTTGATTCCTACTCCCCCCGTTAAAACATTTAAGTGTCGAGGTGTTGGCTTAGGCGCAAAAATTTGCAATCGGGGTGCTATCGCAATAGCATAGTTTTGCAAGAGATAGTCTCCTTGTTCTTGATCATAGAGAACTCCCATGGGGATATTCCGTAACACCCCATCGGGTACAAAAACTAAGGTTTCAATTTGTTGATTCTTTTCCAGATCGGGAATCAGAGGTTTAATCAACCAACGATAAATCTCTTGTGACTGGATGATAACATCAGGTTCATTCCCTGGATTAGCTAAAAATGTTTGTAAGTCTTTCAGCGTTTTTTCGATCTTAGTTATAGGAATAATAGTTTCGTAATAGTTCAGTGTCTGATCGGGGAGTTGGATAATAATCGCTAGTTTCGTGTCTAAAATAATTGGATAAATAATAGCCGCTTGGGGATCGGTAATCCAATCGGTCGTTTTGTAGAGTTTAATAAACCTTTCGGGATTACAGCTAAGAAAATTTTCTAATTCAGCAAGTTGCAACTTATTAATTTGCTCAATCGCTAATTTGAGTTGAACTTGGCTAGGTTTAGTATCACCATCCGTTCTCAAGAGCAAATCGACCAACTCTCGATAGACAGGTTCCACGTTATCTCGAAAAGAAAACTGTACCTCTGGATTAGCCGGAAGCAAATCACGGCGAATAGCATCAAGGTTGGCAACAGCAGCCGTGTAATGCTGAATCGCTTTTTCAATTTTCCCCTGTTGTTTCAGCAAACGCCCTATCTGCCATTGCCAACGATAGGAAATATCTGAAGCACTGATTTCTTGCGCTAAGGTTAAAGCTTGTTGAGTTAGATCGAGAGCATCATTTAGCTGTTTATTGGTTTGATAAAGTCTAGCTAAATTCCCCAGCGCCAAGGATTCTATCCGCTTGTCTTGGAGAGCGCGAGATTGTTGAACGGCTGTGGCTAAGTATTGAGTAATTTTAGCGATATCTACGGTTGGCTTTGTCCCTTTTTTAGTTTTTATTGTTCTCAATTTAATTAAACTATTGGCAAAGTTTATTTTAGCAATCACTCCTGAACGACTGGGGATTAGTTTATCTAAATTTTGATCAATTTCTGGCAATAATATCTGAAGGTCTGATAACTCCTCAGTCTCCAGTAACAGATTCAATAAATTGAGTTGGGCTTGAAGTTGAGTTTTCGGGACTTTAGCGGCGTCTTGGTATAATTCTTTAGCTGATTTAAGATTTTGGATCGGCTTCGGATCTTTTTCTTTGCCTATGGCTTTGGCTTTCTGCCATAAGGCTCGTTCGGTATTGCCTAAATCTAGTTTAACGGCACCGATTAATTCTGGTATTTCTAATCTTGTCGCCAATTTTAACGTTTCATTTAATAGCTGCTGAGATTCCCTGAATTCACCAAGTTTTCGCAGGACATTACCCAGACTTAACCATCCCGTCACTTTCAGTTCTAAGTTAGTTGTCGCATCTAGAGTATCCTTTAATCCGGCTAATAATCGTTTTGCCGGAAGGTAATCGCCTAATTCAAGCATGGCTTGCACTTGGTTCAGTGAGTTTTGGATTTCTCCTTTACCCTCACCTATCTGCTGATAAATAGTAGCGGCTTTTTGCCAAGTTGCCAAGGCGACTTCAGGTTTTCCAGTGGCGAATTCTAGTTTACCTTTAATCTCTAAGCTAGAAGCAAGAATTTTTTGATAATCATCAGTCTGTTGGTGAAGTGAGATGACTTGATCATTCTTGTTTAATAACCGTAAACTTTCTGTAATTGCCGCCTTAGCTTCTCCCCATTGTCCCAATTGCTGATAGGTTAAAGAGAGATTACTTAAAGCCATGGCTTGATTCAGCAAATCCTGCTGAGTTTTGAAGGCTTCAGCGGTTTCTTGCCAAACCCTAGCTGCAGCTACATATTGCCCTTGTTCATAAAGGCATTTTCCCGTTTGGGCTAATCTCTCTCCCAGCCCTTCTCTGGGTAAGAGAGGGGCGTCTAACTCCCTCCAGGTTTTGCAGGAAAGAGGAGTTGCAGGGGTTAAGTTTTGCTGAATTGCCACTCCCGGCTTTATTGAGGATGAGACAGTTAAAATTAGCGTCAGTAAAAACAGACTGGTGAGAATTCGCGATCGCCAAGGATTAAACTGAAAGAGATGTCCTAGACTAGGGAACTGTATTGCTCTTTTTGTCACCATCTGAACATTACCCAAAACCAACCTACTATGAGATTATTCTGGCAACTTGTTCTCAGACAACCGTATAATTACGGAATTCTCTGGGCGACCCGAGTCAATTGAGTGGATTCCTGTTGTTAATTGATGCAAGCGGGTCGCCCCTACCCCATGTTTATGGCGTCGTAGAATGAATGCGATCGCGTTGATTACATTTTTGATTTTAACCTTTGTAGTTAATGATGCCAGATTAGGGCGAAGACAGCGCAACTACGAACCTCGCTTCAGGGCACTAACTCATTTAATGCCCACAATTTACGCTAAATAAGCGCCTAACACAGCCTAAATCCATAGATTGAAAAACCCATAACCTGTTCACTCCAAACAACCAACATCCTCTGCGTACCTTTGCGTCATCCTCTGCGTCCTCTGCGTTAAAAAAACATAATTCCGATGCTATAAAACCAGTCCAGTAGATTGTGTTAGCTGTAACCCACTACCTTTATTCCCCCCCAAAATTGGTGCGTTACGGCGCTAACTCATTTAATCCCCACAATTTACGCTAAATAAGCGCCTAACGCACCCTACGTTATATTACTATTGGTATAGGTTCAGCCTCATCAAAAGAGTGATCTTATTTATTTTAAGGCTGACAACTCGCTGTTGGTAACCAAGGAGTTTGAGGTGTGACAATGGGTGCTTGAGCTACTAATTCTACCGTACCATCAGGATGAACAATCCAACCTTGAGCTTCTACTATGGGTTTAGATGCCGAATTATGGGGATTGCCAGTCGGTGCTATATTCCCGGAAAATTCTGGAGAATCCTCAGGTGTTGATACGGGAGACACTAACCCAACATTAACGGCATCACTACTCAAAGGAACATCAGTACGAACCGCTAAGCCACCCCTTCCCGTGACAATAAATTTATTCTGGATTCTTGCGCCCCCAATACCCGGACAAACTTGGGAAATCCCATCCCCTATAAACTCACTGGGTAACGTATTTAAGCGAATAGTATCTCGCGTATTAATTTCCATTGTCCCGTTGATTCCCAATTCAGATGCGGCACTCAAATCGCTTTCTGGGGTTCTGACTAACCGTTCCGGTAAACTAAAGCCAAATATGCCAACAGCGGTGACGAAAATATTACCCCCTCGCCCTTGAATGGCGGTAGCAGCAATGTCACTATTTTCGGGTAAAATAGCCATAACAAAATTGCCAGCCGTAATCATAATATTACCGCCATTGCCAGTACCCAACGCCTCGGTCAAAATATTACTGTTGTAGCGCAGTAATAGAGTATCGTCTGCGTCGATCACAATATTTCCTCCTTCACCAGATTGGGTTGTGACTAACAGGTTCCCTTGGTTATTGAGAAAAATAGAATCAGCGATAATTTCTACGTTTCCGGAAACCCCCGTTCCTGTTCCGCTGGCTGTTATTTCTGAACCATTTTGCACGGTTAAGCCTTGGGTATTAATTCTGATATTACCTGAACCAGATGTATTCGTCGCTTGCAGTTTTGCCTGATTATTAATCAGAATAGTATTCGCGGTAATGTCTAAATCTCCAGCCCCACCGGAACTACTCCCACTAACCGTTACTTGTCCGCCATTTTCCACATCCAACTGTCCAGTTGTCATCGAAATCCCTCGCGCATCTCCAGTACCGCGACTGTCAAAGAATAAGCTACTGGCAAAATTACCAGAATTCCCGCTTACCTGTACCGATTCCTCCGCATTAATATCCAGAATTCCTCCCCTTCCTACACCCGAAGTTGCAGCTGAGACTTGTCCCCCATCACTGATAATTAATCGGTTCGTGTTTACTGTCAATATACCAGCATCGCCAATACCAGAAGAATCGAAAAATAAGCGACTGGGAGTGCGACTATCAGCGGAAATACCTGTTACTTCTACAGAGTCTGAGGCGTTAACATTAAGAGTCCCTGCATTACCAAAATCCGAGGTACTGGCAGATACTTCTCCCCCCGCTTCCACGGTTAATGTTTCCGTATCAATGGTCAAATTCCCCGCATCACCAGAACCCGATGTATCGAAAGACAAGCGGCTAGAAAATGAACCGTTAGCCGCTGTACCAATAATTTCTACAGAATCGGCATTTCTCAGAATTAAATTACCAGCATTCCCTGTACCTGAGGTACTCGCAGAAACTCGTCCCCCCTCTTGTACAACTACTCTTGTAGCATCAATTTCAAAGTTTCCCGCATCACCCTTTCCAGTAGAATTAGTAAATATGCCACTGGGAACAGTCCCATCCGTAGACGTCCCGATAACAGCTAAATCATTGGCATTAATGGTTATCGTTGCTCCGACACCATCAGCCGTCGTGGAACTACCAATACGGGAACCATTTTCAACCGTAATTTTATCGGCATTAACGGTTAAATTTCCGGCATTTCCAGCATCCAGGGTATCAGCCGCCAAAGCCGCGCCGTCCTGTAAAATTAGTGTAGGTACGTTGACAATTAAATCACCCGCGTTACCTGATCTGACAGTACCTGTTCCCAAACCAGCAAAGCCGCTCAATCTGACAGATTCAGTCGAATTTACAGTGAGAATCCCCCCATTTCCCGTACTGTCGCGAGTGGTTCCCGTGCTGATTCCAGCGCCATCCTGAACCGTTAACGTTCCCGTATTAATCGTTAAATTACCGGCATCACCACTACTATTTGTAGCAGAGGTTATACCTGTAGGAATACCAATAAAATTATCCGCGATCGCGTCCCCAAAATCAGTCGTAAATTCTCCGGGTTGATTGCCGATAATTTCTACTGAATCTGAGGCATTAATCGTTAACTCTCCTGAATTGCCGCTACTTCCAGCTAAGTTAAATGTGGCAACTCCAGTGAGATTATTTGACATAGACTGATTCTGGATAATTAATCGACTGCTATTAATCCTTGCGTCTCCAGCATGACTTGTTCCCCCTGTAGTCGTGGCTAAACCTGTTCCACCAGCAGCTTCCTTAAATAACTGTACCAAAGGATGAATAGGCGTCGTCACAGTTACACCACCAAAATCAGTTATTTCTAGGAGTTCAGATGCGTTTACATTGAGATTTCCCCCTTTCCCTTGTCCAGATAGTCCACCTGTACCAACGATACCAAAATTAGTCACTTGAATTGACTCAGCCGCCAGATTAATATTACCGGCTATCCCCGCATCTGTATTTGTACTTATGCTACTAACAACGGCATCATTAATCTCAAGAACACCGTTGAGGCTGTTGAGCGTAATCGTACCGCCCAATGAACCAACGGATTCAATAGTAGAGCCAGGATTAAGATTGATATTCTCCTGAGCCAGAAGCGTAACATCACCCCCATTGCCAGTATCAGAAGAGGTGATAATCGAAGACATTTGACCGAGGGTAATATTGCGGCGAGAGTCCAGGATAACGGAACTCCCATTACCATCAAAGCCAATCCCATCAATTCCTAATCCAATTAACGAACCAGTCGGATTCTTGGTGATCATAATGTCTCCACCGGGTAAAGATAGGTTAGGTTGATACTGATTGGTTAACAATACAACCCCATCAGGCGGTTCTATGCGGACATCGTTAATCATAATATCTGCGCTTGTCGCAATAGGATTAGGGTTAGGAGGTGGTACTATTAAACCAAAGGTATTAAAAAAACTATCGACAATTGGAAAGTTAGGTAACCCATCATAACCGCTAATCCCAAAAGGTTGACCAATAGCCGCTAAGTTCATCCCGGCTCGTACATCAAGAGTCGCTTGTTCTCTCCCATTGATTTGTTTGTTAGTACCATCAGATAATTGAACCGTCTCGATCAGAAAGTCCACACCCTCTGTCCCCGTTTCTGGACCTGTGATAATGATTGTATTAATCTTGACGTTACCCCCAGCTAAAATATGCAGCGAGGTTCCCTGATACCCATCGAATTCTACATCTCCCTGGGAACGAATAATCGGATCATACAGACTAAATAAACTTCCCAAACTCCCATCTAACTGTTCAACCCGAAAACGCCCACCTGTCCAATAATGAGCATCCCCTCCCACAGATTCAGAGGAACGCAGTATCATATTCCCCAGGGAAAAGAAACCGCTATCGATATGATTTAAAGCTAAAACATCCACCGCGCGATCGCCTTGAACCAGTAATTCCCCTCCCGCTGCGGCAATAAAAGGAGTTGTTGCACTATCTCTGACTCGTACTGTATCCCCAGCTAAGAGCGTCAAATTTCCCGTTGTCCATAGCTGACTTTCCTCTAAATTCAGATTCCCAGAAGCGGATAACGTTGCTGTTTCTGCTGTGACATTTCGCACCTGTACATTCCCAGAAACCCCCTCAATTTTCACCTCACCTTCAGGCGCGAAAATTTCTCCGGTACTGACAACCGTTCCACCGGATAAGGTTAAATCTACTCCCACTCTTAAATTCCCTTCATTCCTAATTTCCGGTGGCGGCTGCGTTCCATATTGCAAACCAATTGGCACATTAATAGTTAGGAGTGGTGGGGTTTGCGGATTCGTGGCGCTGAACTCGCTACCATCAGGAAAAATAAAACGGTTCGCTGTACTGGCGACAAAGGAACCTCTGATATCTAATTGTGCATTTTGTCCAAAAATAATCCCATTAGGATTGAGTAAAAATAAATTGGCTGCACCATTTACCCCTAAGGTGCCTAAGATATTAGAAGACGTATCTCCTATCACTCGACTGAAGATCGTTTCAATTCCGGTTGGGTTGGCAAAATAAACCCGCTGCATCTCGCCCACATTAAACTCAGAGAAACTGTGAAACAGATTAACGCCGCGAGTTGCACCCCCTTCAATGAGTTCAGCCGGAAGATTATTGATCGTCACATTAGGCGTGATTACCGAACCTTCAGCCCCCAATGTGCCATCGGGGGTAATCTGTGCTAGAGTACAATCCCTAGAGAACGCGATCGCACTTATCGTTGCTAGCCCATTTGCCAGTAATTTCCAGTACCAGCCAGATTCTTTGTCCGTCATCCTCGACATTGCACCCTCCACAGTCGTCGTCTTATCAGTCTATATTTATATATCAGGCAAAAGTCCTGACTTTTATGCAAAACTCTATGATTTTTATAGCGATTTCCAGTCTGATGCGGTACATCAATCAAGGCGCAAGCATTGGGATCAGGGCGCAAGCCTTGCGCCCCTACGTTCCCCATTCCCTCAACTCGACATATATTAAGTTTTATTACAAATCTGGATTGGTTCGCATAAAATTCCCGATTTAAGCCTGAAAGAGAAATAGGATCTCTTAGTTTTTCCTCTGGATTCCCCTGAATCGCAGAGGGCTTTTGTTGAATCGGGACATAAATCCAATGGCTGTAAAGGGTGCATCTCGTTTTTGCTAATTCATCCTCTGTTGGGGCGTACATTTGTACTTTTCTATCCAGCTAAGGTTTGCAAATTGAGACCTTTCCA
>JGI12048J13642_10356862_pt1 | contig 13348 bp, 11 predicted proteins | sample ElkSlonscriptome_16_FD_13642 | JGI IMG/M metagenome (IMG submission 13642) | reverse complement strand
GGAAACGAACTGGCAGAATGGATCTACGGCAAGCAATCTCATCCATCGCACCGCGATAGTTCACGAAAGTTGCTTGTCTTTAATGATTTGCAACGACTTCACCCTCCTCAAACGAAGTTTGGGGAGGGTCGTGCGGCTTTTAAGTGCAACTTAGCAAATAACTTACAGCCTCCCCCAAGCGAAGCTTAGGGGGAGGTCGAACGGGCGTAAGCCTCGTTCGGGAGGGGGTCTCCGCGAAGTACTTCGTGCAAGTGCCATACGACGCTCAAGCGACTTAAGCATGATTTCTCTAGTCAATTTAGCGGTTCTTTATAGCGATTGCCAATCCTCGCGGCAGGACTACATTCGGAAAGATACAAATACACGGATTGGGGAGAGCGGTCGGATGGGTTATCATGCTGGTCCGCAGTGGTGCGTTTTCTGGTTCGCATGCACCCAATATGTACCAAACAAGGAATGCACCACACACGGAAATCAAAGGAACGCATGTTTTTTATAAAGGAAACGGCGTCGGGGCTGTAGCTCAGTTGGTTAGAGCAGGCGACTCATAATCGCTTGGTCGCGGGTTCAAGTCCTGCCAGCCCTATTTTTAAGGCTCTTCCGAAGAGCCATATTTTTTTATGTCCCGAAGGCGGAGGATCGAGGCCGTGCTCAAACGATGTTTGTGACAATTAATTTGATTCCGGTCGCCACCATCACAACGATCAAGAAACCAAAGATCAAACGATTACCTTTTTGAATTGCCAACTTTGCTCCAACAATTCCGCCTGTCAAATTACCCACCGCCATGCATAATCCTGGTGCCCAGGCAACCAATCCGTAGGCGGCAAAAACGAGTAGTGCAATAAAAGTGACCCAGAAACCTATCCAATTCTTGACCGCGTTGGACGCGAGCAAATCGCCTGTATTCATCAAACTCATGGCGATCAATAGCAAAATGCCAAAACCCGCTTGAATGAACCCGACATAGATACCAATCAATAGGAAGACGGGCATCATCTTCCACGGCGATGCATTTGCGGCCGACTTGGATTCGACGATCCGTTTAGGGTTGAGTGCCAAGATAATTGCCATCACCAAGAACACCGCACCAAAGATAGGCTCGAGCGCTGAGGCTGGCAAATAGATTGCCAACATCGCTCCGATCGGAACGCCCGCGATCGTGGGAATCGTTAGCAAATGGGCGAGTTTCTGATCAAGCCGTCCTTCGCGACGAAAAATCACAACCGCCGATGCACTGGAAAACAGCACGGCGACTCGGTTGGTTCCGTTTGCGACTCTTGGATCGAGCCCGAACAAAAACAAGGCGGGCAAACTTAGAAACGATCCACCGCCTGCGATTGAGTTACAGATCCCGGCAAGGAAGCCGACAACCGCCATGAAGAGATACCAGAGGACGTCCACCATTTAGACATCAGAGTCAATCGACAATAACGATTCGACTTTGACGATCGCGTAGTCATCGGGAAATGTGTGCAATGATTGAATCAGGACACTCTTATTGCGTGTCTCGACATTGACATAGCTGATCGCCCCGAGCGCCATCCGTCCGCTGGAGTCGAACCGATGCAGCAAACCTTCGGTTTGTCCATCGCCAAGTTGTTGCTGCATCATCCAAAATATATCGGGCGAAACCGGCTCGAGTTGGAAATGCGTCTTGTATTGAACGTTGCCTCGGCATTCCACGCGTTCGGTTCGGCTTCCTTTCAACGGCCGTGATAGCAAACAGCGCCGTTTCGGAAGCGGCTGCTGAGAACTGGTGGCCACTTCGCAAACCGTCATCCCCGCACCATGCCATGTCAACACGTGACCACAATTGGTGATGTCGATTTGTAGTTCGTATTCATTTCGTTCGATCTTACGCCGTTGATGCAGCGTATAGAGTTCAGGATGCAATGAACGACTAAAGACGTGGAAGGCTAATTCAGCAACTTTGGGGCGAACCGATAACACGGCAATGATCCAAGATATAAATAAAGTACGATATGAGTAAACCGTTTACCACGATCGACTGTCAAAACGTGTGAATCGCATTTCGCCGTGATTCCACTCGCCCAGTACTTCCGCGACGACCTCATTATAATCGCTAGAGCCAGAAAGACTAAAGAGCGTTTTGCACCCTAGGTGCGAAGAATATCCTTTTTGTTTCTAATAACGTTTTCGCGTCATTTCCCTATTGACATTTCATTGACAACCCCACCATCACTCGAGCCACAACAACATGGTTATCGTTATCGACAATTACGATTCATTCACCTACAATTTAGTCCAACGTCTTGGCGAGATTGACCGATCGATTGACGTTCGCGTTTTTCGCAACGACGAAAAGTCGGTGGACGAGATTGCGGGCCTAAGTCCGAGTCGCATTCTGATTTCACCGGGCCCCTGTACCCCGAACGAAGCGGGGGTCAGTGTTGAATGCGTCAAGCGGTTTGCCGGTAAAATACCGTTGCTTGGCGTTTGTTTAGGGCATCAATCGATCGGCCAAGCATTCGGTGGAAAGATCATTCGCGCACCGCAATTGATGCACGGCAAAACGGATAAAATCGATCATGATGGGCAAGGTTTTTTCGCCAAGTTTGCCAACCCCTTCATCGCCACTCGCTATCACAGCTTGGTGATTGAACCGGCGAGCTTGCCTAACGACTTGATCGTCTCGGCGTGGACCGACACGGGTGGAGAGAGGCAAATCATGGGTGTCCGTCATAAACATTACAAGCTAGAAGGATGGCAGTTTCATCCCGAAAGCTTCTTGACGGAGCCAGGCGTGGAGCTTTTGACACGGTTCCTCCACTGGTAGGCTTTTTCGTCGTCGTAAGCCTCCACGATGTGGTTCGTTACGGCCTCGGCTAGAGATCCCCCGAGCTACGGTTTGCTTGCTGAAGCGACGGAATCAAGCGTTAGCATGACGATCGATAATGGCGGAATGTTGAGTTCCAAACTGTAGGGGCGTCCGTGACTCGGTTGATCGTCGGTTTTTCGGAGACCTAAATTGCCAATGTTGCTGCCGCCGTATAGCTCGGAATCGCTGTTCACGATTTCGACATACGAACCTTTGCCTGGCACACCGATGCGATAGTCAAAATGCGGCGCTGGGGTAAAGTTGACCACCACCACGACCTGTTGGCCATCGCTCGAAGTTCGACAATACGTGTAGATGCTCTTGGCCGCATCGTCCGCAGCGATCCATGAAAAACCGCCCGGGGTGCAATCGAGTTCATGTAATGCCGGATAGTCTTTGTAGACGCGGTTCAAATCGCCTAGGAATAACTGCAACCCGTTGTTAAGCGGTTCAGCTTGCTGCTTCCAATCGAGTTGGTTGTGGTGATCCCATTCGCCGCGTTGCCCGAACTCGCAACCCATGAACAACAACTTTTTGCCTGGAACCGTATATTGATACCCATAGAGTAATCGCATATTGGCAAACTTTTGCCAATCGTCACCGGGCATTCGTGAAAGCAGCGATCCTTTGCCGTGAACCACCTCGTCATGCGATAACGGCAACACAAAGTTTTCACTGTTGGCATAGACCGAACGAAACGTCAATTCGTTTTGATGATACTTACGATAGATTGGATCACGTTTGATGTATTCGAGTGTGTCATGCATCCATCCCATGTCCCATTTGAATCCGAATCCAAGACCACCGGTATAGACGGGTCGCGAAACCCCACCATACGAGGTCGATTCCTCGGCCAATGTCATCACGCCCGGGAAGTCGGCATGCAAATGAGTGTTGAGTTGCTTCATAAAGTCAATCGCTTCGAAATTCTCATTCCCGCCAAAGCAGTTCGGAATCCACTCGCCATCTTTTCGTGAATAGTCCAAGTAAAGCATCGATGCGACGGCGTCGACACGAAGCCCATCAATGTGGTACTCCTTGATCCAAAACCGCGCGTTGGCGTGCAGAAAATCACAGACCTCGTTTCTTCCGTAATTGAAAACGTGCGTTTTCCAATCGGGGTGGAATCCCTGTTTCGGATCATCATGCTCGTAGAGCCCCGTCCCGTCGAATCGGGCCAGCCCATGCGAGTCATAGGGGAAGTGGGCGGGAACCCAATCCATGATGACGCCAATCCCATGCTGGTGACAATAATCGACGAAGTAACGAAAATCGTCGGGCGAACCAAAGCGGCTCGTTGGAGCGAAGTAGCCGGTCACTTGGTAGCCCCACGAACCATCAAAAGGAAACTCGGCGATCGGCATCAGTTCGATATGGGTGAACCCCAACGACTTGACATGATCGACAAGCATCGGAGCAAGCTCGCGATAGGTATGATAGGGGCGTCCGTCCCAGGGGCGTTTCCAAGACGCGAGATGCACCTCGTAGATCGATACGGGACGGGTGAGCCAGTTGGATTCGGCTCGTTCGGTCATCCACTGGGAATCATTCCAATGATAGTGCTCCAGGCTATGGATGATTGACGCAGTCGCGGGAGGATGTTCGGCGGAAAACGCGAAAGGGTCTGCTTTGTGAAGGATTTCGCCTTGCTTCGTTCGGATCCCATACTTGTAGCTGGTGCCTTCCCTTACGCCGGGAATAAAACCGGACCAGACGCCCGAATCGCTGCCCGATAGCCAATCGCTGCCGTGCTGCCAGCCGTTGCCATCGGTCAGCACACTGACCTCGGTGGCATTGGGAGCCCAGACCGCGAAACGAGCACCTTCGACACCGTCACGTGTTTCCAAATGGGCACCGAGCCAATGATAACGCTCGTTCTTCGGCTCGTTCGCAAGTTCGCCTGATTTTGCTTTGGGCGGTTTAGCTACCGGTGAGGCGGTTTTACTGGGGACCGATTCGTTTGATGCATTGGTGCGAGTGGGCTTCGTCATCTGATATTCTCTATTGGAGAGGCTCAAAATTTGGTATAGCTCATTTTGTTATCTTCTGTTTGACCGGCGACTGCAAGGTATTGGCGAATAGAAATCAAACGGTTGGCGGGTACCCGAATCGATCGGGAAAGACTATTTTCATCGCTAATTCGTTGATCCAAGGACGTTCGCAGAGGGCAGGACGACTCAAATAGGAAAGATAGGGCTTGTAGGCACGCAAAAATAATTCATGGCGATTCTCGGTAACTCATCTAGCAGCACTAGCGACGCTCCCATTGCGGGGATCATCGGCAATTCGCCAGCGATGCAAGAGGTTTATCGAATCACTCGCCGCGTCGCTGGCAGCAATGCGTCCGTCCTAGTGCTCGGCGAAACCGGCGTCGGCAAAGAACTGATTGCCGGGGCCATCCATCGCCTCAGCCACCGTAGTGGTGGCCCGTTTGTGCGGGTCAACTGTGGAGCATTAAGTGAAAGTCTGCTTGAAAGTGAATTGTTCGGCCACGTTCGCGGAGCGTTTACTGGAGCGGTCGCCAATCGTGCCGGCCGTTTCGAAGCAGCAGCAGGCGGCACCATCTTTCTAGATGAAATCAACAGCACGACACTAACCTTGCAAGTCAAGCTGCTTCGCGTCTTGCAAGAAAAAGAATTCGAGCGTGTTGGCGATACGGCCACCCTCAGTACCGACGTCCGCATCATTGCGGCAAGCAACCGAGATCTGATGAACGAAGTTCGCGAAGACCGGTTTCGCGAAGACCTTTATTGGCGTTTGAACGTCGTCCCCATCGAAATTCCGCCACTCCGCCGCCGTCGTGAAGATATTCCCGCACTCGTTTCCTTCTTTCTTGAATACTACAACGAAATCAACGACCGCTACGTTGTGCATATCGCACCAGGAACACTCGAAGCTCTGCAAGACTACCATTGGCCGGGCAACGTTCGTGAGTTGCAAAACTACATCGAACGCTCCGTCGTGATGGCTGAAACCGATGAGTTGACACCCAGTCTATTGCCGCTTTGCGTCACCAACAACGACGTTCCCGTCGGCGTGGAAATGTCTTCCGGCAACATTGACTCGTTGACTCGCGACGTGGTCATGCGCGGTATCGGCGAAGCGAATCTGGAAGCCGGAGGCGTGCATAGTTTAGTCGTTGAGCGAGTCGAAAAGGAGTTGATCTCGCAAGTGCTTACCGTTTGCGGCGGAGTCCAAACCAAAGCCGCCGCGATGCTGGGGATCAACCGCAACACGCTGCACAAGAAGATCAAAGACTACGGCCTCGATGATTCCGGTGCTTAGGGCCTCCTCAAACCTCGTAGCAGAAGTCGTCAATGACCCTAAAAAAACGGTTCGTCGTTATACCGATTTAGCAGCCCCCCATAAGCATCGATCCGGCGGTCACGCAGAAACGGCCAATGCGTCCGCACAAGGTCGATCTCGTCGAGACAGCAATCGGCGATAAAAACGCCTTCCTCTTGACTGCCTTCGCAAACGACTTCGCCGCGAGGTGACACGATGATGCTCGACCCCCAAAATTCCAATTTGCCTTCGGTTCCGACGCGGTTGGGTGCGCCCAACCACAAACCGTTTGCAATGGAATGGGCGCGCATGGCCGTTTGCCATGCGTCGCGTTGACCCGCACCGAACTCTTCTTTTTCCTCATCAATCCAAGCGATTGCGGTCGGATAGAGCAGGATTTCAGCCCCGGAAAGAGCAAACAATCGAGCCGCTTCGGGATACCATTGATCCCAGCAAATCCCAACTCCAAGTTTGGCAAACTTCGTTTGAATCGGGCGAAAGCCTAAATCGCCAGGCGTGAAATAGAATTTTTCGTAGAACAACGGATCATCGGGAATATGCATTTTTCGGTAAACGCCAGCCATCGATCCGTCTGCGTCCATCACCACCACGGTATTGTGATACAAACCCGGTGCTCGGCGTTCAAACAACGGAACAACGATCACGACACCAAGCTCGGCAGCCAACTTGGACATCGCTTCGGTCGATTGACCAGGAATCGGTTCGGCGAGGTCGAAGTTGCGGTGATCCTCACTCTGACAGGGGTAAGGCCCGTTGAACAATTCTTGCAGACAGATAACTTGGGCTCCACGACTTGCAGCATCGCGGATCCACTTGGACGCATTCTCGATCATGGCCGCTTTTGTGCCTGCATCTTTCATCTGCACAAGGCCTAACTTTACGCTACGTGTCACGACAAAATAATCCTGATGGAAAGGAACAATACGAAATGAATCGGTCACCAAAACGATTGATGATTACCGGGACCGACACCGACGTCGGCAAGACCTTTATCGGGTGTTTGATTGCGGAGTCGTTTCGCTATTCTGGCAGCCAAGTCGGAGTCTACAAGCCGGTAGCAAGCGATTGTTATGCCGAAGAGGAAAAACTTATTGCCGATGACGCAAATCGAATGTGGAATGCAGCGGGAAAACCAGGCGTTTTGGCTGACGTTTGTCCCCAGAAATTTTTGGCACCCCTGGCCCCATCGAGTGCCGCGAGAGCAGAGAACAAGACGGTCGATGTGGAGTTACTCGTCAACGGGATCGATCGCTGGATCGAAGGCTACGATGTCACGCTTGTCGAAGGAGCCGGCGGACTTTTTAGTCCCTTGGCCGATGGCTTTCTCAATGCGGACCTGGTCAAGCGATTGGCCAATCTGCTCGGCTCGATCGACGTCCTGCTCGTCGCCGCGAACCGGCTCGGTACGATTCATCAAACGCTTGCGACCTGTATTGCTGCGAAGTCGATCGGAATCACGCCCATTGGAATCGTGCTCAGCGATGTTAGCGATTCCCTTGATCAATCGGCTGCTGAAAACGCAGCGGAGATCTCTAGGTATAGTGACATTCCTGTACTGGGCCGCGTCACCTACGGAGCCACGCGAAGCGACATAGCCGATTGGATCGACCGATTGTGAATTCAGCAGGCGGGGTTCGTCATCCCATCGACATCTCGGAGCTGTGTGTCAATCATACCGGCAATGATATCGGCACGGTCATTTTATCGAGGAGAGAGAGCAGAGCGACTTACTCGCGGAATCGGTAGCCGACGCCGCGGACGGTTTCAACGAGATCCGCATAGGTGTCCATCTTTTTTCTCAACGCGCGGATATGAACATCGATGGTTCGGTCCAACACCATCGTGTCTTCACCCAGTGCCGCATCGACCAACTCGTTGCGACCAAATGCTCGGCCGGGTTGGCGAATCAATGTGTCGAGCAGGCGGAACTCGCTCTTGGTCACCTTCAAGGGCGTGCCGTCAACCAAAACGATGTACCTTCTGCGGTCGACCGTGACTCCGTGCCGCGTCACCGACTCCGAATCTTCAAACGTTTGTTCGCGTCTTCGTAGCAGCGCCTTGAGCCTTTGCAATAGCACCTTGTAGCTTTCGACCGGCTTGACGACATAGTCGTCCGCCCCCACGGCAAATCCGACAACCTGATCCGATTCTTCCCCGAGAGCACTGAGCATCAGGATCATCGTGTCTTGAGTCGTTGGATCGGCCCTCAGTTGCTTACACACTTCGACACCGCTGAGTACCGGCAGATCGACGTCCAAAAACACGACGTCGGGAAGCAGAAGTCGAGCTTGGTTCAATGCGTCCCGTCCGTCACCTGAACGGTAAACTTCGTAGCCAGCTCGTTTGAGTTGATACTCGAGTGTCTCCGCCAAGGGACGGTAATCCTCGACGATTAAAACCTTGATAGCGGACATTGGTTAGCCACGTTTCTTCAATTACAGGGTGTCATCAAACCAGTCGCTATCGTGATCGATTTTGGGTTGGAGCGGCACCCTTGTATTGGCCATGATTGAGTGAAATTATTGTTAAGATTGGATGTGCTCATCGTTGTCTTGTTCTTCTTCGGATTCCTCCAACGCCCCCTGTTCGGCTTGTTGCAGACGTTCTCGAGCACTTTGAAAGAGCAATTGCCCTTCTCGAGCGAACACACAGCCTAAGGCTAAGATAGCAGCTGAGGCCACGAATTTAAGCCATGAAGCAACAAATGCCATAATCATGAATGCACAAAACGCTGCAATTCCAGCATAGATGAGCTTGGTCATCGCCTTGAGCTGAGTGTCGCGAGTTTGCACGCGAACGCTTCGTGAAATCGCTGTCCGCGCCGATTGGTTGGCCAAATCTCGCATCGCAGACAAATTGCTAGACCGTTCGGGTGCTTGGCTTCGCGGGACCATCGGCTCCGACGGATCGTACGGGACGACCCCCGAATCGGTGGACTCATCCTCAACCACAGATTCATCTGCTATGACCGACCCCTTTTCGGGTGGACGACTGCCAACCGATGCAGGAGAAATCGAAGGGGTTCCCTTCGATTCTGGCGCAGTTACCGACTTCGCAGTCGATTCTCCTTGCACTCGCCTGAGCAAGCGGTTCATGTAGGCTTCGATCGAATCATCGTCTTCTTCTTCCGGTTCGCTATTTCCTACCTTTGTTTCTTCAGCTGTATAGGTCTGCGATGGGGTTTGTGGCGAATCATTCGGTTCCTCGTCGTCATACTCTTCTTCTTTCAAGCTTTCAAAGTCGTATCGGTCGCTACGTTGTTCGTCAAGTTCTTCTGGCTCAGACCTTGCCGAGGCCAATTCGTTTTCATCGCCGTCATCAAAAGACCACGCACCGGTAAAGGTTTGTCCGTCCGCTTGATCCTCGCCGTGCGGTTCCGCTGGCAGCGAGCCTGACTCAATCGCTTCGCTTGGTAGCTCGCCATTGTCGACGCCATTGTCGACGGCATTGTCGACGGCATTGTCGACGGCCTCTCGCTCATCCGCCTGGTACTGCTTAGCGTCTATTTCATCGTTAGGGTCGTTCAAGTCTTGGGGGGGCAGTTCGAGATGATCGAGGACGTTCGCTGCTAGATAAGTTGCTTCAAAGCACTCATCCTCCTCATCGTCCAAAGCCTCGTCCTGACGGAGATCTTCCTGATCGAGATTCTCATTTTGCAATGCTCGCGGATACTCCGAACTGGCTCCTTCTTCAAAGCTACCCTCTTCGTATTTCGACTCGATGCTCGACTCGATGTCTCGAATCAATTGACTTGCAAACGAGCGAGGTTCGGATAACTCGACATCCGATCGATACGGCTTCGGTTCGTCTTCGGTTTCCAAGACTTCATCGTCGTTGACTCGATCGCAGTCTTCGTCGGTTTCGCTGGTTGATTGATAAGTGTCCCAAATGCTCTGTTGCGAAACGTCGTCGCTGGCTTCCTTCTCCGCAGCGACCTCTTGTTCCAAGCCATCTTCCAAAGCTTCCTCTTGCGAATCACTGGACCAATCCACGCTTGCCGCCGCAGCGGGCGATTCGTCGACGAATTCGTCTTCGGGTTCGTTCGGCTCTGGTTCGATTGCAACGGGTTGCATCGGCTGGGAAACAGCCCATGCATCCTCCGCTTCATTCGACTCGCTATCGAGACCTCGATCGCTATCGAGAATAGGAGCTGGCGTTTCCTGTTCGAGTTGGCTGGTGTCGAATGCGGACCGCTCGGCCAGTTGCTGACGCAAAACTTCGAGTTTCTTTTCGTACTGTGCCTTGGCCGCATTCATTTGATCGCTGGTCTGGCCAAGTTCTTCGGAGAGTGCGAGGAAGGCTTCGTTGGACGGCAGCGATTTCATTTCTGCGATCACCCGTTCGCGTTCGGCAATCGCTTCGTCACGTTCGGACGCTGCATCCTCTCGTTCCGCTTTGAATTGGTCAAGTTTCAACGTCAATGATCGGTTCGCTTCTTTTAGCTGCGACAGTTCGCTATTGGCCGTCGCCAACTCCACCGACAACGCTTGCACGCTCTCGTGCAACAAGTCGGCTTCGGCCGACCAACTTTCATGGTCTTGATGGTGGTTTGCTTCCCGGTCGCGAAGCATCGTTTCCAACTGTGCAACCGATTCGCGAGCTTCGAGATAGCTGTTCTTAAGCTGTGCGGATTCTTCGGTCGCCCGCTGGACCATCTCTTGCAACTCTTCAATTTGTGCTTGCAAGATTTCTGCGGCTTCGCCGCTCTGATTTGCGGACCGTCTTTCGTCTTCGATTTGTTGACAAATCGATTCGTATTGTGCGGTGACTTCCGCTAACCTCTGTTCAGCTTCTTGGCAATTTGCTTCGCTTTCGGTCTTGGCATCAATCGCTTCATCGCGTGCTTGTTCGAGTTCCAATTGGACTCGGTTTTGCTCGGCACGTTTGTCCTCTTCTTCTTTCCGAAGTGATTGCTGATTGGAGGTCAACGTTTCCAAGTGCTCTTTGAGCGCCGTAAACTGCTCTCGCATTTGGGCAATCGCATCGGTCGCTGTCTTGGCCTGCTCTTGCGAGTACACGACTTGCTTTCGAGCGTCGTCGACTTGCCCTCGGTAATGATCTTGTAGACGTTTGAATTCCGCTTCCTTTTGCGCAAACAACTCCTCGCGGCTGAGACTGGCTTGTTGTAGCCGTTGCACTTCCGCAACTTTGAGCGTGTATTGTTCTTGGGTAGCACGATTCTTCGACTCTTCCGAAAGGAGCTCGGCTTCGCGTTTGTGCAAAGATTCGGCGCGGCTCCACAATTCATTTTCGCGAGTTTGTAACACCGTTTCCCGGTCACAACATCTTGATTCCCGACGGTCGACCTCTTCTTGCCGTTTCCGCCACTGTTCGATCTCACGCCGAAGCTGTTCATGCCAAGCATCGTCGGATTCGCTATGTTTGCTATCTATTTTGGGTATTGAACCGACTAGCGAAGCGGGCGGAGTGGCAATCGTGTCGGTCACTTCCGAGATGATCGGTGGAGCTGGATCTACTTTCGCACGACCGGAAATCAGCGACTTGCGAGGACGTGTGGTCGTCGAATCCCAGACGAAGCCATTTGCTGCGGGCCCATTTTTTGCGGGCCCATTCAATAGTTCGAAGAGGTAGTCGCCCAAGCGCAGTGTATCGCCGGTGCAAAGCGTTGCCTCGGTCGTACGAACCGAATTGATCTCGATGGGAACAGAATAAGCACGCACCAAAATCCGCTGGGCGTCGCGAATCAATACCGCGTGCATCGGACGGAGCGTGTGGTCCGCGAGCTGGATCGAGCAGCCGTGAGCACTTCCAAACGTGTATCGGTTTCCCGTCAGTCGGAGTCGCCGATTCGGTGCCCCAGGACTGGTGACGCGAAATTCGATCGCATCTTTGGCTGCCGTAGTCAAACGATCCTCCCCTACCGCATCGTCATTCTTTTCGTCACCTTGTTTTGATGGCGACATTGAAGTGGCCAAAGCGAATGAGTCGGCTTGAAGGGGAGCCATTTGGCTGTGATCGGTGTTGCTGTAATCCGTGTTCACGGGCCGCGTCCTCGAAGGGGGAGAGTCTATGCGTTTGTGCATTTTTTCGAAGCCATCTGGGCAATTTGCGTCGTCTGCGATTGCTCGACTTGCCGCTGTGGCGCGCAGTTGCACCCGTTTCAGCGCAAATGCACTTTCTTGGTTTCGGCACATCCCCAATACCGGGGTGAGTTAAAATAAAACGGCTGTACCAATTTTTCCGCGCGCCGCCACACCGGTTAGTGAATCCCCCCGAGACGGTTGGCGAATCCGTCGCTTAAATGTCCCGCCCACCGGATAAAAGTTTTTTTGGGTTCCCAGCCCGCAAAGGTCGACAAATCGCAACAATTTTGGCTGACTTCTTGGTTATTTCGTCTAAAATCCTGAGTACAGAAGCAGACAAGTCGCATAGGATTCCTATGATGAGTTTGAGACAGCAACATCGAGACTTTTTGACACATTCACCGTAGGTAAAGGCAGATAGCGATGGCACGAAAAGACGCGATTTCAAAACTGAAGGATACGCTTGTACATCGCCGCAACGCGTTAAGGCGGGCATTGGCAGGCGATTTGAGTCTGCTGCAAGAGTTGCACCAGCAAAAGACTGGCGACATCCTCGACGCCGCTGCCGATACGGTGCAGGATGAACTCAATAGCCAGATTCTTGAGGTGGAGAGCCGCGAATTGGCAGCAATCGAAGAGGCGATCGAGCGAGCCGAACGAGGTGAGTACGGTATTTGTGAAGATTGTGGCAAACCGATCCCGCTCACCCGCCTACGTGCGATTCCCTACGCAACCGACTGCATCGCCTGCCGCCGAAAGTCGGAAATGACCAACGATCGAGAGGGATCGCTGCAATGGAACCGGATTTTCGAAGACGCAGAAGTCGACTCGATTTAAGGGAGGGACTTCGGGGCTAACGGTTGTAACTAACGTCACAATCAACGGTCTGGTTTTGTGGATTAGTGTAGCCACGGGGGGACAATTATCCCGCCGTTTTTTAATGCGCCAAAAGTACCTGTTTTGCGGTATGAACCGCAGAGGCCTACCGAGCGGCGAAGTTTGAAAGCTAGCCTTATGAAGAGGGCGATGTATAGAATCACGGCGACACGTCCTCTCCATTCGTTTTGCCGACCCGTCGAAGCGCAGCAACTACCCCCTCCCCCTTCCTGTACATCGATCTTGATTGCCATGGTTCCAGAATCCGAGACCTGTCGAC
>JGI12048J13642_10537711_pt1 | contig 13350 bp, 6 predicted proteins | sample ElkSlonscriptome_16_FD_13642 | JGI IMG/M metagenome (IMG submission 13642) | reverse complement strand
GATCATCATCAAAAGTTAATGTCCAACTTTTTTGCCCAAACCGAAGCACTGGCCTTCGGCAAATCAACAGAGCAGGTCAAGGCCGAATTTGCCGCAGCGGGAAAATCAGAACAGGAAACCGCTGATTTAGTGCCATTCAAAGTATTTCAAGGCAATCGCCCCACCAACTCCATCCTGGTCAAAGCGATCACGCCCTACTCACTGGGCGCCTTAGTAGCCATGTATGAACACAAAATCTTTGTACAAGGCGCAATATGGAATATTTATAGTTTTGACCAGTGGGGGGTGGAGTTGGGCAAGCAACTGGCCAGCCAGATTTTGCCCGAGCTAAAATCCAGTAAAAAAGTAGCCAGCCATGACAGCTCCACTAACGGCCTGATTAATCGGTTCAAAGACTGGTCAACATCCAGCTAATCGGGTCAGCAATTCAGCATCTTGTTACAGCAAAGAGAAGGGATGTCAACTCATCTTTGCTGTGACAAAGACACTTACGATACAGGTTCTCACCACCCCAGCATTATTTGGGATGATGTCAGTATGCATTCGGGGCCTTTCCTTAACACTTGCGCCCACTGAGTAAGAATCTCTAATGGCCAGCCTCTTTACGATAAACGGCGAATGACTATGCTTTACACCTCTGTTTCGCGGGCGCTCGGCCCGGCCATGCTGGCATTGCTGCTGGCCATGTGTCCACCCAATGGATATGCAGAAACCGCGACTATCACCATACCGGTCTCACTGGATTATCCCCTGTTACGCCACACACTGATCACTCAGCTCTTCAATACACCCGATGGTAACAGGGATGTTCTCGATGACCCTAAAGGCTGCAACCGGATTTTGCTGTCAGCACCAACCATAGGGGCACAGCAAGATAAACTTGAATTTGGAGCCACAGTGAATGCGCAATTCGGTGTCAGCCTGCTTGGCGACTGCCAGCAAATGATTGAATGGCAAGGACGCGTAGGGGCCCTGTCATTGCCAGAAATCCAGCCCGGCGGCAAATCCATCAGATTAAAACCACAACAGATTTGGCTGACTGATAAAGCCGGGAAAATCATTTCTTCCGGGCCCTTATGGGAGGTCGGCATACAGCAGATTAAGGCATTTGTAGGCAGTTATATGGTGGATTTCACCCCCCACATTAAAACCCTGGAAGATTTTTTGCCGGAAGTGCTGCCCCACCGCAATGCAGAACAACTGCGGAGTGTGATCAATAGTATTAGCGTTGGACCTATCAACGTGACACCGGAAGCGCTGAGCGCTTCTATCAACATGACCATTCCCTCCCTGCTTGTTCAGCCAGCCCAACCGGCACCGATGCTGACTGAGGCAGAACTACAGCGAGCAGAATCCCAATGGCAGATGATGGATGCGTTGCTGGTAGGCGCTATTAAGCGATACGCATCCGCTACCCAACTACAATCGTTGCGCAACAGCCTGTTGGACATCCTCATCGATAGCCGCTATCGCTTAGTCGACGCTCTGCACCAACCTGCTGACCACAACAACGATGCGGTACGCCACTGGTTTATCGATAGCTGGCAAAAACTCAGCCCGGTGGTACGCACTATCGCGTTGGAGCAGCCAGAACAGGAGCCGTTGTTATGGCTCAGCGTTCTGACTGCCACTGATGCTTTATATGCGCTGGATCAGCTTGGTCCCGGTTTCGGTTTGGATATATCCACCCATGGTCTGCGGCGACTGGCCCGTTTGATCAATGCGGCACAGCCTGAGGACCTGTTGCGTTACACTGAGGAGATTGATCCCGAACTACAGCAACTACTGCGGGACCAGATCGAATTAACTACACCAGAACCCTCGGCCTTACAATTCGGTTTTTCATTGTTTCCCAAGGCGCACGCGACAACCACAATGAAAGATCTGCAAAGCTGGTTGGCAACCAGGGACAACTTACCGGTATACCTGCCCAGAGTCTCTGCTGTCCTCCATGAAAGCAGCAACAAGGTACTGAAGAAAAGCAAACTGGAACCGGGTTACCACGAACTCTTTCAAAAAATCGTGCTGGCCACCGCCTGGCAAGAAAGCTGCTGGCGCCAGTATGTGGTAATCAAAGAACGCATAGAACCTTTGCGTTCCGGCACCGGCGATGTGGGTATTATGCAAGTCAATGAAAGAGTCTGGCGGGGATTCTACGATTTACAGAAACTACGTTGGGATATCCACTATAACAGCAGTGCTGGTGCTGAAATACTGCTGAACTATCTGGTTAAATACGCCTTGAAGCAGGGAGAACAACACCAAACCGGCGGCATTTCCAATCTCTCCCGATCTACCTACTCCACCTACAACGGTGGACCCAGTCAGGTATCCCGTTACCGCAGATCGGATGTGGCATCGTCACACCGAAAAGTGGATCAGCTGTACTGGGACAAGTACCAACAAGTGAAGGCTGGTCAAGCTATGAATGTGGCCCAATGCCTGGGTGGTAAAGCTCCAGCAAGCTCCGGAATAAAAGTCGCAGCGGATGCGGTGGAACAAAAGCCAGTGCCCCAGCGCCCCGTGCAAACAATCCCAACCGCCCCAAGCGACAAAAGCACGCGCTGGGTATTGGCGCAGCCATCCAGGAATTTCACTATTCAAATGGGAGCATTCAGTTCTCGCGAGGCAGCACATCAATTTAGCCGCCAGCAGTCGCTGCCAGATCCTGTGCATGTCTACCCGTTACAAAAAGGAAAAACCAGGCTTTATCTGGTACTACATGGCAGTTTTACCACGCGCTCAAAAGCTGAACCGGTAAAAAACAAATATGTTCACCTGAAACCCTGGTTGCGCAGCCTCGGCGACTTGCAACAGTAAATTGCCGCACTGCAGGCTTAAGAGTGCAGACGAAGTTAAGCGTAATTTAAGCTGTGAGGTGTAAGCTCAGCAATAGATCAGGCGGGTGCAGACAACCAAATAAAACCCTTGCGTGTAGCGAAGAGCGAGGGACAAGAATAATCAAAAACAATAGTCAGAAGCAGTGGCAAACAACGACGGTGTGACCTAACGATGAACGAGATATTTACGACCAATTCAGAAACAGAAAGTAATGAATTACCCACCTTGCAAGAATCTGATTTTCTACCATCACCAGACTATTCAAAACCACTGTTTGAGCTGACAGAAACAACCAGGGATCGCCTGCATGAGCGTCTTAAATTTCTTTATGGTGAGGCTAAAGCAAGCAAGTGGCTACCTGAACTCGAACGTATCATGAGAGTGCATCATGCTCACAAAACCAAGCGGATTCTCGATATAGAAGCTGCCGCCGCCAATGCTGACCGGTTTACCGAACGGGACCTTATTCTGATCACCTACGGCGATCTCATTCGGTCAGAAGCACATTCACCTTTAGCGGGTATCAGCCAAATCCTCGATAAAAGCCAACTGCGTGGAATTTTTAATACGGTGCACATATTGCCGTTCTTCCCCTATTCCAGCGACAAGGGTTTCTCTGTACTTGACTTTGAGAGTGTTGATCCGAACCTGGGATCATGGCAGGACATTGAAGCCATTGGCCGCAAATATCGCATGATGTTCGATGGCGTACTCAATCATATCTCATCAAAAAGCCAGGCCTTTCAGGAATTCCTCAACGGCAACCCAGACTATATCAACTCCGTCGTGGCTTATGATTCACCTGATGCGCTGACACCGGAACAACGCAGAATACTGATGCGACCGCGCACCTCGGACATTCTCACGCCCTTTGAATCTATTCGCGGCACCGTCTATGTATGGACCACCTTTTCCGCAGATCAGATAGACCTGAACTATAAAAATCCCGCCGTGCTGCTGTACATTATTGAAACGTTACTGCTCTATGTGCGCCATGGTGCAGACATTCTCAGGCTGGATGCAGTGACCTACCTTTGGGATGAGCCGGGAACCCCATCAGTGCACCTTAAACAGACCCACGAAATCATTAAAGTCCTGCGGGATGTGATGGATGCAGTAGCACCGACCATTACTTTGCTGACCGAAACCAATGTCCCCCACAAAGATAATGTTTCTTACTTTGGTAATGGCAACGACGAAGCCCACATGGTCTACAACTTCGCTCTGCCACCTTTGGTATTGCATACTTTTTATCAGGAAAATGCGAGCAAACTATCCGAGTGGGCAGAGAATCTCGAATACGGCTCACCCACCACCACTTATTTAAATATGCTGGATACTCACGATGGTGTCGGTCTGATGGGCGTGAAGAATATGCTCTCTGAAATCGATATCAAACAACTGGTGGATAAGGCCAAATCTCATGGCGCCCTGGTATCCTACCGCACCAAAGAAGATGGGAGTGAGGATCCCTATGAGATCAATACGACGTGGTTCAGCGCCCTGAACTTTGACAACAGCGGTGAAGATATTGCCTTTCAGGTCAAACGCTTTGTGGCTTCCCGCTGCATTGCCCTGGTCTTGCGGGGCGTACCGGCGGTCTACTTACATGGCCTGATTGGCACACCCAACGACATTGAAGGTGTGCTAAGAAGCAAATCTAAACGAGACATCAACCGCAAGGTGGTGGTTGAAAAGGAAATATTTCATGCACTGGAAGATCCAAACAGCCGTTTTTCTCACATTGTCCAGCAATTTATCAGGGCCGCCGAAATCCGCATCAGGCAGCCGGCCTTTCACCCCAACGGCAACCAACAAATCTTTCAACTTGATCCACAGCTATTCACGGTGCTGCGCACTTCACCAGACGGCAAATCTAACGTGTTAGCGATTACCAATGTGGCTAATAAAGAGTGCAGTATCAGCGTTTCACTGGCCATGATCGGCGTAGAAGGTGATCACTGGTATGACCTGGTAGGCAGGCGAGGCTGGCGGGCAATCCGAGGTTCGATAAAGCTGGTCATCCAGCCCTATGATGTGCTTTGGTTAGCCCCCTATGGTGATCTCGAGCGTTATATAGAGGAAAACTAGTAAACACAGTGACTATTTCAACTGAGAAACAAATCAAGTGGGTATTAATGGCGCCTTTGTTAAGCATGACTATTTATGTAATAGGACATGGACTACTAACAACCCTACTAACCGTTCGACTTAATCTGGCGGGAACATCACCCAATGTCATTGGAATGGTCGCAACGGCCTATTTTGGCGGCCTCGTCGCAGGCACCTACGTTAATTCAAGAGTTATCAGCCGGGTCGGACATATCCGGGCTTATGCTGCCTATGCGTCTTTACTTGCGTGCATCACCATTTTGTATGGTTTTATTGAATCGGCTGGAATTTGGATAATTTTACGCTTTATCGGTGGATTCGCGACGGGTGGATTACTGGTGGTTATCGAATCCTGGATGCTGGTTAACAGTAGACAAGAATTCCGGGGTCGGGTTATGGCTGTCTATATGGTTCTTTTCTATGGTGCCTTTGCTGCGGGCCAACTGTTGCTTCAAGTTTATCCTCCAGAAGCTTTGGAGTCTCTGGCTTTAGCAGCGATGGCCGCTTCCTTGTCTGTAGTGCCATTGGCCTTGACAAGAGTGGAGATACCCAAACTGGAAGCCAAGGGAAAACCGGATATTATCGCCCTCATTCGTAAAACACCGGCTGGCACTATTGGTGGTTTCAGCGCTGGAATGATTCTCGGTGTCATTTATGGTTTGCTGCCACTGTTTTTTGCAGAAACTGGATATGATTTAGGACAAATTGCCAACATGATGGTGGTAGTGATTTTAGGTGGAATGACCTTGCAGTATCCGCTTGGGAAACTATCCGACCATATGGACCGGCGTATCGTACTGCTGCTTCTGTTTTCAGCGACAGGGTTATTATCACTTGCCTTTATTTGGCTGGAAGCGACTTCCAATATTTTGCTGACAGCAGGTTTGTTATTCGTTTCTGGTGGAATGTTTTTTTCCATTTACCCTATCAGCTTGAGTCACGCCTGTGACGAACTGTCTCAGAATGAAATTATAGAAGCAAATCAGGGATTAATTATTTGCTACAGTATTGGAGCGATGACCGGCCCTCTTATTGCTCCGGTCTTTATGACCTTACGGAATTCTACGGGAATATTCTGGTATTTCGTTTTGCTGGCTTCGCTGACCTCTTTATTTTTACTATGGCGTCTTAATGTACGCGATAAAGTCCAGCCTGAAGAACAGCTGGCTTTTTCAATCAGCACCCCGAATACGCCGGTGATTGTGGAGTTAGATCCGCGCTTTGATCCAACACCGGGGGAAGATCCTACCGCCTGTAAGAAAGACGAGTCTACCATTCTCGGCTAACTATTCTTGGAACAGTTAAGACTCCAACGAATGCATTGTGAATGGCTGTTTAAACCGATGAAGTGGTTAGTTTAGAACAAGAGCAGTAACAACTATTTTGTCTATGACAAGCATGGGATGACTAAAGACATGGTTGATAAATATACCGCAAAAACGGCTATCAGTATTGCCCGCTTGCAGAATGTCACATTTCAAACCGCTAACGCCGCCACACTCGACGAAGCGCTACGCTTGATAGTGTCAGCGATACTCGAAGAAGTTGGTGCCGATGCCTGTTCCATCTATTTAGTACACGAAAAAACCACCCTGATTTTAGCGGCTACCCATGGGCTCAACCAGGAGGCCGTATATCAGCTAAAGATTCCATTTTCCTCTGGTTTAGCAGGCAAAATCGTCAATAATGCTGATCCCATTAATATTCCAGACGCTCATGACGATACAGACTTTCTCGAATGTCCGGGCATAGGGGAAGATCACCTTCACGGATTTATGGGCGTGCCCATTCTGTTTCAGGGTAAAGCACTAGGTGTCATTATCGTTCAACGTTCGGCTAAGAAGATATTCAGTCAGAGTGACGTTGCCTTTACCCAAACGCTATCGATACAAATAGCAAGTTGGCTGGCGCTAGCCCGCATGCGTGAGGCACTGGCTCCTGAGCAAACAGGCGCTGTGGCTCCACAAGAGTACGTAGAGGGCCTGGCAGGATCGCCAGGTATTAGCAAGGGAACCGCAGTAGCAGTATTTTCTTCTGAGGACACACATTCCACTACAGATGAACGTGTTGTTAGCGCGGAAAGGGAACTGAGTAAACTACACGATGCCATTAGATGGGTCAGCCGGGAATTCCGGGAGTTAGCTACAAAAACGGACTTAGGCTTAGGTGAAGCTGAAAGGGTTATATTCGAAGCTTATGCATCCATCACTGAAAGCGATGAAATAATTAGTGCTTCGACTAAAAAAATTCAACTTGGCAAATCCGCTATCAATGCTGTCAGAACCACTATTGTCAGCTATGCCTCCCAATTCAGAGCACTCAACGATGACTACATGCGGGAGCGTGCCAGTGACGTCGAACATATTGGCCGACGCATTGTAAGTCGTCTCATCAACCAGGAAAATGTTGTGGTGGAATACCCAAAGAAGACCATTTTAGTGGGCGAGCATTTGAGTGTTTGGGACCTGGTAGCAGTGCCCAAAAATCGACTCAAAGGAATCATTTCTGGTGAAGGGTCTACCCACTCTCATCTGGCCATTTTGGCTAAGGGTATGGGCATTCCAGCGGTGTTAGGGCTAAGCGAAATATTTCCGCCTGCTGAACTCCATCACAGGGAACTCATAGTCGACGGATACACTGGAAAAGTCTACGTGAACCCTTCTGAAGAGTGTAAGGCTGAATTTTCAAGAGCAATCAGTCAGGAAAGTCAGTTCACTAAGGAATTAACAAAACTCAAAGACCTGCCAGCTGTTACAACCGATGGATTTGTGCTTTCCTTGATGGCAAATGCTGGGATATCAGCCGACATATCCCAGGCCAATCGAATTGGGGCCGATGGTATAGGCTTATTCAGAACTGAATTCCCGTTTTTATCCAGTGATTACTTCCTTACGGAAGAAGAGCAATACCTACTGTACAAAAAAACATTAGCAGAAACTTTTCCAAAACCCGTCATCATTCGCACACTCGATATCGGCGGAGACAAACCGCTGCCCTATTGGCCTATTGAGGAAGACAACCCTTTTTTGGGTTGGCGGGGTATTCGGATAACACTGGATCATCCGGAAATATTTCTTGCCCAAATCAAAGCGCTTATCCGTGCTAACAAGGATTTTGGTAATTTAAGAATATTGTTACCGATGGTCACGAGTATCGACGACATAAGGCAGGCAAAAGTTCTAATCAAAAAGGCCTACGAAGAACTGTCTACTCATGGGGCTACATTCAGGACTGTACCTTTGGGTATCTTAATTGAGGTTCCATCCATACTGTATATACTCGATTTTGTAGCGTCTTTGGTAGATTTTTTTTCCATTGGCAGCAATGATTTGACTCAGTATTTGCTTGCCGTTGATCGCAACAATCCTCGGGTCGATCGCTGGTATTCCTACTATAACCCTGCGGTTGTAAGGGCACTTTATGAACTTATCCGGGCAATAAAAACCTATGACAAGCCATTATCCTTGTGCGGCGATCTGGGTGGCGATCCCAGAATGGTCATGCTCCTCATTGGCATGGGACTGGACACTCTTAGTGTAGTATCCGGTGATCTTTCGAGGGTCAAATTGCTAACCCGGAATGTCTCTAAAACCCGGTGCAGAGAGTTATTAGAAAAGTGCCTGACATTGACTTCTGCAGCAGAGATTAAGAACTTACTGGAGCAAGAAATAAGACACATAGATTTGGAGAAACTCATTGGCATCAATGGAAATCAAACGACAATTAGCAATCAGAATGGCGTAGGTGTATAGTCATAAAAAGCAGCATTCATTTGTTTCCTTAGACTCGCCATTCTTAGTTTCTGCATTCAGCATTGCTGGCCCCTCTAGGATAAGTATTTCACTTGATTAGAGGTTTAGTGACGCCATGTCTGATCTCTGTTCCAATATCAAAACTATCGCATTCATCGGAAATTACCTGCCTCGCCGTTGCGGGATTGCTACCTTTACCACGGATCTGGTAGAAGCATTATGTAAACACGCCCCTGACCGGAGTTGTTGGGCAGTAGCTATGAATGACAAGCCCGAAGGCTACATTTATCCGCAAAACGTCCGCTTCGAAATAAATCAGAAACTACTTAGTGATTACAGCCAGGCTGCAGATTTTCTGAATATTAATCAAGTCGATGTGGTCTGTTTACAGCACGAATACGGGATATTTGGCGGTCCGGCTGGCAGCCATATTTTGCAATTATTGTCTGAGCTGCGTATGCCTGTTGTGACTACGTTACACACCGTATTGGCCGAACCAACGGATGAGTATCGTGCGGTGATGATGCGCCTGGCAGAACTGTCTGATCGCTTGATTGTAATGAGCCAAAAAGCCATAGCTATGCTGCAAACCGTTTACGGCATTGATCCGCAAAAAATATCCTTTATTCCTCATGGCATTCCCGATATGCCCTTTGTTGATCCAAGTTATTATAAAGAGCAGTTTGGCGTACTTGGCAAAAAAATGCTGCTGACCTTCGGATTGTTGTCGCAAAACAAAGGCATCGAGTATGCCCTGCGCGCCCTACCCAGAGTGGTCGAACAATTACCTGATTTCGCTTATATCGTACTCGGTGCTACCCACCCCCATGTGCTGCAGAATGAGGGAGAAGCGTACCGGTTGAGTTTGCAGCAACTAGTGCAAAAACTTGGCTTGGAAAAACATGTTTTTTTTCAAAACCGTTTCGTCACCTTGCAGGAACTTACCGAGTATTTGTCGGCGGCGGATATTTATTTAACTCCTTACGATTACGAAGCTCAGATCACTTCAGGCACGCTGGCTTATGCCATGGGAACCGGCAAACCCGTGGTATCTACACCCTATTGGTACGCTGAAGAAATGTTGGCAGAAGGACGTGGCTTACTAGTGCCCTTCAGAGACACTGCGGCGATGAGTGATGCGCTGGTCAAACTGCTGGGCGATGATGAATTACGCCACTCTATTCGCAAGCGAGCTTACGATTACTGCCGTAATGCTACATGGGATAAGGTAGCCTCAGGCTATCTGGAAGTGTTTGCAGAGATCAAAGCAGAACGCAGCCAGCATCCACGAGCCTATCATTCGTTACCCCGCCGCTTACCAGAAACTGTATTCAGTCAGCAGCTGCCGCTGTTAAAACTCGATCACCTGCTGACAATGACCGATGATACAGGGATGTTGCAGCATGCCCGATACACCATACCTGATCGAAGCCATGGCTACTGTACAGACGATAATGCACGCGCATTAATCATTGCCGCTGAAGCCCATAATCTTTTAGCCGAACCACCGCAACGCAATGAGCAACTCTGTGATCGTTATCTTGCTTTCCTGTTGCATGCTTTTGATGCTGATAGTGGTCGCTTCCGCAATTTCCTAGGCTATGATCGGAATTGGTTGGAAACCATTGGTTCAGAAGATTCTCATGGCAGAGCCCTGTGGGGGCTTGGAGCTGCGGTTGCTCTGCTCAAGGACAGCCGCCAGCTACCTCTGCTTTCAACCCTGTTTAAGCAGGCACTGCCTGCGGTTGAAGGCCTGGTTTCATTGCGTGCAATAGCGTTCTCCCTGGTTGGCATCCATGCCTACTTAGCCGCAGTGTCTGGCGACTCCGAGGCCCGCAGGGCGCGGGCAATCCTAGCGCAGAGGCTGCATCAGGCATTTGTCAGTCAGGCCACTGATGACTGGCCATGGCCGGAAACTATCGTTGCTTATGACAATGCTAAATTACCGCAGGCATTGATACTCAGCGGACAATGGCTGCAAAACCATGACATGAGCAACATGGGCTTGTGCACCTTAAAATGGTTGTTCGATATTCAATTCGAACAAGGTCATTTCAAACCGATTGGCAATCATGGCTGGTATTATCAGGGCAAGAGTAAGGCGCGCTTCGACCAACAACCACTGGAAGCCCATGCCATGATCGACGCCTGCATAACTGCATATCAATTCAGTCATGACAAGGAATGGCTGGTTCGTGCCATCACCGCCTTCAACTGGTTTCTTGGTCAAAATGATCTCAATTTACCTTTGTATGACGCCAAAACCGGTGGCTGCCGTGATGGCCTTGAAAGCAATGGCGTTAATGAAAATCAAGGGGCTGAATCTTCGCTGGCGTGGCTTATGTCGCTGGCAAGGTTACACCGCTTTGCAGCAGATGAAGTACTGGTGGCAAAAGCGAAACAAGGCAACTTGATGATGGAGGCGTAAACCATGCGTATTGCGATGTTGTCTCCTAATGCCTGGCGCACGCCTCCCCGGCATTATGGACCGTGGGAAAATGTGGTGTCTTTGCTAACGGAGGGATTGATTGAGCGCGGGATTGACGTCACCTTGTATGCTACAGCAGACTCAATCACCAGGGCAAAGCTCAAAGCCGTCTGTGAGCGTGGCTACGAAGAAGATAGCCATATCATTCCAAAAGTCGGGGAATGTTTGCATATCTCCAGCCTGTTTGAACGGGCAGAACAGTATGACGTTATTCATAACCATTTTGACTTTTTACCTCTAAGCTACTCAGCAATGACGACGACGCCCATGGTAACAACCATTCATGGGTTTTCTTCGCCAGCGATATTACCTGTTTACGAAAAATACAATAACAGTACATTCTATATTTCAATCAGCGATGCGGACCGTGCACCGGGCTTAGACTATCTGGCGACCATACATCACGGCATCAATCTCGAACAGTTTTCATTGCAAAAGCAGGCAAACGGTTACCTGTTATTCTTTGGTCGCATTCATAAAGATAAGGGCGCCCGAGAAGCCATTGCCATTGCTTTAGCGGCCGGCATTAAACTGCTGATGGCCGGGATTATTCAGGATCAGCAATACTTTAGAGAGTTTGTAGAGCCCCACATACAGCCTGGCAAGATCGAGTTCCTTGGCAGTGTGGATCCCGAGCAGCGCAATCAATTACTGGGTGGCGCACGCGCGCTGTTGCATCCAATTTACTTTGATGAGCCGTTTGGTCTTGCGGTGATAGAGTCGATGGCCTGCGGTACGCCAGTGATTGCCTTTAATCGTGGTAGCATGCCCGAATTGATTCAACATGGCCACAACGGTTTTTTGGTTGATGACGTTGCTCAGGCAGTTGCTGTGGTTGCCCGCCTGGATGAGTTGAATCGGGCTGACTGCCGCCGCCATGTTGAACAGTTTTTCAGCGTCGACCGAATGGTTGAGGACTACCTGAAAGTCTATCAACTGGTCATGGAACAAACCCAGCGTGAATCACGTCGCCCTTGGGGCTACTACAAAATATTAACCGACAATGCACAATTTAAATCCAAAGAAATCCTGGTACTGCCCGGCAAACGACTCAGCTTACAGAGCCATCAACACAGGAGTGAGCATTGGTTAATCTTAAAAGGGTGCGGTCAAGCGACTATTGAGGATCGTGTTATAACCCTTAAGCCGGGTCAATCCACCGATATCCCACAGGGGGCTAAACATCGTATGTTTAACCCCTCGGTCACCAAAGACCTGCATTTTATCGAAATCCAAACAGGTGATTACTTTGGCGAAGATGATATCGAGCGCTACGACGATGATTTCGGCCGGGTTTAATCTAATGACCCCTTCAGCAAACGACTAAGGCCAAAACTATGGCTATACCCGATGACGACGAATATGCAAAGCATCAACCTGTAGTAAAACGTTATGCGAACAATCCCATTCTCAGCCGCGATGATATCCCTTATTCAGTGGCTACGGTGCACAATGCCGGCGTCGTTAAGCACAATGGACAATATATTATGTTGTTCCGTGCACATTTGGAGAATGGCCGTTCAGTCATTGGCCGTGCTGATAGCAGCGATGGTTTTAACTTCACAGCCCACCCACAACCATTTTTGACGCCAGCCCGTGAGGGTGCGTTTGCCGAATATGAGGAGTATGGGGTAGAAGATTTACGCATCTGCCCATGTGAAAACAGCTATTTGCTTTGTTATAGCGCCTACTCCCGGCACGGTGTCCGTATTGCCTTAGCCAGCACTGACGACTTTACAAGCGTTGACCGCATCGCCTTTATCAGTCAGGCCGACATGCGTAACCTGGTTATATTTCCTGAAAAAATTGACGGACGCTACGTGCGCCTTGACCGCCCCCATTCAGCAATATCGCCCTGGTCAATCTGGATTTCCTATTCACCAGACCTGGTTCACTGGGGTGATTCCCGCCGCATAATCCAGGCCGAAACCTATCACTGGGATGAGATGAAAATCGGTCCCGGGGCTGCCCCGATAAAAACAGCGAAAGGCTGGTTAAATATTTATCACGGTGTCTTCGAAACGATGGCAGGTTCGGTCTACCGTCTCGGCGTGGCGCTGCATGAACTGAACGATCCGGCTAAGGTCATCGCGGTTGGTGAGCGCTGGATATTGCAACCTGAAGATCCCTGGGAGGTCAGCGGGTATGTACCAAACG
>JGI12048J13642_10581728_pt1 | contig 13358 bp, 15 predicted proteins | sample ElkSlonscriptome_16_FD_13642 | JGI IMG/M metagenome (IMG submission 13642) | reverse complement strand
TTCTTGATCTTCTCGCCCCGATATTCCTTCGGCCGCCAGTCGGCGACCGCCGCGACCATGACAGCGGCATCGGCGGGAAGCGCCCTTTTGACGGCTTTCGCCATGTCCTCGGCGGATTCGACATCGACGCGCGTCACACCCTCGGGCGTCCGCAGCGAGACGGGGCCCGCCACCAGCGTCACTTTCGCGCCGAGAGCCGCAGCGGCCGCGGCGATGGCAAAGCCCTGCTTCCCGCTCGACCGGTTGGCGATGTAGCGCACCGGGTCGATCGCTTCCCATGTCGGCCCTGCTGTGACGAGCACGTGGCGGCCCTTGAGGGGACGGTAGGATGCGTCGACTTCGAAACTCGCCGCATCGCCGTCGGCGCTTTCGAGCGGCGCGGGTCCAAGGCGTTCGGGCGGCTGCCTGCGCGGGTCGAATTCGTGGTTCAGCGCATCGGGATCGATCGGCGGCGCGGAAGATGCCCCGCCTTTCTTCGCGAGCAGCGGCCCTCCGAAATCGGGCTTGAATTCGGTAATTTCCTCCTCGGGCGGCAATCCGTCGCCGCCGACGCCTTCATCCTCGCTTATGTCCTGCTCGAAATCGTCCTCGAACTCGGAATATTCGGTCTCGATATCCTCGTGCGTGCGCTTGGGCGTGGAGCGCGGAATGAGCCGCGACAGGAGCCCGCCGAGCCCGCGCCCGACATCGCCGTCCTCGTCCTCGTTTTCGGCTTCGACCAGATCGTTGGCGGCGGCGGGAGCGGCAGCCGGAGCGGGCGCAGGTTCCTCGACCTCGATCCCGAAATGAGCCGCAATCTCGCGCCAGATGACTTCGGGTTCGGGCAGGCGCCCATAGCCGAATTCGCCGCAGGCCATCGCACCTTCATCGGGATGGAGCACGCTGACGCCCGCCTGCCTCAGCCATTCGATGTTGCGCTGGGTCGCTTCGTGTTCCCACATCCGAACGTTCATCGCAGGGACGGCCATCACCGGCTTGTCCGTGGCGAGGATCAGCGTGGTGGCAAGATCGTCGGCGATGCCGCTCGCCATCTTGGCGACGAGATCGGCGGTGGCGGGACAGACGACCACGAGATCGGCCTCGCGCGACAACTGGATATGGCCCATCTCGACCTCGTTCTTGAGATCGAACAGGCTGGTATAGACCTGGTTTTCCGACAGGGCTGCAAGCGACATGGGCGTCACGAATTGCTGCCCGCCCTTGGTCACGACGCAGGTGACATCGCCGCCGCCCTTGCGGATGAGGCGGACGAGTTCCAACGACTTGTAGGCCGCGATACCGCCGCCCACGACCAGCAGGATTTTCGGCCCAGCGCCGCTCATCGCGTCATGCATCTCCTAGTCGCGGCGGGAGCGTTCCCGCCGCATCTCGCGCGTTCCACCTAGCCTTCGGGCCCCGTTCCGCCAAGAGGCGAGCAGGTCCCTTGCGCCGGGCATGGTTAAGGTTTCGCTTATACAGGCGGGGATCGCCCGCGCCAAACGGCTTGAGACAGGATGCGCCGACGAGGCATAAGCGGCAGGATCAATCGAAAGGAAGTCCGATGACCGTCACCTTGCTGCGCGCCGCCCTGTTCCTAGCGGGGCTGGTATTCATCATCATCGGCGGTTCGTTTCTCGTCGATCCGGCAGCCATGGGCGGCAGTTTCGGGCTGGTGCCGCGCGGCGCGCAGGGTCTCTCCAGCCTGCGCGGCGATTTCTTCGCCTATTTCGTGGTCGCCGGCGCATGCCTGCTGATCGGCGCCTGGAAACGGCGCGGCGAATTCCTGCTGGTGGCGGGCGCGATCTTCGGGCTCACCTTTCTCGCGCGCGCCTACAGTCTCGTCGTGGACGGGTTCTATCTCGGCTGGGTGGCGCCGATGGGGGTCGAGGCGGTGACGGTCATCCTGATCTTGGTAGCGAGCCGGATACTGCCGAGCGGGGCCTTCGTCGAGCGCGAGGAGTGACGCGTCAGCCGAGCAGGCCGGAAGCGACAAGCCCCCACATCGCGCCCGCGCCCACCGCGCCGGCGAAAAGATAGCCCAGCAGCGAGCCGCCCTGCCCTTCGCGCGGGCGCCGTTCGGTGAGGAGCGGAATGTCCGGCAGCGGCGGCGGTTCGGGTGCGCCGCCCTTGGGCGGAAACTTCTCCTCCAGCCGCCGGATCAGGCCCGGCAGGCGCAGCAGCGTCTCGGTGTCTTCCTTGAGCCGGTCGGCCAGCGCGGCCTCGGGGCCGAGCTCATCGCGGATCCACGATCGGACATAGGGCGCGGCGGTGTCCCACATGTTGATGTCGGGATTGAGCTGGGTCGCGATGCCTTCGACCATCACCATCGTCTTCTGCAGCAGCAAAAGGTGAGGCTGGGTCTGCATGTCGAAATCGCGGGTGATCGCGAACAGCCCGTCGAGCATCTGGCCGACCGAGAGTTCCTTGACCGGCTTGCCGCGCATGGGCTCTCCCACTGCGCGCAGCGCGGTCGCGAATTCGCCGACCGAATGGTAGCTCGGCACATATTGCGCCTCGAAATGAATTTCGGCGACGCGCTGGTAATTGCCCGTCGTCAGCCCGTAGAGGATTTCGGCCAGCCATTGCCGCGCGCGCCGGTCGATCCGGCCCATGATGCCGAAATCGATCGCGACGATCGTTCCGTCCTCCTCCACGAACAGATTGCCCTGGTGCATGTCGGCGTGGAAGAAGCCCGCGCTGATCGCCTGCGTGAGAAAGCTGATGACGAGCTTTTCGGCGATCGCCGGCAGATCGTGCCCGCGCTCGATCAGCGCCTCGGTATTCGAGATCTTGACCCCGTCGATCCATTCGATCGTCAGCACGCGGCCATTGGTGCGATCCCAGTCGATCTCGGGAATGCGGTATCCCGTCACCCCCGCCATCTGCTCGGCAAGCTCGCTGGCCGAGGCGGCTTCGCGGCGGAGATCGAGTTCGGAATTCGACCAGCGCTTGAAATTGGCAATCGTCAGGCGCGGGCGCAGGCGACTCGCCTCTCCGCCCATCGCCTCGACATGGGCGGCGGCCCATTCATAGGTCTGGATGTCGCGTGCGAATTTCTGGCGGATGCCGGGGCGCAGGACCTTGATCGCGACCTTGCGGCCGTCCTTCGTCACGCCCTTGTGCACCTGCGCGATCGAGGCGGCGCCGACGGGCACAGGGTCGATCTCGGCGAACAGGGTCTCGAGCGGCTGTTCGAAACTCGCCTCGATCTGTTCGCGGATCTTGTCGAACGGGACGGGCGGAAGATTGTCCTGCAGGCTGAGAAGATTGTGCGCCGCTTCCTCGCCGACGAGATCGGGCCGCGTCGCAAGCGACTGGCCGAGCTTGATCGCCGCCGGGCCGATCGCACGGAAGGCGCCCGCATAGTCGCGCGGTCCCTTTGCCCCGGTAAAGGTCGCGAGCCGGGCAAGCTTGACCAGTCGGCGCAGTGCCGAAGGCGCGTTCGGGTCCTCCTCGATCCCCACCAGCGCGCGGCGGCGAGCGAGCGTCGTCCCCCAATTGGCGAGGCGCAGGAGATGGATAGCAGGCGCTGTCATGTCAGGTCAGTGCGCTCGAACCGGCAAAGTGTTCCCCATGCGGCCGCGATCAGACCTTCCAGCCCGAATGGATCGCGACAAGCCCGCCCATGATCGGTTCGACCTTGGTGTTCACGAAGCCAGCGCGCGCGATCATCCGTTCGAATTCGGCCATGCGCGGAAACTTGCGGATCGATTCGACGAGATAGCGATAGGAATCGGCATCCCCCGCGATCACCTGACCCATGCGCGGCAGAAGCCGGTCGGAATAGAGGTCGTAGGCCTCCTTGAGGCCCGACCATTCGACGGTCGAGAATTCGAGGCAGAAGAACCGTCCGCCCGGACGCAGGACCCGGTGCGCCTCGGCCAGCGCGCGGTCTATATGGGTGACGTTCCTTATGCCGAAGGCGATGGTGTAGGCATCGAAGGTGTTGGAGGCGAATTCGACCTTCTCGGCATTCTGGCAGGTGAAGACGAGGCTGCCCTCGTCTTCGCTGCTGCCGCGTTCGACGGCACGCTCTGCGCCGACATCGAGCATTTCCTGGTTGATGTCGGCGACCGTCACATGCGCACCTTTCGCCACCATGCGAAAGGCGATGTCGCCCGTCCCGCCCGCCATGTCGAGAACCTGTTCGCCCGGCTGCGGCTTCACGCGCTTGACGAAACGGTCCTTCCAAAGCCGGTGCATGCCTGCCGACATCGCGTCGTTCATGATGTCGTATTTCTGCGCGACGCTGGTGAAGACCGCGCCCACGCGGCGGGTCTTTTCCTCGGGGGTGACGTCTTCGTAGCCGAAGGAGACGGTTTCGGGGCTGTCGGTGGCGGTGCGCGCTGTGTCGTTCATGGCGGCATGCCTTAGGGTGAATCGCGCGCGGGGCAAAGGCCTTGTATTCACGCTTCGTCGGGGCGAAAGCGAGTGCCCCTTTCGCCGGCCCCGCGCCGCCCTTACGACAAGCCTTTCCGCCATGCCCGAATTGCCCGAAGTCGAAACCACCGTTCGCGGCCTTGCCCGCTATCTCGAAGGCGAGCGGATCACGCGTGTCGCGGTGAACCGCCCCGATCTGCGCCGACCCTTCCCCGCCGATCTGGTACAGGCGATGACGGGCGCGCGGGTCACCGGCCTCGCGCGGCGCGCGAAATACGGCCTCATCCACACCGATCGGGCGCGCACGCTTGTGTTTCACCTCGGCATGAGCGGGCGCTGGCGGATCGATCCCGCACAGGCCGACATTCACGACCATCTCCTGCTCGAAACCGCGGACCATCGTTTTGCCTTGTGCGACCCGCGCCGCTTCGGTTCGGTCGATCTCGTCGAGACGGAGGCGCTCGGGGCATGGCCGCAATTCGCCGCCATGGGGCCGGAACCGCTTGGCGAGGACCTGACGCCGGCGCATCTCAGGGCCGCTCTTGCCGGGCGCACCCAATCGATCAAGCTGTGCCTGCTCGACCAGCGGACCGTCGCGGGGCTTGGCAACATCTATGTCTGCGAAGCGTTGTGGCGCGCGCGAATCCATCCGAGGAAAGCCGGCGGCAAGGTGACGAAGCCGCAGCTTGCCCGATTGGTGCCGGCGATCCGCGATGTGCTCGAGGCGTCGATCCGCGACGGCGGCTCGACCCTGCGCGATTATGCAGCTCCCGACGGGGAACTGGGCTATTTCGCGACGCGCTTCGACGTGTACGGGCGCACGGGCGAACCCTGCCGCCGCGCAGATGGCGGGACCGTGCGACGCATCGCGCAGGGCGGGCGCAGCACCTGGTTCTGCCCCAAATGCCAGCGCTGACAGGCTGCGCGGGGTGCAGGTGCGAGGGAATCGTTGACCTTTCGGCCCTCCCGCCCTATGTGGCGCGCTTCCCGGCGGCCGGGTCCGTAATGTCCGGATGCTGCCGAGCGACCTTTTGACAGAGCATCGAACCTTCACGCTGGCCCGATAGGCCACGCCGACAAAACGCGAGACAGACGAGAAGACATGGCCAACACGCCGCAAGCCCGTAAGCGCATCCGCCGCAACAACCGCCGCGCGGACATCAACACCGCCCGCATGAGCCGTATCCGCAGCTTCATCAAGAAGGTCGAAACGGCCATCGAGGAAGGCGACAAGGACGCGGCGGCCAATGCCCTGAGGGCGGCCCAGCCCGAAATGCAGCGCGGCGTCGCCCGCGGCGTGCTTCACAAGAACACCGTCGCGCGCAAGATCTCGCGTCTCTCGAAGCGCGTCTCCGCGCTCTGAGGGGCGCCGGGCGGACGCTCCGATGGGGCGAATCATCCGCGGGTTTTGATAGGTGATTCTAGGGGGCTCGCACGCTGTCGAGCCCGTCGCTCCCGAACAGGGCCGCGCCGATCAGGTGCGGCCTTTTTTCATGCGACAATTGTGACTGCCAACCCTGCGCGGAACGTGAGGATTCCTCACGATTCGCGAGTGCTCGAATACGCTTCGCAAAGCAAAACAGGGACTTGAACGAACGGCTGCGGGCTTGCGCCGAGTCAACAGGATTATTTCACTTTTTTTAAACGCGCCTGCTTGCCTTGGAGGGCGATCGGTTCTTTATTCACCTCTCACTCGGAGCGGGACAGTCCGGGTTCTTAAAAGCTGATGACAGGGGGCATCCCGAGGGACCACGTTTCCCGGGGAGAGACGAATATTGCCTGTCGTACACGAGGTATGCCGCCCGGGGCCAAACGTCCCGGGTGCGAGGACGAATTGGGGAAGTAATGGTGCATAAAATCGACAAGGCGCGGACCACGCGTCGTTCCACCGACGACGATCTGATGGAAGATGCAGAAGCCGTGAACCTCGCCGCCGATTGGGCCGATATCAGCCAGGGCCTGCGCAAGGATCTCGGTCACCAGCTTCACAGCCAGTGGATCCGCCCGATCCAGCTTGGCGGGATCGACAAGGACACCGGCACGCTCGATCTCTTCCTGCCGACCGAATTCGCCGCGAACTGGGTAAACGACCGTTTCCGCGACCGGCTCCAGCTCGCTTGGAAGATCGCCCGCAGCGAGGTTCGCCAGGTCCGTGTCCAGGTCCATCCGGGTCGCCGCCAGCTGCCCGAACTCCATCTCGAGGATTCGCGCCGCGCGGCCAATGACGGAGCGAGCTCGATCGCGGTCGCCGCGGGGACGATCGGCGATTCGGGTTTCACCGGTTCGGTCGGTCTCGATCCATCGCTCACCTTCGCGGCATTCGTCACGGGTGAGGCGAACGTGCTCGCCTGCAACGCGGCGCAGCGCATGGCCGCGACAGAAAAGCCGCAATTCTCACCGCTCTATCTCAAGGCCGCGACCGGACAGGGCAAGACGCACCTTCTCCATGCTATCGGCCATGCCTACCTGCAGGCCCATCCTCGCGCGCGGATCTTCTATTGTTCGGCAGAACGCTTCATGGTCGAGTTCGTCCAGGCGCTGAAGGCGAACCAGATGATCGAGTTCAAGGGCCGCCTCAGGAGCTTCGACCTGCTGCTGGTGGACGACATCCAGTTCATCATCGGCAAGGCATCGGCGCAGGAGGAGCTGCTCTACACGATCGACGCGCTTCTCGCCGAGGGCAAGCGGCTGGTCTTCGCCGCCGACCGCGCCCCGCAGGCATTGGACGGGGTCGAACCGCGCCTGCTCTCACGCCTGTCGATGGGCCTCGTCGCCGACATCCAGGCCGCCGATATCGAGCTCAGGAAGAAGATCCTGGAATCCAAGCTTTCGCGTTTCGCGCCGCTTTCGGTGCCCGAGGACGTGATCGACTTCCTCGCCCGGACGATCACGCGCAATATCCGCGAACTGGTCGGCGGGCTCAACAAGCTCATCGCCTATGCCCAGCTTACGGGCCAGGAGGTGTCGCTCCAGCTGGCCGAGGAACAGCTTACCGATATCCTGTCGGCCAATCGCCGCCGGATCACGATCGACGAGATCCAGCGCACCGTTTGCCAGTTCTACCGCATCGACCGCTCGGAAATGAGTTCGAAGCGGCGCGCGCGCGCAGTGGTCCGGCCCCGGCAGGTTGCGATGTATCTGTCGAAGGTGCTCACGCCGCGTTCCTACCCCGAGATCGGGCGCAAGTTCGGCGGGCGCGACCATTCGACGGTCATCCACGCCGTGCGCCTGATCGAGGACCTGCGCCAGCGCGATGCCGACATGGACGGCGATGTGCGCAGCCTCTTGCGCCAGCTGGAAAGTTAATTCGCACGCGATCCGCGCAAGTTCTGGACAGTTCTGTCCACAACCGCGCTCCACGATGTCTCCACGCCTGATCGACAGGGTTGTGCCCCGCCCATGCACAGCCCTGTCGACAGGTCATGCGCAGGATGCCAACAGGCTTTCCCATGAGCCTTTCACCGGCCCGCCTCGACCGCTTTGCGCGCCATATCGTCCTGCCCGAGATCGGCGGCGCGGGCCAGGTCGCCCTTTCCCGCAGGCATGTCGTCGTCATGGGCCTTGGCGGGATCGGCTCGCCGGCATTGCAATATCTCGCCGCGAGCGGGATCGGGCGCTTCACGCTGGTCGACGACGACACAGTCGACGTCTCGAACCTCCAGCGCCAGACGATCTTCACCCAGCGCGATACCGGCCACGGCAAGGCGACGAGCGCGCGCCGCTGGCTCGCCAATTTCGACGATACGCTAAGCGTTGAGATATCGGATGCGCGGGTGACGAAGGACAATGCCGGCGGCATCGTTGCAGGCGCCGATCTCGTGCTTGACGGGACCGACAATTTCGCCACCCGCCTCGCCGTTTCCGATGCCTGCGTCGCCGCGAGCGTGCCGCTCCTGAGCGCGGCGGTTGGGCGATTTCAGGGGCAGGTAGGGGCATTCGCCGGACACCTCGCCGACCAGCCGTGCTATCGCTGCTTCGTCGGCGACGCCTTCGATGCGGAGGATTGCGACACTTGCGCGGACGACGGGATGCTCGGCGCGATGGCGGGCTGGACCGGGAGCTTTGCCGCGATGCAGGCGGTCCGCGTTCTGCTCGAAGGGGTCAGCGCGTTCGGCAAGCCGCAATGGGGCAGGCTCCACCTGCTCGACGGCATGGCGCCGGGAATGCGGACGCTCAATATTGCCAAGGACCCGGCCTGCAAGGGCTGCGCCTCGACCTGACGCGGCTCGCGCTCGCCCTGTCGCAGGCAACTGGGTGCGTGGAACCGGCAAGTAATCCTTTCGTTGGTCAAGGTGAACGAAAGGATGAATTCATGACACTTCTCAATATCTTGATCCTCAGTGCCGGCGCAATCTTCGGATTTTCGCAATGGCAGAAGATGAAGAGGAAAACACCGGACGACCATCGTCCGAAGCCCGAAGAGAAATTCAAGGGTGGTGGGGAGCCGACGCAGGCGCGTCCGTGATCCGATCGAACTCCCGCAGCGAGAGAGGCCGGCCCATGTGCCGGCCTTTTTCATGCGCGTATGCTATGACGAGTTCGCGATGAACGACGCACAGGACAGGAACGAGCTCGCCGAGGACCGGACCGACTGGGCCGAGGATCGCACGCTGATGGCGAACGAGCGGACCTTCGCCGGGTGGATGCGCACGGGGCTGGCCGCGGTCGGAATCGGGCTCGGCTTCAACGCCCTGTTCGGCAAGCTCGATCCGGTCTGGGTGGCAAAGGGCATCGCGACGCTCTTCATCGCGATCGGCGTGTTCGTGTTCTGGAGCGCGCAGCGCAATGCGAGCGCCGTTCAGAACCGGATGGATTCGCACGATGCGGCGCCGATCCGGACTTCGAACATGAAACTGATCGCTGCCGCGATGGCCTTTGCAAGCGCCTGCCTCGCCGTCGGCATCTGGGCGATCGATCTGCGCAGCTGATCAGCCGCCCAGGACCTCGTCGACCCATTGCGCAACGAGCACGCTTGCCGGGCCGTGCCGCGATTCGGTGAAGAACCGGCTACCTTCCGAAGGCTCGAGATTGAGCTCGAGCGTGCGCGCGCCGTTCATCAACGCCTCCTGCACGAAACCCGCCGCTGGATAGACCGCGCCGCTCGTGCCGATGCTCACGAACAGGTCGCAGGCCGAAAGCGCCTCGTAGATCCGCCCCATGCGATACGGCATTTCGCCGAACCACACGACATCGGGGCGCAGGCCCGGAGCCTGGCACACCGGGCATTTCGGGCGATCGGATAGCGGCGCATCCCATGGCGAGCGCATCTCGCATGCCGTGCACAGCGCGCTCGAAAGTTCGCCGTGCATGTGCAGCACGTCCCGCGAACCGCCGCGCTCGTGGAGATTGTCGACATTCTGCGTGACCAGCAAAAGGTCGCCGGGAAATTCGACCTCCAGCCGGGCAAGCGCCTTGTGCGCTGCATTGGGTTCGACCCCTTTGAGCGCCTCGCGGCGCTGATCGTAGAAGCCGAGCACGAGATCGGGATCGCGCGCGAAGCCTTCGGGCGTAGCCACATCCTCGATCCGGTGCTTTTCCCACAGCCCGCCCGCATCGCGGAACGTGTCGATCCCGCTCTCGGCGGAAATGCCTGCACCTGTAAGGATGACGATGCGCTCGAACTTTGCCATGAAGCCTTTGACCACATCAGGCGGAGCGAAAGCAATGAGCGAGGGGGCAGGCACTGGCGGAACACGGCGCTTCGCCGTGATCGGGCACAAGGGCCGCATGGGTCACGCGATCGCGGCGGCAATCGAGGAGGCGGGGCACGAATTCTGCGTGGGCGTCGATCTCGGAGGTGACCCGGAGCCGCTGCTGGGACAGTGCGAGGTGGCAGTGGACTTTTCCGCGCCGGACGGCCTTGCTGCGAATCTCAAGGCGGCGAAGGCAGCGGGCATTCCCATCCTGATCGGCACGACGGGGCTGGAGCAAGAGCATCTCGCGATGATCGCCGAGGCGGCGAAGGCGATTCCCGTGCTTCAGACCGGCAACACCTCGCTCGGCGTCACCCTGCTCGCCCATCTCGTGCGCGAGGCGGCGGCGCGGCTGGACCCGGAATGGGATATCGAGGTGCTCGAGATGCATCATCGCATGAAAGTCGACGCCCCTTCGGGCACGGCCAAACTGCTCGGCGAAGCGGCGGCCGAGGCGCGCGGAATAGAGCTGGCCGACTACATGGAAAGCGGTCGCCACGGCTTCACCGGCGAACGGCGCGAAGGAGCGATCGGTTTCGCCGCCTTGCGCGGCGGAACGGTCGCCGGCGAACACAGCGTGATCTTTGCCGGACCTCAGGAACGCATCACCCTTTCCCACAACGCGGAAGACCGAGCCATCTTCGCACGCGGTGCGGTCAAGGGGGCGCTGTGGCTGCTCGAACAGGAGCCAGGGAGCTACCGGATGGAGGACGTGCTCGGCCTGTGACGGTATCCGGCGCCCCGCAACAAAGCCCGGCGATGACCCTGCGCGCGAAGACCTATCATCAGCTCTTCGCCTCTTCCCGGCGCGACGGACGCCTCACTCTCACCGATCGGGTGGTCCTCGTCGCGATCCTCGCGTCGGTCGTGGTCGCGATCATCGGCACCGAACGGGCCTTCGCGACTGAGAACCGCAGCGCGATCCTGTGGGCCGAATTCGGCTTCGGCCTCTTTTTCCTGGCTGAATACTGCACGCGGCTATGGGCTGTCGCCGAACGCTCCGGGCCGGAAGGGGACTGGACGAAACGGTTCGCATGGATGCGCTCCTTCTTCGCGCTGATCGACCTGTTCGTGGTGATCGTCACGCTCGTCCCGTTCGTGCTGACGGGCGCTCCGATCCTGCGCCTGCTGCGGCTGTTCCGGCTTGCAGCGCTGCTCAAGTTCGGGCGTTTTTCCATGGCGTTGAAGGCGCTCGGGTCGGCGGTGATCGAGAGGCGCTATGACCTGTATGTGACGGGCGCGCTCGCCATGGTGCTCTTGCTGGGCGGTGCGACCGCGCTCTATTGGGCGGAGGGCAAGGTGCAGCCCGAGGCCTTCGGCTCGATCCCGCGTGCGATGTGGTGGTCCGTCATCACGCTGACCACGGTCGGCTATGGCGATGTCTCGCCCATGACCCCGCTCGGCAAGGTTCTGGCCGCCTTCGTCGCGATCGGCGGGATCGGGCTCGTCGCCATGCCCACGGGCATCATCGCTGCGGCCTTCTCGGACGCCATGCAGGCCTATCGCGACAAGATCGACCCCGCGGACGAGGAAAATCCGATGCCATGACCAAAGACCAGATCTTCGAGTTCTTCCGCCGCCTCGCGGAGGACAATCCAGAGCCCGAGACCGAGCTCGAATACGGCAATGCCTACCAGCTCGTCGTCGCGGTCGCCTTGAGCGCGCAGGCGACCGATGTCGGCGTCAACAAGGCGACGCGCGCTTTGTTCGAGCGGGTGAGGACCCCTCAGCAGATGCTCGATCTCGGGCTCGATGGGCTGACGCAGCACATCAGGACGATCGGCCTGTTCAATTCCAAGGCGAAGAACGTCATCGCGCTTTCGCAATTGCTGGTCGACGAATATGGCGGCGAGGTGCCCGACACGCGCGAGGATCTCGTCAGACTTCCCGGGGTCGGGCGCAAGACCGCCAATGTCGTGCTCAATTGCTGGTTCCGGCAGGAAACCTTCGCGGTCGACACCCATATCCTGCGCGTCGGTAATCGCACCGGGCTGGCCAAGGGCAAGACGCCCGAGCAGGTCGAGGCGAAGCTGGAGAAGCGGGTGCCGCAACCCTTTCGCCTCCACGCCCATCACTGGCTGATCCTGCACGGGCGCTATGTCTGCAAGGCGCGCACGCCGGAATGCTGGCAGTGCCCGGTCGCGGACCTGTGCAGCTATCGCAAGAAGGTGCTAGAAGACCCGAAGCAGGGGAAGAACAAGACCGTGCGCGCCTGATCGGGGGCAATCGAGGCAGCGCCGACAAGGAGAGGACAATGCCTAGACCCCTGACCTTCACCATGCTTTCGCTCACTGCGCTTGCTGCGGCCTGCGCTCCGATGGAGGAGGGCGAACGCTCGAGCGAGCCCACCGCCTACGATCCGCCCGTGCGCGTGGTGGGAGAGGCGCGAAACTGCATCCCGCTCGCCCAGATCCGCCAGACCCCGGTGCGAAGCGACGACGTGATCGATTTCGAGATGCGCGGCGGCCGCGTCTACCGCAACGTGCTGCCCAATTCCTGCCCTCAGCTCGGCCTGTGGGAGGCCTTCACCTACGACACCGAGATCAGCCAGCTGTGCAGCGCGGAGATCATCTACACGCTCCAGCAGATCGGCGGCGGCGTGCAGCGCGGCGCGGGCTGCGGGCTGGGCCGGTTCGTGCCGGTCGAATATGTCGACGAGGACGAGGGCGAATAGGCCGTGCGCCTACCCCGGAATTCAGCCGCCATTCACGCGGTTCTGGCGAAATTCCTCCGGCAGAATCAGGCAGGAGAAGGGAGTATGGCGACTTTCCGCAAGGCTTCGGCAAAAGGCGGGGCGCTCGCCTTCGGCCTTCTCCTGATAGGCTGCGCGGGCGCCTCGCCCAGCCCCGCGTCGCTCGAAGGCAAGGTCGCCAATGCCCGCATCTGGCCCGCCGAGGCGAGCATGTTCGTGCGCAACACGGCCGAGCCGCGCCGCTGCATCCAGACCGCGAACACCTTCTTCGTCGTCAATGACGATCAGAGCATCGTCTTCATGAATGATGGCCGGTTCTACCTCAATCGCCTGCAATCGCGCTGCGAGGGCGTGCTGATCGACGGCTTCACGCGAGGCGCGGGCTTCGGGAGGCAGCAGATCTGTTCGGGCATGGCCATCACGCTCGACGACCAGTTCGGCGGCAACCCGAATGCACAATGTCATCTCGGCAGTTTCGAGCCGCTTGAAGTGGTGGGTCCGGACGAGACGGGCGAGAAGATCGTGCTCAATGAAGGCGAGACGCTGCGCCGCCCGCGCTGATCAGGGCCGCGAAGCGGCGGGAGACGTGCCCTCGTAGAGATCGCCGGGCGGAG
>JGI12048J13642_10727776_pt1 | contig 13375 bp, 10 predicted proteins | sample ElkSlonscriptome_16_FD_13642 | JGI IMG/M metagenome (IMG submission 13642) | reverse complement strand
ATGGTGGCGGCGGCGCCCTCGGCCCCGCCGCTCCGGCATGCACGCCTAATGGACAGACGCGCTCCGGCAGCAACCGATAGGGTCGGGAATGAGGCGCCGCTACCCAGTCTTGAGAAGGTACGTACGGAGGCGGCCGCTTGCCGGCGATGCCCGCTTTGGAGCAACGCGACACAGACAGTGTTCGGTGAGGGCCCCGAAAATGCCGCCCTGATGTTCGTGGCCGAACAGCCTGGCGACCAAGAGGACTTGGCAGGCAGGCCCCTGGTGGGTCCGGCCGGCAAGCTGTTCGACGAGATGCTGAGCGAGGCCGGGATCGACAGGTCGGCATGCTATGTCACCAACGCCGTCAAACACTTCAAGAATGAGCCGCGGGGCAAGATCAGGCTGCACAAGACCCCCGGCCAGCAAGAGATGGAAGCTTGCCGGTCATGGCTGGAACACGAAATTGCCGTCGTCAATCCGCGCGTCATCGTCGCCTTGGGCGCCACGGCTCTGCGATCGCTAACCGGATACCGCGGCACACTGTCAGGGGTGCGCGGCGGGGTCATCCAGGGGATGGACGGACTAGCGGTGCTGGTGACGGTGCACCCGGCTTACCTCCTGAGACTTCGCGACAAGGACAAGGCCGTCCAGGAACGCCGGAGCACAATATCCGATTTCATCAAAGCATTGGAAATCGCCGCCCGGGCCAACAAGGATCATGACGCGCCGTCGCTCTATGGTGGCCGGGTAACGCCGGCCAACGTCTAACGATTGAGCCGGCGAGCGTTTGAAGATGCCTTCGCCGAAATCGGTTTAAATGCGGCCGACATGACCTTCGCCGGCGATTTACCGCGTGTCGCCGCGCGCGCGCCACGTTCCATTCCCTTGGCAAAGGTCGCCGGTTTTTCCACCCACATTCTTGTTGCCTCCACCGGCGTCATTGCTCCGGTGACGATAAGGCCCGAGCGCAGCCATATGGTTTGAACGGACGCGACGAACAGTGCCTGTTGCTGAAGCGCAAGCGTGAAGTATTCCATCGGATTGAATAGATATCGCACCTTGTCCTCCCGTCCATGGTCCGCTGCACTATGCGCAGGCTGGACCGCAGACTTCAACAGCCAAAAAAAAGCCCGACACGGTTTGGCCGCGCCGGGCAGTTTTGCCCGAGACAAAGCACTTGAAGGGCGATCAGAATGTAAACAGCCGGGTGTTGGGAGCGAGCAGCGCCGACGCTATGACCGGCGGCTTGGCGACGCCAACGCCGTCCATCAAGTCATCGGCCGATTTCCCGTTATTGGGCAGATAGAGGGCGCACACCTCGGCTTTCACGCCCATTCCCATCACCATACCGAGCATGGCCTGCGGGGTCACGTTCTTGGGTTTCAGAGTGGTCTGGGGCGCTCCATTCAGGGCCATATCGCCCCCCGGACCGCACAGCAAAACCTGAACCTTCGCGCCCTGCTTCACCGATTGCATGGACAGGACCATGGCCATGCCTTGCGTCTGTGGTTCGGCAGACGTGACGACAACGAACAGGTTGGGTTTCGACTCCTCTGCGGCGACGGTCAGCGAAGCCCAGGCGATGGCAGTCACCAGACCGAGGACCAGCATTGAAACGGTTTTTCTCATAGCGGGGTTCTCCCTTTGAATTTGATTTCACTCGGAGGCCGAGGGAGATCCACCCATAGAGAAAGAACCCGGCATTGGTCGGTGACTTTGTTACACAAGCTCCCATTCATGCATTTTTTCTAATACTCGCGGAGCGGCTCGGGGCAGCATGGGGCATCATCGCTATCGCCTCGGCGCCGCCGACTTTATCTTGTCGTGGTCCCGCTCTTGTCGGCCTCCAGATAGATTTCGCCACCGCCGGAGCGGAAGGTTTCCGACATTTCGGCCATGCCGTTCTGCGCGTAGTCCCGCACCTCCTGGGTGATCTTCATGGCGCAGAACTTCGGCCCGCACATGGAGCAGAAATGGGCCGCCTTGTGCGCGTCCTTGGGTAGGGTCTGGTCATGGAACGACCGCGCCGTATCGGGGTCTAGGGACAGATTGAACTGATCCTCCCAGCGGAACTCGAACCGGGCCCGGCTGACCGCGTCGTCGCGGGCCTGCGCCGCCGGATGCCCCTTGGCGAGATCGGCCGCGTGGGCGGCGATCTTGTAGGTGACCACGCCGACTTTCACATCGTCACGGTCCGGCAAACCGAGGTGCTCCTTCGGCGTCACATAGCAGAGCATGGCCGTTCCGTACCAACCGATCATCGCCGCGCCGATGCCGCTGGTGATGTGATCGTAGCCCGGAGCGATGTCGGTGGTGAGCGGCCCCAGCGTGTAGAACGGCGCTTCGCCGCAGACGGCGAGTTGCTTATCCATGTTGACCTTGATCTTGTGCATGGGCACGTGGCCCGGCCCTTCGATCATCACCTGAACGTCATGTTCCCAGGCAATCTTGGTCAACTCGCCGAGCGTTTCCAGTTCGGCGAACTGGGCGGCGTCATTGGCATCGGCGATTGAGCCGGGACGCAGCCCGTCGCCCAGCGAGAAACTGACGTCATAGGCACGGAGAATCTCGCAGATATCAGCAAAGTGAGTATAGAGGAAATTCTCCTGGTGATGGGAGAGACACCACTTGGCCAGGATGGACCCGCCGCGGCTGACAATGCCGGTGACTCGGTTCGCGGTGAGCGGGATATGGGCCAGCCGCACGCCGGCATGAATGGTGAAGTAATCGACGCCCTGCTCGCATTGCTCCAACAGCGTATCGCGGAAGATCTCCCAGGTCAGGTCCTCGGCGACGCCGTCCACCTTCTCCAGCGCCTGATAGATGGGCACGGTGCCGATGGGGACCGGCGAATTGCGGATGATCCATTCGCGGATGTTGTGAATGTTGCGGCCGGTGGACAAGTCCATGACCGTGTCCGAACCCCAGCGGATCGACCAAACCATCTTGTCCACCTCGTCGGCGACCGACGAGGTGACCGCCGAGTTGCCGATGTTGGCGTTGATCTTCACCAGGAAATTCCGGCCGATGATCATGGGCTCGGCTTCCGGGTGATTGATGTTGGCCGGAATGATGGCGCGGCCACGCGCGACTTCGTCGCGCACGAACTCGGGCGTGATCTCCGCCGGGATTTCAGCCGGGATGTCGCACTCGGAAGGCACCGGCTCCACTGCGCCCGCGTCGCGAAGCTTGGCGCGCCCAAGGTTCTCGCGGATGGCGATGTATTCCATCTCTGGTGTGATAATGCCGGCCCGTGCGTAGGCCAACTGGGTGACCGCGTTGCCATCCTTGGCCCGCAGCGGCCGGTGCTTCGACGGGAACTCTTTCACCAGGCGATCACCATCGGCGAAGCCATTATCGGCCGGCGTCACCGAGCGGCCATCATAGGTCTCGACGTCGCCGCGTTCTTCGATCCACGAGGTTCGCAGCCGCTCGAGACCCCGATCGATGTCGATGTCCACGGCGGGATCGGTGTAGGGGCCGGAGGTGTCGTAGACCCGTACCGGCGGCTCGTTCGCGGTTTCGTGCAGAGCGATCTCGCGAAACGGCACCCGCACGCGCCCGTCGGCGCCTTTAACATAGATCCTTTCGGAAGCCGGCAGCGGGCCGGTGGTGACATTGATGGTCGAGCGATGTGATGATGAACCGTCCACGACGGGCCTCCCTTCTCCAGCGGTGAAGCGATTCGGGTCTGGACGGGTCGGGGTGGGTTGGGCGGCGGGAATTCCGGTGGCAGCCCTGGTTCCTCTCCCTTCGCCGGTATAACCCGGATCAGGTTCAAAGGGTCACCATGGTGCGCCATTTGGCGCCGATGGACTCTCAGCCCCCTCGCGGGGCGCCCCTCGGAACGCATGAACAATGATCCGCCGCAACATCCGAAGTCAAGAAGTATCCGATCCGCCGGGTCGAGAATTGCAGCGTTGGGGTTAAAACATGTTTGGCCGATTGATATCATTAAAAAAAATGTGAATATAAGAAAGGCAGCCGACAAGAGGTAACAATGGACATCCGGGCTCCCGAAAGAAATACGCCGACTTGGCACGCGCTTCAGCTTGAAAGCGTTTTCAAAGATGTGGCGGGACGACTGGAGGGCCTAACCACCGCCGAGGCCGAGGAGCGGCTGAACCGTTTCGGACCGAACCTGCTCAAACCGCCGAAACGTCGGGGGCCGGTCGAGCGGTTTGTTCTTCAGTTTCACAACGTGCTGATTTACGTGCTGCTGGTTGCCGCCGTCACGACGGCCTTTCTCCAGCACTGGATCGATACCGGCGTCATTCTCGGCGTCGTAATGATCAATGCCGTCATCGGTTTTATCCAGGAAGGAAAGGCGGAAAAGGCTCTGGCCGCTATTCGCAACATGCTCTCGCTGCAAGCCACGGTACTGCGGGACGGGCACAGAAGCGTCGTTCCGGCCGAAACCCTGGTTCCGGGCGACATCGTCTACTTGCAGTCGGGCGACAAGGTTCCGGCTGATCTTCGTCTGGTCCATGTGAAGAACCTGCAAGTTCAAGAAGCCGCCCTGACGGGCGAGTCCGTGCCGGTGGAGAAATCCTCGCCCCATGTGGACGACGCCACAGCCATCGGGGATCGAACGTGTATGACCTACTCGGGAACCCTGGTGTCCTGCGGTCAGGGAACCGGTATGGTGGTCGAGACGGGCAATAAGACCGAAATCGGTCGGATCGGCGCCATGCTCGCCGACGTGCAGACCCTGACCACGCCGCTCCTTCGCCAACTCTCCCAGTTTGCGCGCTGGCTGACCCTCGCCATCCTCTTGATTGCCGCCTGCACTTTGCTGTTCGGCGTCGTGGTTCGCGACTACTCGGCAACCGAGATGTTCCTGGCCGCGGTCGGCCTCGCCGTCGCCGCCATCCCGGAGGGCCTGCCGGCCATCATGACGATCGCGTTTGCCATCGGCGTTCAGCGCATGGCGCGGCGCAATGCTATCATCCGACGTCTGCCGGCGGTGGAAACGCTCGGCTCCGTGACCGTCATATGTTCGGACAAGACCGGCACGCTGACCCGCAACGAAATGACCGCACAGAGCTTGGCGACCGCGCGGTACATGTTCGATGTGACCGGTGTGGGATACGACCCGGTGGGGGTGTTCGTACGCGACGGATCGGAGGTTCACCCGGACGATCACCCCATTCTCTCGGAGATCACACGGGCCGTTATGCTGTGCAACGAAGCGGAACTGCGCCAAACCGATGACGGGTGGATCATGGAGGGCGATCCCACGGAAGGAGCGTTGCTAACCATGGCGGCCAAAGGGGGGCTGGATCTTGACTTTGAACGCAAGTCGTCACCCCGAACGGACATTATCCCGTTCGAATCCGAGCATCGCTTCATGGCGACGCTGCATCACGATCACCAGGGTCACGGCTTTATCTACGTCAAGGGTGCGCCCGAGCGGATTCTGGAGATGTGCGCCACCCAACGGGGACACGATGGTGACGAGCCGCTGAACGCCGACGACTGGCACGCCAAGGCCGAGAACATCGCGTCCCGGGGTCAACGGCTGCTCGCCGTCGCCTATCGAAGCGCGGACAAGGAGCATCGGGACCTCGACTTTGCGGATGTCGAGGGAAACCTTACCCTTCTGGGACTGGTGGGCTTGATCGATCCACCGCGCCAGGAAGCCATCGCCGCCATCAAGCGCTGCCAACAAGCCGGTATCCGCGTCAAGATGATCACCGGAGATCACTCAATCACGGCGCAAGCCATCGCGCAACAACTCGGTCTCGCCAATGCGGACCACGTCGTGACGGGGCGCGATATCGATGATTTAGACGAAGACCACCTTAAAAATACCGTGGGCGAAATCGACGTGTTCGCCCGCGCTAGCCCTGAACACAAGCTGCGGCTGGTGGAGGCGCTTCAGGCCCGTGGGCAGGTCGTCTCTATGACCGGCGACGGGGTCAACGACGCCCCCGCGCTCAAACGCGCCAACGTCGGCGTCGCCATGGGCGTTAAGGGAACCGAGGCGGCGAAAGAGGCCGCTGAGATGGTACTGTTCGACGACAACTTCGCGTCCATCGCCCATGCCGTCGAGGAAGGCCGCACCGTATACGCAAACCTGAAGAAGGCGATTACGTTCATTCTGCCCACAAACGGCGGACAGGCGTTCACGTTGATCGCCGCCATTCTCATGGGAACGGCGCTCCCCATTACCGCCGTTCAAATCCTATGGGTCAACATGATCACGGCCGTGACCCTGGCGCTGGCGCTGGCCTTCGAACCCACGGAAAAGGACGTAATGAAGCGCCCGCCAAGGCCGGCGAACGAGCCATTGCTGACCGGCTACCTGATTTGGCGGATCGCGTTCGTTTCGCTGATCCTGGTGGCGGGAACCTTCGGGTTGTTTCTGTGGGAGCGCGGCCACGGTGCCGACGACGCTCTGGCTCGAACGGTCGCCGTCAACACGCTTGTCACATTCGAAATATTCTACCTGTTCAGTTCACGCTATCTGCTGGCGCCGGCGCTCAACCGTCAAGGCCTGTTCGGCAGCCGCGCCATCTTGATCTCGGTGGCGGCGGTGATCGCCTTCCAACTTCTGTTCACCTACGCACCGCCCCTCCAGCATCTATTCGCGACGCAGGCGATCGGGCTCGACGCCTGGGGGCGGATCCTCGGCGTGACCGTCTGGGTTCTCGTGTTGATCGAACTGGAGAAGTGGATTGTCCGAACGTATCTGGCGCGGGGACAAGGGGTGATCGGTTCCGCTCGCCCGGGCTGCGGGAAAATACCCGCACAACGCTGAAACGTTGACTCTCTGCGGGGCTATGCGGCTTTATCGTCGGTCGGGATTTAGACCCTCGCCTGCTCACGGCGTGGAATCTCAATGGCGACGAAAAACCTGATCAGAACGCTGTTTTATGGTGGCGGCGGCAAAGCCGAAGCATTCCGATATGCCGATCTGATCATCAACATCCTGGCCGTCCTGACCTACGTGGTGGGATCGTATCTGCGCCATGCCGATCAGCCGGACAGCCATTCCTATGTCCTGTATCGATTTGAGAGCGTCCTTGGCTTGATACTGTTGGCCGAATACCTCGCGCGAATGTGGGTGAGCGGCAGACGGGGAATTCGCGGAGATCGGGCCAAAAGCATTGTGCATGAACAGACCGCCTGTGGTTGAATGATCACAAGCGCGTTCAAGCGACAAACAATCGGCGATAAGGAGAGGCCCCGAATGTCTGACGATGGAATTTTGAACCTCAAAGCAAATCTTTCACTGGCCGAAGCGTCACATATCGTCGATGCGGCTCTTGTGGCCGGACGGGAAGCCGGGATGTTTCCGCTGACGGTGTGCGTGTTCGATGCCGGCGGGCACCTGATCGCCCTGAAGCGCGAGGATGGCGCCGGCATTCACCGCGTAGACATCGCGACCGGCAAGGCCTGCGCGGCTCTCGGCATGGGCATGTCCAGCCGCACGCTCCGCGATCGCCTCAAGGGGCGCGAAGCGTTCCAGAGCACCGCGGCGAGCGCCACCGGCGGACGGTTCATTCCGGTTCCGGGAGGGGTGCTGATCCTTGACAACAGCGGCGACATCATAGGCGCAGTGGGTGTCAGCGGCGATGCGTCGGACAAAGACGAGTACTGCGCTATTGCCGGCGTTCAAGCGGCCGGACTGACCCCGTCGCCTTCAGAACCCAACCCTGACTGGCCCTCCGCAGTGCCGTAACGGTTCGCGAGACAAAAGGACAATGCCGGGGTTCATCCATGGCCTCGTCAGTTTTATCTGGGTTCAGAATGCTTGGTCACGGGTTGTGTCACAAGGAGGGATGTAAAAGCGGCTACTCTGAACCCTGTGCATGGCGACCGGTATTGCCTGCCGACCGCCTTTTTCGACTATTCCGCAGGCAAATAGCAAGAGGCCAAGGCGAGGAACGCGACGGTCCAACTCGAGGCCCTCCAACCCGACTTCGCCTACCACGCAAAACAAAAAATCAGACCGTAGAACCTTCCCGGCCCCCTAATCGAGTGCCTTGTCGAAGATTTCCCGGAATTCGGCCTGCGAATTCCCAACTGAACGGCGCCACAGAGCGCCACCGCCGCTATCCTTATCAAGCTTAAGGGTCCGCTCCATGCAGATCCTCGCGGTACAATTTTTCCCCCAAGCCCAACCAGTATCGCGATGCAATCAACGGCGCCGACATCAAGAGGTGCACCAGATCGGCGGTCGACAGATGAGAGGTGAACGTCCGCGAAAGCGGTGGCGCGATGGAGCGGCTTGGCATTTCCATACTCAGCAGCGACACCAGCGATGCCGCCAGCACGGCGTCTGCCCGGCTCTCCTCCGAGACGTCGGCAATCACGCCCTTCAACGTTTGCAGGACTTTACGGAAGACCGCGAGATTGGGGCCGAAATGCCCCCGGGCCTCGATCAGGGCGGCATCCATCAAGTCCGTGAGCCAACCAACGCCCGGCAAGCGTCCGCCGCGGATCACCGTCAACTTATCGTTGACCACACGTCGAAGAGACTGCTCGTCGATGCCGCCCTCGGCCAGCCCTTTGACGGCTTCGACAATCCGGTGCTCATCCAAAGTGGCCGCGCCGATCAGGATTTGAGACAACTGGACCTGATCCGATTTGCTCAGATAATCCGCCAGGCTCCAATCGAGAATGGCCAGCCGGCGATCATCCGTCACCATCAGGTTTCCAGCATGCGGATCGGCGTGGAAAAATGTCTCCGGTCCCGGCGACCAGATGGGCCGGGCGATCAGCGCGCCGGTAATCAGATCGGCCAGCCGCCGTCGGTCCTCGGCAGACATGGCCTCCACTTCGGTCACCTTGTGGCCATCGATTCGCTGCATCGCGGTCACCCGGGGCGTGCAAAACGGATAGATCTCGGGCACGATCACCGACGGCTCCCTGGCGTAGGCCTCGCGAGCCATTCTCAAGTGGTACTGTTCCCGGTCCAGGTGAACTTCGTGATACAGGAGGTCGCGCACCTGGGCGAATGTGCTCTCGTAATCGATCTCCGGAATCGCATAGTGCCTGCAGCGCTCGTCGAGCAAAGCGCCAATGCCCCGCACGATTTCCAGTTCCTCATGCAATCTCTGCTCGATCCCCGGCTTTAATAGCTTGAACACACCGCGTCGGGTCTTGCCGTCTCCGCTGTCTCGCCAGAGGAATGGTACGACTACGGCGACGCTGGCCTCTGCAATCGGCTCCCCTTCCAGGCTCACACCAAGGCTGGACAGCTTTCCCAGTTCCCGCTCCAGTTCACCATGGACCCATTTCACGTCGCCGGCCGGCTTCATCGTTTCCAGTTGCTGAAGCAGTCGGCGAAAGTGCTCGGGCAATCGTCGGTCGCGCGCCATCACCTGGCCAAGTTTATGCAGCGCCGGACAGCGGCGGGCGATGGCCACCAGCCGTTCGCCCACGCTGGCGTCTTCCGCGAGTAAAGCTTGTTCTACGAGGATGTCAGCCGCCCGCTCCGGCGGCAGACTTTCCAGGAAATGGTTCAGTCCGTCGACGACGACGGGACGGAAGTGCTCATACTCCGGCGGCACAAGCTCCGAAAAATCGAGCGCTTGGCGAAATGTAACCCAGTCCGGCAAATCATCGGTGTTCATTACGTCCATTCGCCAAATTCTCCTTTCACGGCGACCGGTAACGGTTCTCCTTTTCCGGCGCACGCGCCGGCCATCCGAGGGATCGCAGCCTATCGCTAGGCATCAATCACGCATGTCAAAAATCATAATTTCGCGGCCTAATCCAGTCCAAATCAGCGATTAAAGGAAGATGGTCCGAGCCGGCTCGAGCAGCCCGTTCAACCCAGCTTTGGCGAACACTCAAGGGTGCTCTGCACCAGATACGGTCCAACGCGAAAATTGGATACCGAGACGGATAAGTAGCGGCGATCGAAGCGGTTTTAAAGCCCGGCGAAAGAGCAATGTGAGTCGCGCTAAGGCGTCTCAATTCATTGAAGTCGCCAGCGATGATCGCCGCGCCTTCGGGGTCGGTTTCCATCAAGACGCTCAGCGCCCGGGTCTGCGATCTTCGTTCACTTCGCCGGAGCCCGAAGTGGGCGCCGATGACCCGTACCGGTCCAAACGGAAACAGCGCCTCCATATCGATAATGGCGCGCGGCTCGCGAGCAGCGACGGAGACGTCGTGGACGCGAACCCGGCGGAGCGGCCAGCGGGAAACAATCATGTGCCCATAATCCCCGTCGGGCGTTGTGATCGTCTTCGCTTCGGCCGCGTGGCCGCCGATGCGATCGCGAAGGAACGCGAAAACGTCCAACCGCCGTGCCCCGCGACGGCGTGAATCCACTTCCTGCAGCGCGACGATATCGGGGGACAGTCCATTGACGATGGACGCAACGCGGTCGGGATCGAATACGCCATCACCGCCGACACAGGCGTGCACGTTCCAAGTTACGACGCGCAGTGGGCATGGCTGAGGGTTTCCCGTCATGTCATTTCCGGCGGCGGGGCACCACCATCTGCAGGGCGAATGAGAGAACGATCCAAGCGACGATGACAAAAACAAGCAGAGCGATATTGGCGGCGCTCGGGTTCTGCAAAATCTCCCTGAGCCGGTCGCCCAGCACCGTCATCACCGCAATCCCCGGAGCCATTCCCACAAGCGTGCCGACAAGGTAGTCGCGAAAGCGGATGTGAGAGGCTCCGGCGATGAGATTGACGATGGTAAATGGCGCGATCGGGACCAGGCGCAGGGCGGCCACCGAGAGGATCCCCTGGCGACCCAGGACCCGACTGACCTTGTTGAGCCGTTGACCGATCAACTGACGCAGGCCCCTCCGGCCCGCGACCGCGCCCAATTGATAGCTCAGCGCGGCGCTCAGGATCGAGCCGACGGCGGCGTAGGCGAAACCGGTGAAGGGACCGAAGGTCATGGCGGTCACCGCGATCAGCACCGTCACTGGAAACATCACCAAACCGCCCGCCACGAACGCTCCCAGGGCAGCGAAAGGCGCCCATGAGTGTCCCGCGAATTCGCTCACCAGGATTTCCAGCTGCGCCGGATCGAGCCATTGCGAAAGCGGCGAATACCGCCAAACGAGCGCAAGCGCGATCAATATCGCGGGGACCATCCCGAACTTGATCATCGCCGCCCGCCGCCCGCCGCTAGGCTCGGGCTTGGCCTCGAACATGCCGCCGACAAGATCTTCATGGTCGATGGGGCGTTCGGAATCCGCCACCTCCCTCAAGGTATGCGCCAGCTCGTCATCCCATGGGCCATGATCATCGATGACCGCCAGGCGACGGCCGCCCTCTAACAGTTGATCGAACGCGTCGAACGCCGACGCGTTCTCCGCAAAACTGGCCTTCACGGCTTCCGGCGCAGCGTCCAGATGTTCGGCGAGCAACCGGTCGCGGAGCGCCGCGATCGCTTCCGCCTCCGGTGGACTCGATGCCTCGATGGCGAGATTGCATTCGGTGTCCATGCCCATGGACCGGTTGTTGAGATTTGCCGAGCCGATCATCAAGAAATGATCGTCGACGGTGATCAGCTTGGCATGCACCATCACCGACGTTTCATTTTTGTCATCTATCACAACCGGATAAAGCAAGCGGAAACGGTCGGCCACACCCTCCCGTTCGAGGTGTCGGGCGAACACAGCGCGTCCTGCTCCCATGGCCCGTGCCTCCAACCAACTGGTCGGTTCCTTGGGACCGACGACCATCACCTCGAGCCGCGTATTCTCCTTCATCCTCCGAACCAGCGCGTCGGCAAACGTCGCGGAGGTCAAGTACTGGTTTTCGATGTAGATGAAGCGTTCGGCCGTGGCGACCGCGGCTCGGCAGAGATTCCTGATTTCGCACACTTCCGGCCTGTGTGACATGGCCGGTAATGTCCGGGCGACGCCGATCCTCACGTCGGTGAAGTCGGGAGCGACACCGTCCGGCCACGGATCGCCCGTTGGCTCCAACGGCTCGGCGGACCGGCACGAAGCCTCCAGCCATCGTTCCCGAACGAGTTCGGCAAGCGCGCCCGCGGACGCTCCATCCACCACCATCTGCATGTCGTGGAATGGCGGACACAAGTCGCCGCTTGGATCGACGCGGTCCGGATGGCGAGGACGGTGCTCCGAAGTATCCCACCGGCCAACGGCCAAGTCCAGACCACCGCAAAAAGCGACCGTGTCGTCAACGACCACGATCTTCTGATGATGACACGAACCCATCGGCAGGACATCGTCGAGGCAAACCTCGATCTGCGGCGGCGTCATCCAACCCAGTTTCAGGTTGGGCATCGCCTCCCGATCAAGAGAGTACAGCATCGAGAAGTCCCACAGCAGCACATTGATCTTCAGATCAGGGCGGCGTTTCACGAGATATGTGAGAAGCTCCTTGAGGTGTTCCGGCGCGCCGTCTTCGCTTGCGCCGCTTTCTCCGACTACGCGCACGCGGGTGTCGATATCCCACCCGGCGATATAGATCGATCGGGCAGCCTTGAGCAGGGACGATCGCAGCGCGGCGAAATAAGTGGCGCCATCCACGAGCACGGCCGCGCGTTCCGCTCTCTCGATGCGCCAACAGGTTTCACCCCGGCGCAGAATGTCCAAGTTATGGTGTTTGTTCATGCCTCTGGCGGAGGTTTGGGCCCCTGGGACATTCTCTTCGCCTATGACATAGGAGGAAAGGATTGATTAGTCCACCGTCGTCCTTCCCGCCAGAAAAGCCCGTACCGCCTGCTCAGCGGCGCGCGCCAAATACTCAGTCGCATGGGTCATCGCTTCCTCAAGGGTTACCGGCCCGTGGCAAAGGCTGAACACCGCATCGATGCCTTGCGCGTGGAGATCGTCCAACCCCGCGCCCACGCTTCCAGCAATGGCGATGCAGGGAATGCCGCGCGCCTTGGCGGCGGCACCGACCCCCGCCGGCGCCTTACCGTAGGCCGTCTGGTAGTCGATCTGCCCTTCGCCGGTCAGCACGAGGTCGGCACCGGCGATCTTGCCGTCGAGATCGACCAGTTCCAACACCANGTCGACACCGCGGCGCAATTCGGCACCCGCGAATGCCCGCAGTCCCGCGCCGAGGCCNCCGGCCGCGCCCGAACCGGGTAGATCGCGAACNGCCAGCCCCAGATCTCTCTCGATCACATCGGCCAAGTTGGCAAGTCCGGCGTCGAGAGCCTCCACTTGTTGCGGAGAAGCGCCTTTCTGCGGGCCATACACGTGAGCGGCACCGTTGGGGCCGCAGAGCGGATTATCCACGTCGCAAACCGCCTCGAACCGGACCTCCTTGACGCGCGGATCGAGCTTCGACAGGTCGATCCGGCGGATGCGCCCCAATTCACCGCCTACCGGCTCCACGGGCGTATCCCGGTCATCAAGAAAACGCGCGCCGAGTGCCGCCGCCATGCCGATACCGCCATCATTGGTGGCACTGCCCCCGATCCCGACGCCGAT
>JGI12048J13642_10171534_pt1 | contig 13376 bp, 10 predicted proteins | sample ElkSlonscriptome_16_FD_13642 | JGI IMG/M metagenome (IMG submission 13642) | reverse complement strand
TTCTGATTTTGACCTCGCGCTATCTTTCCGGCGAATCCAACACAGTGGGAGGATTTGGACAACTATGACACATGTCAAACTGGAACATCTCGTCAAGATATATCCGGGTACAACAAAACCCGCAGTCAATGATTTTTCATTAGATATTCCAACCGGTAAATTGGTTGCTTTTCTAGGACCGTCCGGATGTGGCAAAACGACCACACTGAAAATGATCGCGGGGCTTATTCGTCCATCAGGTGGCAGGATCACATTCGATGGTGATGATATTCTCCCGATTCCGACTGAAAAACGCGGCGCGGTGATGGTTTTTCAGAATTATCTACTGTTTCCGTATATGTCTGTCGGCGATAACGTCGGTTTCGGTCTAAAGATGCGCGGCGAAGACAAAAACATCATCAAACAACGTGTCCACGAAATGCTTGATCTCGTAAAATTACCGGACATTGCCAAGCGCCGTCCAGCACAACTATCCGGTGGTCAACAACAACGTGTGGCGTTGGCACGGGCACTCATCACTGAACCGCGTGTGTTATTGCTCGATGAACCGTTAAGTAACCTGGATGCTCACCTACGTGATGAAATGCGCGAACTCATCCTCACAATTCAGCGTGAACTGAAAATCACGACTATTTTTGTCACGCACGATCAAGAGGAAGCGGTTTTGCTTGCAGATCAAGTCGCGTTAATTTTTGAGGGGGTCTTACAGCAATACGCTAACCCTGCGGAATTTTATCAACGCCCAATCTCTGAAGAGGCGGCACGGTTCTTCGGTGGGGTGAACTTTATCCCCGCGAAACGCCAGCAGAATAATATCGAAACCAGTGCGGGCACATTTAATTTCAACGCCAGTGGATCTGCTGAAGCACCAAATGGCGATGTTACATTGACCATTCGACCAGAACAAATTCAACTGGGAGAAGCACCCGGCGCAAACACCTATATGGGTAAGGTACGGGAACGTATCTATGTGGGCACATATACCCGTTACAAAATCACGTTAGGCGATCATGAAATCGAGGCGATTCGTAGTGCAGAATTACCTGGTTCAATCAATGAAGGTGATGAGGTTAGCGTCCATCTGCCACCAGATAGAATTTGGGTGGTTCCAAAAGTGCATTGATGTTGTGCTGTATCCTATATTGCCTACAATGGACGACGTGTAATCGTCAGATTGAAACGAACATAGTCGAACCTGCCTCCATATTTATTGCTTTTACGCAGTATATGATCTCGCTTAAAGAGGGTGTTTGATTTGTCTGTACTCCATTGAAGTTGTTCTGAGAACATATTGGCAATGCTCGACAACGAGATCTATTGAATAATACGAATGCAAACTAGAAAGCAACCATCTTATGACAGTTCCACCACTCGCAGGGTTAAAAGTCATTGATCAGACTCAAGCATTAGCGGGACCATATTGCGCCATGATTCTGGGTGATATGGGCGCAGATGTTATCAAAATTGAACGCCCCGGTGTTGGCGATCAATCACGCCAATGGGCACCCCCGTATATTGGTGATCAAAGTTGTTATTATCTCGCGGTCAATCGTAACAAGCGGGGTATCGCGTTGAACATTACCGCTGAAGAGGGACGGGACATCATCTATAAATTGGTCAAAGATGCTGATGTGTTTCTGACGAACCTCGCGACAACACGCTCCCTTAAAAAGTATGGGATCGACTACGAGACGTTAAAGGCTATTAACCCGCGTTTGATCTATGCATCCATCAGCGGTTATGGACGCACAGGACCCCGCGCAGGACAACCGGGGTACGACCTTGTTTCTCAGGCAGAATCCGGCACGATGGCGATTACGGGTGAACCTGATGGTGCGCCGATGCGCTTCCCGACACCAATTGCGGATATGACCTGTGGTTTGTTCACCCTTATTGGCGTGCTAGGCGCGTTGAATGCTAGACATAGTAGCGGTAAAGGGCAATTTATCGACAGTTCCTTACAAGAAGGGCAGATGACCTGGCTGGAAAATTATGCTGGCGAGTATTTCGCCACTGAGGAAGACCCACCAAGGCGCGGTAATCGGCATCCACAGGTTGTACCGTATGAAGCGGTTCAGGGAAGCGATGGCGATTGGTTTATTCTCGGTGTCGGGTCAGATAATCTGTGGCAAGCATTTTGCCGATATGTTAAACGTGATGACCTTGCACAAGATGAGCGCTTTACGACCAATGCTAAACGTATTGCAAATTATGAGGCACTGCTCCCAACAATTCGAGAGATTATCCAACAACGCACAACAGACACATGGTTGACTGACTTACGTAGTGTGGGCATACCCTGTGGACGTATCAACACTGTCAAAGAGGCGCTGACCGATCCTCATGTCATCGAACGTGGCATGATCGTTGAATTGGATCATCCGGCGATTGGCATGGTGAAATCGCTAGCGACCCCTGTGCATCTAGCAGATACACCACTGATCTATCATCGGCATCCACCCACATTAGGCGAACACACCGATCAAGTTGTTGCGGAACTTGGTTTTGATGATGGACAAATCGCACAATTACGCAATCAAGGAGTCATCGCATGAGCCATTTAGACCGTTTTCCAAAGCTCACCGAAGCTGAATATAAACACATACTCCGTATTCCACAGGGACGTGTACGTTGTGTGATCGACACGGATGCCCGTAACGAAATTGACGATCAATTTGCGCTGGCATGGGCATTACTCTCGCAAGATCAACTACAGATCGAAGCGATGTATGCCGCCCCCTATTCATTCCGTAATCGGTTGGAAGAAATTCGTCTTGCAGATGAGCTTCGTCAACGCGATACACCGCTCACCGCTGAAGAACAACGCCTTGTCGGTTTGTATAACGCGCAATTGGATCGTCTTTCTGAAAAAGGGCTTGATGTGCACAACGAAGCACAGATTGACCCGCAGAGCGTGACGATGGTGACAGCGGGTGTGGGGATGGAGAAAAGTTATGAAGAAATCCTGATTGTGTACGATAAGCTCAGTATGGCACATGAAGATAAGGTCTTTCGTGGGTCAGACCGTTACCTTGAATCGTATGATACGCCGGTACAAAGTGAAGCGGTCGATCATCTGATTGCAACCGCACGGACCGCATCACCGGATGAGCCACTCTATATAGTCGGTATTGGCGCGACAACCAATATCGCTTCTGCATTATTGCTTGCGCCGGACATCATCAAGAATATCGTCGTCACCTGGACAGCCGGTTATCCGACAACGGTGATGGATACTTTCCAGTATTCCTTCAATATGGAACAGGATATGTTGTCGTCGCAACTGCTGTTTGATAGTGGTGTGCCGTTGGTCTATTTCCCCGGCTTTCATGTGGGCGCACAGCTAGGTATTTCTCTGCCAGAGATGGAGGCATGGGTCAAAGGGCAGGGTGCGATGGGCGATTATTTGCATGAACTGTATATCGACAACCCACATTATCCATTTCAGGGCTTCGATGACCATTTCGGACGGGTATGGATTATCTGGGATTTAGTCAATTTCGCTTGGTTGATGCAACCGGACTGGGTGCCGAGTTATTTTATTGATACGCCCTACCTGACTGCCGATCAAAAATGGTTGCGTAAGGATGCCCCGCGTCACATCATGCGCGAAGGCTTAGACCTTAATCGTAACGCCATTTACCGTGATTTCTTTCGTAAGCTGGCGAGCCATGCCAATACCTGAGTACAGCGAACTGAACGAGGCTAACATTTAAGATGCTTACAGTACCGGAAAATTATATCCATCTGCACCCTGATGTTGAAAATATGCTCACCTCTGAGCGCCCACTATACATTGGTGGACGTTTCGCATCAGCGCATAGTGGCAAAACGTTTAACAGTGTTGATCCATCGACAGAGCAGGTGATCGCGCAGGTTGCTGAAGGGGATAAAGCTGATGTTGATCTTGCAGTGCAAGCGGCACGGAACGCCTTTGAAGGAGATTGGCGATACAAGCTCACCGCCGCCGAACGGAGCAAATTAATCTGGCGCTTGGCTGATTTGATCGAAGAGCGTGGAGAAATCCTCGCTCAATTAGATTCGCTGGATACGGGTAAACCCTACGAGACAACCCTGACGGTAGATGTCCCGCTTTCTGCTGAACATTTCCGCTATTATGCGGGCTTTCCCACCAAGATCGAAGGCGCCACCATTCCTGTGAGCACGCTGGGGATGTTCAATTACACTCTACGCGAGCCGATTGGCGTGTGTGGATTGATTGTCCCCTGGAATTACCCACTACTTATGGCGAGTTGGAAGATTGCCCCGGCTCTGGCGGCGGGCAATTGCATCATCCTCAAACCCGCAGAGCAAACCCCCTTAAGTGCCCTTTATTTAGCACAACTTTTTGAAGAAGCGGGTTTTCCGCCCGGTGTGTTCAATGTGGTCAATGGTTTTGGTAATGTCGTTGGTTCTGCATTAGTGGAACATGCGGGTGTGAACAAAATCGGCTTTACGGGCAGTGTGGCAACAGCAAAAACGATTATCCGCAGTTCAGCCGACACACTAAAACGGGTATCGCTTGAACTCGGCGGTAAAAGCCCGAATATCGTCTTTGCGGATGCTGACCTTGACAAAGCAAGTGTGGGTGCGACATGGGCGATTTTCGGCAATAACGGGCAATCGTGCACGGCGGGAGCGCGTCTTTACATTGAACGCAAGGTGTTCGATCAGGTAGTTCAGGGCATGGTGGATGAAGTCGAAAAAATCGATGTCGGTGCAGGAATGAATACACAACAACCGAATCTCGGTCCGGTCATCAGCGAAACACAGCTCAAGCGTGTGATGGGTTATGTTGATGAGGGCTTTAGTGCGGGTGGAGAAGCTGTCACGGGTGGTAAGCGGATGACCGGCACGGGCTATTTCATTGAACCGACCATTTTTGTCAATACCACCGATGACATGAAGATCAATCGAGAGGAAATTTTTGGTCCGGTCGTGTGTGCGATGCCGTTTGATGATGTGAATGACATTTTGAAGCGGGCAAACGATACTAAATTTGGATTAGCGGCGGGTTTATGGACGAGTAATTTAAGCAAAGCGCATCAGTTCGCCTCGAAATTGCAAGCGGGCACCATCTGGATCAATACCTGGGGCGATACCGATGCCGCGTCACCGTTCGGCGGATATAAGCAGAGTGGACACGGGCGCGAGATGGGCAAAGAAGCGATTGATCTCTACAGCGAAGTTAAAAGTGTGTGGATCAAAACAGATGGTTAAATCACTCTCAATAGGTAAATTCCGTGCCTTGCAACGGGCGAGCACAAGTGATGGAATCTTTTCTGTGCTGGCGATTGACCATCAGGATTCGCTCCGTCGCGCGCTGAACCCACAATCCCCGAATTCGATCACCGATAAAGATATGGTTACCTTTAAGTCGCAGGTTGTGACAGCATTATGGGACGAAGTAAGCGGTGTCTTGCTTGATCCCGTCTATGGAGCGCCACAAATCATCGAACAGGGATTGCCGAACCAGGTCGGGTTACTCGCGGAACTCGAAAAAGCCGATTATGACATGGAACCGTTACCTCTTGCGGTAGATATTCGCCCACAATGGAGTGTGGGTAAGATCAAGCGCATGGGGGCGGATGGGGTCAAGCTATTTTATTATTATGACCCGGATAATCCTGATCTTTGTCAGCAACAGGATGCGACGATTGCACAGGCAGTTGCAGATTGTTCCGCATATGACATCCCACTCTACGCCGAACCCATCGTCACTGATACAACCCCAGACGATCGTCAACGTAAAGTCATCGAATCTGCTGTGAAAAGTGACCAACTGGGTGTAGATATTCTCAAATTGGAATTTCCGATAGACATTCATGCCAATCCCGATCATGGGAGGTGGCAAGACGCGTGCGAAGTCCTTACCAAAGCCGTTCAAGCGCCCTGGGTATTATTGAGTGCAGGGGTAGATTTTGAAGTATTTTGTCAGCAGGTGGAGATTGCCTGCAAAGCCGGTGCCAGCGGGTTCATTGTTGGGCGTGCCGTCTGGGGCGATGCCTGTACCCTCCCCATTGAAGAACGTCAACACTGGTTAGCGACAATTGGTCAACAACGTCTGAAACGTTTACATGACATTGCCACAAAACACGCCACATCATGGACTTCTATCTATCAGCCAAAAAAAGTAACAACCAGATGGTACGCAGAATATCCTGACATTCCCCATTCATAAACGAGGATTTTAGCATGTCTCTAAATGCCACAATTTCCCTGAATCCAAAAAATATTATCGGCGAAGTTCACGACCATTTGTATGGCGCTAATTTGGAGCATATCGGACAGTCAATTTATGGCGGTGTATGGGCAGAAATGTTGCGTGATCGTAAATTTGCTGGCAACGATCATATGTATACTGCCGCAAGTGAAGGTCTGCATAATGTTCATCCGAGTATCGGCATCGTTGTGCCGTGGGAAGCGTTGAACCCTAATTATGAAAACGTGCTGTTTGTGCATGATAACACCACGTTTTATACAGGTCGGCAATCACAACGCATTACCATCAGACAGGCAGATAATCAACCACATGGCATAAAGCAAGCGGGATTATTTTTGCAAGCTGGACATAGCTATGATGTGCGCGTCGTTCTCAAAGGCGACGGACAATCGGTTAATGTTCAACTTGGGGATGAGATATGGTTGATTGATGCCGCAAAGGACGACTGGACGACTTATGAACACACTTTCTCTATGTCAGCAACACAGCCTAATGGTGCATTGCAAATCACTGTAACTGAACAGGGGCATTTGTGGGTGGGGAGTGCCTCAGTGATGCCATCAGATCATGTAAACGGCTTTCGAGCAGATGTCGTACAGGCGCTAAAAGATTGGACACCGACATTTCTGCGCTGGCCCGGTGGTAATTTTGTCTCGGCGTATCACTGGGTAGATGGTATCGGTGATCGGGATAAACGCGCTTCATATCTCGATCCTGCCTGGTGGCTGTGGGAACCTCATGATGTAGGTATGGACGAATTTATCGATCTGTGTCGTCTTGTAGGCTCAGAGCCGATCCTGACCATAAACATGGGCGATGGCACGGTTGAAGAGGCAAAGGCATGGGTTGAATATTGTAATGGTGACGCATCCACACATTACGGTGCTATGAGAGTTGCCAATGGGTATGCGTCCCCCCACAACGTAAAAGTATGGTATGTCGGTAACGAGCAATTCGGGAATTGGCAGGTCGGGCATGTGGATGCAGAAACGTATGCCCGTATGTATCTAGAATTTGCCCGTGCGATGCGAGAAGTTGACCCTAGTTTAACCCTGATTGCGGTTGGTGTGCCTACAGATTTATATGGACATTGGAATGAACTGGTGCTCAAAATTGCTGCTGAAGAGATGGATCAATTTAGCGTGCATTATTATTCCATTCGTACAGAAAAATGGGACACGACCCCGCCCGAAGAATTGTTATTTCTGCCAAAGATTGCCGCCGCGCATGAAGTAATGTTGATGCTCGATGATACATTAAAAATTATGGACGCATCTACCGAAAAACGCCTTCCGATTGCTTTTGATGAGTGGAATACATATTATGGCGCGAAGGGTCCTAGCTATATTGAAGATTACAATTTGTCGGATGCGCTCTATACCGCAGGACTCATGAATGCGTGTATCAATCGTTGTGATCGTATTAAAATGAGCGCGATTTATAATCTCATCAACGTTATGGGCAGTTATCTTGTTTATCCTCTATATGAGTGGGAAGCTGTGAGCCTCGGACGTGGCGGTGCATGGGTGCCTATCTCACTTGGAGACAATCCCGTTGTGCCTTCGGTGATAAAGGTGCCATCCACGCTCGTTATGGAACTCATGACACGATATCGGGGAAAGCATGCTATAGATTGTCAGGTCGAGAGTCCTGTATTTTCTAGTCCTGCAATAGGCAATCAACCTGCTTTTGACGACGTGCCCGTTGTTGATGCCTCTGCAACTCTTGACGAAGATACAAATACGTTGTATTTGTCGGTGGTTAACCGCGATGTTGATTCACCTGTAGATATTCAACTTCAAGGGCTTAATATTGCTGATGATGTCATGACGTTTGTCGTTGCAGGCGAATCACCATTGTCTAAGAATGATGCGTCCACACCTCATGCAGTAACGGTACAGTCGGATAAACGAATATTGCGTCATAATGTTATCAACATCCCTCCGCATACATTTATGATGATTGTAAGTAAGTTGACCTAGCGCACATCATATTAGGTCTTCTTTTGTTACTTCATTGTCAAATGAACGCTCGCCGTACGAAACGCTCTCGGTAACGCCAGAATTTTCGGTTTTGCGCCTACATAACGTTCCGCATCTTTGAGTGCTTTGTTGAACGTTGCCCGTGTTTTCATCCCCATTGATCGTGCATAGCCCGGTTCGTAGGCGCCAACGATGTATGTCGCTGAGGTATGCATCTCTGTGATATGACCACACGAAACCATAGAAAATGCGTGATAGGGATGATACCCATAACCAAATCGAAACTTGCGTATATAGGCTTCATTATGACAGAAGTATTCGCCATACTGCTCAATATCCGGCAAGGTATTATGGTAGTCCTTCTGAAATAGTTCATACAATTCCCGATAAGAAGGGAATTCTTCATCATGAAAATAGCCATTACAAATTGACGAGCAAATGACTACAAAATTGTCTCGCATAACACGGCGATGACGCACAACTTGTGCACCAATGGCTTGATACATCAGGATCGGGTTCGTACCATGCCCATTACCATAGTGAAATGCCTGTGGCATACCAAACATCATAATGTCGTATTTCTTTTCAGCCCACGGCACATAGGTTCTTTGATCCGCAACTTCCCACGATAACGGTTGGATGTCCTGTCCAAACCCGGAAAAAACGGCAATTTGGCGCATTTGAGTGTCTAGAACTGCATCACACATGAAGAATTTCTTCCCCATCTTCTTTTCCATATGCTGACCGATAGCGTCAAATTTGCGGCGCATAAGGCTGTGATGGTTTACGGTAGTGAAGTCTTCTCGATGCATTACATGGGGTACATGATGCCCGGCAATAGAGCGCCAATGTGTGATGCCGGTTGCACAATGCTTGTATCCGCCTGAATATCCACCGTAAGGATTACCGAGCGTGTGCCCGATTAGGATGGCTAGATCTGCTTCGAAAACCTCGCGATTCATAATCACAGAATCATTTAAGTCACTTTTACCAATATCGACGAGATTGTTCCAGTCTTCACTATCATGATTATAAATCTGCCCTGTCCACCAAAAATTATTAAATACTTCTTCTCCTAGAATATTGCGAATTTCGTCTTTGGTGTTTTTACGATGCAATCCTGTGCTACAAATTAACTTGATGTCTTTTTGCTCAACACCAGCTTGATAACAAAGGTCAAGAATAATCGGAATGGCGACCTTACGGTGAGCTGTTTCATGAAAGCCACCCTTAACTTTATCTGGAAAAATAATGACGACTTTTGAGCCTGCGCCAACCAAATTGCTGATAGGTTCTATACCAATAGGATGAAGCAGTGATTTTTTTGTGGCGGAGATCGGATCATTGAGGAACGGAGGGTCAGCGACTGTTTCGCCCGGAATAAATATGTCGGCATCATCTGGTAATTGCGCTTGCATAAATCCCTGACCATATTCAAAGTTCACAGCTTTCATTGAAGTTGACTTCCGATTACATCGAGTAAGATTTTAAGTGCGTTTGCTTCAGAACTTATTTCTTCCAGACTAACCTGTAATTCGTCTAAAGGTCTTACATGGGTAATGATTGGATCAAGGTCAATCGCTTCAGATGCTACTAATTTTACGGCTTGTGCAAAATCATCAGAGTTATATAGGCGGGTGGGAATCACATTAATCTCACGCCAAAAGATTTTGAACAAATCAACGCGAGGCGGTTCAGCAAAAATACCTGTAATAATGATTCGTCCGTGTATACGGGGTAACTCAGTCATGATTTCTGCCGCTGTTGCATTGCCAGTAACTTCAAAAACAGCATCACACCCTGTGCCATTGCTAGCATCCATGACATAAGACTTTAGATCAGTATCGCGTGGATTAACCACAGTAAAGCCAAGTTTATTTTGGAGACAGTCAATTCTATAGGGATTAATCTCTGACACAATCACATTTGCGCCGGCATGTCGTGCAACGAGTGCTGTCAATGTGCCAATAGGTCCACCACCCAGAATGACTACTAGTTCGGTTTGTGAAATTAGGGCGCGTCGAACAGCATGGCAAGCGACGGCGAGTGGCTCCATAAGTGCTCCATGCATTAATGAGACTTGATCTGGGAGTTTGTGCAGGGTATTTGCCGGTATCGTCCAATAACTCTGGAATCCTCCATTTGTATCTAAGCCCAACACTTTTAGCCCATCACAAACATACCAGAAGTCAGAAGTTTGCTGATCGTCAGGGCAATCGCTAGACTGTAACGGCATGACAGCGACTCGGTCACCAATTGATATTAAAGTTACATTATCGCCTATGGCAGTGACGATGCCTGAAATCTCGTGCCCCATAACTTGTGGAACATCAACACGGTCGCTCATGTTTCCGTGAAAAATGTGCAGATCCGTACCGCATATACCGCCATAGGCGACTTGGATTTGTACTTCATTAGGGTTAGGTGCAACGGGATGACACCTACCCATACGAATTGTCTGTTTTTCTTGGTAATACGCGGCGTGCATTGTTATGACCTTTGTCGTGTTGTGGCGTAGAAATTTATCTTAATTGTACATCGCGGAGACAGGTCATGCACAAAATCACTAATCTACAGATCCATATAAGTTTCCATGACTCGCTTGCGAAAACATTCATTTCGCGTTAATCTAAGTGAGTGGACTATACCACCCTATACCACCTGTTATCACAGCACTATTGCTGAAAGGAGTATAACTATAGTTCAGTGACTTTTGTTGATACATATCATCAATTCTTTAAAGTTCTAGCCTCTCGTTAAAAAGTGGAGCAAAACATGAAAAAATTAATCACACTATCGCTTTTATTATTACTGGTTCTCGGGTCAGTCTTTATGGTTGCCGCCCAGGATGGAGCGCCTGATGGTGTATGGTTAGGTACATGGCCATACCGTTTACCACCGGATCATCACTTAAATGCCTATGCTGATGGCGGTCCAAATACAAATCTCGGTAACGTTTATCGTGAAATGGTCGAACTCGCCCCCGCATTTTATATGTGGTCAGATAACAGCTATACACCATTGTTAGCTGAGAGCTGGGGTTTTACTGAAGATAACAGCGCTTATGATCTAACCTTGCAAAGTGGCTTGACATGGAGCAATGGTTCCACTATTGATGCCGATGATGTCATTACAACCTATGCACTTGGTCGTCTGGTTGGTTGGACCCAATTTGATTTCATCGACGAAGTTGAAAAAATTGATGAACTTACGGTACGTTTCAGCTTTATTGACGAAGGGTCATTACTTGCGGAACAACTTATTCTGCGTGAGCCAATTGTCGCAGATGACACCTATAGTGAATGGGCACAACAGGCGCTAGCATTGTTTGAAACAGGTGCAGATTCTGAATCTGAAGAGTGGGTAAATCTGCTCACCGAAGCCCGTGAATTCCGTCCAGAGGAACTCGTCGCAAGTGGTCCCTACACCTATACACTTGATGACGTTGGCGACAGCTTCATGACGCTTACCTGGCAACCAAATAGCCTCTTTTCCGATAGCGTTAATTTTGGTGAAATTCGCCTGTGGGCGGGTGAAACAGACTCAACAACCCCACTTGTACTAAGTGGCGAAATTGCCCATTCCACCAACGTCTATCCGCCAGCAGTTGTTGAATCATTCGCAAATGAAGGTCTGGAAATTGTCACTATTCCGCGTGGCTACGGTCCTGCGATGCTGTTCAACTTTAACGTTTCCCCATGGGACGTTGTCGAAGTACGCCAAGCCGTTGCCCTTGTCATTGAACGTAACCAGAATGCCTTCCTAACCAATGGTCTGGGTGGTATGGGTACTGTTTATATGGCAGGTGTCCTTGATGCAAATGTTGGCGCAATGCTGAATCAAGAAACGATTGATCAGTTGGATCGCTATGAGTTTAGCCCAGATCGCGCTACTGAATTGATGGAAAGCGCTGGTTATAGCCTTAATGATGACGGTATTTGGGCAGATGCTGATGGCAATACACTCAGCGCCGAATGGATCTTCCCGGCAGAATTTGCTGACTTTGCAGGCGCAACACAGGATGCAATTTCGCAATTGAATTCGTTTGGGTTTGATATCGAAGGTCGTGCATTGCCGTGGCAAGAAGTACCGGATGCTATCCGTGAAGGTAACTTTGAACTGACCGTCTGGAGCTGGGGCGCGGGTTCGCCGTTCGCATCACGTCACTTCAATAACCCGCTCCAACGCTGGGTCACCGCTTTAGATGATACACAACCCGGTCTTGGTATTCCGATGGAAGCGTATCCTTATGATGGTGGTACGGTCAATCTTGACGAACTGATTACCAACATCAACACAGGGCTTGACAACGACGCACAGCGGGAACGTGCTAGCGAAGTTGCGTTGATCGTTAACCAGACCATGCCATATATTCCGTTGAACGTAATTCTTAGTGCAGAACCATTCAACACGGAATTAATCTCTGGTCTGCCGTCAATGGATGATCCGATTATGCTTAATCCGACAGGTCGTGATCACTTTATCAAGCTTTCAATCTTAAACGGTACACTTGGACCGGCATAAGTCATATAGCTAGATAACGATGGATTGAAAGTATCGTCCTGTGATTATGTTGTTCCGGTTCTAATCGGATAAACAAGATCACTGGTCGTAAAAACATGAGGGCGGCTGTCTGATGCCGTCCTCTTTGATAGAAAGGGAGCTATATGGCGACAATCACATCCTCGTCTACAAACGAGTCTTTAAATACATCGACGCGTCAAGCAATTACTCTAAGAGAACGTTTTACAAAAATCAGAACTTCTTATACGTTCAAAGTTGTTTTGCAGGGGATCATTACTGCGTGGGCGGCAATAACGTTTACGTTCATTTTGATCCGTGCATTGCCGGGGAATCCGGTTGAAATTCGTATTGACCAATTAATGCAACAGGGATTTACGTTTGAGGAAGCACGTAATCAGGCGGCAACACTTTATGACTTTGACGTTGATGAGCCATTACTGAACCAATACATTGACTATATTGGTAAACTGGCACAGGGCGATCTGGGTGAATCCATAACTTCTGCGGGAACACCCGTGTTACAGCAAATTCTAAGGTTTTTACCCTGGACATTGGTATCTGTCGGCACTGCTCTCATATTGAGTTTTTCCGGCGGGGTGATTATCGGAATTATGATGGCATATTGGCGGGGAGGGTTACTCGATAAT
>JGI12048J13642_10348292_pt1 | contig 13390 bp, 13 predicted proteins | sample ElkSlonscriptome_16_FD_13642 | JGI IMG/M metagenome (IMG submission 13642) | reverse complement strand
GACGGGCTCATGCTATTTCGAGAGAGGACGACGGAGCCGTGGACCTGAGCGCCGAGGAGGTTCGTGCCCTTTTCTATCAGCCGGAAGACTGATTCAGCTTCCGCGTTCAAGCATTCCGGCCAATCGCAATCTCAGTGCGTTGAGTTTGATGAACCCTTCGGCGTCACGCTGATTGTACACGGTGTCCGCTTCGAAGGTGGCGATGTCCTGGCTGTAAAGGCTGTGGGGCGCACGCCTGCCTGTCACGATCACGTTGCCCTTGTATAGGTCCATACGGACGGTTCCCGTGACGTTCTGCTGCGTGCTGTCGATAGCAGCCTGTAGAGCCGTCCGCTCCGGCGCGAACCAGAATCCGTTGTATATGAGCTCGGCGTAGCGGGGCATCAACTCGTCCTTCAGGTGAGCGGCTCCCCGGTCGAGCGTGATGCTTTCCATGGCCCGGTGGGCGTGCAGCAAAATGGTGCCGCCCGGCGTTTCGTAAACGCCACGGGACTTCATGCCGACGAACCGGTTTTCGACGATGTCCGCCCGGCCAACGCCGTTTTCGCCGGCCAACTTGTTGAGGCGCGTGAGGAGGGACGCGGGCGACAGCCGCTCTCCATCGACAGCCACGGCGTCGCCCTGTTCGAACTCGATTTCCACGGTTGTGGCCACATCGGGCGCCGCCTGGGGCGAGACCGTGAGCTGAAACATGGATTCGTCCGGTCCCACCCAAGGATCTTCCAGCGCCTTTCCTTCATAGGAAATGTGCAGCAGGTTGGCGTCCATGGAGTATGGAGGTTCGCCGCGCTTGTCGCTGGGGACCGGGATCTGGTGCTCCCCTGCGTATTGGATCAGGCGTTCGCGGGAATTGAGATCCCATTCCCGCCAGGGCGCGATAATCCGGATGTCCGGGTTTAGCGCGTAATAAGTCAGCTCGAACCGCACCTGGTCGTTGCCCTTGCCGGTCGCGCCGTGGCAGACCGCATCGGCGCCGACTTCGCGTGCAATCTCGATCTGTCGCTTGGCGATGAGCGGCCGTGCGATGGAGGTGCCGAGGAGATAGGTTCCTTCGTAGATGGCATTGGCGCGAAACATGGGAAAGACGTAGTCGCGGACGAATTCTTCCTTGAGATCCTCGACGAAAATCTCTTTGACACCCATCATTTCCGCTTTTTTGCGGGCGGGCTCGAGTTCCTCGCCCTGACCCACGTCGGCGGTGAAGGTCACGACCTCGCAGCCATACGCATCCTTGAGCCATCGCAAGATGACCGAGGTGTCCAGACCGCCGGAATAGGCAAGCACAACCTTATTAACGTCACCGCTCATTGAATTTTCGCCTTTACAAAAACGTGAGATTTTCGAGCGCAGTATAAGAAATCATCCGCTCTCTACAAGGGACCCCGGAGGCTATTGGGCAGGCGTTGCAATCAGGCCCGGAGCCACAGCGCCACATGCGGCCTGATCGCTTCGAGCGGACGGTACCCTATTGTTAGGTAGGCCTGACCCGCCTTATCCTCGAGAATGACGGTGGGGAATCCCGAAATGCCGAGGGCGTTGGTTAGGCTGAAGTCGGCGCGAGTCGCCTCCGAGATCTCGGTTGCCGCGAATACAGCCTCAAATGCCGCCCGGTCAATGCCCTCGGAATGTGCGATATCGGCAAGCGTATCGCCGTCCGTCACGTCGCGGTTTTCAACGTAGAACGCCCGCTGAACCGCCTCGAAATAGGAGAGGGCCATCGCAGGTGTGAGGTTGCGCGCCGCTACCACGGCCCGGCAGGCCGGTTCGGTGTCGTACACGAAACCGTCTCGATCGAAAAACCCGAAGTCGAACGGTTGGCCGGTCGCCGACTTCACATGTTCCCAATGATCGCGGATATAGTTTTTCGACTTGTCATCCATGGCGCGCGTCTCGCCCGCGCGCAATCCGCCGACAACGAGGCGGATGGGCGCCATGTCACCAAACTCTGCGTGGATGGCCTTGACCACCGGTGCGAACCCCCAGCACCATGAGCACATGGGATCGGCAAAGAATATAATGCGCTTTCCGGGTGTCGGCGTGTCTTGATCTCGGCTTTCCATTGGATTTCCGAATTGCGCCTTAGGCAGGGCTCGCCGCTGCCACTTGCGGGGTCGTCCGGGACCGTCGCTGGCGCTGGCTGTCGGAGCGGAGCTGACCGCAGGCGGCCATGATGTCGCGACCGCGCGGAACACGGATAGGCGCCGAATACCCGGCTTCATTGAGGATGGCAGCGAAACGATTCATCGTTGCGACGGACGAGCATTCATAGGGAGCGCCCGGCCAAGCGTTGAAGGGGATTAGATTGAACTTCGCCGGAATTCCGGAAACCAAACGTGCAAGCGCGCGGGCGTCGGCCGGAGAGTCGTTGACGCCTTTCAGCATGACATACTCGAAAGTGATACGCCGGGCATTGTCGGCCCCAGGGTAGGCGCGGCAGGCATCGAGTAGCTCTCGGATAGGATACTTCTTGTTGAGCGGAACGAGAACATCCCGGACGTCGTCGGTGGCGGCATGCAAGCTGACCGCAAGCTTGACGCCTAACTGCTCGCCGACCTTCTTTATCATTGGAACCACGCCAGATGTCGAAAGGGTGATTCGACGCTTGGAGATGGCGATCCCCTCGGGGTCCATAATAATGCGCAGGGCCTTGACCACATTGTCGAAATTGAACAAGGGCTCGCCCATGCCCATGACGACGATATTGGTCAGCAAGCGGTCGCCCGGCGGAGACGGCCATTCGCCATAGGAATCGCGCGCCGTCATGAGTTGGCCGACAATCTCACCCGCAGTCAGGTCGCGGACAAGCCGTTGGGTTCCCGTATGGCAAAAACTGCAGGTTAAGGTGCAGCCAACCTGCGAAGACACGCACAACGCCCCGCGGTCTTCCTCCGGAATGAACACGGTTTCCGCCTCATTTCCATCGGCGAATCGCAACAGCCACTTGCTTGTGCCGTCATTGGATCTCTCATCGCGCGCGACCGCGGGCCGAGCAAGAGAGAACGATTGGGAAAGTGCCGTCCGCAAGGGCTTGGACAACGTCGTCATGGCGTCGAAGTCGGTGACGCCGCGATGATAAATCCAGTGCCATAACTGCTTCGCACGAAAAGGCTTTTCTCCGATCGATGCCGCCAGATGGATCAGTTCATCCCGGTCTAGCCCGATCAAGTTCGTTCGTTCATCTGCCATGGTCACTGTTTTTTCGATGCACGTCTTCCAGAGAAACCGCGCCACCATCTATGGTCAAACGGACCGGGGAGTCCATGCGAAATCCTAACAAGTGAGGCATGGCTCGGTTGGGTTCCCGTCATCGATCCAACTCACAATGCCGCCTGACGCATTGTAGATCTGGGTGTATCCGGCCCGTTCCCAGAGAATGCGCGACATCGTCTCCGACCGGTTTCCCGATCGGCAAATAATGATCACCGGCTCATCTTTCTCGACGAACGCACCGAACTCGGCGGGAAATTGTGGGTTGAGCAGCCCGCCAGCGTCGAAGGCCGTGAGAAGCTTGCTGCCCGGGATCACCCCCGTTTCACGCCATTCGTCCGCACGACGAATATCGACCACCTTAGTCCCTCTTTCCAGCAAAACGGCCAATTCGGCGGTATCGATATCGGTGTGACCCACCGGCTCAGCCGCTTGTGCGGCGGATAACGCAAACACCGTTATTAAAATGGCAAATACGGTTGTCAGTTTAGCAGTAAGACGCACGGCAAAATCTCCCGACGACCGGGCAAAAATCGGATCAGCAATCATTATGTGCGGCCGCCGTGGACACGTCACAAGCTCAAAATCCGAATCGCGATCGATTAAGGAAGCGTCAGTTGGCGCCGCAGGCCTTGTCTATGGCTTTGATTGCGGCCGTCAGACCAGAAAGCGAGTAGGTGTCCGTGGTGAGAGTGCCGCGGCTCGAGGTTCCTTTTATGATCATGCGGCGCCCCGCCTTCATGGCCGCGACGAGAGCCTTGTCAGCGCTCGCATCCGCCGCCCACGCATTGCCTCCCTTGGTGAACAGCTTGAATTTCTTGCCATCCACGTCAACGGAGACCTCGCTGCCTGGCTTGTAGGTATAGCCAGCTTCGACACTGACTTCTCCGAAGACCCGCTCGCCAGGGCGATGGCTGATGAGCGTGTACGTGTCGCCGCGACGCGTGTACTTGCCCTTAGCTTGCTTAGGCACGCTTCCAACGTAGCAGATCTGCTTAGCCCCGGATCCGTCCGCGAAGGCTGTCCAGTCGGTAAACGTGCCGATGGTTTTGCGCTGCGCCCAGGCGGACGAAGACACACTTGTGACGCCAACGAGCGCCACGCTCAAAAACAGGATGAAAAACGAGAAAAATCGATGACCCCTCATAGCGAGTATTCTTAGCCATCTATGACGCTCTTGCCAAGATGCTCTGTTAAGGTGCTTTTAAGGTTCGGATGGCTGGAGAGATTTTTGTGACGAAACCTAATCCCGTTATCGTCGAAGTAACGCGGGGAACCGGTGTCGAAAGCTGGCATTCCGGCTCGGCGGTGGTGGTGAAAGCCGACGGTCGTATCGTGGCAGCTTGGGGAGAATTCACACGATCTGTGTTTCCGCGCTCGGCCATAAAGCCCCTGCAAGCACTGCCGTTGATCGAATCGGGCGCCGCCGAACACTTTCGGGTTACCGATCAGGAGATCGCGCTGGCATGTGCATCTCACAGTGGCGAGCCCATCCATACACGCCTTGTTTCCGCCTGGCTGCGGCGTCTCGGATTGCACGCCACGGACCTTGTGTGCGGACCGCACACGCCGCTGTGCGACGAGGCGGCCAAGGCGGTTCTCCGCGACCGTCGTGAACCCACCCCCATTCACAACAACTGTTCGGGTAAGCACGCCGGATTCCTCACCACGGCTCTTCGAATGAACGTGCCCGCCAAAAGCTACGCCGATCCGGACGGATCCGTTCAGCGGCGTGTCTTGGAAGCGCTGTCGGACATGGGCGAATGCGACCTGACGACTGCCATGCGCGGAACCGATGGGTGCGGAGTCCCCGTCGTCGCGATGCCGCTCGACGCGATTGCCCTGGCCATGGCGCGGCTTGGACGACCGGATGGGCTACCAAAGGTGCGCCGCTCCGCGGCCGCCCGCATCCTTGCGGCCGTGACCCGCTATCCATACCTAGTCGCGGGCAACGCCCGGTTCGATACCGAGGTCATGGCGAAAAACGAGGGGTTGGTTGTGATAAAAGGCGGCGCCGAAGGCGTGTGTGCCGCATCGCTTCCGGCGTTGGGGCTCGGCCTTGCGGTGAAGATCGACGACGGCGCCAAGAGAGCGGCCGAGACCGCGATGGCAACCTTGCTTGCGCGGTTTCCCTCGGCCGATGGACGGGCTTATGCCGGAATGGGGCCCTTTCTTCGACGTCCAATGTACAACACGGCCGGTGTTCATGTGGGAGACATTCGCGCCGCAGAAGGATGGCCCGACTGACCGCGGCCGAAACACAGACCGGAAAGCGTGTTCAACCCTTCTGCGTGGTTTGATCGGTGGCCGGCGGATCTTGGCGAAACCCCTCCATCTTGCGGCGGATGACCGGGCCGCCGAACACGTGCTCGGGTATCGGGTCGATGGGACCGCCTGGGCGCATGGGGCGATTGGGATAGTGGCCGAGGTTGAGAATGCGATCGTACATGACAATGGCGCCGGCAATTCCGACGTTGACGGAGAATTGGGTGGGAATGCGAATCAAGAATTCGCATTTCTCCACCATCGCGGGTGAAAGCGACCCGCGTTCGGGTCCGAAAACGTAGGCAGCCTGACGCGGGTGACGAAAGCTGGGAAGTTCGATGGCGTCATCCACCAATTCGACGCCGACCACGGTGCACCCCCGAGGTAAGACAATGGATGCCACGTCAGGGAACGCATAGAAGGGCACGTGCCCCTCGGAGTCCGACGTATCCGCCTTTCCCCCCTCCGCGCGGGAGTAAACGGCCGCCGCGGTAAACATGAAGCTTGCCCGGAAGGCGTGGGCCGACCGAAGCAGGCTCCCAACGTTCATGGCCTTGCTGATGCCTTCAACGCCAATTCCGAAATAACCGCGCATGGTTCTCTCGCTTTCTGTTAACGCCCGACACCGACCTTGGGTTAAAAAATCCAACAGCCCATAAGAGATCCCAAGAGGAGATGCCGATGCGCGCCGTTCTATGCAAACACTTTTGCACGCCCGCCGATCTGACCGTCGAGGATGTTCCGATGCCGGAGCTAACGGACGGTAGTGTACGTATTGCCGTTCGGGCCGCCGGGGTCAACTTTGCGGACACATTGATCATTGCCGGCAAGTACCAGGTCAAGGCGCCGCCGCCGTTCAGCCCCGGTTTCGAGATCGCCGGCGAAGTGCTGGAGTGCGGGGCCGGCGTGTCACGGGTCAAGCCGGGCGATCGGGTGATGGCGGTGATCGAGTATGGCGGATTCGCGGAACAGGTGGTGGCGCCGGAGGCCGAGGTCCATGTTCTCCCGGATACCGTCAACAACCAGGTCGGCGCCGGGTTTCCAGTGGCTTACGGCACGTCTCATCTAGGGCTAAAGCTCCGGGCCCGGCTGCGGGCCGGCGAAACCCTTTTGGTTCACGGCGCGGCCGGAGGTGTGGGGCTTACAGCCGTGGAGATCGGAAAGCGGCTGGGAGCCACGGTTATCGCCACCGCCGGCGGTGCCGAAAAGCTTCAGATCGCCGCCGATGCCGGCGCCGATCACCTGATCGATTCCCGGACCGGGGATGTGCGCGAAACGGTCAAGGCGTTGACCGACGGCCGTGGCGCCGATGTGGTCTATGACCCGGTGGGCGGCGCCCTTTTCGACGCGTCTCTGCGGTGTACGGCGCCGGGCGGGCGCATTCTGCTGGTGGGATTTGCGAGCGGCGATGTTCCGCAAATCCCCGCCAACATCCTGATGGTCAAAAACATCGATGCCATCGGCTTTTACTGGGGTGCTCACCGCGTCTTCGCGCCGGAAATGATGACCGCGTCGTTCGAGGAATTACTGACGTGGTTGGGCGAAGGGAGTCTCAAGCCCCATGTTTCCGGAACCTACCCCTTGGACGAGGCCCCCAAAGCTCTTCAGGATTTGAAGGCACGGCGTACCACCGGCAAGGTCGTGCTGACGGTCGGATCATAGAGCGCATGAACGATGACCCGGTCCGGGCTCAATACGAGGCTTACCCGTATCCCGTCCGCGATCCAGCCGATGAGGCTAAACGGCTGATCACCGGCTCCCCGAGCCACATGGACGAACTCAATCACTATGTTTTCGGAGGGCGGCGGGACTTCTCCAAGCCATTCCGTGTCCTTGTCGCCGGCGGCGGAACCGGCGATGCGACCATCATGCTCGCCCAGCAACTGGCCCGGGTCCAATGTCCGGGAGAAGTGGTCTACCTTGACCTCTCCGCGGCCAGTCGGGCAATCGCCGGGGCCCGGGCAAAGGCGCGGGGGCTGTCGAACATCCGGTTTGTGGGGATGTCGCTTCTGGACCTGCCGGCGAGCGATCTCGGGACCTTTGATTACATCGATTGCTGCGGTGTGCTGCACCACCTGAACGAACCTCATGCCGGCCTTGAAGCGCTGGTATCGGTGCTCGCGCACGACGGGGGTCTCGGTGTGATGCTCTATGGCGAGTTCGGCCGAACGGGCGTCTATCCGATGCAGGAGATGATGCGGTCACTGGCTCCTGACCAGCCGCCGGCGGCGCGCGTGGAGATGACGAAGCGGCTCTTGAAGCAGCTTCCCGGCACCAATTGGGTCCGCCGCAACCCGTTTATCGCCGATCATCTGGAACAGGGCGATGCGGGTCTGTTCGATCTATTCCTGCACGCCCGCGACCGTGCTTACCGGATTCCGGAAATCGCGAAGATGTTGGAAGCAGCAGAGTTGCGTCCCGCTGCGTTTGTCGAGCCGGCCTTTTACGACCCGGCCTCATACCTCTCCGATCCGGCACTTCTGAACCCCCTCGAAAAGGCGTCGTGGGTCGAGCGGTGCGCGTTCGCGGAGTTGCTGGCGGGAAATATGCGGAAGCATATCTTCTACGCGGTCAAAAAGCAGAACCCGGTGACGGTTCCCGATGCACAGGATCTCCAGACGATTCCAATTCTGCGCGACATGGATGGCACTGCGTTCGCTCGGAGCTTCAAACCCGGATCGGCCATAACAGTGACCAACGATGGATCGACGATTCGGCTGCTGCTTCCGTCCCTCACGGGCGCACTTCTGTCTCGAATCGACAATAAGCGAAACCTCGGTGAGATCTATGCGGATTTGTCCCGAACCCGGTCTGATGTGGACCGGGGTTCTTTTCTGAAGAATTTTGCCGCGCTGTTCGATGCGTTCAACGGCGTCGGCAAGATGTACTGTCGCTCACCAAAGAGTGGCGGTCCGTCAGCTCCCGAGGCGTAAACGAGATGGGCGGAAAGAACTCCTCCGATCACCACCATCTGGCTCAAGGCTATTTTGCAATACGCTCAATGGTCGCCGACGTACTGTATCCCGGTTCCACGTTGGCTAGGAGGACTTGCCCTCCATACTCCTGGACAACATCGGCCCCGACGATTTGATCGATCCGATAGTCGGCGCCTTTGATCAAGACGTCGGGGCGCAAGATTTTGATCAGTTCAAGCGGCGTATCATCGGCAAACATGACAACGACATCAACGCTCGCGAGTGAGGCGAGGACCGTAGCCCGCGCTGCTTCCGATTGAAAAGGCCGACTCGGTCCTTTGAGGCGAGCCACCGAACCATCGTTGTTGAGGCCGACCACCAAACGATCACAGGCCGATTTGGCCTGCGCCAACAGCGATACATGACCTGGATGCAAAAGATCGAAGCACCCATTCGTAAAACCGATCTTCAACCCTTGCCGACGCCAGATATCGATCCGGTCTCGGGCAGGCTCGAGCGCCAGGAGTTTCGACTCCGCGCGCGCCAGATCCTGGCGATGAAGCGTTTGTATGAGCTCGGAAGCATGCACGACCGCCGTGCCGACCTTGCCGACCACGATGCCCGCCGCCACGTTGGCGAGTTCCGCAGCCTGATGGACGGACGCGCCCGCGGCCATTGCCGCGGCCGCCGTGGCTACCGCCGTGTCTCCCGCGCCCGACACGTCGAAGACGTCCCTCGCAATGGTCGCCATTCTCGCCGTCGTTCCATCTCGGCTTGCCAGGACCATTCCATCTTTACCCAAGGTGACGATCACTGCTCCAAAGCCGAACATTTCGGCAAGATCCTTGGCCGCACCGATTTCTTCGCCGGGAGCGAGCGGTTTTCCGACGGCCTCCTCGAGTTCTTTTCTATTCGGAGTGACAATGTCCGCCCCCCGATAACGGTCATAGTCCGGGCCCTTGGGGTCGATGATAACAAGCCTGTCGGCATGGCGGGCGGCGGTGATGAGATCGCTCGCCATCCGGCCATTTACCGCCCCTTTTGCATAGTCGGAGATCAAAAGTACGCCGTGGTCGGGCATCATCTCGGTGGCAGTGGTGAGGATTTTGTGCCGGGATGGTGTGGGTAGGGAGTCAACGCTCTCCCAATCACAGCGCAGCATCTGTTGGTTGCCTGCCATAAAGCGGGTCTTGAGGGTGGTTTTCCTTCCGGAGACTTTTGTGACAGACACATTGGCGCTACCGCATTCAGCAAGCAGCGCCTCTGTATCGTCCGCCGCAGCGTCGTCGCCTACTACTGTAACGATGGAGGCTTGAACGCCGAGCGCTACCAAGTTGCGAAGCACGTTGCCAGCCCCGCCCAATGCCTTCGTCTCGCCGTCAACACGCAGGATCGGAACGGGCGACTCAGGAGAAATACGCTCTACCGCTCCGTAAACGTAGCGATCCAGCATTATATCGCCCACGCACAGAACCGCTTTGCCGGAGAGCGACTCTATCAGTGGTATCAGCGTGGAACTCTCGATCATTTCGGTCCCAAGTCCGTTTCCAACTCAAGCCAATACAGCGGCAACAGAGTTGGGTGCGATAGGCGAACTTAACGGAAAATAGTCACGCCCAACGGTTCCCGCGCAACGTTGCCCAGCGAGAACCGGGGAGCGTAGCTGAGTAAGCAACGAACCGTGCAGGATTGTAACCTGAGAAAGCTATCTCGAGTAGTACTCGATCACCAGGTTCGGCTCCATCTGGACCGGATAAGGAACGTCTGCGAATTGCGGCGCGCGGATAAACGTACCCTTTAACTTGTCATGATCGACGGAGAGATAGTCAGGGACATCACGCTCTCCCGACTGAGTAGCTTCGATCACCATCGCAATGTCTCTGGATCGATTCCGTACTTCGACAACATCGCCGTCTCGGACCAAGAACGATGGAATGTTGACTCGCCGTCCATTGACTTTGACGTGGCCGTGATTGACGAATTGCCGAGCCGAAAACACGGTCGGAACGAACTTCATGCGGTAAACCACGGCGTCGAGACGTCGTTCCAGAATACCAATCAAATTTTCCGAGGTGTCTCCGCTCCGCCGAACCGCTTCCACGTAATACCGGTGAAATTGCTTTTCACTGATATTCCCGTAGTAGCCTTTGAGTTTTTGTTTCGCCATCAGCTGCGTGCCGTAGTCCGTCGGCTTGCGGCGGCGTTGGCCATGCACCCCGGGGCCATATTCTCGAGCGTTAATGGGGCTCTTGGGTCTTCCCCACAAATTCACGCCCAGGCGTCGGTTGATCTTGTATTTGGATTTAAGCCGCTTTGTCATCGTTTATGGTCTCTCATGATCTGATATTTGTGTTGTTGTCCCGGTAGGCTCTTTCGAGCGGGGATTGCATCCCGCGTTCCCAGGAATGGCCGCGAAGTATAAGAATACGGACGCGGATGTCAAAGCTCGTGGCGCTGGATGGGGGCCGAACGTCTAGAAAGGCTCGAGTTCGGTATCCCAGTAAAGGAAGTCCCGCCAACTCTCATGCAGGTGATTGGGAGGAAAAGCACGGCCATTCTTTTGAAGCTCATGCGCACTCGGCTCGTACGGGAAGCGCAAGGGATACATGCCGGACTCTGCTGGGAGCTTATGTGCCTTGCTGAGGTTGCAGGGTTCACAAGCCGCAACGACATTGGTCCAAACCGTCTTGCCGCCGGCGACTCGCGGAACAACGTGGTCAAAAGTCAGGTGTTCGGCCGCCAATTGTTCCCCGCAGTACTGACACGCAAACGCATCCCGTAGAAACACGTTAAATCGCGTAAAGGCAGGTCGACGAGAGGTTGGAACATACTGCTTCAGAGCGATCACACTGGGTAACCGCATGGCGTGACTGGGTGACCTGACCAGCCGCTCATACTCCGAAACGACGTTGACACGGCTGAGAAAAACAGCCTTTACCGCATCCTGCCAGCACCACAGCGAAAGCGGAAAGTAGTTCAAAGGTCGAAAGTCTGCATTAAGAACCAAAGCCGGGAAGTTGTTCATGGTTGTCCCGCAACATTCATTCCCCTGATTGCAAAAGCACCGTACTACATATAGTGCGAATTCGCCAAACACTCACTGTGTTAAGATTTCTTTAAGTGATTGTCCAAGTTTAGGATTTGGGAAATTCTCGGTTTCGAGAGCGCCGTTCTCCCCTCCAGCCAGACCGGTCGCCACATATTATAGATAAGATTGACCATGCCGGTTTTGGCTCGCGCTCGAGCTTGTTCTTGATTTCTATATGTCGCTGATCCACAACTGCGTCGAATTTTTAGAGGAACACGGGAAAACTTCCGAGGCGAGCAGGTCGACAAGAGTTCGGGGCTTTGCTAAAAATCCCTTGATCGGTGCGGGCGCATAGCTCAGTTGGTAGAGCAGCTGACTCTTAATCAGCGGGTCCAAGGTTCGAGTCCTTGTGCGCCCACCAATCCTTTCAGCTACTTAAATCCTTGCCGGATACCCCGACAGGCCATCACAAGGGGTTCTTCCTAGACACCATTGGTATGATTACGAACTGGCACGCCACGAGTTCCTCGACTTGGAAGCTTGGATCAGATGCCGTGTCGGCTCGATACCCAGTTTATGGGTTCACGATTTAATGGCTCTTGCCGGCACCGGCTTCGTACTGATCGATGGCATCGCACATGGCTTCAGCAGCCCGAAGTTCACGCTCGGCACCAATTCTGACACCAAAAGTGTCAGCAACCAGCAGTGAGTCGTGCGCGCGCTTCAAACGCTCTTCGGCGTCATCGCGCGTAATCTCGTCCACCCGCATCGCCTCTTCCGCGAGCACGGTACACCTCTCGCCCGTTACTTCCGCGAAACCTTCTTCGACGAATATCTGGTCTAACACCTTGAGGTCCTTATCACGGATCTCGATCGTGCCCGGCCTCAGCGTCGACAACAGCGGAGCATGGCCTGGCAAAACACCGAAATTTCCGTCGCCGCCAGGGAGAACCACCAATTCCGATTGCTGAGAAATCATCTGGTGCGCGGGGGTTACGATCTCGAACAGAAATGTATCCGCCATCAATCCAAGCTCCTTACGGCCGCTTTAGGCCGCTTCCTCAGACATCCGTTTCGCTTTCTCGACGGCGTCCTCGATGGTGCCGACCATGTAGAACGCGGCTTCCGGCAAATGATCGTACTCACCAGCGACGATGGCTTTGAACGCTTTGATATTGTCCTCCAAGTTCACGAACACACCCGACATGCCGGTGAATACCTCCGCCACATGGAAGGGCTGGCTCAGGAACCTCTGGATCTTTCGCGCTCGAGCAACCGTCAGCTTGTCTTCTTCGGACAACTCATCCATTCCGAGAATGGCGATGATGTCTTGCAGTGATTTATAGGATTGCAGCGTTTCCTGTACTTGGCGAGCAACCGTGTAGTGTTCGTCGCCGACGACCCGAGGATCAAGAACACGAGACGTCGAATCCAGCGGGTCCACCGCCGGATAGATTCCGAGTTCCGCGATTTGGCGACTCAGCACCGACGTGGCGTCCAAGTGAGCAAACGCCGTCGCCGGCGCGGGGTCAGTGAGGTCATCCGCCGGCACGTAGATCGCTTGCACCGACGTGATGGAGCCCTTTTTGGTCGAGGTAATACGCTCCTGAAGAGCGCCCATGTCGGTGGATAGGGTCGGCTGGTATCCCACGGCGGATGGGATGCGCCCTAAGAGCGCGGAGACTTCGGAACCGGCCTGGGTAAACCGGAAAATATTGTCCACGAAGAACAGCACGTCCTGGCCTTCCTCGTCGCGGAAATATTCCGCGGCCGTCAAACCGGACAGGGCGACCCGGGATCGCGCGCCCGGCGGCTCGTTCATTTGGCCATAAACGAGCGCCGCCTTGGAACCATCGCCGTCCAGCTTGATGACGCCAGATTCGATCATTTCATGGTAGAGATCGTTACCTTCGCGGGTCCGCTCCCCGACTCCGGCAAACACGGAATAACCGCCGTGCGCCTTCGCGATGTTATT
>JGI12048J13642_10218162_pt1 | contig 13392 bp, 14 predicted proteins | sample ElkSlonscriptome_16_FD_13642 | JGI IMG/M metagenome (IMG submission 13642) | reverse complement strand
GATTTCACGCACGATTTCCACGAGGTATTCGTGATCGACGCAGCGCATCACCCTGTGGGGTCGTGCGCGCTGAACTGGATTCTCACCGCCCCGCGCTGGGTCAGGCTCACCGACATCATGAAGCGCGACCAGACGCTCATCCCGGTCACGATGGACCAGGAGGAAGTCGCGCTGATGTTCCAGAAGTACGCCCTGATCTCCGCCGCCGTCGTGGACGAAAGCGGGCGGCTGGTCGGCCAGATGACGGTCGACGACGTCGTTCACATCATCTCCGAAGAAGCGGGCGAGGACGCGCTGCTGATGTCGGGCGCGGGCGACGGCGACATCAACGAACCGATCCGCGAGGCCTATTCGAGCCGCGTGCGCTGGCTGGTCGCCAATCTTGGCACGGCGGTGGTGGCCTCCGGCATCATCGCCCTGTTCGGCGCTGCGATCGAGGAACTGGTGGCATTGGCCGTGCTGATGCCGATCGTCGCCAGCATCGGCGGCAATGCGGGGACGCAGACCATGGCGGTGTCGGTCCGCGCGATCGCCACCAACCAGCTGACCCGCTCCAACACCAAGCGCATCCTGTGGCGCGAAATGCGCGTCGCGATGCTGAACGGGGTGACGGTCGCGGTGCTGATCGGGATCGCGGCGGGCCTGCTGTTCTCGCCGATGATGGGCGCGGTGATCGCAGCGGCCATGGTCATCAACATCGCGGTCGCGGGGCTTGCGGGCGTGCTGGTCCCGGTGATCTTCGAACGGCTCGGGCAGGACCCGGCGGTCGCCTCCAGCGTGTTCGTCACGATGATCACGGATTCGATGGGCTTTTTCGCCTTCCTAGGTTTGGCAGTGGCAAGCGGGCTCGCCTCGCTCTAGCTCCTTTCCCCCGACAGGAAGAGGGAGAGCGGGAATGGGACGGGTTTCGGGCAAGGTCGTGCTGCTGACGGGCGGCGCCATGGGCCTTGGCAAGGCGGCGGCAAAGGCACTGGTGGCCGAAGGCGCACAGGTCGTTATCACCGATATCGACGAGGATGCCGGCCGGGCCACGGCGCAGGAGGTTGGCTGCAGCTTCATCGATCAGGACGTGACCGACTGGGACCGCTGGCTCGCCGTGATCGCCAAAATCGAGCGTGACCATGGCCGGCTCGACGTGCTCGTGAACAACGCCGCGATCACCGTCTTCGGTTCGGTCATGGACATCAGCGTCGAGGATTTCCGGCGCTGCTACACCGTCGATGTCGATTCGATCTTCATGGGCTGCAAGGCGGCGATCCCGCTGATGGCCAGGTCCGGCGGCGGGTCGATCGTCAATTTTTCCAGCGCCGCCGCGAACAAGCCGAGCGCGGATCTAGCCGCCTACAACAGCGCCAAGGCCGCCGTGCCCATGCTGACCAAGTCGATCGCGCTGTGGTGCGCGCGCGAGAAGAACGGCATCCGCGTCAATTCGGTCCAGCCGGGGACGATCCTGACCCCTAATGTCGAAAGCGTCATCGCCGGAACGCCCGATCCCGACGCGACGCGCGAAGCGTTCAGCGTGGCCCAGCCGGTCGGCCACATGGGCGAGCCCGAGGACATCGCGCATCTCGTCGTCTATCTCGCCAGCGACGAAAGCAGGTTCGCCACCGGCGCGCCCTTTATCGTGGACGGGGGCCTGTCGATCGCTTGACCGCGGCGGGCGAGCCGCCACATTGGCAGGCATGCCGCTCCACATGACCAAGATCGCCTTCGGGGCGAAGAGCTATGCCGATCTCGCGGGCTGGTACGAAGGGCGCAAGCGCATCGCGCTGACCACCCGCTATTGCCCGAAGCGCCACGAGGAACTCGTCGGCGGGTCGCTCTACTGGATTCTCAACCACCAGCTTGTCGCGCGTTCGCGCATTATCGGCTTTTCGGAGACGAGCGACGGGCGCTGGAACATCGATCTCGAACCGGAGTTGATCCGCGTCCATCCGGTGCGCAAGCGCGCGCATCAGGGCTGGCGCTATCTCAAGGGCGATCCTCCGCGCGACCTCGCCGAAGGCGAGGATATCGGCGACACCCTGCCCGGCAAGCTCGCGGCGAAACTCGAAAGGCTCGCGCTGATCTAGTCGCCGCTCACGCCCGAGCAGCAGACATAGGACACGCCCGCAAAGATCAGGTTGACGCCGACAAGGATGCCGAGAAACGCGATCGATATGCCGGTCGCCATGCCGAAGAACAGCATCAGCCCGATCAAGAGGGACAACAGCCCCGATGCGAGGAACAGCCACCAGGCGCCCTCGGGCCGGATGCGCAAGGCGAGCAACAGCCGCGCGACCCCGTCGGCTGCGAAGAACGCGCCGAGCATGATCGCGAGCGTGAAAAGCCCCGCGAGCGGATCGGCGAGGAAGAACACCCCGCCTGCCAGATAGAGCAGGCCGATGAGCGCGGTCAGCGCGCGGCCTTTCCAACCCTTGGCCCTGATCGCGTGGACAAGCGTGAGAATCCCGCCAACGAGCAGCGTGATCCCGACGAGCAGATTGACTGACAGCGCCATGGCAAGCGGGAATACCATCGCACCGGCCCCGGTCAGCACCAGCAATATGCCGAGCGCGATGAACCAGCCGCGGCCCAGTTCCCCCTGCGCGGGGATGACGCGGCTCGGATCGGGCATCGCACCGACGACGGGATCGGTGGTGTCGGTGTTCGGGACGGGCGTCGGCCCGCCTCGATTGGCGGCCGTGCCGTCCCTTGCATCGCTGGCGGTCGTGTTCATGGCTCTCCTCCCATGGTTTCGGCTCCGCGCGCTTAGTTGCGCGGTACGCGGCTATGTTTGCCGCTTGGCATATTTCCCGAACGCATGGACGCGGCGAATGTATCCGCGGCGATCGGCTTCGGAACATCGCCCCCGCCCCGCCCATTGGTCTGGTAAAGGAGAAACATCATGCCCGAACGCCAGAGCCGCCATCCCGACAACGACCTAATCGACCGCATGACCGAGGAAAAGACACCCTCGCAGCAAAGCTCTTCCGGGGGTGAGGTCAATCGCCGCGTGGGCAAGCGCGACGAGACGAAAAGCGCGACCGATCCCGACAATCGAGAGCCCGAGATCGGCTCCGACAATCCCCAAGACGATGCGCGCAAGGGTCCAAAAACGATGAACAAGATCAAGCAGGGCAAGCAGGACGGCTGACGCCGGACCGACGCCATGCTGCTCGCCCGGCTCTTGCTCACCGCGACGGCGCTCGGTTTCGGCCTTGCGCCTTTCGTGACCGATCTTTCGATGAGCCATGCCTTCAACGAGGCATGGCCGCCGCACGCCCGTTTCCACACGGTGTGGCTGGTGCTTGTGCTGGGCGCGCTGGCGCTCGTCATGCTGGTGATGACTTGGCGCGGCAAGCCCGCCGAGGCGCGCGTCAATCTCGCCGTTGCGGCCGCATTGGGCTGGGTCGCGCTCGCGCCCTTCGGGCTCGCCGCGCTGGCCATGCCAGGCTATGACGGATCGCTTTCGGGCGTCGGCCACGGAATCTTTATATTCGGCGTGAACAGCAATCTTGCAGGATTTGCCGCAGCGGCGGCCATGCTCGCCGCCGCCACCTTTCTCGTCATGCGCCGGAACTAGGCACGGGTCGGGGGCTAAGGTATCTTATCCGCAAGGCGCGACCGGGAAGGAGCCGCGCCGCTCCTCCCGATCCCGCGTTTCCGTCAAGCTCAGGTGCCCGACTTTTTCTCCACCCACTCCGCAAAGTCCTTCGTGCGTGGTGATCAGTTCAGCATAGCAGGGATTGGTGCTGTCGCTGATGCGTTCGTCAGCCTTGATCTTATTGTTGGTCGCCTTGCCCGCGGCCTTTAGTTCGGGATTGTCCTTCAAGTCCTCGTTACATGGCGTTGGCGACTGGATGACCACGCGGTACTGCGCCGGATCGAGCCCGAGCCGTGTGACATAATCGAGCTTTTCGAGCTCGGCGAGCTGGATTTCCGGCCCGAGATACTCGCGCATCAGGGTCTTCACGTTGGTGACGCCCTTCTTGTTCGCCGCCAGGTCGGCGACTGCGCCGATCCCTCCGAAGCCGCTCAGAAGCCCCATCTTCACGCCGAGATAATTCTCGGTCGGCCAGACATGGAGTTCGCAGGGCTTGGCCGGCTCATCGGTCATAGCCTCGGCTTCGTGCTCCGGGGCGTCCGTGTCCTGTGCAAAGGCGGTCGGATGCAGAACGAACGCCGTCGCCACGACGCCGAGCGCGAAAAGATCAATCTTCATATGTTTTGATGTCCCCCGGGAGCGGACCCGCGAGATTGCGCCGCCCCGTGATCGGACAATCTGTCCGAATTGGGCGGCGCGCAGGCAAAATCCCGGGAAGGGCAACAAGAATTTACTGTGGATTACTTTGCCTCGCAGTAATCGCGCGCCTTTCCCGTGCTGTCTATCCCGCTGCCCGGCTCTTCTCCGCCACCCGGCGCAGCGCGTTGACGTAGGTCTCGGGGGCCTGCGCGCCGGGGATCAGGAACTTGCCGCCCACGATCATCGCTGGAACGCCGGTGATGTTGAGGTCCCAGGCCTGCCGCTCCTTGGCGATGACGCGCGCTTCCAGATCGGCATCGTCCAGCGCCGCCTTCGCCGCCTCGCGGTGGAGGCCGACGCCAGCGGCAATATCCAGCAGCGTGTCCCGGTCGGAAAGGTCCGCGCGGTGATTGAAATGGGCCTTGAACAGCGCAAGCTTGAGCCGCGTCTGCACCTGCGGCCCCGCCTGTTCGAGCGCGAAGCCCAGCAGCTTGTGGCAATCGCGCGTGTTCCACATCATCGCTGGCGGCGCATCCCCCTCCCCTTCATAGGACAGCGAGACGCCTGCGCCCGCGGCGATCTCCTTCATCCGCCCGCGCATCGCCGCGCCTTCCTCCATCGAACGGCCGTATTTGCGCTGAAGGTGCGTTTCCTGCTCCTCGCCCTCGGGCGGCATGTCGGGATTGAGCTCGAAGGGGCGCCAGCGCACCTCGGCCTCGATCTCGCCTTCGAGCTGTGCCAGAGCCTTCGTCAGCTGGCCGTATCCGATCGCGCACCAAGGGCAGACCACGTCGGAATAGATGTCGATGGTAAGTCGGTCGGTCATCTGTCGAGCCACCATGTGATGAGCCTGTGGGCGATCGCGAATTTCTGCGGGAAGATGAGCGTCTCGTTGCCATCGGGCCCGGCGCGGCGGGCGTCTTCCAGTTCCTCGCGGGTGAACCAGCGCGCATCATCGAGTTCGGTCCGGTCGATTTCGAGTTCGGGACTGTCGGCAACGCTCGTGCAGCCGATCATCAGCTGGCTCGGGAACGGCCAGGGCTGGCTCGCCAGATAGCGCACGTCGCGCACGGTGATGCCCGCTTCCTCCTGCACCTCGCGCGCGACCGCTTCCTCGATCGTCTCGCCCGGTTCGACGAAGCCCGCGAGCGCGGAATACATGCGCGGGGGGAAACGCGGCTGGCGGCCCAGAAGCAGTCGGTCTTCGTGTTCAACCAGCATGATCGTGACCGGGTCGGTGCGGGGAAAATGCTGCGCGCCGCAACTGCCGCAATTCCTTTGCCAGCCGCCCTTGGCGATCGCCGTGGGCGACCCGCAATTGGCGCAGAAGCGGTGGCGCGCGTGCCAGTCGACGAGGCTCCTCGCCCCGCCATAAAGCGCAAGATCGTCGGGCTGCAGCATCTGCATCGCCTGCCACGCCCGCGGCATGGCCGGGCCCGAAGCGCCCTCCTGCGGGACGGGCGCGAAATGGGCCTTGTCGTCGAGCAGGCCCAGAAAGACGAGTTCGGTATCCTCGCCCACATCGGCCAGCGTGTGCCAGAGCAGGCGGCCCTCGTCGTCGAATTCGGGCAGCAACCCATCGAGGTTCAGCACCCGAGCGCGCCAGTTCATCAGATTGCCGAGCGCTGCGGGATCGGTGCGGATGTGGTCGGCGCGGTCGATCGGCGAACCGGCAAAGGCGATCGGCGCGCCAGCGATCGATCGGGCGGGCGAACCGGCTTGTGTTGGATGGCTCATGTCATGGGCCATCAGGCCGCCTTGCTTTCGCGCATCCCGGCGAGATCGGCTTCGAGCGCGGCGAGGAATTCCTCGCGCACCGGATAGGCCTCGCTCGGCATGTACTGGGTGAAGAGCGTCGTGCGCAGCCCCATGCCGTAATCGACCGCGGCGAGAGTGCCGGCCGCCCCGCCCCAGCCAAAGGTGCGCCCCTGCACCCGACCGCCCGCGCCGTGGCCCTCGTTCTCCGACCATGAGCCCTTCTTGTCGACCGTGGCGGGGATGAGGTCGGATGTGCCCACGCGCACGGCGAGTTCGCTCATCACCCTTTTGCCCTCGAAGACACCGTGGCCGAGGACCATGGCGAGAAACCGGTCGTAATCGCGCGGGCTGCTGACGAGGCCGGATCCGCCCCACAGGATCGGCGGCGCCTCGGTAAAGATCGAATTGCTCGCAAGGTCGAGCGGCAGCGGCATGCCGTTCAATATGCCGTAATTGGTGGTGAGCCGGCCGGCCTCGCTTTCGGGCACTTCGAAGAAGGTGCTGGTCATGCCCAGCGGTCCGAAGAAGCGCTCCTGGAGGAAAGCATCGAAGCTCTGCCCCGAGGCGACCTCGATCACCCGGCCCAACACGTCGAGCCCGAAGGAATAGCTCCATTTCGTCGCCGGCTGATACATCAGCGGGATTTCGGCCAGCCGATCGGCGAAGGCTTCGAGGCCCGGCGCGGGGGTAACGTCGGGAAAGCCGGGGATCGGCATCTTGCTGACCCGCCCGCTGACCACGCCCGCTTCCTGGTAAGCCTTCTGCAGCGGCCCCTTGGAGACGATGTCATAGCCGAGCCCGGACGTGTGCGTCATAAGCTGGCGCACCGTCATCGGGCGGATCGCCGGTTCGACCTCGTCGAGCGGCCCGTCCGGATCGACCAGCACCTGCATGTCGCGGAATGCGGGGATGAGATCGTGAACAGGCTGGTCGAGACCGAGCTTTCCTTCATCGACCAGCATCATCGCCGCCATGCCGGTGATCGGCTTGGTCATCGAATAGATGCGGTAGAGCGAATCCGCATCGACCTCGCCGCGCGCGCCCACGCTCGGTGCGCCGCGGGCGATTATGTGGGCGTGTTCCTCGCGTCCCCAGCCGAAGGTCAGCATCATGTTCGCGACCTTGCCCTGCGAGACATAGCGTTCGGCGAGCGCGGCGACATTCGGCCAGGCCTCGGACACGTCATGCGCCATCAGGGCGCGGCCGAACGGCACTCCAGAAAGCGCTGCCGCAGCGGCACCCAAGCCGCCGAGGCGCAGCAGCGAGCGGCGCGAGAAATCGGGGGTGTCGAAGTCGCGGAAAGCCATGGGCGAAAAATCTCCGGCAGATGGTCTGAAAGGGTCGGTTCGCTGTGTGCGTGACTTGGGCCGCAGGGTCAATCGGGCGCTTTGGCGTTGCGGGTTCTTGCAGCGGCAAAGTGTGCTATCTATATAACACACATGCTCAACGCTCTTGCCTATCTCGTCGGGCTTCTCAGCCTCGTCATCGTCATTCCGGCGCAGCTACCGCTGCTCGGCGCCGCCAACTGGGTCGCGCTGCCGATCATCGTGATCGGCGTGGTGCTCGGCGCGCTCTCATCAAGGGACGGGGGACGCAATTTCTGCCTCATCGTGCTGCTGATCGCGGTCGTGCGCCTGATGCTGGGCGGCGGGATCCTCTAACTTTCCCGGGCCAGCGCGAGTCGCGCGGCCTTGGCATAGAGGGTAGGCAGCCCCGCCTCCTCCAGCCGTTCGATCGGCCACCATTCGCCCTCGCCCCCCGGTTCGCCCGAGATTTCGGCCCGCCTGAGGCCAAGGGTGAGATGCGCGTGGGTGAAGGTGTGGCGCACCGCGCCCAGATCCTCCCACACGCCCGCCCACATGCCCTCCGGATTCCCTCCCCATGGCGCGGCACCCGAACCGTCCTCGCGCGCCGACCAGCCGTCGTCCGGCAGCGCGCGCATCCCGCCTAGCATCCCGGTGCCCGGCCGCTTGACGAGCCAGACCTCGCGCCCCGCCTCGTTGATGCGCTCGATCCAGAAGGCCGTGCCGCGCCGCTCGGGCTTGGTCTTCTTCGCAGGCTTGATCGGCAGGCTTTCAGCGATGCCCTTTTCGCGTCCCTCGCAGTCGGACGAAAGCGGGCACAACAGGCAGCGCGGGGCTTTTGCGGTGCAGACCTGCGATCCGAGATCCATCATCGCCTGCGCGAAATCGCCCGCGCGCATTTCGGGCGTGATCGCCTCGGCCTTTTCGCGGATCGGCTTGCGCGCCCCCGGCAGCGGCTGGCGAAGCGCGAACAGCCGCGCCACCACCCGCTCGACATTGGCATCGACCACCACCGCACGGCGCCCGAAGGCGATCGCGGCGATCGCAGCTGACGTGTAGGTACCCAGGCCCGGCAGCTCGCGCAGTCCGGCCTCTTCGGCGGGAAAGCCGCCCCGCGCCGCGACTGCGCGCGCGCATTTCACGAGATTGCGGGCGCGCGAATAATAGCCGAGCCCGGCCCATGCCGCCATGACGTCATCCTCAGGTGCCGCGGCAAGGTCGTCGACCGTCGGCCAGCGCCGGGTGAAGGCCTCGAAATAGGGTTTCACCGCCGCCACCGTCGTCTGCTGGAGCATCACTTCCGACAGCCACACGCGATAGGGCCAAGCGGCGTCTTCTGGCAGCGGCGCGCCCGGAGGATTGCGCCACGGCAGGGCGCGGGCATTGCGGTCATACCAGTCGAGAAGCGCGTCGGAGATGCTGGCGGTCACGCCCCGCCTATGGCATGGCTCGGCGCATCATGGGAACAGGCAGTGATAAACCGAAGTCGAGCGGCAGAGGCAAGAAGGGGACCGCCACGCCCTATCAGCGCCCACGCGGCGGCGGCGCGAAGCCGATCGGCGATCTCATGCCCGAAATCGGCCGCACCGCATTTCGCCGCTTCGGCTTCGTGCAGAGCTCGGTCGTCACGCGCTGGCACGAAATCGTCGGCCCTCGGCATGCAAGGGTGTGCAGTCCCGAGGCGATCCGCTTTCCCCCCGGAGAGCGCGCAGAGGGGACGCTCCACCTCGTCGTCGCCCCGGCCCATGCCCCGCTTATCCAGCAGGTGACGCCCGAAATCATCGAACGGGTGAACCGCTTCTTCGGCTACCGGGCGCTTGCGCGGGTGAAGATCCGGCAAGGCGCGGTTAAGGCGCCGCCTGCTGACAGGCCCGCCAAGCCGCCGCCTTCGCTCAAGCCGATCCCGATGGAACTGGGCGACAGCTTGCGCGATATCGGCGATCCGGAACTGCGCACGGTGCTCGAATCGCTCGCGCGCAGCTTCGACGCGCAGGAACAGACGAAAAAGGACGAGACGTGAGAACAGCATTCGTCGCGCTTTCGGCCGGCCTTGCCGCCGGCCTTGCCGTTCTGGCCGCCCCGGCAGCGGCGCAGAACCAGGACCTTTCCAATCCCGACAGCAATTTCGTCGACACGACGCCGACCAAGGTCTGGCAGGCGGAAATCGCGCAGACCGAGCGCGGCCACCTGATCGGCAATCCCGAGGCCGGGGCGCAGCTGATCGAGTTCATGAGCTACACCTGCCCCCATTGCGCCGAATTCGCCAAAGAAGCGGGACCGTCGATGGATCTTGTGCTCATCGCGCCGGGCAAGCTCGGAGTGGAGGTGCGCCCGGTCATCCGCAACTGGCTCGACATGACGGTCAGCCTGCTTGTCCAGTGCGGCGATGTCGCGGGCTTCAAGGACCGCCACCGGCTGTTCCTCTACACCCAGGACGAATGGCTCGGCCGGGCGGTCAATGCGCCGCGCAGCCAGCAGGCCGCCTGGGCGCGCGGCGATGCGGCGGCGCGGCTGAGCGCGGCGCGCGCTCTCGATCTCGACGATACGCTGGCGAAGAAGGGCATGAGCCTGTCGGAAATCGATGCCTGCCTGAGCGACGACGCGGCGGCAAAACAGATCGCGCAAAACAGCCTCGCGGACAAGACGGAACTCGGCATTCCCGGCACGCCCAGCTTCGCGCTCGACGGCGAATTGCTCGACAAGGTGCACAGCTGGGAGGCGCTGCGCGGCGTGCTCGCGGCGCGCTACGCCCCCGCGGGAGCCCCCGCAGCGGGCGAATGACGCGCGCCCCGGCTGCGCCTGCCCACATATTTGTGCACAAGCACGCCCCGCGCGGCTATTGAGCCCCGGAACCGAGCCTGTAACTTCTCCCATCCGATCCGAAGGACAAGACCGAAGATGATCCCGACCCGCTTTCGTTACGCATCGAAGCCCATGGCCGCGCTAATCGCAGCGCCGCTTGCCCTCGCCCTTTCCGCATGCGGTGGCGAGGAAGCCGATGTCACGACCGATGCGAGCGGGCCGATCGATCCGATCGCCGCGCCCGAAGGCACCTCGTGGACCGACACCGTCACCGTCTCGGAGGAAGGCGGTTACGTGCTCGGCAATCCCGATGCGCCGCTCAAGCTGGTCGAATACGCATCGCACACCTGCGGAGCTTGCGCCGCCTTCGCGATGCAGGGCAAGCCGGAACTCAAGCAGGAATACATCTCGACCGGCACCGTCAGCATCGAACAGCGCGAGGTATTCCTCAATACGTTCGACGTGGTGCTCGCGGCCATGATCCAGTGCGGCCCGCCCGAAAGGGTCCATGCGCTTTCGGACGAAGTCTGGGGCAATCTCGGCCAGGTCATGAACGGAGTCCAGCAGAACGGCGAGGCGATCCAGGCGGCGGGCAATCTGCCGATGGAGCAGCGCTTCGTACGGATGGCGGAACTGGCGGGGTTCATCGACTTCTTCGCCGCGCGCGGGCTTTCGGCGGACGAGGCGCGCACGTGCCTGTCCGATGCCGCCGCGATCGAGGACATGGTCAAGGGTGCCGATGCGCTCGCGCAGGAAGACGAGGTGACGGCCACTCCCACCTTCTTCATCAACGACAGCAGGGTCGACGGCCCGCAATGGTCCTCCGTCGAGCCCGCGCTGCAGAACGCCGGCGCGCGGCCGGCCGAGTAAGCGGATACGCGCATGCAGATCAGCCGGCTCAAGCTCAGCGGATTCAAGAGCTTCGTCGAGCCGGCCGAACTGCGCATCGAGCCGGGCCTGACCGGGGTCGTTGGCCCCAATGGCTGCGGCAAGTCCAACCTGCTCGAAGCGATCCGCTGGGTAATGGGCGAGAACAGCCCCAAATCCATGCGCTCGGGCGGAATGGAAGACGTGATCTTCGCGGGGACCTCTACCCGTCCGCCCCGCGCCTTCGCCGAGGTCGTGCTCCACGCCCATGACGAGGATGGCGAGGATCTCGTCGTCACCCGCCGGATCGAACGCGGCGCGGGCAGCGCCTACCGCGTCAACGGGCGCGACGTGCGGGCCAAGGACGTGGCGCTGACCTTCGCCGATGCCGCGACCGGTGCGCATTCCCCCGCTCTCGTCAGCCAGGGCAAGATCGCGCAGGTGATCGCCGCCAAGCCCGCCGAACGCCGCGCCATGCTGGAAGAGGCAGCCGGAATCGCCGGGCTGCATGTGCGGCGCAAGGATGCCGAAAGCAAGCTGCGCCAGACCGAGGCCAATCTCGCCCGGCTCGAAGACCTTATGGCGGGACTCGATGCGCAGATGAATTCGCTCCGCCGGCAGGCAAAGCAGGCCGAGCGCTACAAGGCCCTGACCGACGAAATCGGCACCGCCGAGGCGCGGCTGCTCTTCGCCCGCTGGCGCGATGCGGCGCGTTCGGCCAAGGAAGCGCGCGCGGCGGCCGAAGGGGCCGAGGCGCGCGTCGCCGAAGCGCAGGCCAAGGTCGCCGAGGCGCAGAAGGAACAGGCCGCAGCGGCCACGACGCTTGCCGCGGCGCGCGACGAGCTTGCCGATCGCCGCGACGATGCCAGCGCGCACGGGCACCGGATGGCGGCCCTGTCGGAAAAACTCGAAGCGGCCGAAGCGCGGCTCTCCGACCTCACCCGCCAGCGCGAGCGGCTCGAGGCCGACCGCGAGGATGCCGACCGGCTCACGACCGATGCGGTCGACGCGCTCAGCCGCCTGTCGCGCGAACTCGAAGCGAGCCGCAAGGCGGTGGAAGAGGCCGAGAAGGAGCGCCCCGCGCTCGCCGATGCTGCCGAGAGGGCCGAACGCGCAAGCCGCGCCGCCGAACTCGCTCTGGCGAAAGCGACCGCCGACCATGCCGGGGTCGAGGCCGAATGGCGCGTGGCCGAGGCCGCGATCGAACAGGCCGAAGCGCGTCTTTCGCGGCTGACGGCGGAACGCGAACGGCTGGAGCGGACCCGCGCCGAGCTTGAAGAAGCACAGGATACCGAGGCCGCCGTCATCGCCGCGCGCGAGGCTGCGCAAGAGGCGGCGGGAGACGTGGCCCGGCTGCGCGAACGGATCGAGACCGAGCAGGCGCGCAAGGCCGAACTGCAATCCGCCCGCGACGAAGCGTCGGCACAGCTGGCGGGCGCGAAGGCCGAACTGGCCGGGATCGAACGCGAATACAACGCCCTCGCCCGAGACCGCGATGCACGCGAGAAGCGCGAGAAGGGCCGCCACGGCCTGCCTGCGGCGCTCGACCGCGTGAGCGTCGCCAAGGGCTATGAACGCGCGCTCGCCGCGGTGCTGGGGCGCGATGCGAAATCGCCGCTCGGCGCGCCCGAAGCCGGAGCCGAGGGACGCTTCTGGAGTGGAAGCGAGGCGCCGCGCGAAGTGCATGACAGCCTCCTTGCCCATGTCACCGATTGCCCCGCTGAACTGCGCGCGCGCCTCGCCCTCGTCCATGTCGCCGAGGAGGATGACGGGCGCGACCTTGCGCCGGGCGAATGGCTGGTGACGACCGCTGGGCATCTGCGCCGCTGGGACGGCTTTCTGGCGCGCGGCGAAGGCTCCGCCGAAGCGGCGCGGCTCGAAGCGGCCAACCGGCTGACGGAACTCGAGGAACAGCTCCCCGCCCTGCGCGCCGCCGCCGGGAACGCCGCCGCGAGCGAGACCGCCGCGCGCGAGGAACTCTCCGCACTGCAGACCGCCCTCGTCGCGCTCGAACGCGAACTTGCAGGAACCATCGAGACCGAACGCCAGGCATGGCGCGCGCTCGACCAGGCCGAGGCCGCCAGGGAGCGGATAGCCGCGCGCCAGGCAGAATTGTCGGACAGCGAAGACGATCTCGCCGAACAGCTCTCCGCCGCGACCAGCGACCTTGAAGCGGCAAAGGCGAAACGCGCCGAACTTCCCGCCCCCGATGCGGGCCGCGCGGCGCTAGAGGCGGCACAGGCGAAGAACGAGGCCGCCCGCTCGGCGGTGCAGGCCACGCTCGCCGAACTCGCCTCGCACGACCAGTCCCTCGCCGTCGCGCGCGAACGGCTTGCGGCGCAGAAGTCGGACCATGCGGGCTGGCAGGCGCGCTCTTCCGATGCCGAGCGGCGCATGTCGGAAGCGGCGAGCCGGCTCGAGGAAATCGAGGAGGAG
>JGI12048J13642_10874881_pt1 | contig 13393 bp, 11 predicted proteins | sample ElkSlonscriptome_16_FD_13642 | JGI IMG/M metagenome (IMG submission 13642) | reverse complement strand
GAGAAATACCCTCAACTTAGATGAGAGATAGATAAGAGATTATTTTAAATCTTCAGGACGATCAATATCCGCTAACTGCGGTAGAAATCCAACTAATAAATCTAACTGTTGACAAACCGTTAAAGTTTGCTGAAAAACCTCAGAACTTCCCCAACTAATCCCGGAAAATACTTCTGGAAATAACCGACTCAATCCAATTAAATAATAACCGCCATCATCCGCAGGCCCTAAAATAATATCTTGTTGTTTTAGCTGATCAAATGCCTCAGACAAAATCTCAAGACTCAAATCCAGACAGTCAGTTCCAATCGCCATTACCGCCGTTTTTTTTAACTCAAAAGCTTCTCGAAATGACTCTCGTAGGCGATCACCTAAATCTCCACTTCCCTGCAAACTGTACCGTAAATCTACACCTAACCACGCTTGCATCAATGCCAGATTTCCGCCTGTATAACGAATTTCAGTAGAAACCGGATAAGATGCAGCAAATTCTCTCACCATTTTAACTGTTTTTTCAGTCATTTGGCGATGAAATTTAGCCGCACCTTCTGCCCCCAAAGCCGGAATTAATCGGGTTTTTGTTGTTCCCGGTTCCGGATAGCGAGTAAAAATAATCAGATGTTGCATTAATTCCAGGTCAAATCAAAATCACCTATTGACGAAATTCATTCAACTTAGTAAACAACAAAACGACCTCAGTTGTAAAGTCTCCCCATTGATCAATAGGAAGGCTATTAGAGTCAAAACTACGGATTTCTAAAACGGCACCTTGCTTGCGGTGAGTGACAGAAACCCTTTCAGGAGAAGTCGTTTCCCATTCGGGGCCAACAGATTCCATCGCAAAATCTTGATCAGACCATTGTTGATCTTCACCATTAAACACTCCATTCACCCACTCAGAAATACTGATTTCTGGATTAGCATCTATACTTCGACCTGTTTCTTTTCCAGCCGTCAAACTATGAGGAAAAAGAGGTATATTGGCTTGTTTTGCAGTCATTCCTGCTGCGATTAAAATATGATTTAAAAAATCTTCTTGCTTGTCAATATTCACCTCTTGTCGAATCTTTCCCAAATTTGTTCGACTTAACACAGGTACTAACATTTTACCTGTTCTAATTTTAGGGTGTAAACTCATTTCTGGATGCTGGTGATTGATAAATCGATATTGACCCCCAACATAACATCCCATCAAAGCAACAAGACCTTTATATTCTAAAGATTCATTCAGAGTTTGAGTTTGATGAACAGCCTGACTAATCACAATTTGATCAGCCTTTCCAATGGCTAATCCCTGATAATCTTCCTCATTTTTTACATCCGTAATTTCAATCATTTCGGCAAGTTTTTGTAACATCTCAAAAATACGATCAATCCTCAAACCTGCCGTTACATGAAATGATCCTAAGATCTCATTACCCTTTTGAAAAGGATGCCATCCGACAACATAATCTTCAGGGAGTTGAATATATTCTCCGGTTTCCAAATTCACTAAATTCTCGCTGACCCAGTTTTCTAGATCTTTAACAATATGAGTTAATTCTTGTGGGTTTTGCGTCTCATTAACCGCATCAGTAATATATTCACAATACCAACTATCCTCGTAACCATCCGACGTTAGTTTCCAAGAGTTACCATTCATAATAGCAGATTCACCCTTGTGAATACGCCGATCATTAGCTGGAATAAAAGGTAATTCTCGACTTTTTGTTTTAAAGGGAGAGACTTCTTTTCTTTCCTGTTCTGTTTTGAGATTTCCCTTCTGCAAATCCATCGGAACTTCTATTTCTAGACCGATCTTTCTTTGAACAATATTTCCGAATTCTTGAACAGGCTTCGGAAAACTTAAGCTATTCTCTAGATCAACAATAAATTGATCTGCTTTTTTCCCCATGATATCTGCTTCTTTTTCCAGAAGTTCATTATCATTTACAGATATATTTTCAACTTCCAAAGTAGACTGAACTCGACCCTGCATTTGTTGAACAACGTGCCAAACTTCATGGGGTAAATGTTCTTCTTGACCAGGCCCGATGTAGATATCTTGATCTTGAGTATAGGCTAATGCTTGCAATTCCGCAGGTTTAGCAGAATTATAATGAACTTTGACATCATCAATCGAAAAGCCGCAGAGATGTTCAATACCTGCTTTAAGATCATCAGGTATACCCGTTGTATTTTCTAGAGTCGGGAAGATTTGAACAGCTACAGAATTTTCAGTTTCCTCGCCTTTTGTTTGCTGTTGAAAAAATGGGCGGATAACTGTCCACTGAAAAAAGCAACGGGTGCCTTTTGAGTTGGGGTTCGACTGCTGATAAGTCATTTAAAATTCCTGTAACTGTTTCAGTGACAAACTCTTGGCTATCACTGTTCTCATCTTAGTCTTCAATGAGAAGCAATTACTGAAGTGAATTTTACATTTAGATTAGATTTAGAGTGGGCATTGCCCACCCTATAACTTTTCGATCACTTTTCGATTACTTTAATGACTCATTGCTAACATTCGCTGAATCGGCTTTAAAGCAGCAACCCTTATATTTTCAGGAAGGGTAATCTCTGGCGTTCTATTTTCCATCGCTAGATAAAGTTTTTCTAGGGTATTCAAACGCATATGCGGACATTCATTGCAAGCACAACTGTTCATCGGTGGGGCAGGAATAAACTGTTTATCACGGGCTTCTTTTTGCATTTGGTGAATAATTCCCGGTTCAGTTGCCACAATAAATTCTGAACTATCGCTTTGCTTGGCATATTTCAATAATGCTGTCGTTGAACCAATATAATCCGCATGACGCAGAACAGGTTCTTCACATTCAGGATGGGCAATCACTTCCGCTTGCGGGTATTCGATTTTTAGCTGAACAATTTTCTTTTCTGAGAAGTTTTCATGCACCATACAAGCCCCTTGCCACAACACTAAATCTCGACCTGTTTCAGTCATTACATAACGACCTAAATTGCGATCTGGGGCAAAAATAATCGGTTGATCTTTAGGAATTTGTCGCACAATATCAACCGCATTTGAACTGGTGCAGATAATATCACTCATCGCTTTAATGGCTGCACTACAGTTGATATAAGACACAACAATGTGATCAGGGTGTGCCGCTTTAAACTGGGCAAATTCTTCCGGTGGACAAGTATCGGCCAGTGAACATCCTGCTTCTAAATCCGGTAATAATACTAATTTTTCGGGGTTAATAATTTTAGCCGTTTCTGCCATAAAATGAACCCCCGCAAATACAATCACATCAGCGCTTGTTTCAGCCGCTTGGCGAGACAAACCCAGAGAATCTCCGATATAATCAGCCGCATCCTGAATATCTGGATCTTGGTAGTAGTGGGCTAGGACAACCGCATTTAACTTTCGCTTGAGATCATTGATGGCGGTAAACAAGTCATCCGGGGTTGTTTGGGGTTTTGCTTGCCGATAGACTGTGGTTGTAAACATGAATGCGTCCTCTTTGTTCAATGAGTTAACAAAACGTAACTACTAATTATAGTTGATTTCACCAAAATATGCCGTAGATCGAGGTGACTTGTCTGTTGCGATCGACACCACAATTCAAAAATACAGTTCAAAAAAGGTCTGGAATTGCCTATCCTAGATCAAGAGAGGCAAGAGAGTAAGAGATGAATCAAAATTGTAAAAAAGCGATTAAGATTGCTGTCGTTGGTGATGTACACAACCAATGGGAGGAAGAAGACGGAATCGCCCTCCAACAATTAGGCGTTGATTTAGTGCTGTTTGTGGGGGATTATGGTAACGAGGCCGTCGAAGTCGTCCGAGCGATCGCGGACTTAGACCTACCGAAAGCAGCCGTTTTTGGCAACCATGACGCTTGGTATACGATGACCGACTGGGGACGCAAACATTGTCCCTATGACCCCGAACAAGAAAATTGGGTACAGCAGCAAATGGATCTGTTTGGAGAAGCCCATGTCGGTTATGGAAAGCGAGATTTTCCCGAACTTGAATTAACAGTCGTCGGCAGTCGTCCCTTTACTTGGGGAGGGCCAGAGTGGAGATATGCAAAATTTTATCAAGAATGGTTTGGAGTCGATAGTTTTGCAGACTCAACCCGTCGCATAGTCGAAGCCGCCCAAAGTTCAACTCAGAATACCGTGATTTTCTTAGGTCATACAGGCCCAACCGGACTCGGAGACGCACCAGAAGACCCCTGTGGCCGAGATTGGAAGCCCATTGGAGGAGACTACGGTGATCCGGATTTTGCCTCCGCGATCGCTCAAACACGGGCTTTAGGAAAACAAATTCCGTTAGTTACCTTTGGTCATATGCACCATAATCTGCGCCATACTAAAACTCGTCTGCGGAAAAGTGTTGATGTGAGTTCCGAGGGGACTGTATATCTAAATGCCGCCAGAGTCAACCGGATTAAAGACAGAGATAACCAGAAGCAACGCAACTTTTCTCTAGTTACATTGGAAAAAGGTCAGGTGTCTGAAGCGAAATTAGTATGGGTTGACCCCGATTCCCAGATCGCCGAAGCCGAAATTTTGTATCGTCAACCTCAGCCTGTTGTCGAAGCTGCACCTATGGTATAATCTTAAATTAGCTTTGAAATTAGAGACAAGGGTTGAGAACGTTTTTGAAATCTTTTGAAATTGAAAACGAAATCTCAAATTCCTGATCTCTAGCTCAAAACAAAATATCAATTGGAGAGGTGGCAGAGTGGTCGAATGCGCTCGACTTGAAATCGAGTGAGGCGAAAGTCTCCGGGGGTTCGAATCCCCCCCTCTCCGTTCTAATTTTGTAATCATTGAACCCGATGCGATCGCCTGTTTCTGTTTCCCTAGCTTTCGGTGAACCCAACACGTTATCGTAAAGGATGTAACACTTTCGCGTAAGGACTGGAACAGGTGAATACGGCTATCGAAGAACAATTGCGAGATCAGATCAAAACCCATCGCGATCGCGTAGATTATCTCGAAATTCGACTCCAACAAAGCGAAACCACATCAATTTCCTTTCGGGGTTCTCAGCTAGATTCAGTCAATCGTAGCTTTTCCCTGGCGGGTGGAGTTCGCGCTTGTCACAAAGGGGGTTGGAGTTTTGTCACTTTTAATGGTTTATCTGAACTTGATACTCGCATTACTGAAGCGATTTCTCAAGCCTATTTAGTCGGTCAAGAAACAACTCAACTTGCGGAGATTGAACCGATTGAGGATCAAGTTTCTGTCAAATTGGGACGTGATCCTAGAGGAATTTCTCTACAAGAAAAACGTCAACTGATCGAAAATTATAATAAACTTCTTTTAGATTTTGACTCTCGCATTCAAACCACTGCGGTTAGTTATAGTGACCGTTTTAGCATTACCTATTTTGTCAATTCTCAAGGCAGTTGCATCACCCAAGAACGGCTGGATGTCACAGGTCGATTTGGTGCGATCGCCACAAATAATGGTACGGTCAGACAAGGCTTTGAATCGATTAATTCTCGCTCTGATTATAACGCTTTAATTGGCATCGAAGATCAAGTTAAAAGTGCTGCTGAACGCGCTATTCGTCAGTTAGAAGCCCAGTCTGTAAAAGGCGGTCAATATACAGTTGTTCTTGATCCTTATTTGGCGGGTGTCTTTATTCACGAAGCTTTTGGTCATCTGTCAGAAGCAGATTTTGTTTATGAAAATCCTCGAATGCAGGAGTTACTGCAATTGGGTAAACCGATGGCAATTGAACAGCTTAATGTGATTGATGATGCCACAATTCCTGACTTACCCGGTTCGATTCTTTATGATGACGAAGGAGTTCGGGCCCAACGTAAATATTTGATTCAAAATGGGGTTTTAACTCAACGGTTACATAACCGTGAAACCGCAGGTAAACTAAAAGAATCTCCGACGGGAAATGCTCGCGCTTTGAATGCGACTTATCCGCCGATTGTCAGAATGACTAATACTGCAATTGAAGCAGGTGATCGCTCATTTGAGGAGATGATCGCTGATATCGATGAAGGGGTTTATGCCGTGCGAATGTTAGGCGGCCAAACGAACGGCGAAATGTTTACCTTTGCTGCGGCTGAAGGCTATATGATTCGTAATGGTCAGTTAGCTGAACCTGTAAGCGATGTGACCTTGACAGGGAATGTGTTTCAAACGCTTAAGGATATTGAAGCGATCGGTAATGATTTAAGCTATTCTAATGGCGGTTGTGGAAAAAGCGGTCAAATGCCTCTCCCGGTCAGTGTAGGAGGGCCGCACGTTCGGATGAAAGATGTTGTGGTTGGTGGTCGATAATCGTCATTTCAAACAGCAGTTTGAAGCGGGTGCGTGAGTGAACCCGCCTATTTTTATCAAAGAAGCTGTTGTTTCTCGGCTTCTAAAAGCTGGACTAAGTTCTGATCGCCTTTGGCTCTGGCAACTTCGAGACGGTGTTCTAAACGCTTCTGAATATTGGCTCGGTGAGTTTGAGCCAGTGAGTTGGAGTTTTTGTTGGAGTTTTTGTTCATGGTGGACAGTTTTTCTTTTTTTGTTGTGGTAATTCATTACTTTTAGTATAGCCTTTCTTCTGAATGATGGGAGGACTGTCGATCAAAAACTTCAAACTTTGTAACTTAAGATACAGCTTTTAGATATAGTTTGTTATAAAAAAAGCCCCCAAGTTGTCAGGGGGCTGTTTCATTCTCAGTAAACCGTTCCCCTGCTTGAAAAGCCGGGGCTTGCAGTTGACTCGATTCCCGAGTTAAAAATTGCCGGGGGGGATGGGGTGATGGGGTGATGGGGGGGTCGGGAGAGGACTTTTTTCCGATGAAAAATAACTTTTTATGAATAAAAATCCTCCCTACCTCCCTACCTCCCTACCTCCCTACCTCCCTACCTCCCTACCTCCCGCGCACGGGTTCGCCACTCCCCTCAACGCGCTTGTTCCCGCGCACGGGGGTGGACTCACTACCTCCCTACCTCCCCACAAATCAAGTTTTAGGGGGATCAGGAAACGGCGCTGCCAAGTTATCAGGGGGCAGATTGAATTTGAATTTTTACCGTTGGACTTAGAGATTAGAAGGGACAGGGGCTTCTAAACCCAAGTGTTTCATCAAGCTATCAAAATCGAAATGCTCGGCCATCAGTTGGGTAATACACTCAACCTTACTGGGTTCATGGACTCGCACTTGACCAAAAGCCCGATCAATCGTTTCCACTGTCGTCAGAGTATCGAGATCGACACACAACACAGGAACCTCTAGATCTTCAGCACGAGTTAACACCATCGGATCGGGAGTGATTTGTCCAGTTAAGATCAAGCAATGGGTTGATTTTTCCAGGGCTGCAAGCTGAATATCAGTGCGATCGCCTCCAGTCACCACCGCCATATTGCGAGTGCGATCAAAATATTTCATGGCTGCACTGACATTCATCGCCCCAACACTGAGACTTTCAACCATCATATTCAAATGATCGCCACCGCAAAGCACTTGAGCCTGAAGTTGTTTAACGAGATCTTCAACCGTCACACTTCGCAACAGAGCATTTCGAGGCAAAACCCCCAGTAGAGGAATACCTTCACGTTCGAGAAAAGGCTGAATAAAATTTGTCATTATTTCCTGACGTTCGGCCGGCAAATCATTGACTAAAATACCCATGAGACGATCGCCTAATTGAGCTTTCGCCACAAGAAAACCATCAATAGCGGCCGAAGACTCCAAACGTTCAACGAGCATCACCGAAGCATCAAGTTCATGGGCGATTTGCGACAAAGACAGATCAAACAAACTGCCTTGTTGTAGCGTTCCCGGCCCTTCTAACAAAATTAAATCCCCTTTTAACCTTTGTACAGAGGAAGCGAGAGCCTGACAAAAGTTAGTTGTATCTTCTCCCTGTAATCTGCTGTGTATTGCGTTGTCGGTGAGCATCACCACAGGTGAACCAATCTGATCGGCAGACAGTCCTAACGTAGTCGCGATAAACTGAACATCAGCATCGAAGGGTTCTGCGGCATTACCAATTTCGGTTCCCAGCGGTTTACCATAGGCAACTTGAATATTATGTGATCGCAACCTTGGGGCTAGCCCCAGTGCAATTGCCGACTTACCACTAAAAGGCTGAGTTGACCCGATTAATAGATACTTGGCGGGTTTAGCCACGTCACTGACTCCTCCATGCTCATTTTGACTACTCCCCGAGTGTAAAACCTGGGGAAATTTTTTAGAACTTCCAGTATTGGACGCTTAGGCGAATGCTGGTATTCTATACTATCTACAAGAGATTGAAAATCTTCAGGGTCTGGAAATCACTGAGATCTTCAGCGCTATACCGAGAGTCTTTCACTCAACATAATGGAGTAAACGCTTGTAAAACTCTTGAGAAAAATCAATAGTACGAGTGCGACCAAAGTTTTGTAGGACATCGATGAGATAGCGAATAAACTCATAGTTGGCCATAGTGACTTCATAGCTGAGATCAGCGTTACCATCAAACTGGACTCGACAACGGGTGAGATCAGCAGGTAGAGAAGAAACATTCCAGGTGGCGACGAAAGGAATATCCTCAGCACTGTCAATTTTACGAGCGCCTTCCAAACTTTTCTCTTTATACAGGCTAATCGATAGGGGTAAATATCTACGACTTTTATCATCGTAGTACGGTTGATAGACGATCACCTCTCGCTTTTCGGCGGGTTTGAGTTGAGCGATGACTGTGGCGGAGTTTGACATTCTCAGATTTCCTGCAAAGACCGATTCTTTCCAATTTAGCCGACATTTAACCCCCTGTTATGACTCTAGAGACAAAAATTTTCTTCCTTCCTGAGTTGACCCTTGATCCGTACCCCAGAAAACAACGGTGTAAAATCTCAATGTTGTTGTTTTGCCAGCTTCCAATATGATTTTAGGTAAGTATTAAGAGTTAAATTAGATTATCCCAGGCCCAAGAAGTCTTGGCCAAAAAAATGATCAAGTCATCAGTTAAATCAGATATGAGACGATTGACATCTACACGAAAAAATTCATCTAACCCTAACCCAGATGATCATCATCACCGGGACTCAAGCCCCGAAAATCAAACGGTAGAAACCGATCCGATTGATCCTCACTCCCCTTTTCAACATCAAGTCGAACCGATGACCAATTCACCCTCAATTTATCAAGGACGCCGCCGAAAAGCGGCTGTAGTCCTCAGTATGATTTGGGGAGGAACAATCACCCTACATCTCGTTTCTTGGGGTTCGTGGTTCATTTTCGGCTTAACAGGGTTAATTTCGATTCATTCGTTGCGTATCCTGTTCACCCGATATCGTCACCCATCGTCTGATCAGACGGCAACAGGTGATCGCGACTATTGGCCCTTTGTCTCTTTGCTCGTGGCTGCCAAAAATGAAGAATCTGTGATTCACAATTTAGTCGAAAACTTGTGCAACCTCGATTATCCATCTGACTCCTATGAAGTTTGGATCATTGACGATCACAGCACTGATAACACACCCCTTTTATTAGATCAACTGGCGGAAAAGTTTGAGCAACTCAATGTTTTACATCGTCAAAATGGAGTCGGTGGAAAATCGGGGGCGCTCAATCAAGTTTTACCCTTAACTCAAGGTGAATTTATTGGGGTATTTGATGCCGATGCTCAAGTGTCCCCCAATTTATTGCAGCAAGTCGTTCCTCTGTTTGACAGCGATCAAATTGGTGCAGTCCAAGTCCGAAAAGCGATTTCTAACGCCCCTCTCAATTTTTGGACTCAAAGCCAAGCCGCAGAAATGGCACTGGATTCATTTTTCCAAGAACAGCGCATTGCCTTAGGAGGGATAGGAGAACTCCGAGGAAATGGTCAGTTTGTTCGTCGTGACGCGATTGAAGCTTGTGGCGGTTGGAACGAAGAAACCATCACCGATGATCTCGATCTCACCATTCGACTCCATCTCAATGATTGGGATATTGAATTTTTAGCCTTTCCCCCCGTCTACGAAGAAGGAGTCACAAAATCTATCTCCTTGTGGCATCAACGCAACCGTTGGGCTGAAGGCGGATATCAACGCTATCTCGATTATTGGAAACCTTTACTCCGTAATCGTCTTGGCTCTCGTAAAACCTTTGATTTATTCGGGTTTTTAATCATTCAATACTTAGTCCCGACTGCTGCTGTCCCTGATTGTTTAATGTCGTTAGCTTTGCGTCGTTTACCGATTACCAGTCCTTTATCATTGCTGGCTTTAACGCTGTCGTTTGTGGGAATGTTTATTGGGTTACGTCGCACCCAGACCCCTCAAAAAGCATCCCAGACTCGCAGCGTTTCTCAATCAATAATGACCGTCTTACAGGCTGGATTACAAAGCTTGCGGGGTACGTTTTATATGCTTCACTGGTTTATTGTGATTAGCAGTACCGCCATCCGCGTTTCAGTCCGCCCGAAGCGTCTAAAGTGGGTGAAAACGGTTCATCAAGGAATGTAAATTCTGCAATGATCCCGTTCTATACACTCTGAGATGGATTGTGTTGTTACAATTGCAGTCCCAACTCAATTAGCGATATCAGGGAGAAATTAGCAATGGATTTACTAGAGTACCAAGCCAAAACCTTATTTCGGGAGAAAGACATCCCGGTGTTACCCTCACAGCGGATTGATCGCGCTCAAGATGTCAAGGGATTGAGAATTCCCTATCCGGTGGTTCTCAAGTCTCAAGTGCGTTCAGGGGGAAGGGGTAAGGCTGGAGGCATACGATTTGTGGAAAATACTATTGATGCAGTCGCGGCGGCTCAAGCGATTTTTAATCTGCCCATTCGGGATGAATATCCGAAAGTGCTATTAGCTGAGGCTAAATATAACGCGGATCAAGAGTTTTATTTGGCAGTGACGTTAGATCCGAGTAGTCGCCGTCCGATGATGTTAGGATCGATTCAAGGTGGAGTTGCTGTCGAAGAAGCGATCTCAGAGGTTCAGCAAGTTATTGTCGATCAAGAGTTTTCCTCGTTTTATGCTCGTCGCCTCAGTGTCAAAATGGGACTGCATCAAGATCTGATTTTAGCGGTGAGTGCCATCATCGAAAAAATGTATTGGTTGTTTGTGGAAAAGGATTTAGATCTGATCGAGATTAATCCATTGGGTATTAACTCTAGTGGCGAGGTGATGGCTCTTGATGGCAAAGTGATTGTCAATGATAATGCTCTGGGGCGTCACCGAGATTTAGCAGCTTTAATTCAAAATCATCATAATCCCGCGAAAGCCTCGTTAACAGATGTCTATTCTTTTCCTTTTCCTTGTCCGTTTGATCGGGTTCTGCTTCCCCGACTAAAAATGGTGGAACTTGAAGGTAATATCGGCATTTTATCAAATGGTGCGGATATGACACTGACGACTGTTGATTTGATTATTCAAGCAAAGGGAAAACCTGCAAATTACCTTGATTTGGAGGCAGAAGATTATACAGAATTGACCGAGGCTTGGGGTGATCATCTCTATCAAGGTTTAGAATTGGTCAGTCAGTCTGATCAGGTGAAAGTTGTTGTGGTCAATCTTCTCAGTCACGTTGTATCTTCTCAAAAAACGATTTTAGAAATAGCCAATTATCTCCAGAAAAAGGCGAATATTGGCTATCTACCTCAGTTTGTTCTGAGATTAGCGGTTAATCCGCCTCGTGAAATTCTCGATCAGTTGGCACAACTACCTGTTCAAGTTGCTGAGAGTTTGGATGAGGCGGTGAAGCTTGCTGTTTCTTTAGCGAAGTAATGGAAAGCGGATCTTCTCCTCTGTCGTTTGGGTTCTCGATTAATCCGGTGGGTAGAAGTCCGGGACAAACTTTGAAAATCGCACGCCGACTAAAATAGAAAAATCTCGTATCTCATACAGTTAGATACTGTCCGATCTGAGTCAATTGCGAACTCAGTTACAGTTTATTTGTCGTTGCTGCATCAGTCTAGGGTTTACAACTAGAGTCAATAACTATGGATTTAACGTCAGAGAGTAAAGTTTTAATTCAGGGGAATGCAGCATCTCAAGCTTTGATTCATGCGGTTCTCAATATGAAGGCTTATGGGACTAATATTGTCGCTTGTATAACTCCCGGTCAAGGCGGTACTCATTTGCAAGAAGTTCCGATTTTTGATTTGGTTGAACAAGCACAGATTAAAGTAGGCTCGATTGATACCAGTGTGATTTGGGTGAATCCCTATCAAGCGCTAGATGCTGCTTTAGAAGCGATTGAAGCTGGAGTCAAACAACTGGTTATTCTCACCGAGGGGATGCCGCCTTTGGATATGGTCGGTTTGATTCGTAAAGCCGAAATCTCGGAAACGCTTCTCCTTGGGCCGAGTTGTGCTGGGATTATTGTTCCCAATCAGCTTTTATTGGGGCTTCATCCTGGTGAGTTTTATAGTCCGGGTTCTATTGGGTTAATTAGTCGGGGTAGCAGACTCAGTTATGAAATTGCTTCTCAACTCACTCAAGCTAAACTTGGACAGTCTCTGAGTGTAAGTATTGGGAGTGATTTGATTATTGGTTCTTCTTTTATTCAGTGGCTACAAATTTTGGATGAAGATGATCAAACTGAGGCGATTGTTTTGGTCGGAGAAGTCAGCGGCAGTGGTGAAGAAGAAGCGGCTTCTTATATTGCTGAAACGATTGATAAACCTGTGATTGCTTATATTGCTGGACTGTATGCACCCCCAACTAAACTGCTAGGTCATTCCTGTACGCTAGCGACATCTAAACTACTCGCCCAAACTATTTGTCCGCCTACAATAGAAAGCAAAATAGAAGCGTTTAAAAAAGCTAAAATTCCCTTGGCTGACCGTCCGTCTCAAATTCCAGGTTTAATTAAAAAAGCTTTGAAAAAATAACGATGTCTAAAAAGTCTGATCGATCTTCACAATCTTCGAGTTCTTCTGCTTATCTTTCTGATCAATGGCATTCTCTTATGAATGCGGTTGCTTATCGCTTTAATCGGGAATATCAAGGGGAGGCTTTTGAACTTCCCGAAGAAGTGGAAAACTTGCCGATTTTTCGCGATCGCATGGCGGGAACTCTACAAGCTAAAATCACTTCGCCCTTTTGGGAACTGACTAAAATCCAGAAAAATCAACAGTGTTTAGATATTGGTTGTGGAGTCAGTTTTTTGATTTATCCTTGGCGAGAGTGGAATGCTTTATTTTATGGTCAAGATATTAGCAATGTGGCAATAGATGCTTTGAATGCTCGGGGACCACAGTTGAATTCTAAACTGTTTAAAGGGGTAAAATTGGGGGCGGCTCATCATTTAGAGTATGATGCAGATCAGTTTGATTTAGCGATCGCAACGGGGTTGAGTTGTTATTTTCCCCTTGAATATTGGACGGAGGTTATGGCTGAAGTTAAACGAGTCTTGAAGCCCACTGGAGAGTTTATTTTTGATGTTCTCAATCCTGATGCACCATTAGCAGAAGATTGGGCAATTTTAGAAACTTAT
>JGI12048J13642_10286244_pt1 | contig 13412 bp, 10 predicted proteins | sample ElkSlonscriptome_16_FD_13642 | JGI IMG/M metagenome (IMG submission 13642) | reverse complement strand
CTGGGCCTCTTCGAGGTCATTTATACCCGCTAAGTCCTGCCCGTCGGTAAAGACTACCATGGCACCCACATCGATAAGCTTGGGCGAACTGCTCACTCTGTTTTGAATGATGTTAGATCCCGACACAAAAGCCCCGTAGAGGTTGGTGGAGTTGTCGCGGGTCAAGTCTGCGCTGATGTTATCAACGGCGGTGAGCAATTGCTGACCGTCGGTGGTGAAGTCTTGCAAGCGCACTAAGGTGGGATCGCCATCAAAGTAGTAGAGCGACACAAAGGTTTCTCCCACTTCCGAATTGTTGTCTATGAGAATGGAATTGACAAAGGCGCTCATGGCCTCCTTCACTTCGGGCAGGTCATCGCTTTCAGTGATGCTTTCGCTAAGGTCGGCTACGAGAACGATGTGATACCCGAAGCTCTGCGGATCGGGCAGCAGCTCGTTGTCACTTTCAAAGCCAATGACCTGTCCATTGTCCTTCACCTCCACATCATCAATCGTCAGGTTAGTTACGGGGCCAAAGCCATTATCTACTTTAAAGAAAACCGAGTACTCTGATCGTGGTGCAGCCAGCTCGTGATTGAGGAAGGTGATGTTCAAACCATTGCCGATCACGTTAGGATCCACACCGCAAAAAGGCTGTTGGCATGCTACGGGAGCGGGCAAGTTACGATTGTCATCATCGTCTTTATTGCAGCCGCTGAAGGCTAAAAGACAGATAAAAGCTGATATAAGGGATATTCGTTTCATAAGGATGATTTTGGTGAGGCCCGTGTTTTCACAAGCCCGACGCCCAAAAGGGTTCTATTCAACGACAAAAGTTGTTATTTAATGCCTGCCTCAGGACACCAATCATCACTTAGAATCAACAGCGGAGTGTGAATTCGATGAGGAATTATCAATTAGGACTTAAGGATCGTTCAATCAGAGAATCGTTAAATGAAAAATCAAGCATCACTGTCACATCGAGTGATTTCCGACGAGAGGAGAAAATTGTATCGAGATGGCGCTTAGAAAAGCAAGGTCTGCTCATAGACTGCATAATACATCTTCAGCGCAAAGAGCGCATAAACGGCTATACACAAACCTGTGCTAAGGTAGGTGGCGAATGTTTTCTTCTTTGCCATGAGGCAGAAAACAAGGAAAACTGCACGGAAGACGGGTAAAAAGAAAACGATGGGTATATAGAGCAATTCGTGAAAGACGCCGTAGAGGGTAGAGTCCATTGCGTAATGCCTCATGAGGCTACCTGCAGTGATAAAGACGATGCTAAAAATCATCATCACATTTGCGATTTGAATGGTCTTTTTGGAAAGGATTATGTGTACGAGAAAGTTACGCTTACCATACCTGACTCTTTTTGCTTTGGCGATGCACTCGAGCAGCCGATTTGCAAATTGAAGGCTTTCTCTTATTTTTGGTGCAAACCAACAAACCCGCAAAGCAGTTTGGCTGAACCGAAAGGTGTGTGCCTGACACGCTGCTTGCTTCCAAGCAATCAACCATGAAAAAAGCCTTAAATATTGTGGGCTTAATTTTCGGCTCCATCATCGCCTTAGTGGCCGCAGCCCTTCTTTTTATCGGTGCAAATGATGTACCCTCGTATGAAGTAAACCTGCCCGACTACAAGCACGAGAGCAGCCCTGAAGCCTTAGCGCGCGGCGAGAAGCTGACAATGATGCTATGTGCCGGCTGTCATATGAACAATAAAACGGGAAAGCTGACCGGTAAAAGAATGGCAGATGCGCCGCCCGAGTTCGGAGAGATTTACGCGCCCAACATTACGCAAGACAACACGCATGGAATAGGTGAATGGACCGATGCCGAATTGCTCTACCTGCTGCGGACAGGCATAAAGCGAGATGGCCGGTATGCGCCGCCTTACATGGCCAAGTTACCGAACATGGCCGATGAGGATGTCAATGCTCTCATAGCCTATCTGCGCTCTGAGGCGCACTCCGTAAGTGCAGACTCTACTCCCGATAAACCCTGCGAGCCTTCGCTTCTTACCAAAGCGCTCTGCAGAGGCCCCTTTAAACCATTTGATCTTCCCGAGGAAAAAATCGACATGCCTGATGCCAAAAACGAGGTGGCTTTGGGAAAGTATCTGGCCATTAATCTGGATTGTTTTTCCTGCCACTCGGCCGATTTTAAGACCAACAACTTTCTTGAACCCGAGAAAAGCCCCGGCTACTTTGCCGGTGGAAACATGCCGCTCAATACGGAGGGTGAGGTGATGTACACCTCAAACCTTACACCCCATCGCGAAACGGGTATAGGCCAATGGACCAAAGAGCAATTCGTCCATGCCGTAAAATATGGCAAAGTTGAAGGTGAACCTGTGCTTCAATACCCCATGATGCCCTATCCTCAACTTTCGGATGAAGAAGCCGGAGCCATCTATGAATACTTGATGACGATACCCGCGATAGACAATAAGGTGGAGCGTTCGGTTTATTGAGATAAGTGTGTTAATCCCTTGCTTGATTCAGTGACTACCCGAAATGAACTTTACCACCTTGGTTTTGGAATATCCGTCGTGCATGCCGTATGGACCGAGTAGAAAAGAGAAGGCATCGACCCAAAGAAGGCGGCAAAGCGACCTGATCAATAAAGCCTTTTTCGAGGGCTTCTGACCCTGATAATCAACTACCACGGTATTGGTGATGCGCTTACCGAAAGTCTGCCCCGTGCGTGACTCCAAGTAGTAATAATAGAAGAAGAATATGGGAGCGATCAGTAGATCGGTAAGATATTGAAAGGTAATAAGATCCCAAAAGGCATAGATCAATCCTACCATAAAAAGATCGACGGCGTAATTGATAAGTCGATATGATATGTTGACGGGTTTCATAGCGAAGCATCAAATATCAGAGATTTCACCTAAATAATCTAAATTGCTCCCAAAACCAACCATCTCGATGAATTGTAAAAACTGCCGCCGCGAACTGAACGAGGACGACGGATACTGCAGCAATTGTGGCGGTAAGGTGATCCATAATCGCCTGACCCTGCCCAACCTCTTTCACCACATTAACGAGACGTACTTTAACTACGACAACAAGCTACTGCGAACCTTTACAACACTTTTTAGCGAACCCGAGGATGTAATAAACGGCTACATAAACGGGGTGCGAAAAAAGTATGTAGACGTGGTAAGTTACTTTGCGCTGGCAATTACAATGGCGGGATTGCAAATTTTTATTCTGAATAAGGTCGGTGTAGACTTCAGCGGCTTCGAGACAAGCTCAGATCAGGCAGAACTGCAACGGAATATCTCTCAAACCATCTATCAGTATGCAAGCGATTACCAATCGCTCATCATGATGCTTTACATCCCCTTGTACGCACTGATCGCTATGATGATATTCAGGAGGTACAAGAAGTTCAATTACACTGAACTACTCGTCGTGTTTATGTATGCCCAGGCCCAGTACTCGATAGCCTCAGCGCTTATCTTGCCCTTGGTAGCCATACTCGGGTCATCGTCTTTGAGTTTAATAGGCTTTTTGGCCGTACCACTCCAAATCGCTTATTTCGCTTACCTGCTCAAACAGGTTTACGCCCTAACGGCAAAGCAGATTCTGATACGAACGCTGGTTTTCATTCTGCTTCTCACCGTCCTTTTCATTGTATTGATATTTGTAGTAGCCTTTGTCATGTTTAAGATGGGGATGTTTGAGAAGTCCTAGGGAGCCCACCAAGACTTGACTTAAGACGCCGAACAAAAGCTAAATCCTGCCTTTCAAATCACATCTACACGCGAGCTATCCATATGGAAATACGACATACTCTTAAGCAAGCAAATAGTTGAAACGTCAAGCGTTAGAGCAGCCGGTGCGGCGCATCGCCAAATCAAAGGCCTACTACTTTTTTCAAAGAAGTTCACTTTTAGAATGGAGCAACTTTCTAAAAGAGGCTCTGAAAACTATGAAGGCCTGTAGCGGCGGTAAACAGGGTACATTTCGAGTCACCTGAAACACCCTGTTTGTTTTTGGCCCTTTTGACCTTTCAGACCTTCACTACCATTTTACCTTTATTCTTCCCTTCGAAAAGACCCAAGAAGGCTTGCGGTATATTGTCAAAACCCTCTTCTATTGTTTCCTCGTATTTGAGCTTATCCTCGTTCAGCCACTCACTCAATTGATTGATCGCTTCACGGTGTTTGTCCGAAAAATCGGAAACGATAAAACCTTGCATCAAAGAACTTTTCTTGACCAAGAATGGCTGAACGCTTATGCTCTCAGGTATTTCGGTATCATTATATACGGCTATGGCACCGCAATTGATGGTTCTTGAATGCTTATTGATATTATAAAGCACCGCATCTGAAATCTCGCCCCCAACATTATCGAAGTATATGTCTACCCCATCGGGACATGCTTGAGCGATAGCTTCCTTCATGTTTTCCGTGGTTTTGTAATTGATTCCTGCATCAAAACCAAATTCAGACCGTAGCATTCTAATCTTTTCGTCAGTGCCGGCAATCCCGACCACATGCAATCCCACTATTTTTCCGATTTGTCCTACGACACTACCCACTGCTCCTGCAGCACCCGATATGATGAGCGTCTCGCCCTTTTGCGGTTTGCCTATTTCCATCAAACCGTGGTAAGCCGTGAGTCCGGTCAAGCCCAATATACCGAGGTAGGCCGAGAGCGATGCCCGCTCGGGATCAACCTTCATCAATCCGTCGCCCGTGGCCACCTGTTTTTCTTTCCACGGAAGTCTGGCTGAGACGTAGTCACCTGTCTTAAAGTCGTCGTGCTTGGATTCAAGCACTTCGGAAATAATGCCCGACTCAATAGGTTCACCTAGTTTAAAAGGGGGAACGTAGGATGGTGCATCTGTCATTCTACCTCTTAAATATGGATCTACTGAGACATATTTGCTGCTTAACAAAACCTCCCCTTGCTCTAATTCAGGTATTTCAGATGTGGTGAATTCAAAATCGTTCAAATCAGGTTTTCCCTCGGGTCGATTTTTTAAATTAATGGTTTTCGTGGTGCTCATATAAAGGTTATTTTTTGTGAGGGCTTCCTCCGCCTAAGATGTTTTATAATGGCAGACGATGGTGTGAATTATCGCTCGTTTAAGCCCCGGTATGTTCATGTATACACTGATTTATAACTGCCAACCGATTGAAAGGGAAGAGTCAATATCCTTTCCGTTTATTTTTCAGCTGAAAATTGCCCCTTTCCTTCGATTTTCGCCAGTGATCTTGTCAGTAAATTTGACAAAAACAATGCCTCTTCCTATACCGAACGGGCTTTTCATTCAGGCAGTACTCTTTTTTTATCTAAACAGGATTCGAAATGGTAATTGAAAGAAATACCAAGTCCTTCTTATTCCCCGGTTGACAAACCAATGGGGCTACTGAGAAAAACGTTTGCTACTGAAGTTGATTCCCATGGTTAGCAGGTTTTTCAGGACTTCGGTCTTTTTTGGAAAAACTTCTCACTACTCCCAGATTAGCGTGTGTGAATCAAACGACACGGAAAGGTTATCAAACTCCTCAAATAAAAAGCCTTTTCTCTTTCCCTCTCCTACTTTATCTTAATACTGTGCTCTTTTCATTTTTAGCCTGTCTTGAGCTCAAACAACGGAGGTAAAATGGAATCAATCAGTGATTACGTCATAAAAAAATGATTTGGTGTGATCAATAAGGGAGGAAGTGGTGCCATGAAAAGCTTCGTCATCGATGGTAAAACACTCTTTTTTCTCAAAGTTGACTACATGACTAAGCGTTGTTCCTGTAAGTACCCATAGATCGCAGTGGTCGTTTACCGCTGAGTCTGAAGCACGACCTGCGAAAGCCACCGCAAAAGGTTCGGTGTCAATAATTGACTTGGCAAGGGCAAGACAGCTTGTACCTGTGGACAAATAATCAGTGGTGCCTAATTGGAGACAGCTAGCAAAAAACCGCCCCGAAAGACAATTTCAACAAAGTAGTACCCTGAACCGTTTTAATTTTAAAACTTATCAATCATGAAATTTACAGAACGTACTATCGAAGAAATAATGGAACGAATAAACAAGGTAGAAAACTTTATTGCCAAGAAAGGTCTTGGCTCACAATACTTAGACAAAGCCCACCGTGTACAGCGCAATGTCAACCTGGCGCTGGTAGCTGTCGGAACCCTCACCATAGCAGGGCTGGTGGCTTTGGCCATAAGACGAAACAGCTAGAGACATAGTCAGTCATGAGATTTCCGTGCATGCGCGCTCACCTTCATTTCTCCCTTGGCCAATTCCTTAAACCATTTGAGAAAGAAAAACCTTTGCGCAGACTTTTGTTTACCTCATTCTAATTAATTCATAGAAAAAGGCCATGCTTCAAACCTATTCCCTCTTTGTGAGAGCAGTTATCGCTTCAAAAGGACAAGCTTTACGGGATAGCGTTAAGGGGACATATCAAAAAAAAGCCGCATCCCGAAGGAGCGGCTTTTCATTACATGTCATTCATTTTTTCCCGGCTCTTTTCTCATCACTGTTTGGTGAATTTTGAAAAATGTCTGTTCCGGCTCTCCGTTCCGGTGAGGGTGAGGGCATAATTTCCTACAGGCAGGTGGGCTACGTTTACTTCGTCATATTTACTCATATTCGGTAGCTCGTGTACTATTTTTCCCTCCATACTGTAAACGGTTAAATGAACGGTTTCATCCATAATCTGCTCAGGATTAAGTAATCTGAAATGGCCGGTAGTGGGATTGGGGTAGCTTTGGAGCGATATCTGTGTTTCATCAGCACTGCTGCCTTGTGGAAGTATTCCGCTAATTTCGGGGTAGAAATTCAATGAAACGAAAATTTCCTCCGGAGAGGAACGGAGCAATACCAAATCAGATCTCGAGTCATCATTGTAATTCGTAAAACTAATATCAGTTAAATTGTTTATCCCTGTTTGCTGTTCCAGGAAAAAGAAGCCATTTCCGATGTTCTCATAAAATTTAACGCTTGAATTCTGACCTGGTCTTAAAGCTATTAGATCAGGTAGATTGTCGCCGGTGACATCTGCCAGCAATAACTTAGAGATATTAGAAACAAAGTCCACGGGGCCATCGAAATTCAAAAATGCTGAATCATCATTCTCGTATTTGAAGATCCCCCCCTCGGAGGAAACCAAAAGGTCTGTTAACCCATTTCCTTGTAGGTCGCCCACTCTGAAAATTTTCGGAGTAAAGGATGGTGTTGCCAAGATGACAGGACTACCAAAAGTGGCACCTCCCGTATGCGGAAGGTTGACGATGTTCCCCGTTCCGATTTCAGAATAAATCAGGCCTGCACTCAGGGTGCCACTATCTGAAGAGGTAAAGGTAAAGCGCGAATTCTCTGCCAAGGAGGCAGTCACTGCCTGAGGAGCACTGAATCCCGTTTCAGAATTAAGCCATACATAAATGGAGTTGTCTTCCATAGACGAACCAATAATATCACTTAACCCATCGCTATTAAGATCGTGCTGTTCAATATAATCAACGGATTGGTTGCCCTCCAATAGATTTAGTAAAAAAGTATCTCCTGCTTTTGAAATCAGCGCTAAGCCTTCCGAATAGCTCAATGCAAAGTCCGAATCCTCATCATCATCTGCGTCAATCCGGATGAGATTTGAAGTGGGGTTTTGTAAGCCGATAGTGAATGCCTCAGCACTCACCTGTCCTGTAATATTGAATACACTAACAAAATCAGCGTTGCCATTTACCACGAAAAACTCTTCTCTCGGGTCAAGATCATTTTGAAACGGAAGAATTGAGACGGGACTCTCAACTAAACTTTTGGTATCAAATCGAATCGGATCTAAACTCTCGCCATTCTCGTTTAAAGCAATACCCGTAAAACGAGGGCTTGAGCGACAAACATTGACAAAGTCTATGAATTCGTCGTCGTCAATAAACAATGGCTCAAATTGATAGGTTCGTTCGCCGGTCAGTAAAATTCCTGCATCAGAAAATTCGCCTGTTCCATCGTTAGAAAACCATCCGGCATTTTGAGCATTAAGCGAAGTCCATACGATATCCACAGTTCCGTTATTGTCAAAATCTACCGCATGAGCATTGGTCGATGGCCTGCCTGATGCATTGTTTACTATTGTGGCAGGAGAAAAAGAAACAGGATTGGTTCCAAGGTTCTCGTGGTATCCGATCAGTCTGGCAGCAGAAGTAGCGACAACAACCACATCCGGATTTCCATCTTCATTAAAATCATCCACATGAATTTCAGATGGAAAACTTATCGTAGGTTGGGAGGCCTGAAAATTCAGTGTCTCATTGTTATTATTTATAAAGCAAGCAATACGGTCATCAAACAATTCAGAAATCAGAAGATCCTTGTCATCATCACCATCTATATCCCCTACTCCTAATGCGTAGCCACCAATTGTCGATAATACGTGTGAGGTAAATTCTCCCTCCCCGTCATTTTCAAGCCAAACCACACCTTGTTCAAACTCTTCGCTCGAAGACAGGACCACCGTGTACAAAATGTCCTGATCACCGTCTTGGTCAATATCATCAGCAATTGCTACTCGAGCTCCTGCTCCGCCTTCATTGGGTACTGATTGTGTCGGGCCAAAATTCCCAAAACCATCATTCGCCTTCCAGCCAAGAAAACCTTCTTCACCATTCGGCCTTTCCAATAAGTAAAGAAAAACATCAATATCGCCGTCGCCATCGATATCCGTTAAAATACTGTTGGCATACCGATCTGCCAGAACCCGAACGTTAAAACTAAAATAAGGGAATGCTGATATACCTTTGCGTAAAAAAACTTTTGACAGCTGTTGGGTAGTTGAAAAAACTAAATCTTGGATTCCGTCTCCATCAATATCACCTACTACCACATTTCGAGTTGGCGGCGAAGGTTGTGCGCCTTCGCTAATGATACCCTCGGGAACACTGAATTGGGCTTGTGCAAACTGAACTGACAGTCCTACTGCCAAAACTAGTACAAATCGCTTCATCGGTTGTTTTTATTTAATGATTGGTTAAATCACTAATGTAGTCATTATAAAAAACTCTTTTTCTAAGCTCGGCCAGCTTCTTGTAATCTCATCCCCAATAGAAACGGAGCCACATCCATATGGCTCCATGCTTCCGCCGATCTCGTTGAAGACAGCCACGGCAGCATCCGGCTGCCCATCGAAGGTGTGGCCATGTGCCGTGACAATGAAGACAGCCTTGAGAAGATGTTCGAGCCCCAGGGGTGCATCAGCCACACTTTGAAAACCGCATTCGAAGACTCGAAGAGACGGATTTGGTTTGGCGGATTAAACGGGGTTTATAGGTATGATGGCTTGATACAGACACGAAAAACAGGAGTGTAAGAGAGATGATACCCCAACTGCTAATTGTTGGGATATCACTTCTTTTCCTAAACAGCTCTTAAGTGAGCTTTTCCTTAAAGTCGAGTAATGGAATACGTGACTTGTATGTGCTGGCCGCTTGATTGATTGAGCGTGATTTGAAAGGTACTTGAATTGCTTATTGAACTTAAGGGGGTACTGATCAGATCAGATCCCAGCGGATCATCATCATTGCTGAAATCCAACTCGGTAAGGTTTACAATTACTTCCAGATCGGTGGAGTCTACATTTGTCTCTAATACATCGAAGATTACTACTGAAGCCAGCGGATAATCACTCTGCCCTACAGATATATAATTGGCTGAATTTTCTGACCATATCATATTCTCTTCAGTTATATTGTCCCGTTTGAGCTTTGAATTAACACTCCCGTATATCTCCAAGGCATCAATCTCTGAGTCTTTAATCTCCAAAGCCACCATCTTAATCAATTCCACCTGAAAAGATACTTCTTGCGGAGCAGGTGGTGCATTGTTCATGTCGTCATCATCATCATCGTCATTGCAAGAAACGAGTGCAAGGGTTAGAAATAGAAATAGGAATGCCTTCAAGAAGGCAGCTGTTTCAAGTACATGCTTTTTCATAATATTTTGTTTTTGTGGATTTTGTTTTTGTCGCGGCATTTCGCAAATCTATCTGCAGCTATAATTTGCGAAAGCCACCACAAAAATTGCTTGTCTTTTTTTGACTTTCCAAAAGTGGAGAAACTCACTCGCCTCTTCAAGTTTGCAGAGGGGACAAAGAGGGGACAGCGCCGCAATCTGTGCGCCCACCCTTGATTTCAGAAAATTATTTGGCTTACAGTCGGGATGAGATAATCCACAAAGGCGAAGACCTTCGCTTGATTAATTCACTGCCATCTCATTGCACTTCCTTACTTTTGTCGGCCGTGAAAAAATCAAGTAGATACCAAAGTCATTTAAGCAGTGTTGCATTGAAGAAAACTGCCTCTACACTTGCCTTTTTTATTATTTGCATGCTTATCAGAGCACAGGTGGCTACTGTGGTAGACGGCCGCACTGATGCCCCCTTACACTCTGCCACCTTTGTAGCCGAAGGGATAGCTTCATTTGCCGCAACCAATAGCAAAGGACGCGCAGACATCTCGGCTTTTGCCAATGCAGAAGTCATTGAGATAAGGCTTCTCGGCTACGAGACCTTACGCCTCTCTTTTGAAGAAATTAAAACCTTCAGGTTTAAAATCAAACTGGAGCCCGCCGACTTTGACCTTGATCAAGTCGTGATCTCGGGGTCGCGGCGTATTGAGCGCGATCGGGTCATCCCGAACCGGGTACGCAAGATCGACCCGAAGACCATCGCTTTGCAAAACCCTCAGACCACCGCCGACCTGCTCGGTGCCTCGGGCGAGGTGTTCATCCAAAAGAGCCAACAAGGAGGCGGCAGCCCGATGATACGCGGCTTCAGCACCAATCGCTTGCTCATAGCCGTGGACGGCATCAGAATGAACACCGCCATCTTTCGCAGTGGAAACTTGCAAAACGTTATCTCCCTCGACCCGCTGGCCATGGAGGGCGCAGAAGTAATTTTCGGACCCGGCTCAGTGATTTATGGTTCTGACGCCATCGGGGGTGTGATGAGTTTCCAAACCCTTACACCGCAGCTCTCTACCGATGACAGCACATTGGTAACGGGAAAAGCGATGGCGCGATACTCTACTGCCAACAATGAACGGAGTGCGCATTTTGATATAAATTTTGCAGGCAAGAAATGGTCTTCGGTTACCTCCGTCACCTTTACAGATTTTGATGATTTACGGATGGGGTCCAACGGACCGGATGACTACCTCAGGCCTTTCTATGTGGACAATTCAATTGTAAATGATTTGGTGTTCGATAATCCTGATCCCGAAGTGCAAATCAGAACAGCTTACACTCAAACCAACTTGATGCAGAAGGTGCGATTTGCACCGAATGCAGAATGGGATTTTACGTATGGATTCCACTTCTCGACTACGAGCGATAACCCCAGATACGACCGATTGATCAGGACCCGTGATGGTTTGCCACGTTCGGCCGAGTGGTATTACGGTCCGCAGGTGTGGATGATGCACAATCTCAACGCTACCCATCGACGCAGTGGCGGTATTTACGACATTCTTACCGTTAGAACGGCTTACCAACGATTTGAGGAAAGTCGAATTGATCGAGACTTCAACGATACAATACGCTATATTCAAGAGGAGTTTGTAGATGCCTACACGGTGAATCTGGACCTCACCAAATCGTTGGGCAAGGGAAAAGAATTGATCTACGGAGCCGAAGCAGTCATTAATGAGGTGAGCTCTAACGGAACGCAGGAGGACATCACCACCGGTATTCGCAGACCTTCCGCGCCGCGATATCCCGAAAGCGAATGGGCTTCTTACGGTGTTTACGCTACTTACCGTCAGGAGCTGGCCAAAAACCTGGCACTCAATGCGGGAGTTCGCTACAACGCCTTCGACATCCATGCGCAGTTTGACACTACCCTCACTCCGCTCCCGTTCGACAATGCCGACTTGAGCAATGGCGCAGTGACGGGAAGCCTCGGGCTGGTCTACGAGCGATACAGCGACATCAGAATCGGTGCGGTGGTGAGCACGGGCTTTCGCGCCCCGAATATCGATGACATCGGAAAGATTTTTGACTCAGAGCCGGGCTCGGTGGTCATTCCCAATCCCGATCTGGATGCGGAGTATGCCACTAATTTCGAGCTTGGCATCTCCAAAGTTTTTGTTGATCGCGTGAAAGTTGGTCTAACGGGATATTATACCCTTTTGGAAAATGCGATGGTGCGAAGAGACTTTACGCTAAATGGTCAGGACAGCATCGTTTACCAAGGCGAATTGAGTCAAGTCCAAGCCATTCAAAATGCGGCTGAAGCCAACGTTTATGGAATTCAAGCCGAGTTGGAAATCATCTTGCCATATAACCTGAGTTTATCGAGTCAATTCAATTGGCAAGAGGGAGAGGAAGAATTGGATGATGGATCGACCAGTCCGGCGCGACACGCCGCACCCTGGTTTGGCGTAAGCCGACTGCGCTACATAGATTCCAAGCTCACCCTCGAAGTTAATACTCAGTACAGCGGCGAAATGGCTTTTGAAGATTTGAACGTAGGCGAGCAGGGAAAGCCATACCTCTACGCTTCTGACGAGAACGGAAACCCCTATTCGCCGTCTTGGTATACGCTTAACTTTCGTGCTACATATAATCTTTCATCCACTTGGCTAATCAGCGCAGGGGTTGAAAACATCACGGATCAACGCTACCGCACCTATAGCTCGGGCATTGCGGCAGCGGGAAGGAATATTGTGTTGAGTGGTACAGCGAGGTTTTAAATCAGGAAAATGAAAAAGCCACAGACTCAATCGAGTCTGCGGCTTTTTTTGCAGGTTTCTTTTCGGGTCTGTTAGGAAACAGACTTTTTGTAAAGCGAAAAGAATAAAAAAGGCAGGAATGCGAAAACGAAGATAAACCCTCCGATAACGAGCAACACGCTCGCACCTTGAAGGTGAAGCATTTTAAAAACGATTGAAACCGCGATAAGAACGGTAGCAATCACTCCCGAAAAAAATCGGAACCGATTTGATAAGGCTTTTGAGACCTCATAGCGGTAGAAGTCCAGTGCCAAAAGCGGAACGAAGACGAACACAAGTGCAACGAGTCCGGCTACGGACATCGCATTTGCACCCGGCCAGTGCATGAGTTTAAAGATCATGCCCGAGGAAAGTGTAGCGGCTCCTAGGAAGCCGATTAAATACATTAGCTTTTTCATGGTTATTGTACGTTTTGAGTTTAATAAATAGCGCGTTTGAATTTCTAAGTCTTTCAATCCGTTGGGAGCCAAATCAGTGATGGCTTCATTGAGTGCTTCATCAAATTTTTTTCCTCTTTTGAGCAACACTTCCACCACACAACAGATGTGGTCGAGGACATCATCGGTCAAGGATTCATTTTGAATTCCTCCATCCGAAAGGGTTTTCCTGATGAAAATGATTTGTTCTTCCGTGAGATTCATATGGTTTGAAACGATTGAAAGACAACCAGATTAATGGTATTCA